>Ga0207732_100019_pt1 | contig 322657 bp, 336 predicted proteins | sample A23P1SouthBayCA_FD_187733 | JGI IMG/M metagenome (GOLD analysis project Ga0207732, IMG submission 187733) | Aerobic enrichment media microbial communities from Eden Landing Ponds, California, USA - A23 P3 (4) (SPAdes) | ecosystem: Environmental > Aquatic > Marine > Unclassified | place... | reverse complement strand
TTAAGCCTGCCTGCGTATCGGTCAGTACTGGAGTGGGCGACCCTCTGGGAGATCCGATTCGCCGCCTCACCATTCATACTTCATTCACTGTTCGAGAGCGAGTGCTATCTCGCTCTCCATTTTCATCGTCCGCAGAGATACGTCTGTTTGATTTACATACTCATTCGGCCTGAGGACGCTTGCGTCAACCCAATTAAACCGGATTTAATCGGGTTGAAACCCGCACAAACCCAACTTCAGCGCTTCCCTTCTTTAACCCCCCATAGGACGTGGGGACGGATGGAATGAACACGCGAACTGGTGCAATACTGATGGTAGTCATGCTGGTGGCATCGGCCCTCGGGCCGGCGGCTGTCGCTGGCCAGACGACTGAGGAATCGCTGTCCCTCGACGTGTCACAGGACGACACGGGCGAGGTGACGATCAACGTCACAGACAACGGCACAGCTGTCGAGAACGCGACGGTGAACGTCACGTCGAACGAGACGTATGCGGGAACGGGCGAGTACCAAACGGACGAGAACGGAGCGGTGTCGCTCGTCGCCCCAGACGACTCGGTGACGGTCACCGTCGAGGCGACGTATGACAACGCGTCGACGACGACGACGGTCGACCTCGAACCGGTGCTGAGCGTCTCTGTCTCGGAGATGGACGATGGCTCGGCCGTCGTCTCGGTGACGCGCGGAGACACCGCCGTCGAGAACGCGACGGTGAACGTCACGTCCGACGACGCGTACGCGGACACGGGCGAGCACCAAACGGACGAGAACGGCACGGTGTCGCTCACCGCCCCCAACGAGTCGGTGACGGTCACCGTCGAGGCGACTGACGACAATGACACGGTGACGACGACGGCAACCCTGAATCCGACGCTGAACGTCTCTGTCTCCGGCGCGGACGACGGGTCGGTCGTCGTCTCGGTGATGCGCGGTGACGCTGCCGTCGAGAACGCGACGGTGAACGTCACGTCGAACGAGACGTACGCGGACACGGGTGAGTTCGAGACGGACGAAAACGGGACGGTCACGCTCTCGAACCCCGAACAGACGGTCGAACTGACGATTACGGCGACTGACGACAACGACACGGCGACGACTTCGGTCGTCGTCCAGTCAGTCGACACGCTCGCGGTCGGTGTCGATCAGGCGGCCGACGGAACGGTGACGGTGTCGGTCGGCCGACTCGGCGAACCGGTCGCGAACGCGACGGTGAACGTCTCGACTGATTCGAACACGACGTACGCGGGCACGGGCGAGTACACGACCGGTGACAGCGGAACGGTCGCGCTTCCGGCGCCCTCGGAGAACGTCACGGTGACGGTCACGGCGACGGACGAGAACGAGACGGCGACGACGACGGCGGACCTGACGCCGCCGGAGTCGACCGGTCCGTTCGGGCAGGTCGTCTCGGCGCTCGCCAAGTCGCTGAAGGGCGCGGGCTTCACCGGCATCGGTGAGCAGATGTCCGACTTCGTGACGAACAACAACCCGTCGAACTCGACGGCCCCGGCGGGCAACTCCTCGAACCCCGGCGTCGGTAACTCGGAGAACGCGACACCGCCGGGTCAGCAGCGCAACGAGAGCGGTCAACCCCGCGTCGTGCCGGCGAACCCGCCGGTCAACGACTCGGAGCAGAACGACTCGAGCGCCCCCGGTAACTCGGGTTCGGCCCCGGGCCAGTCTGACGACGGTGAGGACGACGGCGAATCACCGGGCAACTCGGGTTCGGCCCCGGGTCAGTCCGACGACGGTGAGGACGAAGACGAGTCGCCGGGTAACTCGGGGTCGGCCCCGGGCCAGTCCGACGACTCTGACGACAGCGACGACAGCGACGACTCGGACAGTTCGGACGACGACTCTGACGACTCGGATGAATCAGACGATTCCGACAGTTCGAGCGACGACAGCGACGACTCGGACAGCTCGGACGATGACGACGGCGGCAACAGCGCCGGCGGCAACGGAAACGGTGGCGGCAACGGTGGCGGCAACGGCAACGGTAACGGCCGCTAACTGAATCGGATTCTCTTTTCGCGGTGCTGGCGGTTTTGACGTGTATTTCGGCCCGCCGAGTGGCAACGCCGTTACGATTCCGGTGCGCTGAGCGTGTGGTCGACGACGGTGCCGTCGGGGCGGAGCGTCACCGTCCCGAGGTCGACGCGTTCGCCGGGGTCGGCCACCTCGGTGGCGGTGCGGAGCGTCGGGTCGCGGTCGAGGTGGCTCCAGACGGCCTCTTCGACCAGTCGCTGGAAGGCGTCGCGGTCACGCCAGTCCGCGTCGAGCGCTGAGGGTACGTGGACGAGGAATCGAGCGGTGTCGTCGTCGACGCCGATACTCACGCCGAAGGTGTCGGCCGGCGCGTCGTCGTCGGTCATGGGCGGAGTCGGCACGCGAGGCGCATAAGCGAGGCGATTGCGAGTGGGTGACACAGGCATACCGCGGCGGGATAGCGTCGTTTTTGCCCGCCGACAGCGGACGGGTAGTATGAGCTACTCCATCGGTCTGGTCGGCAAGCCCTCCGTGGGCAAGTCGACCTTCTTCAACGCGGCGACGATGAACGACGTTCCCGAGGGGGCGTATCCGTTCACGACCATCGACCCGAGCGTCGGCGAGGCGTACGTTCGCGTCGAGTGTGCGGCCCCGGAGTTCGACGAGACGTGTACGCCGAGTGTCGGCTACTGCGACGATGGGACCCGCTTCGTCCCCGCGAAACTCGTGGACGTGGCTGGGTTGATTCCGGGCGCTCACGAGGGGAAGGGCCTCGGCAATCAGTTCTTGAGCGACCTCAACGAGGCGGACGTGTTGGTCCACGTCGTCGACTTCTCGGGCAAGACCGACAGCAAGGGCGAACAGACGGAGGGCCACGACCCGCGCGACGACATCGACTTCCTCGAAGACGAACTCGACCAGTGGTATCTCGGCGTGCTGGAGAAGGGCATCGAGCGCTTCGAGACGAAGTACCACGGTGCGGACGCGAGCATCGAATCCGACCTCGCCGAGCAGATGAGCGCGTTCCGGACGAACGAAGACGAAATCAAGCAGATCATCCTCGCGGAGGGACTCGACCTCGACCCCGAGACGTGGGACGAGGCCGACTGCGAGTCGCTCGCCCGCGAGATTCGCAAGCGGACGAAGCCGATGGTCATCGCCGCGAACAAGATAGACGACCCGGCGGCCAAGGAGAACTTCGAGGCCGTGACCGACGACCCCGACTACGACCACCTGACGTTCGTGCCGACGAGCGCGCACGCGGAGAAGGCCCTGAAGACGGCCGAAGAGGCGGGTCAGATCGAGTACACGCCCGGCGCCGACGACTTCGACATTGTCGCCGACGTGAGCGCCGAACAGGAGGCGGGTCTCGACCAGATTCGGTCGCTCCTCGACGACTTCGGCGGGACGGGCGTGCAGGCGTCGCTGGAGGCGGCGCTGTTCGACGCCCTCGACCTCATCGCGGTGTTCCCGGGGAGCGACGACGGGTCGACCTCGGAGAAGGGCTCGTTCCGCGATTGTTTCCTCTTGCCCGCGGGGTCGACGACGCAGGACTTTGCGAACCACATCCACACGGACCTTGGCGACGGGTTGCTCCACGGCATCGACTGCCGGTCCTCGCGCCAGATTGGCGGCGGCCACGAACTCGAGGACCGCGACGTCATCGAACTCGTGACGACGACTTAGTCCATCACGTCGTCGAGGGTGCGAAGCGCCCACCGGGCGCTCTCGGATTTGACCGTCGAGCGGTCGCCGTCGAAGACGCGGCGCTCCGCGCGGGCGAAGGAATTGCCGCTCCCCCACGGGGCGGCGTAGGCGACGCCGACGAAGACGAGGCCGACTGGTTTCTCCTCGGTGCCGCCGCTTGGCCCGGCGATGCCCGTAGTGGCGACGCCCCACGTCGTCTCGGCGTCGTCGCGGACGCCGCGCGCCATCTCGCGGGCGACGGGCGCGGAGACGGCGCCGTGGTCGTCGAGCGATTCGCGACTGACACGGAGCGCGTCGAGTTTGGCGTCGTTCGAGTAGGTCACGATGCTCCGGTCGAAGTAGTCGCTGGACCCGGGCACGTCGGTGAGGAGGGAGCCGACGAGGCCGCCGGTGAGCGATTCGGCGACGGCGACTGTCTCGTCGCGTTCGCGGAGTCGGTCGCCGATTCGGCGCTCGATTCCGTCCTCGGTATCGGTGGGCATGGAGCGGCGTTGTGGCGCCGCCCCCATCAAGGGTTCCCAGAGTCTCTCCTTCCGTCCCATTTATGTCGGGTCGGTGGCGTGAAATGGGTATGGCAGACGAAACAATCGCTTTCGTCGGACTCGGAATTATGGGTGGACCGATGGCGAAGAACCTGCTCGATGCGGGCTACACCGTCATCGGCCACAACCGCTCGCAGGGACCGGTCGACGAACACGTCGAAGCGGGTGGCGAGGCGGCCGAAACGCCGAAAGAGGCCGCCGAGCGGGCCGACGTGACCATCATGTGTCTGCCCGACCACGACGTGGTCGCGGAGGTAATGCGCAAGGACGACGGCGTCCTCGCCGGCCTGAGCGAGGGCGACGTGGTCATCGACAACTCCACCATCTCGCCCATGGTCACCGAGGAACTGGCCGAGGAGGTCCGAGAGCGCGGCGCCCACATGCTCGACGCCCCCATCAGCGGCGGCGAGGAGGGCGCCATCGAGGCGGAGCTCTCGATTATGGTCGGTGGCGACGAGGACGTACTGGAGCGCTGCCGGCCGATTCTCGACGTGATGGGTGAGACCGTCACCCACTGTGGCGACAACGGGGCGGGACAGGTCACGAAGGCCTGTAACCAAATCGTCGTCGCGGGGACGATGCAGGCCGTCAGCGAGGCCCTCGTCTTCGCGTATCAGGCCGACGCCGACCTTGAGGCTGTCGTCGACGCCATCAGCGGCGGTGCCGCGGGCTGTTGGGCGCTCGACAACCGCGCGCCGAGCATGATTCAGGGCGACTTCGAACCCGGCTTCTTCGCCGACTACCAGTACAAGGACCTGCGCATCGCGACCGACGCGGGCGAGGCCTACCAGTCGCCGATGCCCCAGACCGAACTCGTCCACGAGATGTACAAGTCGATGGTCGCCACCGGCCGTGGCAAGGACGACAACTCCGGCGTGATGCAGGTCATCGAGGACATGGCGGGTGTCGAAGCGCGAGTCGAGGACTGAGACTCGTCGACTCTCTTGAGGTCGGTCGACGCCTCACTCCACGTCGTCGTGGTCCATGAGGCGTCGCTCGCGGTCCGCCGGTGCGGGGTCGTAGGTCACGATTTCGAGGAGATTGCCGGAGGGGTCGAGGAAGTAGAAGCCCTCGAACTCGCCCCAGTCGTAGGGCCCCTGTTTCGGGAACTGACCCTCTAACTCGTCCATCAGCGACTGGTAGGTGTCGCGGTCGGTCTCGAACGCGATGTGGGCCTTGTCGAGTGGGTGAGCGGGGTCCTTCTCGTTCCACTTCTCGGCGCGGCCCGTCTCCATGAGGGTGACGACGGTGCCGGCGCCCGTCTCGAACATGACGTGTGCGCCCTTGAAGTCCTCCGGCGGGCGGAGGAGGTCCAGGTCGAGGACGTCTTCGTAGAACTCGTGTGCTTCGTGGAGGTCGTCCACGTCGATGTTGATGTGGTCGACGGCGTCCATGCCACTACTGGCGAGTGCCGACCGATATAGGTTTTCCCTACCCTGCGACGAATCTATGTGTCTTCCCCTCGTTCCTCGGAGCGATGCGACACGCACAGGGTCCCCTGCTCTCCATCGACGTCGGCGCGCGCGAATCGCGGGTCGAATCTATCGACGCGGCGCGCGAGGCGTTCGTCGGCGGGCGCGGCCTCGGGACGCGACTGGCCTACGAGCGGATTCCGTTCGACGCCGACCCGTTCGGCGCCGAGAACCGCCTCGTGTTCACAGCGGGACCGCTCCAGACGGCGACGACGAGTTTCGCTGGCCGCCTCTCGTGTACGGGTCTTTCCCCACTGACCGACGGGTTGCTGTCCTCGAACGCCGGGGGCTTCCTCTCCGATAACTTCGTCGCGACGGGCTATTCGGCGGTCGAAATCGCGGGCGCGAGCGACGACCCCCTCGCTGTCCACGTCCGTGACGACGGCGTCACGTTTGAGTCCGTCCCCGAACTGGCCGGGGAGCCGGTTTCCGCGGTGTCGTCGTGGGTCCGCGAGCGACACGGCCTCGACGAGAGCCACGTCGCCTGCGTCGGCCCGGCGGGCGAGAATCGCGTTCGCTTCGCGGCCATCATGACCAGCGACCACCGGGCGTTCGCGCGCGGCGGCCTCGGCGCGGTACTCGGTTCGAAGGGGGTGAGGGTGTTGACCTTCGACGGCGACGCGACGCCCGGCCCGAACCTAGACGCCGCGGCGAGCGAGGTTGCGCGCGCGGTCCATCGCGACGCCGCCGAGACCGACCACGTCATGAAATCGCAGGGGACCCCAAGTCTCACGGCGTTCGCGAACGAGGCGGACGCCCTCCCCACGCGCTATTTCTCCGAGCAGTCGTTCGAGGGGGCCGACGCCCTGAGCGGCGACGCTGTCGCCGAGAAAAAGCAGGGTCGGGGGACGTGTTCCCGGTGTGCCTTCGCCTGCAAACTCCCGACTGCCGACGAGGCGACGGGTATCGAGACGGAGGGCCCGGAGTTCGAGACGCTCATGGCCTTCGGCAGCAACGCGGGCGTCGACGACCTGCCCGCGGTGATGGAGGCAAACGACCGGTGTGACGAACTCGGTCTCGACACCATCTCGTGTGGCGACGTGGTATCGGCGTATCTCGCCGCGGAGGACGCCTTCGGTGACGCCGACCTGGTCCACGACCTCATCGAGCGCATCGCCCACCGCGAGGGGGTCGGTGACCTGTTGGCGGAGGGTATCGCTCGCTGTCACGACGACCTCGGCGTCCCGGATTGGACGATGAAGGGGATGGAGTTCGCCGCCCACGACGGGCGCGCACTCGCGGGGCAGGCACTCGCCTTCGCCACCTCGAACCGCGGCGCCGACCACCTCTACGGCGGGATGTACGTCTACGAGTATCCGCTCGTCGACCGCGAGGACGCGCTTCCGGCCGACACGCTCGACGGCAAGGCGGCGGCGCTGGTCGACTCGGAGAACCACAACGCGGCGCTGGATTCGGCCATCGCCTGCCGGTTCTCGCGCGGGACGCTGACCGACGAGCGACTGCAGACGCTCTTGGACGCCAGTCCGGACGAGTTGGACGCACTCGGCGCTCGCATCGTCGACTTGGAGCGTGGCTTCAACAACCGCCGCGGGCGGGACCGCCGCGACGACGAAGCGCTCCCCTACGGCGTCGACGGGTTGGACGCGGCGCTGGACGCGTACTACGAACGGCGTGGGTGGCGAGCCGACGGGACGGTCTCAGAAGAGCGGTGTGGTCGACTCGTCGGTGGCTGAATCGGAATTAGGACTGCTTCCAGTCCGGGTCGGAGCGGGGCGGTGAGAGGACGCCGATACCGACTGCGGGTACGTCGCCGCGGTTCTCGGCACCGTGTAGTTCGCCAGCGGTAAACAGATACGAATCGCCCGGTTCGAGCGTTATCTCTTCATCGTCTGTGATTGCCGTGAGCGTCCCCTGAATCATGTAGCCGATTTGCTCGTTATCGTGCCGATGGACGGGAAGGGTCGACCCGGGTTCGACTCGCCAGTGTTTCATCGAAGCGCGCTCGCCGGCCGCGAGGTCGGCGAGATACACGCCCGACGCGACTTCCTCGCTCTCTGCCCGCTCGTCGTTGATCCGCCTCATACAATCTGTCCCCACGTCCCCGATGCCGAGGGTAATTAATAAAGGTTCCTGAGGAACTTTTATAATCAACCAGTCGTACCCAATGTGTATGTCTGGCACAGAGACGATCAGGGTGTTCCACCTGCCCTTCTCGTTCATGCTGCCCCAGCGTGTCGCTGCCGAACGTGGCTACTTCGCCGACGAAGGTCTGGACGTCGAGTTGATAGAGCGCGACCGGACCTGCGTGACGAACAAGTATATCCCCGCAGAGGAGACGCTTACCGACGACAACGACGTGGACCTCTACCCAATCTGCAAGTGGGAGAGTCTCAAGCGGACGTGGGAGTTCGACGACGGCCGCATCGTCGCTAAGGGGACCTTCGCCGACCAGCCCTACGCGGTGTTCGTTCGCCCCGACTCGGACATCGAAGAGCCGGCTGACCTCGCGAACGAACCCGTCGGCGTCAACCTGCGGACGGGACAGGAGTACACCGCGATTCGCGCTCTCGAAGAGCACATGGACCCCGACGAGGTGTCCATCGAGGGTCACGGGATGCCGACCGACCGACTGCAGGCGCTCCGCGACGGCGACGTCGAGGCCGTCACCCTGCTCGACCCGCACATCACCCTCGCCGAGCATCTCGGCTTCGAGAAGGTACTGGAGTTCGAGAACCACATGGGCGTCGTCGGCGCGGAAGCGCTCGAAGGCGAGACGCTCGACGCGTTCATGCGCGCGTATCGCCGCGCCGTCGAGACGATCAACGCCGACCCCGACGCCTACCGCGACCAGTATCTCGACATGCTCTGGAAAGACGAGACAGTCGCGCCCGACCTCTTCGAGGACATCGACACCGACGCCGTCCGCGAGGACATCGACGTGCCGGAGTACGAGGTGCCGGAACTCGCGGACCGCGAGGACCTCGACTACCACCTCGACTGGATGAAACAGCGCCAGTTGATCGACGACGACGCCGACATCGACGCCATCGTCTCGCCACTCCGCTGACCCGTGGACCGGGACCACATCGAGGTTCAGCAGGCCGCCTTCGACGAGTATCACGACGACCCGGGTGACCGGCCGGTGATGCGCGCCCGCTTCGAGCACAACGGCAGCCCTCGCTACCTGCTCTACACGATCAAGCGGTTCGGCCTCGACCACGACCACGGCTTCCACCTCGACGTCGAACTCGTCTCCGACGAGCTCGAGAGTGGGATGGAGACCATCAGGGACCGCCTCCACGAGGGCGACACCGACCTCGTCGACACCGACTACCTCTCGGTCGCGCGGGAACGCGACGACGGGGCAGCAATCGTCGCCGTCCACCCCTACGGACGGACCGTCGGCGGTCTGGTCGCTCACGAGGACGGTGACATCGACGGCTTGGCGGACCTCTCGGGGAAGCGCATCGGGGTGACACGCCGCCTCGACAAGAACTGGATACTGACGCGGGCGGCCTGCCGGGAGTTCCACGACTTCGACCCCGACGAGACGGCGACGCTCGTCGAGGCCGACTCTCGGGCGGACCTCACTCGACTGATTCGCGAGGGGGAGGTCGACGCCGGCTTCCAGTTCTGGCCGCTCGTGCCGGAGCTGACCCGCACCGGTCCCTTTGAGGAAGTGCTCTCGGTGTCGACGCTGGTCCAGCGACTCTCGGGGGCCGAGGAGAAGGTGCCAATCGCCACCTTCCTCACCGGGGAGTCGTATCTCGACGCGCATCCCGACGCAGTCCGCGGGTTCGCGGCGGCGGCGCGGGAGGCGACCGACCGCCTCCGCTCCGGCGACGACCTCTGGACGGATATCGGCGACCGCCTGATGCAGACCGACGACCCCGTCGTCGTCCGCGCGGTGCGTGACGGGTGGCGAGACATGGCCGTCCGCGACTGGGACTCGGAGCGCATCGACGCGATGCGTCGCCTGTTCGACCATCTGAAAACCGTCGCCGGCGCGGACGCCCTCGGCATCGAGGAGATTCCGGACGGGACGCTTCGTCCCGTCGCCACCGAATTATAAACCTTTCCGAGGAACTTTTATCAGGATTCGGTCGTACCCTGCGGGTATGTCGACCGTAACACGTTGTTGGGCGAGATTCGTCGCCCGCGCCGAATCGGAGTCGCCACGACGACCGTCCTACGCAGTCTCGCACCGATGAGTCAGGACCACGTCGACGTTCAGCAGGCGGCACTCGACAAGCACCACGAGGACTCCGGGGACCTGCCGGTGATGCGCGCCCGCTTCGAGCACAACGGCAGTCCACGCTACCTGCTCTACACCATCAAGCGGTTCGGCTTCGACCGTGACCACGGCTTCCACCTCGACGTCGAACTCGTCTCCGACGCGCTCGAAGACGGTATCGAGACGGTGGAGGAGCTGCTTCAGGAGGGACACGCCGACCTCATCGACATCGACTACATCTCCATCGCCCGCGAGCGTGCGGGCGGCGCCGATATCGTCGCCTTCCACCCCTACGGGCGGACGGTCGGCGGCCTCGTCGCCCCCGAAGACAGCGATATCGACGGGCTAGAGGACCTCTCGGGCAAGCGCATCGGCGTCGTCCGCCGTCTCGACAAGAACTGGATTCTGACGCGGGCGGCCTGTCGGGAGTTCCACGACTTCGACCCCGACGAGACGGCGACGCCCGTCGAAGCCGGCTCGAAGGTCGAACTCACGCGGATGATTCGCGACGGCGAAGTCGACGCTGGCTTCCAGTTCTGGCAAATCATCCCCGAAATCACCGAGACCGGCCCCTACGAGAACGTCCTCCCCGTCTCGGAGTTGGTCCAGCGACTCTCGAAGACGGACAACAAACTCCCCATCGCCCCGTTCCTCACGAGCGGCGAGTATCTCGACGAGCAGACCGAGACGGTCCGGGCCTTCACCGACGCCTACCGCGACGCTGTCGACAAACTCGTCGAAGACGACGAAATCTGGGAGGAGATAAGCGAGGAGTTGATGTCGTACGACGACCCCGAGGTGATGCGCGCGGTGCGTGACGGGTGGCGCGACATGGTCGTCCGCGACTGGGACGAGGACAGCATCGACGGGATGTATCGCTTGTTCGACCATCTGAAAGCCGTCGCCGGTGCCGACGCACTCGGCGTCGAGGAGATTCCTGAAGGAACCTTCGAGGTGGACCCATGACCGACACCGTCACCTTCCAACTGAACTGGGAACCGAACGGCTTCCAAGCACCCTACTTCCTCGCGCGCCGCGAGGGCTTCTACGACGACGAGGGCCTCGACGTGGAGTTCGTCGAGGGTCACGGCTCTCCCTTCGCCGCCGAACAGACCGCCAAGGGGCGGAGCGACCTCGGTCTCTCCGGCGGCAGTGCCGTCCTCTCGGTCCGCAGTCAGGGCCTCGAACCGCTTGCCGTCGCCGCGGTGAGTCAGAAGACGCCGGCGACCATCTACAGCCTTCGCGATGTCTTCGGTGAGGCCTTCACCGACCCCGAACAGCTCCGGGGCCGCACCGTCGCACCCTCGGCGACCAAGACTCGCATCCTCACGCTCCAGTTGCTCGAAGAGCGGGGTATCCGTGACGAGGTCGAGGTGAAGGACGTACAGAAACACACCCACCACCGCGTCGAACACCAGTTGCTCGACGGCGACGTGGACGCCGCGGTGGGCGTCGTCACCAACGGGAAGGAACTCGAACGGGAACACGACCGGACGGCGGACGAACTCCTCATCGGGGACTACCTCGACGTCTACGGGATGACCGTCGTCACCAACCCCGACTTCGCGGCGTCGAACCCCGAGACGATTCGGTCGTTCCTGCGTGCGACCGCCCGCGGGTGGGAACTGGCGACGAACGACCCCGACCGCGCCGTCGACGCACTCATCGACCGCAACGCCCAGCTCGAACACAACCGCGAGGTCGAGCGAATGAAGTTCCTCGCCTCCGCCGAGGACCTCCAGTTCACGGAGTTCGTCCGCGAGGCGGGGTGGGGTCACTTCGATTCCCGTCGCTGGGAGAACCTCGGCGAGATGCTGGCGGAGACGGACCTCTTGGAGTCGCCGGTCGACCCCAACGAGGCGTGGACGAACGAGTACGTCGACGACTCCGACCCGGTCATCGCCAACTACGCCGAGCGAATCGGTCGCTAAGCACCGAGTCGCCACAGCGCCCGGTACACCGTCCACACGTCGTGGTCGGTCCGGGTCGCAACGGCCTGCACCGCGTCGAGATACTTCTCGTAGTCGTCGCTCGTCACGTCGTCGGGGTACGCGCTGTCGAGTTCGCCCACCTCGTTCAGCGCGGTCCACTCGCGTTCGCCGATGGCGACACACTCCCCGGGATGGGTGTACGCGAGAAAGGCGGAGGCGATGGGCACGTCGACGCCGGTCAGGGCAGTCAGGGCGTCGATTCGTTCGTCGAGCGCCGTCGCGTCGGCGGCCTCCTGAATCGCAGCGACCATCGTCTCGTAGTCGTTGTCGAGGAATCGCTCCTCGGCGGCGCGTCGTTCGGCGTCGTCGACGCTGCCCCGGCGGTAGTACCACTGGACGACCCACTCGGCGTCGCGTCGGCCGATATCACCGGTGGCGAACGCCGGCGGGAGCGTCTGGACGTGTTCTCGTTCGACGAGGTCGAACGGTTCGTCGTCTTCGTACGCGTCGGCCAGTTCGGCAACTCGGTCGGCGGTGAGGTCAGTCGCGGGCGAACCCCCACCGTCCGTTCGCGGCCTGTAACCCGTCATACGTACGCATTCGGGCGCCGATGCGTGAACGTTTCCTTGTGGGGTCAGTCACCGCAATCTCCGATGTAAGCCCTCGACGATGGGGTTTCGCACGGTACTCGATGACAACATTGATGGTTTACCATGTCGATTCTCACGTACGATGTCATCCGAATCCAGCGACGAATCGGACGGGCCAGTCAAGACTATCTGTCCGTACTGTGGGGTGGGGTGCGGTATCCAGATAACGAAGGACGACGAGGGCGAAGTCTCCTTCCGACCGTGGGGTGACGCCCCAGTCAATGAAGGGAGTATCTGTATCAAGGGCGGCGCGGCGACCCAGTCGGTCAATCACGAGGACCGGCTGACTGAACCGCTCATCCGCGACGACGACGGCGAACTGCAGGAAGTCTCCTGGGACGAGGCGTACGAGTACGTCGTCGACAACATGGAACGCATCCGCGAGGAGCACAGCGCCCAGGGAATGGGCTTCTATGGCTGTTCGAAGGCCATGAACGAGGACAACTACCTCATCCAGAAGCTCGCCCGGCGCTACGGCACCAACAGCATCGACACCTGTACCCGGATGTGTCACTCCTCGACGGTGTACGCGCTCAAAAACAGCCTCGGCGAGGGCGCGATGACCAACAGCATGGAGGACCTCGAAGAGTCCGCAGACGTCTTCTGGATTCAGGGCGCTAACCCCGGCGAACAGCACCCCATCGCCAACAGCCAGTACTTCCGACAGGCCGTCCTCGAGGGTGCGACGGTCATTCAGGTCGACCCCCACGCCAACAAGACGACGCGGTCGTTCGAAATCGACGAGACCGACCGTCACATGCATCTCCAGCTCGAGCCGGGCACGGACATCCCGCTGCTCAACATCGTCCTCAAGACGATTCTGGAGAACGACTGGGTCGACGAGGAGTTCATCGCCGAGCGCACCGAGGGCTTCGAGCACCTGAAAGAGACGCTCGAAGACTTCGACAAGGAGGAGGCCGCCGAAGAGTGTGGCGTCCCGCTCGAAGATATCGAACTCGCCGCCGAGAAGTACGCGATGGCGAACAACGCCGCTATCTTCACTGGCATGGGGATGAGCCAGCACACCTGCGGCGTCGACAACGTCCAGAACGAAATCAACCTCGCGCTCATCACGGGCAACCTCGGCCGTCCCGGCACGGGCGTCAACCCGCTCCGCGGGCAGAACAACGTGCAGGGCGCGTCCGACGTGGGCGCGATGCCGAACGTTCTTCCCGGCTACCGCGACGTGTCCGACCCCGAGGTTCGCGCAGACGTCGAGGAGGTCTGGGACTTCGAGATTCCGGAGACGCCCGGCCTGACGAACGTCGAAGTCTCCCACGAAATCGGCGACACCATCCACGGGCTCTACATCATGGGCGAGAACCCGGTGATGAGCGAACCCGACACCAACCAGGTCGAGAAGCGACTCGAAGAACTCGACTTCATGGTGGTGCAGGACATCTACGAGACGGAGACGGCCGAGTACGCCGACGTGATTCTGCCCGCAACGTCGTGGGCAGAGCGCGACGGCACCGTCGTCAACACCGACCGCCGCACCCAGCGGATGCGCGGCGTCGGCAAGGTCCACCCGAACACGAAACACGACCAGGAAATCCTGTGTGACATCGGCAACCGTCTGTTCGGCGACGGCACCTTCGACTTCGACGGTCCCGAAGAAGTGTTCGAGGAGCTCCGACAGGTCGCGCCCATCTTCCACGGCATGACCTACGACCGCCTCGGCGAGGAGGGTGTCCACTGGCCCTGCTACGAACCCGGTGACGAGGGTGACGACTACCTCTACGGCGACGGCTTCACGACCGAGAGCGGTCTCGGTCAAATCGAGGGCGTCAAGCACCAGCCGCCCAAGGAGACGCCCGACGAGGACTACCCGCTCATCCTCACCACGGGTCGCATCATCGAACACTACAACACGGGCACGATGAGTCGGCGCTCCGCGACGCTCAACCGCGTCGAACCGGAGAACTTCGTCGACATCCATCCCAACGACGCCGAGACGTACGGCGTCGAGGACGGCGAGTACATCACGCTCAAATCTCGACGCGGCGAAATCGAGGTCGAGGCCCGCGTCACCGAGGATATCAAGGAAGGCACGGTGTGGACGACGCCGCACTTCCCCGAATCCGGTGGCAACCGCCTCACGAACGACGTGCTCGACGAGCGCGCAAAGATTCCGGAGTTCAAGGCCGCTGCGGCAGAAATCGAGGTCACGGTCGACACCGACGCCAACGCCGACGCGCCGGCTGACGACTAACCCAAGTCCTCGATCAACCGCACGTCACACTCACTGCACGTCGCCATCAACACTCGCTCGGATTCGGTACAACACGTTTCGACGGTCTCCGTTTTGTCGCGAACGAGGACACCATCACACAGCGGACAGTACCCCAGTAGCTTCCGCAGGTCCCGAAGCGTCGCCACCCGTTCGTCCGGGCCGAGCGACGCCCACTTCTCACCGCCACGCTCGTCGAGGACGGCCGCCGCCGCGGCGTCGGCGAGCAGCGCCGACTCTGAGAGCCACTGTCTGAGGCCGCCGTCGACGACGTAGGCCACGTCGCCGGGGACGCTCGACGCCTCGTCGACGCCGAGCAGCGTCGCCACGTCGGCGTCCTCGACGCCTCGCTCTCGCATCGTCTCGATGCGGTCGTCCCACGCCGCCGCGAACGACTCGACGAGGCGCCCGCCCTCCGGCGTCGCGCGCACGGCCACGCCCTCGACGGGCGTGAGCGTCTCGCGGAGTTCGAGCTCTTTGCCGAACAGTTCCAGGAGCCACGGCGGGAAATACCGCATCGTGAGTTCCGGCGTGCCCGGAACCAGGTAGCCACGGAAGTAGATGGCGCTGAGCGCGCCTGTGAAGACGAGGAGCCCACCGACAGGTCCGAGGCCAACTGTCACCACGCTAGCGGCGATGAGCGCGAGACAGACGTTCACAACCGTACACGGTAGACACCGGTTCTCGCCCGTATACTCCGGGCGACGCAGTCGGTCACCGACTGATTGGAGACGCATCGCTCCGCAGTTAGGAGTACACCTCGAAAAAAGCTGTGAGCGTTAGTCGACGACTTACTCGTCGCTGTCGCGCTTCAGGGCGCCGTAGGTCGCGGCACCGAGCGCGGTCACTGCTGCGCCGACGCCGAAGCCGGGGCCGCCCCCCGAGGTTTCGCCGCCTTCGCCGCCTTCTCCGCCTTCGCCGCCTTCGCCACCGCTCTCGGTGGGCGTCGCGGTGCCCATGTCGCCACCTTCGGTGGCCGTCGCGGTGCTCATGTCGCCGCCGGAGACGTTGAAGTCGCCGCCTTCGCCCATGTGCTCTTCGCAGTGGTACTGGGAGAGGTTCGCGGCGGCGTTGAACGTCGCCGTGCGGCTGACGCCCGTCTGGAAGACGTACTCGCCACGGCGCAGGACGCCGTCCTCAGTCGCGATGACGAGGTTGTGGCGGGCCGTGCCGGCCTGCGTGCTCTCGGGAATGAAACTCGTCGTCCATTCGATGGTATACCGGCTACCAGCTTCGACTTCCAGCGTCGGGTTGGTCGTCCCCTCGATGCTGGAGGGTGCTCGACCAACGAACCCGTCTTCCGTAAGTTCGAGTTCGAAGGTCTGTGCTTGTGCGGATGCCGATCCCGCGGCGCCGGCCAGTCCGGTCGTCGCTGCCGCAGCACCGATCAGGAATTGTCTTCGCGTCGCCATACTCGTTCCGTGTATCCCACATTAAATAAAATTAGGGGTACTCGGTTAGACAACACACCTCATATTAGGTGTACACACCGCTATTCGTCGATGCGAAAAAACGGAGAAATCGTGTGTGTTACTCGCTGAGACCGAAGACGGCGACGGTGGAGCCACGGCGACCGCCGTGGAGCCAACCGGACCCACCGACTTGGACTGCGACGTACTGCTTGCCCTCGCCGGGGTCGTACCAGCTGGAGAGCGACGAGCAGATCGGTGCACCGAGCTGGAACTGCCAGAGGCGGTCACCCGTCTCGCCGTCGTAGGCGATCAGGTTCCCGTTCTGGGTGCCAGCGAAGGTGAGACCGCTCGCGGTCGTGATGGACCCGCCCCAGAGGTAGTCGCTGGTCTCGTCGGCCGAGATCCAGTCACGCCACTCGACGTCGCCCGAGACCGGGTCGACGGCGATGATGGCACTGAGGTTGCCGTTCCAGTTGGACGGCTCGCTGACGTCGGGCCAGTCGTTGAGGCCGCCGCCCCAGTAGGTCTGGCCGGCCTCGTACTGCGCCTCTTCCCAGAAGATTTCGTGCGGCGCGTTGTTCTGGTTGACGTAGACCAGGCCCGTCTCGGGGTTGTACGACGGGGGCTGCCAGTCGTTGCCACCGTGTGCACCGGGGACGAAGGCGACCCGACGGTCCTCGTCGACGTGCGGGACCATCTTCCACATGTTGATGTGTTGGGTCGTCTCGCCCGAGCGCTCGAGCAGTTGACCGTTGCCGGCGTCCATCGTGTAGACCCAGGCCGTCTTGCCGGGGCTGATGACGACGTCGCTCGTGGAGTCGTCGCCCATGTCCATGTCGTTGACACGGATCTTGGGCGCCGAGGAGTCGTAGTCCCACACGTCGTGGGGGGACTCGCCGTAGTGCCACTGGATGGAGCCGTCTTCGGCGTCCAGGGTCAGCGTCCCGATGGTGTAGCGGTTCGGACCCGGACGGACGGTGCCGTCGAAGTCCGGACCGGGGTTCCCGACCGGCGCGTGGATCATGCCGCTCTCGGGGTCGAGCGTCGGCGTCATCCACACGGTACCGGCACCGTGTTCGTGAGAGTCGCCGGCCCACTCTTCGGACGGCGTGGTGTTCGTTCGCCAGACCTCTTCCCCGTTCGAGGGGTCGAGGGCTGCGACGAACCCGCTGACACCGTACTCGCCACCGGCGGAGCCGGTGATGACCTTGCCCTCGTGGACGATCGGTGCCCACGTAGCGGAGTAGCCGACTTCGTGGTCACCGGTCGAGGTGTACCACTCTTCTTCCCCGGTGTAGCGGTTGAGCGCCACGATACCGGAGTCGAGGGTGGTCATGTAGACCTTGTCGCCGTGAACAGCGAAGCCACGGTTGTTCGCGTCACAGCAGAGAAGCAGCCCCTGCGGGTTCGCGTACGTGTAACTCCAGAGGGTCTCACCAGTTCGGGCGTTGATAGCCTTCGCGTGGTTCGGCCCGTTCGTCTGGTACATGACCGGCGGATCGCCGGGCACGACGAGAGGCACACCCTCCATACTGGAGGCGACGCCACTCTGGACCAGATATTCGAGTTCGAGGTCTTCGACGTTGTCCGGCGTGATGACGTCTGCGGAGGTGTGACGCTGCTGCTGATAGCCGCCACCGTACATCAGCCAGCTGGTGGGGTCCTCTTTTGCAGAGGCCTCACGCATCTCCTGCGTGACGTCTTTCTGCGGGATCTGGTCGATGTCGAACTGCTGCGTGATCGACTCCTCGGGGAGGTTGGTCAGCGTATAGCCGTCCTCGACCTCCACCATCTCGATGTTCTGTGCCGCTTCTACCGCTGCGTCGTGTTGGTGAATGCTAGCCATGCGTTACGCACCTCCCGTGCGTGGGGCGCGCATTTCGTCCGTGATGCGCATCACGTCGTTCGTCAGGTCTTCCTGTCCGACGATCATCATCGCTGCGCCGGCAGACAGCGCAGCCGTCAGCTGCGCGTCGTTGAGTTCCTGAGAACCCGCGAGGTCTTCGGCCGCGTTCGCGAGCAGGTGCAGGCCGGCGTACATCTGCTTGAGGTCGCCGTAGTTGTTGTCGAGGATCGTGTCCGTCATGAGTACCTCGTTCTGCCAGAGGTACGTGTCGAGGTAGTCCGTCCACAGCAGGACACCGGCCGACGCTCGCTGGTGGAGCGGGGCGATGTTTGCTGGGTCGAACCCTTCGACGCCGGCCGGGATGTTCTTCGTCGGCACCCACATGGCCAGGCGCTCCTTGTTGTTGACGACGTTGACGACCGTCGACGTCAGCTCTTCCTCGCTGTACCCGAGTTCGTTCAGCGCGGACGCGAGTGCGCCCGTGTTGATGAACTCGCGTGCCGTCGCACCGATGTGCTCGGGCGTGAACTCCGGCAGGTGCTCTTCCACGCTCTCGAAGAAGCCGACTTCCGTGAGATGCTCGTGGATAGCCCAGCCGGGCTCGGCGAGCTGTTGATACTCTGTGCTCTCCTCGGCCGGAACGCCCATCGCCCGCAGCTCGGGCAGACGCTCGATCTGGCCTTCGAGGGAGGCGAGCTCGCTACCGAGCAGACCTGCGTCGAGCGTGCCGACGAGGTCGCTGCGAATGGATTCGCCCATAGCGGCGAGTTCCCCCGCCGTTTCCCCTTCTATTTCGCCCCTGAGGTCGCTCAGGGTGAACTCGCTGCCTGCTGCCACTGCGCCGGTGAGCCCGACGACCTTGAGGAACTGTCGACGATCCTCTTGGCCGATCTGGGGCATTCCGTTTACATATTGCGACATGCCATACCACTCCATACGAACCGTAGTAATTGTCTATATTTAACTTTGTGATATATTTCACAATTGAGGCGCTTAATTAAACTTAGTTGTATAAGGATGTATCCAGACAACTAGCGTACAGGGGAGAACGGAGGCGTCTGAACGCCGTTTGCGAGTTATCGGACCGTGATACTAGCGACCATGCCCGACGACGCGTGCGGGACACAGACGTAGGTGTACTCGCCCGTTGTCTCGAAGGTGTGGCGATACGTCGAGCCAGCCTGATTGAGTGAGAGGTGGTTGATTTTGCTCCCAGAGATGTCGTAGCTCGCCCAGGGGTCGGCACCCTCGGGCAGTTCGACGTCCGAGTGTGCGTCGGGATGACCCGAGACGTTGTGACCGCCGGAGTCGAAGACGAATTCGACCGTGTCGCCCTGCGAGACTCGGAGGCTCGACGGCTCGAACTGGAGGCTGCCACCCGGCGCGACCGTAACCGTCGCGTCCGCCTCTTCGGCCGGCGTCGACGTCGCCGTCGCCGTCGGCTCCGACGTTTCGGTGGCCGTTGCCGTCGCCGTCGCTTCGCCGCCGTTGTCACCGTTGCCGCCGCTACAACCCGCGAGACCAGCCAGAACAGCGCTACTCAGCGTGGCTGCAAACTTTCGCCGCGACAGGAACTTCTTCGACTGTTTTGAGACCATCGAGTCGAACCTTTGGTTTCGATATAATAAATGTGGTGAATTTGCGTCAGGCACTCCCACACACGCCCACTCGTGTACGTTTCAGAACAACATCTCCCCGAGGCGCACGCAGTTTATATATCCCCTGGCGTCAACGTACGGACGTGCGAGTTCGAGAGTTCCCAATCCTCGGTGACGAGGACGAGCCGATGATCGAGGCGTTCGCTACCGGCCTCGACCGCGAAGCGGCGCGCGTCCTCGCCTACCTGGTGGGCCGCGAGGAATCCGAGCGATTCTCCGGCGAAGCGGCCTCTCGGTTGGCCGTCCGCGTCGGCGTCGACCTCGGCCGCGGTCGCGTCTCGGACGTGCTGGGAACCCTCACAGACCTGGAGTTGGTCACGGAGACGACCGTCGACAGCGAAGCCCCCGGCCGCCCCCCGAAGGGGTGGCGCGCCGACGCCGGCCGCGCCGACACCATCGCCCGCATCCGCGCCGCCCACGCCGACGCTCTCCTCGAACAGGCGGCCACCGTCGCCTCGACGCTCGGCGACGACGTCGACACGACCCGCGAGACGACTGGAACCGACGACGCGTCCGTCTCGGTCGGCCTGAACTGGGACCCGAACGGCCTCCACGCCCCCCTGTTCGCGGGGACGTACGACGCCGACGTGACGTTCACGGGCTGTCGGGGGTCACGCGCCGCGCTTTCTGCCGTCGCCGACGGCGACGTGGACGTTGGGCTGACGGGCGCTGCCACACTTCTACGCGCGCACGCGGACGGACACGATATCGTACCGCTCGCGCTATACTACCAGCGCGCGATGGTCGTCCTCTACACGACCCGGTCGGCGTTCGACGGCCCGCTCCGAAGCGTCGAGGACGTCCGCGGCCGCCGTGTCGCCATGCCCGCGGGGTCTGAAACCGGCGCCCTCGGCCGTCTCTTCCTCGCTCAGGCCGGCGTCGTCGACGACGTGACCTCCGTCCGGGCCGACGGCGAGGAACGCGCCGCGTTGCTCGACGGCGACGCCGACGTGGCGACCGGCGTCTTCACCGACCCCCTCGAACTGGAGGGGATGGGCCACGACGTGGATTCGGTGTTGCTGGCCGACCACTTCCCCGTCCCCGGTCCGGCCTTCGTCGTCCGCCGCGAGACGCTTCGGGACCGCCCCGACGCGCTCCGGGGCTTCCTCGAAGGCGCGATGGACGGCTGGGCGACGGCACGGGCTGACCCCGCCGCCGCCACGCAGGCCCTCGCCGAAGCGTGTGGGTCGCCGCTCGACGACGAACGCCGCAAACTCGAACAGGCGCTCGACAGGTTCGCCGGCGGCGACGCCGTCGAGAAGAACGGCTGGGGGTGGCACTCCGCCGACACCTGGGAGCGCCTCCGCGTCGCCCTCGAACAGGCCGAAGCAATCGGTCGAACATGATTCACGTCGAGAACCTCTCGGTCACGTACGGTGACCTCCGCGCGCTCGACGACGTCTCGGTCGATATCGACGATGGCGAGTTCGTCACCGTCGTCGGTCCCTCCGGCTGTGGGAAGACCACCCTCCTCCGGACCATCGGGGGGCTGGAGACGCCGACGACCGGGTCGGTCAGCGTCGACGGCGACCCGCCGGCCGTCGCCCAGTCCGACGCCCGCCTCGGCTTCGTCTTCCAAGACCACACCCTCCTGCCCTGGAAGACGGCCGTCGAGAACGTGACTTTCCTCCGTCGGATGGCTGGCAAGGACCCGGACCCCGACGGCGCGCGCGACCTGCTGGCGACGACGGGCCTTGGCGGCTTCGAGGACACCCGGCCCGCCGAACTCTCCGGCGGCATGAAACAGCGTGTCGCCATCGCCCGCGCCATCCACCTCGGCGCCGACGTGTTGCTCATGGACGAACCGTTCGGCGAACTCGACGAAATCACGCGCGACGAGATGGGCGTCGAAATCCTTCGCCTGTGGCGCGAGAACCGCAAGACCGTCGTGTTCGTCACCCACAGCGTCCCCGAGGCCGTCTTCCTCGGCGACCGCTGTCTCGTCGTCTCCGGCGCCTCGGCTGGCGGCGCGGGGCGAGTCGTCGGCGAGTTCGACATCGACCTGCCGCGCCCCCGCGACGAGTCCGTCTTCGGTAGCGAGGCGTTCGGCAAGCAGGTCACCCGTGTCCGGAGCGCGCTCCACGACGACGCATGACCGTCGCTCGACGCGCACCCAGCGTCGTCCTCCCACTCGCTGCCCTCGTCGTCGCCGTCGGCGTCTGGTGGGCGCTCACCGTCGCCCTCGCCATCCCCCCATTCCTCCTCCCCTCGCCGGCCGCCGTCGTCGCCCGCCTCGCCGGCAATCCCGACCTGTACCTGACGAACGCCGTCGCGACGCTCCGGAAGGTGCTCGTCGGCGGCGCGGCCGGCATCACCGCCGGCTTCACGCTCGCGCTCGTCGTCTGGGCGGTGCCGGTCCTCGAACGGGCCGTCTACCCCTACCTCGTCGCCCTGCGCGTCCTGCCGAAAATCGCTGTCGCGCCCATTTTCCTCATCTACTTCGGCGTCGGCTTCGACACCGCCGTCGTCTTCGTCGCACTCATCGTCTTCTTCCCCATCGTCGTCGGCACCGCGGCGGGACTGGACCGGACGCCCGACTCGCATCTCGACCTGCTTCGGTCGGTCGATGCCGGTGCGGTGCAGACGTTCCTCGCCGTGCGGCTACCCCACGCGCTCCCCGACGTCTTCGCAGGCGTGAAACAGTCCGTCACACTCGCCGTCGTCGGCGCCGTCGTCGCCGAGTGGATTCTCGCGAACGACGGCCTCGGCTCGCTGATTCTCGCTGCGTCCGAGAACGTGCAGGTGGACGTGATGCTCGCCGCGCTGACCGTCCTCCTCGCCATCGGTCTCTGTCTCTACGGCGGCGTCGCGCTGTGTTACCGGCGCGTCGCGTGGCAGTAGTTACCAGTCAAGTCGCCCCTCCACCGCCGCCGGAAGCAGGTAGAACGCGAGGCCGAGGAGCGTGAGTACGCCGAGTGCCGCGAACGTCTGACTCGTCTGGAGATACTCCGCGGTGTGAAACAGGTGATAGCCGATGCCCGCCTGCAGGGTGAGAAACTCCGCGACGACGGTGCCGACGACGGCGAGCGCCGCCGCGAGTTTCACGCCCGCGAACACGCTCGGTGCGGCGGCGGGGACGTGAATCCACAGGAAGGTCTGCACCGCACTGGCGTCGACCGATTCGGCGAGGTCCGTGTACTCCTCGGGAACCGCTCGGAGGCCGTCGACCGACGCGATGGCGACGGGGAAGACGGTCATCGTCGCGACGAGCGACGCCCGTGCGAGGATGCCGTCGCCAATCCAGAGGAAGACGAGCGGCGCGATGGCGATGAGCGGCGCGATGCGAAGTGCGATGAGATACGGGTGGACGACCGCTGCCACGGTCCGTGAGCCGACCATGGCGAACGCGAGCGAGAGGCCGACGACGATACCCGCCGCTAGCCCGAGCGCCGCCGTCGTCGCCGTCGTCGCCGCTGCGGCCAGCAGCGTCGCGTACGTGTCCATCCCCGCCGCGAGCACGTCGCTCGGCCCGGGTAGGACGACCGGCGGCACGCCTGTTGCGCGTACGAACCACGCCCACGCGACGACGACGGCGACGGCGACGACAGTCGGCGGCCAGAGTCGGCGAAGCGCCGCGCTCACGGCCCGGCCGCTGGTCCCGGGCAGCGTCGCCGCCGAGAGTCGCCGGTCGCTCGTGGCCATCAGACGGCGTCGCTGTACGAACCGATGTACTGGTAGTCGGTATCGAGATACTCGTTCGTCCAGACGGTCGACGGGTCCACCTCGCCGCCGAGGGCGTCGGCGCTCGCGAGGGCGTCGTGGGTGACCTGCCACGGTTCGCTCCGACTCCACCCCCAGCCGTGTTCGGCGACGGCGTCGCCGGTCATGAACTCCGTAGCCATCCGCTCCCACTTCGCTCGCTGCTGATCCCGTGACTCCTCGAGGACGCCGTTGGCCTCGACGAGGAGGTCGGTCGCCTCGCCGGGGCGTTGCTGTGCCCACGCCGCCCCGCGGGCGGTGCCGCGGAGGAAGGCCCGCACCGCCGCTTCGTTCTCGCTCGCCCACGACTGCTCGACGGCGAGGACGTGCCCGTAGGAGGGGACGCTGTCGCCGACGCGGATGCTGTCGACGGTGTAGCCCTGCGCCTCCGCGCTGATGGCGTCGCCGAAGACGCCGCCCGCGGCGTCGATTTCCCCCGACAGGAGCTGTTGGACGGTGTCGTACCCCGTATCCACCAGTTCCACGTCCTCGCGGACGCCCGCCTCTTCGAGGAGTAGCGTCGTCAGCGTCCGGACCATCCCCGGCCCGGTGCCCACCGTCTTCCCCGCCAGCTGGTCAGGGCTCGTCAACTCCCCGCCGAAGGTGTCCCGCGTCGAGAACACCACCATCGGACTCTTCTGCATCACGACCCCTACCGACTGCGGCGAGAGGTCGCGGCTGTTGACGTTCAGCACTTGGTCACCGCTCGTCACCGCGAAGTCGACGTTCCCGAGGCCGGCCTGCTTGGCCGAGAAGGTCGACCCCTCGCCCGTCTGGATGGACGAGAGCGTCAGCCCCTCTTCCTCGTAGAACCCGTTCGCCTTCGCCGCGAAGTAGGGCACGTGAAGCCCGCTCGGCTTCCAGTTGAGAAGGAGTGAAGAGTCGCCCGGAACCGCGGTGCCCGTCGTCGTCCCGGTGTCCGCCCCGCCCGTGCCGCCGAGACAGCCGGCCAGCCCGCTCGCGCCCACGCCGGCAGCGGCGAGAAACGCGCGTCGCGTCGCTGTTCGTCTCATACGCGGCTATCAGGACAGGATTAGTATAATAATTCCGGTGAAACGTTTATATGCCTCTCAGTTCACGCCGAGTTCGTCCTCCGAGGGCGACCACTCGAACTCCAGTTCGAGTTCGAGCTGGCGGTGGGTTTCGCCGACGAACTCCACCTCGACTTCGATGGGTTCGTCGAACTCGAAGGGAATCTCCCACTCGTCGGTCGAGATGGTCAGGCGGGGTTCGGACTCGATTTGGTCGGCGAGGTCACGGAGAAACGCCGCGGTCCCCTCTCGCGAGAGTCGCACCTCTCGCTCGAAGTAGCCGTCGGTGACGGTTCGTGGCCCGTCGTTCGCGTCGGGTAGGTCAGCCATACTTCGTCTATAGAGGAGAGAGGTAAAATAGTGTGCGCCCCTAGAGCCGGCAACCGATGTCTCTCTTCGACGTTCTCGGGAGCAAGGCGCGGCTCAAGATTATCCGCGAACTATCGAGCGAGCCGCGGTACGTCTCCGAGCTCGCGGACCGAGTCGGGATGGACGGCAAGACGGCAGTCCATCACCTCTCGACGCTGGAGGAGGCGGGCATCGTCGAGAGCTACCGGACCAGTCGGCGGAAGTACTACCGCCTGACAAAGCGCATCGAACTTCGAGCCTCGCCCGGCCCGGACCCCATGTTTCTACTCCACGCCGACGAGGTAGAGGAGACGGATTAACCCTCGACGGGAAGCGTCGCGAAGTAGCGGATGTTGATCGCGAGATAGAGGACGTACATCCCGAGCAACAGCGCCCCGTGTCGCCGGGTCACTTCGCCCCGGTGGAAGAGATAGCCCGCGATGCCGGCGAACACGAAGAGCGTCGGCAGGTGGAAGAAGACCGTCTCCCACCGGAAGTTGATGGTCCCCACGAGGCCGATGATGCCGACGTTCGCGGTGACGAAAAACAGGAGGCTCCCGATGACGCCCCCGACGGCGACGTCGTAGTAGCCCAGTCGGAGCGGTTCGACTATCAAGAGCAGGTCGTCGAGGGTGAGCAACACCGTCACCAGCGTGACGCCGATGAACGTGCCGGTGAGGTTCCACGTCGCCTGAATCCCCTCGACGCCTGTCGACGCGCCCTCGGCGCCGACGACGATGCCGCCGATACCGACCAACAGCATCGCCGGCCAGAACCACTTGAACTCAGTCAGCGTCTGGACCGGGCCGGGCACGTACGACGGCACGCTCGCTTCGCCCTGCCCGTCCGTCGTCGTGGCGATGTCTTTCACCTCGTCGGCCTCCATGAACGTCCGGTCCATCTGCCCCTCACGCCGGAGGATGTACGCGAAGATGAGGACGTAGGCGGCGATGAACAGAATCGACAGCGTCGGCGTCAGCGACCCCGACAGCAAGGGCGGAATCAAGAGTAAGGGTGACCCGACCATCAACACCAGATAGTCTCTGGGTACGTCGACGGTGAACGGAATCGCGATGGCGCCGAGTGCGAGCGTCATCCCGAAAATCGAGACAGAGTTCCCGATGGCGAGGCCAAAGGCGACGTTCTGCATCTCCGCGAACCCAGTAAAGAGGCCGAAGGCCACGTTGTCGAACTCCCACCCCGAGAAGATGACCGCGAGGACGAACGCCGAGACGCCGAACCGGAGCGCCGTCCGTATCAGCGCGTGAATCAGGAGCTCGATGCTCGCGAGGAGGATGAGCGACCCGAGGAGCAGCGTCGCCACCGCGGCCCACCCCGATACTTCGAGGAGTTCACCGCTCTCGCCGCCCGCTTCTTCCTCTTGCGCGGCGACGACCCCCGTCCCCACCGCCGACAACAGTAGTACAACTATCAACACGACGCCCAGACGACGGTTCGCAAATCGCATCGCCGGTCGTTACCGGTGGGGTCTGTTATATCTCCTCATCCGTGTAGGTCCGTACGTTGAATTATTATACATGGTGTAGTTCGGTACCGGATAGTCCCACTCGGCGGCTTCTCCCTCCGAATTTCGGGCCCCGTTCGCATGTATCGTCGTTCACCGAACCCAGTTCGTGGGCACTGGTTCGGCGTACGTCCGTACCCCAGAACGGAGGTATAAGCCCTATGTTGCCAGACCTCTGGGCGAATGCCAGCACACGGTCACACTCTCGTTACGGTCGCACTATTGCTGTCGCTACTCGTGGCCTCGCCCGCGGCGTCTGCCGTCGCAACCGACCTCGGCGCCGACGCACCTGTCGGCACCGTCGCCGCCCAATCGACCGACGACGGCGGGAACGGAGCGGGCGACGACGAAGGCGGCGAGGAGGAAGAAGGCGGAATCGAAGGCGCCATCTCCGGATTCGTCGAGGCACAGGGAACCATCGGGGCGGTCATCGTCCTCCTCGGTGGGGTTCTCCTCCTCACCGCCTGTACGGAGAAACTCATCAGTTACCTCGCGCGCGCGTCGCTCAACACGCGGATGTCGCTGTTCGCGCTTGCCATCGTCTTCACCGGCTTCGAGTTCGACGACACGATTCTCGCCCTCGTCCTCTCCGGTGGCGGCCTCGAACAGGCCGCGCTCGGGTCGGCGCTCGGGACGGGCCTCGCTATCATCGGCGTGACGCTCGCCATCGCCGCCATCGTCAAGCCGTTCCCCGTGGACCTGCCGACCGACTACATCGTCATCTTCGGCCTCGCGCCGCTGATTCTGGTCCCCTTTGCCCTCATCGGGTCGCTCACGCTCGTCCACGGCGTCGTCCTGACCGCCTTCTTCCTTTTCGCCTTCGGCTACTTCATCGTCCGCGAACGCCAGCGCGACATCCCCGTCTTCCGGGATACGGAGCTCGGCAACGAGCTGCAACCGGACGGCGGCGTCGCCCGACCCCACTCGCTCGACGAAATCCCCGAGGACCGGATTCTCGGTGACCTCGCCGACTCCGGGTTCGTCTGGATTGGCCTCTCCATCGTCGCCCTCGCGGGCATCGTCTTCGCCGCCATGCTGCTGGAGGGCGGGTCGGAAGTCGTCATCGAGGGATTCGGCATCGGTGAAACCGTCTTCGGCGCCACCTTCCTCACCCTCATCCTGACCTTCGAGGACATCATGCTCACGCTCGAACCGGTCCGCCGCGGGTTCCCGGAAATCGGCGTCGGCAACGTCATCGGGAGCGTGCTGTTCTCCGTGACTGGCAACGTCGGCGTCGTCATGTTCCTCAGCGACGTGACCATCTCCTCGTCGGTCCTCACCTTCCACCTCCCCTTCATGATTCTCGTGACGGCGCTGGCTGCCTACTTCTTCTACACGAAGAACGTGCGGCGGTGGCACGGCGTCGTCCTCGGGGGCCTGTACGTCGCCTACTGGGTCATCTCGCTCGTCGTCCTCAGCGGGGTGCCGGTCGGGGAGTAGGTCACACCGCGTAGTTCGCCACCCAGTACGCCGCGTAGATGCCGAGGAGGAGGACGCCCGTGGGGCGCCCGACCTTCCCGCGGAAGAACGCGCCGGCGACGACGAGAAGCGAGACGAAGAAGAACGGCCAGTGGACGGTCATGACTGCCCCCGTCATGTTCAACGGGTGGACGAGTGCGATGAGTCCCGCGTTGGCGCTGACGAAAAAGAGCATGCTCCCGACGACGTTGCCGACGCCGATGTGGGGGCGCCCCTGCCGGACGGGTTCGACCGTCAGGAACAGTTCCTCCAGCGACGCGATGAAGCTCATGACCGTCGCGCCGAAGGCCAGTCCCGTCACGCCGAGGAGCGCGAGCAAGTCTTCGGCCCCTGAGACAGCGAGTTCCGACCCGACCGTCATGCCCACCGTGGCGACGAGGGCGATGGCGAGAAACGCCGGCCCCTCGTAGCGTTCGGGGACGTGCTCTTCGACGAAGTCGTCGACGTCGATATCCAAATCGAGGTCGAGCAACCCTTCGTCCTCCTCCGCTTCCTCCGCTTTCTCACGCTCGCGCACCTCCTCTTCCATGATTTCGACCTCCTCGGCCGACAGGTAGCGCGTGTCCGTGTAGCGTTCGAGCGTGTAGATGATGGCGAGGTAGGGGATGAACGTCGCGGTGAGAATCGCCCCGTCGAACCGGGAGAGCGTGCCGTCGAGTGCAAGGCCGAAGAAGAGAAACGGAGCGAGAAGCGTGATGCCGAGGTAGTTCCGTGGCACCTCCGTCTCGAAGGGGACGAGGACGCCGGCGATGCCCACGGCGGCCCCGAGGATGAACAGGGCCTCACCGAAGACGGTGCCGAGCGCGAGGTCCGGTAACTCCCCGTACGCCGCCGCGATGCCGAGGATGACGTTCTCCAAGTCGGTGCCGGCGAGGACGACGGTGAGGAAGAATCCCGAGACGCCGAGGGCCAGTGCGCCCTCCGCCACCGCTTCGATGAACGTCTCCACGCTCACGATGACGATGGTGACGCCGACCAGGAACAACACGACCGAGACCAGCTCTCCGGACAGTCCGAGCACCATGCGAGTTGCAGGGAGGTACGAAGGACGTCACATAAAACCCCGCGGCACCCGGGCTACAGGTTCGAGGCGTGGTCGCCGCCGTCGACGGGGATGGCCGCGCCGTTGACGTAGCTCGCCCGTTCCGAGCAGAGGAACGCGACTACGTCGCCGAACTCCTCGGGTTGACCGATGCGTTCCTGTGGGTTGCCCGCGCTCCACTCCTCGACGCCCGTCTCGTAGTCGGGGTAGTCGCCGCGTTCGACGCCCTGTTCGACCAGTTCCTCGATGCGCGGCGTCTCGTGGGTGCCGGGCAGCACCGCGTTCGCGCGCACGTCGGGCGCGAGTTCCTCCGAGAGCGTCTTCTCCAAGCCGACGACGCTCATCCGAACCGAGTTCGAGAGGACGAGGCCGTCGATGGCCTCCTTGACGCTCCCCGAGGCGACGTTGACGATAGTGCCGCCGCCGTCTTGGAGGAGCGGCGCGGCCTCGCGAACCAGTCGCACCACGCTCATCACGAGGAGGTCGTACGCCTCGTACCAGTCCTCGTCGGTGGTGTCGAGGAAGGGACCGCTCGGCGGGCCACCGGCGCTCGTCACGAGGTGGTCGAGGCCGCCGAACTCCTCGACCGTTCGCTCGACCAACGCCGTCACGTCGTCTGGGTCGGTGATGTCGCCCTGGACGCCGACCACATCGCCCGTCGCCGTCTCGCGGATGTCGTCCACGGCGTCGGCGAGGCGGTCCGGGTCGCGGCCGTTGACGACGACGTTCGCCCCCTCTGCCGCGAGGGCGGCCGCCGACGCCTTCCCGAGGCCGCTACTGGAAGCCGACACGAGCGCTGCGTTGCCGTCGAGTCCGAGGTCCATACGCCGACGTGGCCGGTCGGTCCCCATAGTGTTTACTGGTCACACCGGACCGTCGCTCGAAACGATAAAGTCGGGGCATCTCGTGTGGTGCGTGTGCACACGCGAACGAACACTCTCCCACGTCTCGGAGGGTCGGCGTGAGCCTCGTCGCCGTCGCGGAACTCGCGCATCCCGACCTCGCGTTGACGCCGACGATTCGCGCCACCGACGCGTCGATTCAGGTAGTCTCGCACACCGCCACTGACGCCGAGACGGGCATGTTCTTCTTTCTCGTCGAGTCGGACTCGTTCCCCGAGTTCGAGGCCGCGCTTGAGGCCGACCACACCGTCTCGGAGTCGTTGATCGTCGCCGAGGCGGAGACGACGCGTATCTATCGGCTCGGTCACTCCGACGGGACGAAACTCCTCTCGCCGACGGTGACAGAGATGGGCGGCCTGATGCTCGAAGCCGACAGCACGGCCGACGGCTGGTCCGTTCGGATGCAACTTCCCGACCGAAAGACGCTCAGTTCGCTCTGGGAGTACTGCGACGAGGAGGACATCGGGTTCGAGTTGGGTCACATCTACACGCTCGACGACTTCTCCATCGACGGCGTGGGACTCACCGACGCACAACGAGACGCGCTCGTTACGGCCTACGAGGCGGGATACTTCGAGGAGCCCCGCGACACATCGCTGGAAGAACTCGCCGGCGAACTGGATATCTCCCCGACGGCTGTCGGTGGCCGGATTCGCCGGGGGACCGCTCGACTCATCGAGCAGACGTTGCTCGACGACTCGTGAGTCAGACTGCGGAGACGTAGTCGTCCTGTGGTTCCCAGAGCGCGCCCCGCATCCGGTGGTCGTAGACGGCGTCGAGCGTTTCGCCGACCGTCCAGCCCAACTCGCTCATCGCCGCGCTCAGTTCGCCGAGCGGGACGCCCTCCTCGGGGTCCGTGACGAGACTCGACACCACTTCGGGCACGTCGTCGCTCGCGACGCCGAGAGAGGGGGTCTGTTCCCACGCCACGTCGTGCCCCGTCACCGACTGGTGGCGCCGGTAGAAGCGGACGATTTCGTTCGGGTCCGTCGCTTCCCGACGTTCCTCACAGTCGACACAGGCCGCGACGAACGGCCCCGTCACGTCTCGTACGCCTCCTGCACGAGTCGGTGGAACCGGTGAAGGGTGTGCTCGTTGGGGCCGAGCTGTGCCTGTGCGAGCGCGCCGGATCGAAGGCCGTCGTACTGTCGCTCGACGAGTTCGAAGTCCTCCTCTTGCAGCTGTCGGCTGGTGCGGACGAACTCCTCTTCGGCATCGCTCAGGTCGGGGTCCGCGAAGTAGTAGTCCGCGATGAGCTGGAAGCGCTCCTCGTCGATGGGGTCGATGATGTACGTCCCGTAGCCGTCCGCGGTGCCGTACATGTTGACCGTGAAGTTGGGCCAGAAGTAGTGGAACTGCGCCTCGTGTTCGTCGTGGATACGGAGTTCGTCCTCGATGTCCTCCTCGTGGGTGTAGTGGAGGACCCAGTGGTAGTCGTTGACTTCGAGTTCCGACTCGTTGAGCTGGATGCCCTTGATCCAGTCCTGGTGGTTCGCCTGACAGTGGTCACACTCGGAGTAGTTGCCCGCGAAGGTCTTCCAGTTGCACTCGACCTCCGAGACGTACCGGCGGGCGTGTTCGTACTCTTCGAGCGGAAGGGATTCGAGACGCGTCTTCATCTTCCCCGCCTGTTCGTCGAGCGACAGCGACGGGTCGTCGTCGAAGTTGAGGAAGATGAGCGGGCCGATGTTGTCGGTCTGGACTTCGAGCAGGCCGTTCTCGTCTGGGTCGAGGCCGGACACTTCCTCGTCGTCGAGGTCGGGGTTGAGACTCGCTTCCTCGAAGCTCTTGGGCGTGCTTCGGAGACTGCCGTCCAGGTCGTACGTCCAGAGGTGGTACGGACACTGGATGCGCCCCATGTTTCCGGGGTCGGTCATCGGCGTGTCCTCGACCATCTTCGAGCCACGGTGGGCACAGACGTTGTAGAACACGCGGACCTCGCCCTCCTGGTCGCGGGCGACGATGACTTGCCGGTCGCCGATGGTTCGGGTGAAGTAGTCACCGGCCTCGGGGATGCAGTTCTCGTGGCCGGCGTAGAGCCAGTAGTTCGCGAAGATAGTCTCTTTCTCCAATTCCCACACGTCGGGGTCGGTGAAGCAGTCTGCGGGCAGTGCGTTCGTCTCGTCCGTGATATCGGGGCTCACGGCCTGAGTCTCGTCGGCGCTGTTGGTCCACCGCGTCATGGGAACTCGTACCGCATGAGGGGGAATAAGCGTCGGTCCGTCTCATCTGCGGTGTTTAAATGGGTCCCTGCTAACGGCCGCCGCGAGGGCCGGGAGACGCCGCTTTGGACGAACCGCTACCGCTCACCGAGTCGGTCGCGCCGCCACGCTTCGGTGTCGCCGACCTGATTGAAGGTGTAGATGTGGAGGCCGCGAATCCCGTACTCGGGGTCGGTCGCGTAGGGGGCCAGCCCGTCTACGAGGCCGTCGGGCGTGTACTTCCCGCGCGACCCGACGAGTTGGCGCACGAATCCGAGCACGCCGCTCGTCTTCCGGAGGAAGCGCACCGAGTCGCCGACGCCCACCTTCTGTGAGATGTTCAGGAGGCGCTGGTACTTCATGACGCCCGGAATCCCGACTTCCACGGGGAGGTCGATGCCCCGGTCGCGCACCGTCTCTATCCACTCGGCTATCGCGTCCGGGTCGTAACAGAGCTGGGTCGTGAGATACGTCGCGTGGGGCGCCTTCCGCTCCATCGCCGCGGCCAGCGTGTCGTCGTCGAGGAACTCGTGGCCCTCGGGGTAGCCGGTGATGCCCACCTCCGCGAACTCGTGGCCGAGGTCGTCGAGTGCGGTGAGGAGGTCGTACGCCGACTCGAACTCGCCGAGCGGTTCCTCGCGGTCGCCGCCGGGCACGAAGATGTCGGAGATTCCCGCGTCCGCGAGGCGAGTCGCGACCTCGTCGAGGTGGTCTCGGTCGCGGACGTACCGCGCGGCCACGTGTGGAATCGGCTCGTAGCCGCGGGCCGCCGCCCGCTCGCTCCACTCGACCGTCGCGTCGAGGCCGAGCTGTGGCGAGGCCGTGACGGCGATTTCCGCACCGTCGGGGAGCTGTTCCATCTGCCCCTCGAAGCTGTCGAACGGCATCAGCTCGAAGCGTGGCTCGCGGAGCAGGCTCGTCGCATCGGCGTGGGTGAGGGTCATGTCGGACAATACCGCTCGCCCGAATTACTCCTTCCGGGCGTTCAGTTTCGCCTGTTCGCGCGCGCTCGGGTTCACAGACTCCTTGAACGGCACCTCCGCGACCGTCGCGTACGCGGGTTCGCCCGCCTCCGCGGCGTACTCGTCGGGCAGGTGGACCTGGAACTCCAGGTCGAGGTCCTGCTCGTAGATTTCGTCGTTGAGCAGGGCGTCGGACTCGGCCTGTAGTTTCTCCGCCGGCACGAACCCGAGGCCGATGTTCGTCTCGAGGTCCGGGTTCCACCACGGCGAGGTCATGTAACCACACTCCTTCCCGGTGTCGGGGTCGGAGATTATCCAGAAGTCGGGGGCGTAGTCTCGAATCGGTTCGCCCGCAATCTTCAGGCCGACGAGCTTCAGGTTGAACGGGTACTCGCCGTCCTCGACGAGCGCTTTCTGCCGTTCGAGTTCTTCCTTCCCGATGTAGTCGCCGGACTTGTCGTCGGGCACCTGATACCCGAGGTTCACCTGGAACGGCGAGGTTTCGTGGTCCATGTCTTGGCCCCACGAGAGGATGCCGGCGGCGATGCGGCGGTGGTGGCCGGGCGCAATCTGTCGCCCGCCGTGGTCCTTGACCGACGCCATGACGGGGTCCCAAACGCGTTCGGCGTTCTCGCTCGCGTCTTGCACGTAGATTTCGAAGCCCTTCTCGCCGGAGAAGCCGGTCTGACTCACCAGCACGTCACAGCCGTTGATCTCCGCGTCCAGCAGTCCGTAGTAGGGGATGTCGCTGACTTCCTTGCCGACGACGTCGACCAGCACGTCCTCGGAGCGCGGTCCCTGAATCTGCATCGGCGCCACGTCGATTTCGTCGATTTCCACGTCGAAGTCCATCCCGACGTTGACGCCCTGAAGCCACTGCATGAGCGTCGAGTCCGAGATGGAGAACCAGAACTCGTCCTCGGCGATTCGTAGGAGGATGGGGTCGTTCAGGATGCCGCCGTCCTCGTTGCAGAGGATGACGTACTTCCCGTGCATGGGTTCGATGCCAGTCGCGTCGCGAGTGATGACGTAGTCGGTGAGTGCCTCGGCGTCCGGCCCCTTCACCCGAATCTGTCGCTCGACCGCGACGTCCCACAGCGTGACGCTCTCGGTCAGCGCCTCGTACTCCTTCATCGCGCCGCCGTCTTCGGGGTCGACGAGTCCCCGCGGGTGGTAGATTCGGTTGTAGACGGTACAGCGCCACGCCCCCTCCTCGTTGAACGACTTGTGGAAGAACGGCGACTTGCGCACGCGCGTCGAGACGAGCATCTCGATACCCGGGTCGCCGGTCTGTCGCAGGTTCCGCGGGAGCGTTCGGTCCGACTGGTCGATTTCCGGGTGGTTGGGGTGGTCGTTAACCATTGTCTATCAACTAGATGCCATGTCCCTATAAGGGTGGGCCTCAGTTATCTCAGGCGTATAAGTGAGGGCGGACACTCGAACTCGAAAATCCGCGCGTGCGCGCCCGTACCGCCGGTTTGTGGCGGTCCCAAGCATCAATACCCTCCCCGTCAAACGGGGTGCTATGAGTCATCGTGACGAGCGACGCGATGTCATCGTCGTCGGCGTCGGTGGCATGGGCAGCGCAACCGCGTATCACCTCGCCTCTCGCGGGGTAGACGTGCTGGGACTGGAGCGATTCGACATCCCGCACACGCAGGGCTCCTCCCACGGCATCACGCGCATCATCCGACGCGCGTACTACGAACACCCCTCGTACATCCCCCTCATCGAACGGGCGTACGAGCTCTGGGACGACTTGGCCGAGGAGACGGGGCGCGAGGTCATCCACCGCACCGGCTCCATCGACGCCGGCCCGCAGGGCAACGTCGTCTTCGAGGGGTCGCGGCGCTCCTGCGAGGAACACGACATCCCCCACGAGGTGCTGACGGGTGCGGAACTCAACGAGCGATTCCCCGGCTACAACCTCCCCGACGACTACCGTGCGCTCTATCAGGAGGACGGCGGCTTCGTCGTCCCCGAACAGTCCATCGTCGGCCACACCGAGGCGGCACAGGCGGCGGGCGCCGAGATTCGCGCCCGCGAGGGCGTCCACGACTGGGCGCCGACGCCCGACGGCGGCGTTCGCGTCTGGACCGACACGGACACCTACGAGGCTGACCGCCTCGTCCTCGCGGCCGGGGCGTGGAACTACAAGCTCGCGGACGCCCTCGACGGCCTCGCGGTCCCCGAACGGCAGGTGCTCGCGTGGTTCCAACCCGAGACGCCCGAACTGTTCGAACCCGACTCCCTGCCGGTGTGGAACATCGCCGTCCCCGAGGGGCGGTTCTACGGCCTGCCCATCTACGACGTGCCGGGGTTCAAACTGGGCAAGTACCACCACCTCGGCGAGGCGGTCAACCCGGACAGCTACGACACCGACCCGCAACCGGCCGACGAAGTGCTCCTCCGTGATTTCACCGAGAAGTACTTCCCGAAGGCTGCGGGGCCGACGATGCGACTCGCCACCTGCATGTTCACCAACTCCCCGGACGAACACTTCATCCTCGACCAGCTGCCCGACCACCCGCAGGTGGTCGTCGGCGCCGGGTTCTCCGGCCACGGCTTCAAGTTCGCGACGGTCATCGGCGAAGTGCTCGCCGACCTCGCCGCCGACGGCGAGACAGCCCATCCCATCGATATGTTCAGTCTCGACCGCTTCGAGTGAGCGCCTCGGCAGGGGGCGTTTAAACACCACAGGTGAGCAACCCCGGGGCTTTTGGATTGGTCAATGGGATACTACCCCATGAGTAGCGATAGCACGGTACCGTCGTCTGCGGCCACCGTCGTCGTCGGTGCCGGGGCCGTCGGATGTAGCGTCGCGTACCACCTCTCGGAGTTGGGCGCTGAGAACGTCGTCGTCGTCGACCAGGGACCGCTCCCGGTCACGGGCGGGTCCTCGACGCACGCGCCGGGTATCATGTTCCAGACGTCGCCGTCGAAGCTGATGACGAAGACGGCGCATTACACGAGTCGACTCCTCTCCGATGCCGGCGTCTACGACGAGGTGGGTGGCATCGAAGTCGCCCGCTCCGAGGAGCGGATGGACTTCCTCCAGCGACGGGTCGAACACGCGACGGCGTACGGCCTCCCCGACCCGCAACTCCTCTCGCCCGGCGAGGTGAGCGACCACCTACCGCTGGTGGACGAAGACGAAATCCTCGGTGGCTACTACTCCCCGACCGACGGACGGGTCGACGGCGTCGCCGCGCTCCAGTGGTACATGGAGCAGTCCGACGCCGACTTCTACGGCCACACCACGGTGACGGACCTCGACGTCTCGGGCGGCGAGGTCACCGCCGTCGAGACAGACCGGGGCCGAATCGAGTGCGGGCGGTGCGTGCTCGCCACCAACAACTGGGGGTATCAGACCGGCCAGTTGGCGGGGCTCGATCTCCCCATCGCGCCCGTCCAGCACCAGTACGCGGTCACCGAACCCCTCGACGAACTCGCCGACGAGGCGGTCGCTCCACGGGTCGACACCGCCGACATGGAGATACCGGGCGACCGCAGCATCGCCGACGCGATGAGTCAGGCGCCGACTCGCCCGGTCGGCCGCGACCAAGACCACTCGCTGTACTTCCGCACCCACGGCGACGCCCTCGGACTCGGCTCGTACAACCACGAGGCGCTCCCGGTCGACCCCCGAAAGATGGGGGGAAACACCGACGAACGGCAGGCGTCGGTCCGGGACTTCACGGCCGAACACTGGGAGCGAGCCACCCACCCCGACCGTGACACGTCACCGAAGCAGGCGTTCGAGGAACTCCTCCCCGTCACCGAGGACATCGACCTCGCGACCACCGAGAACGGCATCTTCGTGTTCACGCCCGACGGGATGCCGGTCCTCGGCGAACCCGAAGCCATCGACGACCTCTGGACCGGCCTCGCCATCTGGTGGACGCACTCCGGCGGCTACGGGAAGATTCTCGCCGAGTGGATGGAGACGGGTGTCCCGAAACTCCCCTCGGGCCCTGTCGAAGTCGGCGGCATCCACGTCGACCGCTTCGAACCCCACGCCGGCAGCCCGGACTACTTCGTCGACCGCGGGTCGACACGCTATCGGCAGGTGTACAGCATCGTCGAACCCGGATGGCAACCCGACTACCACCGCGCCCTCCGGCGGAGTCCGTTCTACCACCACCAGCAGGAGCTCGACGCCGAGTTCACCCAGTCCGGCGGCTGGGAGGTGCCGAAGTGGTACGACTCGAACGCCGACCTGGTCGACCGCTACGCCGACCAGATTCCCGAACGCGAGGGGTGGCGGGGAATCAACCGCTCGCCCATCGAGGGAGCCGAACACCTCCACACCCGCGAGCACGTCTCGATGTACGACATGACCTCGTTCAGCTCCATCGTCGTCGAGGGGGCCGACGCGGCGGCCTTCCTCCAGCGGATGTGTACGAACGACGTCGACATCGCCCCCGGTCGGGTGCGGTACTCTCTGCTCTGTAACGAGGGCGGAACCGCCCTCGGCGACGTGACTGTCGTCCGCCTCGACACCGACGAGTTCCTCGTGACGACCGGCGGCGGCAACTCGCCCGGTATCCACGGTGGCTGGCTGAAAGACCACGCTCCGGAGACGGTGTCGGTCACCATCGAGGAAGGGTCGCGAGCGACGGTCGGCCTCTGGGGGCCGAAATCTCGGCTCCTCCTCCAGCGCGTGACCGACGCCGACGTGTCCGCCGAGTCGTTCCCCTACTTCAGCGCGAAGCAAATCTACGTCGGCGACGTGCCCGTCCTTGCGCTCCGGGTGTCGTACGTCGGCGAACTTGGCTGGGAGCTGTGGGCGCCGTCGGAGTACGGCGGCCGCCTCTGGGAGACGCTCTGGGAGGCCGGCCAGGACCTCGACGTACGGCCAATGGGGAGTGGCGCCCTCGAATCGATGCGCCTCGAGAAGGGCTACCGGCTCTGGGGAACGGACCTCGACACCGACAGCGACCCCTTCTCGGCGGGGCTGTCCTTCGCCGTCGACATGGACACCGACTTCGTCGGCAAGGACGCGCTGGCCGATATCGAACGCGACGGCCCCGACAGCCGGCTCGTCCCGATGACGCTCGACGACGCCACGGACGCCGTCCTCGGCGGCCGGCCCGTCCTCGACGACGGGTCGGCGCTTGGCTACGTCGTCGCCGGTGACTACGGCTACAGCCTCGGCGAGTCCATCGCCTACGCCTACCTCCCTACCGACTACGCGGAGTCGGGGACCAGCGTCCAGATTCGTTGCGAGGGGACCACCTACGACGCCACGGTGCGCGACGAACCGCTCTTCGATCCGGGCCGCTCGAAGATCCTGCGATAAGCGACACAACCTTTATTTGACACAATGAAAAGTCACTATGTGACTCTATCCCATGGGGATAGGAACCGATACTCGTGGAGAGGAGTAATTCGCGCGGCCGCCGGCACGCGACTGCGAACCAACCGACGGACAGACACACGCACATGAGAGACCGACACCGACCTATCGGCGACTGTCGAACGGAGGTATGGGATGGCTGATTCAGACGAGCGACCGGGCGAGATGTCCGAGGGGTTGCAGGTGGAGTTGTTCCACCCCGAATCGGACCGCGAACCCGGGGATACGAACATCCAGGCGCTGGGGTTCGACATCCACCCCGTCGTCTTCCCGGTGGCGCTGGTGCTTATCGGGCTGTTCGTCCTCGTGACGCTCGCCCTCGGCGAGCAGGCGTCGTCGATGTACACCGCCCTGTTCAACTTCATCGGCGACAACTTCGGCTGGTTCTACCTCCTCGCGGTAAACCTGTTCATCGTCGTCCTCCTGTACTTCGCGTTCAGCAAGTACGGCAAAATCCGAATCGGCGGCGTTGAGGCCGAAAAGGAGTTCAGCGACTTCTCGTGGATGGCCATGCTGTTCAGCGCGGGCATGGGCATCGGCCTCATGTTCTTCAGCGTCTCCGAACCGCTGTACTACTTCCAGAACGTTCCGGGCTTCTGGGGCGCCCAGCCCGAAACGGGCGCGGCGGGGTCCGCGGCGATGGCTCAAACGTTCTTCCACTGGGGATTCCACCCGTGGGCCGTCTACGGCCTCGTCGGCCTCGGCCTCGCCTTCTTCTCGTTCAACCGCGGCCTGCCGCTGACCTTCCGCTCTATCTTCTGGCCGCTACTCGGTGACCGCATCTACGGCTGGCCCGGCCACATCATCGACCTCGTGACGGTCTTCGCGACGCTGTTCGGCCTCGCTACCTCGCTCGGCCTCGGCGTCAAACAGGTCAATACTGGCCTCTCGTACGTGGGTGGTGACATGCTCGGTGTCGCTTCCGTCCCCACGAACCCCTTCGTGCAGATACTGCTCATCGGGGGTATCACCCTCATCGCGACACTCTCCGTCGCTGCCGGCCTCGACGGCGGCGTCAAGCGCCTGAGCACCATCAACCTCTACTTGATGTTCGCGTTGCTCGGCTTCCTCCTGATTGCCGGCCCCACCGTGTTCATCCTCGGGACGTGGGTGGAGGGCCTCGGCGCGTACTTCAACAACATCCTCGCCCTCGGCTTCTTCCGTGGCACCCTCGCGCCCGGCGGCGGCACCGTCACCGCGTGGACCGTCTTCTACTGGGGCTGGTGGATAGCGTGGTCGCCCTTCGTCGGGATGTTCATCGCCCGTATCTCGAAGGGACGGACCGTCCGCGAGTTCGTCATGGGCGTGCTGGTGCTGCCGGCGCTGTTCTCCACCATCTGGCTCTCGACGTTCGGCGGAAGCGCCCTGTTCAACTCGCTGCAGGGTAACGGCGCCGCGCTCGCGACGTACAACGACGTCGGTCAGACCGTCGCCATGTTCGCCATGCTCGAACAGTTCCCGCTCGGGGCGCTCTCGGGTATCTTGGCGACGCTGCTCGTCGTCACGTTCTTCGTCACGTCCTCGGACTCGGGGTCGCTCGTCATCGACCACCTGACCTCCGGCGGGAAACACGACGTGCCACGCGTCCAGCGAATCTTCTGGGCGCTCGTCGAAGGCCTCGTCGCCGCCATCCTGCTCTGGGGTGGCGGCCTGACCGCCCTCCAGACGGCCGCCATCACCACGGGACTACCCTTCGCCGCCATCCTCTGTCTGATGTGTTACACCGTCTACCTCGGCCTCAGCAACGAGTACGAAATCCTCGAATCTGAGGAGTTCGCCGAATCCATCGAGGAACTCTCCGACAACGAGAACGTCGACGTCGTCACCGCGGGCGACGAGATGGTGACCGACGTCAAGGAGAACGACGACCCGGCGAGCAGCGACTGACTTATGCTGATTCCAGCCTGAGTTTCGCGCGTGGGCGACGACTCACACGGCCTCGCGCGAACGCTCGGGGTCACGGGCGGCCGTCTGCTCGCGTCGCTCCGGTGGCTCGGCGAGCGTCTACTCGCACCGTTACGCACCAACGACGGCCCCAACGAGTTCCGTCTGTCGAGCGTGGAGACACACACGACGACCATCGACGGCGACACCGGGTGGGCCTACCGCCCGCCCGCGACGCTCCGGTGTCCCGAGTGCGGTGACGAGGTTCTGCAGGCCGACGCCCGCGACGCCATCGACTGCCCCAGCTGTCGGGTCGACCTGCCGCCGGAGCGTTTCACCGACCTCGAGGTACTCGCGCTCACCTGCCCAGTCTGTCGGTCAGGGATGCAGTACGGGCGGCGCCACCCGCAGTTCGGCGTCCCCGAGTGGGCCACCTGCCCGAACTGCCAGTACCACTGGGAGTTCAAACACGCCTACTAGTCGTTCATCTGCTGGCGGACGGTGATAACCGGCGACTCCGCGGTCCGGACCACCTTCTCCGCCGTGCTCCCGAGAATCGCGCGGAACTTCCCGCGGTACGCGCTTCCGAGGACGATGGCGCCCATATCGTGTTCCTTGGCGTAGTCGACGATTTCCTCGCCCGGTGACCCGGTTCGGACTGCCGTGGTACACTCGACGCCGGCATCGCTCGCCATCTCACAGAGTTCGGTCGTGACCTCCTCGCCGTACTCGTGGTAGCGTTCCCGCATCTCGTCTTCGTCGTCGCGGAGATACAGCGTCCGCGGCGCGCCCGGCAAGTCGATGACGTACAGCGCGTGGACCGTCGCGCCACACGTCGCCGCGAGGTCGATGCCGTGGTTCGCACCCTTCCTCGCCTCGTCGCTTCCGTCGAACGGAATCAGAATGGTATCGTACATCAGGTCGTCCCATCCTCGTCGTTCACCTGAGAACTGCAAATAAGTTGGGGCGAACGCGCCGTTTCGGGCGACTCACTCCGCCGACTCCGGGAACGACCAGTCGGCGAAGGGCGCGTTCACGACGGTATCCTCTTCGAACGTGAGGTGGATGAACGGCTGAGTGTGGCCGTTCGGCAGCTGATACGCCGTGTTCACCGCCTCGTGGACCGGGCCGTCCGCCCCGACCGTTATCGGCGGGACGATGACCTGCGTGTGGTGGGCCTGTCCGCTGAACGTCTCGTCCGGCGCGAGGGGCATCTCGGATTCGAGGGCTATCGCTCCGTCCGATTTCCGCATGTTGGCCACCGTCATCGCGTGAACGACCTTGTTCTCGTCGACGACGTCGCCCTCCACGACGACATCACAGATGCCCCAGAACGCCGCGTACGTGTACGTCCGCGGCAAGAGGGGCGACTCTGTCCCCGTCGTGCCGTGAATCCACGTGTCCGTGACGACGCCCCCGCCCGTCTCCCACGTCGGAATCGGCGGCTGAATCGTGTGCTTGACGTCGAGGCTGTAGCGGGCGCCGTTGGGGTCGGTGAACCGGATGTCGAAATCGACGCTGTCTGGCGACTCGCCGTACGACGCGGGCAGATCGTACGGGCGACGGTCACGGTAGCGGGCGTCGACCTCCCCCGAGACGCGAACCACGTTGTCGCTGAACGGCGTCGGGACCGCGGTCTGTGTGTACGCCTCTCCGTCGCCGGTCGTCTCTCTGGCCTCCGGCGGCAGGCCGACCAGAATCGGCAACTCCTCGAGTAACGTCGCCACCGGCCCGTCGTCCAACAGGTCGAGGACCGGCGCGAGCGTCGCTTGGGGGTGTTCCGGGGTGCCGAAGACCATCTGCCCCAATCGGCGTTTCCCCGGGAGCGACCAGTGGACGACGCCCTCTCGTTGCCGAGCGATTACGTCTACCCCCGCGTCGCTTCCCGAGCGTCCCCCGCCGTTCTGGGCAGCTACGCGACCACCGAGGCCGGCCGCGATGCCACCGGCACCGATGGCCTGCAGGAGGCGCCGTCGGTCACACGCTGCGTCGATCGACTCCCGAACGTCGTTCGGAACCATGCTGATAGATTATGTTGTTTTTCCATTGAGCGTTGGCGCGAACATGTTCTCTGATTGGACTATCGACGCAGGAGTCATCGACTCACGGCGCGAGCGCACCGCTATAGGAGTAAAACGCAGTATCCCTCGCGCCGGTCGCGAGGAGACACGAAAAACGTTGGTGGAGTCCATCGCCCGAAGGCGACGGGCAACGCCTAATTAAACGCGAACGACGTTCGTCGCGCGCGGGCCCTTGGGGGCCTGTTCGATATCGAATTCGATTTCAGTGCCTTCCGTCAGATCCTCACCGCCAACGTCCTCCATGTGGAAGAAAACGTCGTCGTCAGCATCCTCAGTCTCGATGAAACCGTAGCCGCCAGTGTCGTTGAAGAAATCAACCTTACCGTTTGCCATTGCAATTACAGAGACACCGACCACACGGTTAAGGGTTGTGTATCCGTTTTCGCATCGGGAACTATAGAAAACGAACGTCTCGAATCGGTCGTATATAGAGTACATTCGTCAACTACAGCAGTTCTCTGCCTATTCACCGACTGTTCCGTCACTGAATCTCGGAACTTCCGACGATACTCGAATTCCACGTCTCTTTTCGAGCAGACGTTCTTTAGGCGTCGGCTGCGAGTCGCGGGCATGGCGCGTGCTGCGGACCTCGACCGCCTGTACGAACTGCTCGCCGACCTCGAACGACGCGTCGGGGGCACACGAAAGCTCAAGAACTGCACCGGATACATGGACTGGCCCGACCGCGGCGTCTACGTCTTCCTCGAACCCGGCGAGACGCGTGCCTCCGGCCAGCGTCGCGTCACGCGCGTCGGTACACACGCCGTCTCGGCAGGCAGTTCCACCTCACTCTGGGACCGACTCAAACAGCACTACGGCACCGGAAATCGAAGCGCCGACCACCCACACGGCGGGAATCATCGCGGCTCGGTCTATCGCAAGCGCGTCGGCGAGGCGATTATCGAAAAGTACGGGCTCCACGACGACTACCCCGACTGGGGCGAGCGCTGGTCGACCATCGACCGCGACCGAGTCGAGGTTCGCGACGAGGAGTACCCGCTCGAACGTCGCGTGGGCACCTACATCCGCGAGCAGCCGTTCCTCTGGGTCGCACTCGACGACGAACCGAGCCCGGACAGCGACCGCGCGTTCGTCGAGCGCAACGCCATCGCCCTGCTCAGCAACGTCGACTCCGCCACGCTCGATGCGCGTCCCGACGACTGGCTCGGCCACCACAGTCGAAGCCGACAGATTCGGGCGTCCGGGCTGTGGAACGTGGCTCACACCGAGGACGCGTACGACCCGCGCTTCTTGGACCGACTGGAGCGCGCCGTCGCCGAAACGGAGACGCGCTGACTCGGCGCCTCACTCCTCCTGCGAGGCGAGTCCCTGCTTGATTCCGCGAACGAGCGCCTCCAAATCGTCGGCGTCGGCGTCGATGTCGAGCGAGAGGGTGTGTGGCTGTGTCCCCGGCGGTGACTCACCACCATCCTCAGATTCCTGTTGGACCGCGTTCCGGGCTTCCGCCGCTGCCTCCCGTGCCTCCTCGGCCGCTTGCTTGGCCTCGGTCGCCGCGTCCGCGAGCGTTTCAACGAGTTCCGCCGTCGATTCTACGTCGTCTAAGTTCTCGACGTCCAACTCCGCCGGCGTCGCCGACGCCGCGCCGGCCTCGTCGTCCGCCGTCTCGTCCGTACCCGCTTCGTCCGCTGTGTCCGCGCTCGTCTCGTCTCCAGTCTCCACGTCTTCCGCCTCGTCCGCAGTCTCGGCCTCTGCTTCGCCTGCTGTGTCCTCGCCGGCCTTGTCGGCTTCTTCAGCCTCCGATTCCTCCTCAGTCTCGGTCTCCTCGGTACGCTCGGTGTCGTCACCCTCGTCACCGACGGCAATCGTGATTCCGGGACCGGCATCGACGTCGATGTGGACGGTATCGCCCTCGCGACGTAGTTCGATGCCGTCGCCGTCGTCGCTCGTCTCCTCGACGCCGCCATCCGTTTCGAGATTGTCAGAGGCCTCGCCCGCCTGTCCGCCGGTTTCGAGGTCGACACCCTCCGGGAAGTCCACCCCTTGCAGGTCGACGTCGGGGTCGACTCGAATCTCGACGCCGGACTCCTCGTCGAATCCGATTTCGACCCCGGAGTCGTCGCCGAGAGAGATTTCCACCGCGTCCACGTCCTCCAATAGGTCTTGTGTCACGTCCGCCGCCGTCTGCTCGACTGCCTCACTGGTCTCGTCGGTCGCCTCGGATAGCGTCTCTTCCGCCCGGGCCGTGGAGTCGTCCGTCTCCTCGGCGCTCTCTCCGTCGCCTACCGCTCCCGTTTCGGCTATCGGTTCGGTCTCCGCTCGGTCGACGTATTCGGCGACGTCGTCGGCTGCCTCTGCGGCGTCGCTCGCGGTTTCCGCGGCCCGTTCGGCGGTCTCTGCGGCATCCGCGAGTTCGTCCGCGGCCTCCGTGACGACGGTTTCGGCCGTCCGTTCGGCGACCGCTTCGGCCGTCTCCGACGCGGCGGCCGTCGCGGCATCGGTTGCCACCTCCTCGGCGACGTCTTCCGCGACCGTTCGAGCCGCGTCCTCGGCCGCTTCGCGTGCTACTTCCTCGACGGTCTGTTCGGGCGTCTCGCCGACTTCGGCCAATTCACTCTCACCGGCCGATTCGGTGTCACCCGACTCCGGTAGCCGGTATCGGTCCTCCTCGTCTCGGTCCAAGATTCCGGCCCACTCGTAGCAGTCGAGTAGCGTCGTGATGCCCGTCGTCACGCGGCTGGCTTCGGGATTCTGCTCGGCCAATCCGGAGACGATTGCGGCGAGTTCCGATTCCGCCATCGGATTCCCGTCGAGCACGCCCCGAATTTCGTCGGTCAGGTCCCAGTCGTCGAGTATCTCGGCGGCCTCCGTCCGGGCATCTGCCTCGTCGCCCTCCGCGAGCGCCGTCGCCAGTCGCTCGCCGGCCTCGGTCAGTCGGTGTTGCTGGCGATGAGGTTCGAGGACGCCTATCTCCTCGAGGAAGCGACTCTGTCGCCCCACGGCGTCGGAGACGCTCGTGACCTCCTCGACGGCCGAGGTGTACTCCGGCGACTCGTCGGCCCCCACTTCGGCCCACCCGGCGACGATTTCCCGCAGGGTATCCAGACTCACACCCTTCGGAACGTGGTGCCCAGTCATCGACCCCACGTTCGGCGACCGCTTCCAAAAAACGCCGACCTAGCGGCGACGCCAACCAATCCCGAGGTGATTCAGAATTCGCTCAGCGAGGTGTGGTTGGTGTTGTGCTCTGGGAACACGTCGTCTTCCAAGGCGTCCACCGTGGATTCGAACACCTCTTTCGCGTTCTCGTTCAGGTCTCCGAGGACCGCCTCGCGACCGAGGCCAGCCGCCCCGATGCCGACACTGCCCGACCCGGCAAGCGGGTCGAACACCTTGTCGCCCGGTTCGGAGAAGTGTTCGAGTAACACGCCGACGACTTCGAGCGGCAACCGCGTGGGGTATTTCGGCATCTCCTTCAGATAGTTCCGTTTGATGTCCAGCAGCGAGAGGTTCGCCTCTCCCTCTTGGCAGTGGTCGAACGTACATTCGTTCGAGTAGGACCACTCGTCACCCTTCACCATCCAGAACAGCTCGTAGATGTTGTGTGCGGGGCGTTTCTTGCAGTACGGCGCGAAGTTGTAGGCCCAGTACAGTTTCCCCTCCAGACGCCACGTGTCGTGGTCGAGGACTGTCTGGTGGAGGAGGTGACTGTTGTCCATCCCCGAGAAGACGATGGCCTGTCCCGTCTCGGTCGTGTTCCGCGCGAGGGTGTCGAGCAGCTTGGTCGCTTTGTCGCAGTACTCGTCGGTGTCCCACTCGACGTAGCCGTCCACGACCCGCGACCGGTCACGGTTGTAATTGCTGGCTTTGCCGTCGAATTCGAGGCCAAACGGCGGGTCCGAAATCGCGATGTCAGCGTCTACGTCCTCCCACGCTCCCATGTCCTGTAATTCGTAGACGAGGTCGCCGCGAGACTTCGCGGCGGAAACATCACTCATACTCTATCGAGACGAAATCAGGGGATAAATCTATTGTTGACCGCGACGAGCGACGCCGATTTTCTAACAGGTTCAGTCGTTCACTTCGGTGCCGATGGATTCGATGAGTCGCATCTGCATCTCCATCTTCCGCTCCTTGTAGTTGATCTCTCGTGTCTGTATCGCGCCGATATCGTCCGGGCTGAACGCAATCTCGATTTCGTCGAAGTAGAAGTCACCCTTCACCACGTCGGCATCGAACTCGAGTTCCGATTTCGTCTCGTCGCTGAATATCGTCGGTTTCGAGATGACGCCCATCGCGTCCTGTTGCCCCAGGACGAAGAAGTCGGCCAACTCGTCGGGGTCGATTTCGTTTTTCTCGCCGAGGTTGTTGATCAGTCGCGGGTTGGGGTCGCGCGGGTCCCCGCGGACTTTCGTGTACAGCATATCCGTCTCGTATTTGAACTCGACGTCAACGCCCCGCTCCGTGTCGACGAAATCCCGTTTGACGTCGTCGACCCACTTCAGGCGGCCGTCGCTGTAGACCTCCAAGCACCGCTCGATGATGTCCGATTTGTCGAACCGGTCTTTGCGCCCGTTCAGTTGGTCGCCGACCGACGCCACCAGCGTCGCGTATCGCTGTCTATCGATTGCGTCTCGCAGCTCTGTCGCGTACTGTTCAGCGGTAATGGTCATGGAGCCTATCCGCTGTGGGAACTTACCAATCTTACTGTCGGCCGTTCAGAAAGAGTGAGGCACGGGTGCGTGGAGAGCGATGTGTGGGCTGTTCGGTCTGGCCGAATTCTTCAGGCATGTGATTAGCGCGTCGATAGAATTCGCTCGTTCCGTTACTGCTCGTCCAACATCTGGATTCCGCGTTCCACCACTGCCTCGGTCACGAAGAGACTCGTCTCACGTTGGAGTGCTCGCATACGCGATGCCGCTTCGTCTCTGTCGAGCAATCCATGGCTGTAACTGAGTGCAATGACGCCGATAGAGCCGTGTACTTCGACATCTGTCTCCGATGCTGCCTTTCGGGCGGCGAGGTCGTCGCTTAGGAGGACGATCCCCCGCTCGTCTGCAATCGCAAGCGCAGCGCGTTCTCCAGCATCCAGTTTTTCGGCTCCGATTCGACTTTCGTCGGCTTTGACGAGTTCGTACGAGAGGTCGGCCACCCCGTCCGGGACACCACCGGCGTCGATTTCCTCGTAAACCGTCTCTGGAACGAGGAGCGTGTCAACCGCCGAGAGAAGTTCGAGTGAATCGATTTCGGCGAGGTGGATGAGCGGCCCCGCGTCCGAGACAGTCGCGAGCGTCACGCGTTCAGGCCCCAGTCCACGTCCTCCTCAACGACTGCCTGCTCTCGTTCTGCCCGCTCGACTTTCGTCCGACCGACACGTTCGATGGCCTCCTCGCGGTCGAGTTCGCCGTCGAGGTACCGTGCGAGAATGAGGTCCTCCCACAGGTCTTCGAGGCCGCGTTCGAGTGCACGCTCGAACACCTCGGACTCCGGAAGGCCGCGAGCCTCGGCGAGCTCTCGAATCCGGTCGGAAATTTCAGCGGCCATATGGTGTGATTGCTCGCCAACGTTCATAAATCCGTGTCTGCTCCTCGGTGGACATCTGACCGGGGCCTATGTCTACCGTGGCCATAATCAGGCACCTCAGAGACGCCGTCTACTGTCAAAAGTGGCGGCCTCGGCACTCATAGGGCTCGTCACTGTCGGGAGCCACCCCGACTCGGAGTGGTGCGCTCGTCATCGGCCACCCGACATTCCGGCCGCCGGCCTCAAACGCGTTTCTGTCCGCTCACTCGAGTCGGTCGCGGGCCGCCGCCACGAGGAGGGGGAGCGTAATCGTCGCGTCGCCGAGGACGGTGACGTTCTTCGCGGACTTCTCGAGTTTGCCCCACGACCGCGCTTCGTCGAGTGTCGCACCGGAGAGACCACCCGTCGATGCGGGGTCGGTGGTGAGTTGGACGCCGTAGTCGTACGCGTCGGGGACGGTGAGCATCGTCTGGAGGACGAAGTTCTTCGGGACGCCGCCGCCGACGACGGTGGCGCCCGCCTTCTCGGCGTCGAACGCCACGTCCGTGATGTTCGTCAGGTCCCCGAGGGCGTCGAGCGTAAAGGCCGACACCTGGGAGTGCATCCACGCCTGAATCCCGAGAACGGAGTCCTGAATCGCGGGCACGAACACGGGCACGTCGTGTTCGTAGGCCGCGGCGGCGATGCCCGCGTCCTCGTCGACGCCGTTCTCGTCGTTCGCGGCGAGGTTCGCCCGCCCCAGTTCGCGCGTGAACTCGCTGGTGGCGACGACGCCGTCGAACTCGTCGAAGACGCGGTCGCGGAGGTGGTTCTCGAACAGGGTGAAGTGTTCCTGCGGGAGGTAGACGTTGTAGATGCGGTCGACGCCCTCGTCGCGCAGTTGCTCGTCGTGGTCGCGTTCGTGGCCTGCCTCGCCGGTCCGTCCGTGGTGGTGTTTCCCGCCGATGGCCTCGATGGAGTCGTGGGTGAGGTTCGCGCCCGTCGTCACCAGCGCGTCGATGTGGCCGTCCCGAATCAGGTCGGTCACGACTTTCCGCATCCCGCCGGGCACCATCGCGCCCGCGAGGCCGAAGAAGTTGGTCACGTCGTCTCGCTCCAGCATCTCGGTGTACACGTCGACGGCGCGGCTCATCTCCGCGGCGCCGATGCCGGCCTTGCCGTACTCGGTGGCGAGGTCACCGACGCTCATGCCCGCCCACACGTCGGCGTGGCCGAGCGGGTCCTCGTGAAACTCCTCGCGCGGATGCGTGTCGGCCGCGTCCTCGTCGTCGGTCATTGGCCCGTGGTGGGCGCTCCAGCGGTTTCAACGGCGCGGTCCGGTTTAGGGGTTCTCGTAACTGTCCAGAGATCCTCACCGGACCGTATCGATGAGAATCTCTGATTACTTCCGAGATCCCCTATCAGAGCCCGGTCGGGTGGTCGATGTACGTCGTCTCCAGACCCCACTCCTCGGCGAGGCGGCCGAGCGCTCGAACGCCGAACGTCTCCGTCGCGTAGTGACCGGCGAGGAAGACGTTCAGCCCCCGGTCCCGCGCCTCGTGATACGCCTGCTGTTTCCCCTCGCCGGTCACGAGGGCGTCCAGTCCCGCCCCGGCCGCCGCTTCTATCCAGTCGACGCCGCTTCCGGTGACGACCCCAACGTCTCGAATCTCCTCGGGGCCGAACGGGAGCACCTGCGTCTCGGTGTCGAGCTCTCGATCCAGTCGGTTCGCCAGTCCGTCGGCATCGTACGGCTCTGCCGCCACGCCCTGCGTCCCGATGACCTCCGGGCCGTACTCGCCGAACGGCGCCCGGTCGGTCAGGTCCAGTACGTCCGCGACGCCGGCGGCGTTGCCGAGTTCTTGGTGGCCGTCCAGTGGCAGGTGCGAGACGTACAGCGACACGTCGTTCGCCACCAGTGGTTCGATGCGGTCGTAATGAAGGCCGGTGAGGCGGTCGAACCCGCCCCACGCGAGGCCGTGGTGGACGACCAGTACGTCGGCGTCGCGGTCGACCGCTTCCTCGATGGTGGTCTCCGCGGCGTCGACGGCGAGGGCGACGCGGTCGACCGCTCCCGACCTGCGCCCCACCTGCAGGCCGTTCGCGCTCGCGTCCACGTCCGCGTAGTCGTCGGTGCGGAGTCGCTCGTCCAGTCGGTCGACGAACTCGCTGCGGTCCATACCTCCGCCTCGGCCGGCACGGGTTTGTAACCTAGGACTCGGCGTGTGCGAAGACGGCGTCGCGGAGGAGTTTCGCCCCGAGCGTCGCCGCCTGTCCGTCGTCTCGGTCGTTGACCTCGACGATATCGGCGCCGTCGACGAGCGGCGCGACCGACCGCACCACGTCGCGCATCTCGCGGGCCGACAGGCCGCCGGGTTCCATCGTCCCCGTTCCCGGCGCGACGCCGGGGTCCGCGGCGTCGATGTCGACGCTCAGATACGCCGTCTCGTAGTCGACGGCGTCGATGGCGTCACGAACCGCGTCGACGCCCTCGTCCGCGACGGCCTCGGGCGTGACGACCGTCACGTCCTCTGCCGCCGCCCGCTCCCACTCGGCTTCGCTTCCAGCGCGCGCACCGACGACGACGGCGTGGTCTGCTGTCTGTAGCGCTCGTCGGGTCACGCAGGCGTGACTCCACGGGTCGCCGTCGAACTCGGTCCGGAGGTCGAGGTGAGCGTCAAGACAGACGAACAGGTCTGGGTCGACGGCCCGCACGCCCGCGGCGGTAACGGTGTGTTCGCCGCCGAGGAGGAGTGGGGTGGCGTCGTCGGCCCGAACGTCACGGAGGGTGCCGGCGAGGTAGTCGATATACTCGGCGGCGTCGCTCCAGGCGTGAACGTCGCCCGCGTCGTGGACCGAGAGTGCGGAGAAGTGCTGGTCGGTTCGGTGGTCGTAATCCTCGAACGACCCGGCGAACTGCCGGATTCGGTCGGGACCGAACCGGGTTCCGGGTTGAAACGTCGTCGAGACATCGAGCGGTGCGCCGACGATGACGTAGTCCGCGGCGTCGCAGTCGACGGTCGCACCGGGAAACATGGCCGCTCAGACGATTTTCCGCTGGCCTTCGTACTCCAGATACTCGATTTCGTCGTCGGGCGACAGGTCCGCGTCCTCCGGGACGCGCATCGTGAACGTCTCAAAGTTGTCGAGGTCCATAATCTGGGCGTCGTCACCGGAGACGGAGACGACCTGTCCGCCCTTCCGCTCAACGATGGGGACCCATACCTTCGCGTCGACCGGTTGGCTGAGCGAGCGCTTCCTGTCGTCGAAGACACCCTTGCCCTCGATTCGTGCCTTGGCGCTGCCGTGTTTCCCCGGCTTGGCCGTACTGTACGAATTGATTTTGCAGGGGACGTCTTCCATCATGACGTAGCTCCCCTCCTGCAGTTCCCGCACTTGCTTTTGCTCTCGCGCCATACCGTTCGATAACGGAAGGCGGTGTATAAACGGTTTGGAACGCCGTTGTGGCGACTATTCCTCGCGTCGCCGCCGCATCTCCTGCCGCGTGAACTGCGGTCGGGCTTTGACCCCTTTCTTCCGGCGGAGCGACCGGTAGAGCAAGACGCCGACCGGCACCGTCACGGCGCCGGCGACGCCGGCCGCCTCCGGCGTCTGATTGAACGAGTAGAGGATGGCCGTCGAGAGGATGCCCACCGCCACGAGGATGCTGTAGGCGATGCGCTTTGCCAACTGGTCGAGCACGTCGTGTTCGTCGTCGAGACGCACCTCGACGGTCAGGTCGTCGCGGTTGACTCGGTCCAGCGTCTCGTCGAGTTTCGGTGGGACGGTCACCAGCGACCGCGCCGTCTCCTCCAGTTGGTCACCTGCGGATTCGACCGCCTGCCGGACGCCCTCCTCCCGATACCCCTGCTCGGTGAGGTAGTCGGTGGCGACGCTGATGAAGTCGAAGTCGGGGTCGAGCGTGATGCAGACACCTTCGACAACCGTCGCCACCCGCAGGATGAGCGCGAAGTTTCGGGGGAGGCGCAGGGGGAACTCGTAGATGGTGTCCTCGACCTGTTGGATGACCTGCTGGACGCGGTACTGCTCTATGTCCTCGCCGCGAACGTCGGCGATGGCGAGCTCCATCACGTTGCCCATCACCTGCCGGTCGGCGTTCGGGCTGAGCGTCCCCATCTCGACCATCGCGTCGAGGATGCCGTCGATGTCCTGATTCGCCACCGCGACGTAGAACTCGACGATTTTGTCTTGGAAGAACGCGTCGACGCGCCCGCTCATCCCGAAGTCGTAGAAGATGATGGCGCCGTCCTCGTCCACCGAGAGGTTGCCCGGATGAGGGTCGGCGTGGAAGACGCCGTCCTCGATTATCATCTGGAGGTAGATTCGCTGGAGGCTCTCGGCGAGTTCGCTCCGGTCCAGTCCCTGTTCGTCCAGCGCGGTCACGTCGTTGATCTTCGTGCCCGCGAGATACTCCATCGCCAACACCCGCTCGCCGGACAGTTCGGGAATCGGGTCGGGGATGCGGATGCGGTCGTTACCCTCGAAATTCTCGCGAATCTCGCTGAGCATCCGCCGCTCGCGGTTGTAATCCATCTCTTCACGGATGGTGGTGTCGAACTCCTCGGCGAGATTCGACAGCGAGAAGCGCCGCGCCTCGTCGGTGAACCGGAGCAGGATGGGGAGAAGCCACTTGAGCGCGCGCAGGTCGGATTCGACGAGGGCCTCCACGCCCGGCCGGCGCACCTTGATGGCGATTTCCTCGCCCTCGTAGGTGGCGCGATACACTTGGCCGAGGCTCGCACCGCTGATGGCCTCTCGCTCGAAGTCGTCGAACACCTCGTCGACCGGGCCTACCTCGGCTTCGAGGACGGGCCTCGTCTCGTCCCACGGCGCCGGCGGCACGTCGTCTTGCAGACTGCTCAGCACGTCGATGTAGGACGGTGGGAGCACGTCCGGCCGCGTCGACAGCAGTTGTCCGAGTTTGATGAACGTCGGTCCGAGGGTGAGCAGCGAGGTGAGCAGGCGGTCCGCCCGCTCTCGCTGTGTCTCCGGCCCGACGGAGCGCGGCCCGCCGAACAGGAGGTACTTCCGTCGGTCGCGGGCGTACGTGACGATGAGCGGTAGGAACTGGTGGAGGACGCGAACGAACCGCCAGTACGCACGGAGGTTGACCAGCGTGACCACCCGGGCTTACGCGTCCTCGATGGGAACCGATTGCTCCGGTGCGGCCTCGTGTTTCGGCAGTCGGAGTTCGAGGACGCCCCGCTCCATCGACCCCTCCGCGCCTGCGCCCGTCGCGTCCGGCGGCAGGGGGAGTTCGGCGTCGAGGAACAGCGAGCGGTCCTCGCGGACGTAATCGAACGACGCCGGAAGCGTCTTCTCGCGGCGTGCCTCGACGAAGAGCCGCCCCATCTCGACCCGCGCGTCGACCGTTGCTGCCGTCGCGCCGGGGAGGTCGATGACGAGCAAGTAGGCGTCGTCGCTCTCGAGCAAGTCCGCGAACACCGCCTCGGGCAAGTCTCGGAGCGCGTCCCGCAGTGCTGACATAGGACGGGGTAAGGCGCGGGCATCGAAAAAGGCCGCGGTGTGTTCGACCCCCGTCGCCAGCTACGGGTTTTTGTATCCCCGAGCGCAAAGGCGGGTATGAGCCACGACGACCTCGAACACGCGGGCTTCAAGGACCGAACCCGGGTCGCCGAGGCCCTCGAGACGGTCCGCGAAGCCGTCTCGGGACACGACCGAACCGAGCGGGTTGCCCTCGGCCGCGCCGACGGCCGCACCCTCGCCGAACGCGTGGTCGCCCCCGCGCCCGTTCCGGGCTACGACCGCGCCGCGATGGACGGCTACGCCGTCCGCGCCGAGGACACCTTCGGCGCGACGGGCCGGTCCCCGACCGTCCTCCGCGAGAGCGAGGGCGCCGTCGCCCCCGGCGAAGCCGTCCGCGTCCACACCGGGAGCGACCTGCCCGAGGGAGCCGACGCCGTCGTCATGATAGAGGAGACCGAACGCGTCGGCGACGACGTCGAGGTGTTCGACGCCGTCGCGGAGGGCGAGAACGTCGGCGAAGTCGGCGAAGACGTCGCCGAGGGCGCCGAACTCTACGAACCCGGCCACCGGATTCGCCCCTCCGACCTCGGCCTCCTGAAGTCCGTCGGCGTCGACCAGGTCACCGTCTACGAACCGCCGACCGTCGGCGTCGTCCCGACGGGCGAGGAACTCGTCCAGCGCGACCCCGGTCCCGGCGAGGTCATCGAGACGAACGGCCTCACCGTCTCTCGGATGGTCGACCGCTGGGGCGGCGTCGCCAGTTACCGCAACGTCGTCGACGACGACCCCAACGCCATCCGCGCGGCCATCGAGCGCGACCTCGCGAAAGATGTCGTCGTCACTACCGGCGGCTCCTCCGTCGGCGAACGCGACTACACCCCCGAAGTCGTCGACGAGTTGGGCGAGGTGCTCGTCCACGGCGTCGCCCTCAAGCCCGGCCACCCCGTCGCGCTCGGCGTCGTCGAGGACACGCCGGTCATCATGCTACCCGGCTACCCCGTCGCCTGCATCATCAACGCCGTCCAGTTCCTCCGGCCGGTCATGAAGCTCGCGGGCAACATGCCCGTCCCCTCGCATCCGACCATCGAGGCGCGACTCGACCGCAAGATATCGAGCGAGCCGGGCACGCGGACGTTCGCCCGCGTCCGCCTGCGCGAGGCGGACGGCGAACGCGTCGCCGAACCCACCCGCGCCAGCGGGTCGGGCGTCCTCTCCAGCGTCGCCCTCGCCGACGGCTGGGTCGTCGTCCCCGAGGAGCGCGAGGGGTACGACGCCGGCGAGACCGTCGCCGTCGAAAACTGGGAGTGGTCCGCGTGAGCGCGGCGTTCGGAGGTGGTCGCCGATGAGCGACCGCCGCGAGTTCCGTGACCTCGCCTCGCCCGCCGAGGCCCGCGAGGCCATCGACAGCCTCGACCTCTCGCCCGCCGACGAGACGGTCCCCCTCGACGAGGCGCGGGGGCGCGTCCTCGCCGGGCGAATCGACGCCGCCCTCGACGTGCCGGGATTCGACCGCGCGAGCATGGACGGCTACGCCGTCCGCGCCCGCGACACCTTCGGCGCCGACGAGGCGGACCCCGCCGTCCTCGACCAGATTGGCGCCGTCCACGCCGGCGCCGAACCCGACGTGGAGGTCACCGAGGGGACCTGTGCCGAAATCTCGACCGGTGCGGTGATGCCTCCCGGCGCCGACGCCGTCGTGAAAGTCGAGCGCACCGACGAAGTCGACGCGGGCGTCGCCATCCGCACCTCCGTCGCCCCCGGCGACGCCGTGATGGTCGCGGGCGCGGACGTGGCCGCCGGGTCGCGTGCGCTCGGTCCCGGCACACTCCTCACGCCCCGCGAAATCGGCCTGCTGTCGGCGCTGGGCGTCGACGAGGTGCCCGTCCGCGGGCGCCCGACGGTCGGCATCGTCTCGACCGGCGACGAACTCGTCCGCCCGGGCGGCGACCTGAACAGTGACGCCGGCCAGATTTACGACGTGAACTCCTACACCATCGCCGCGGGCGTCGAGGAGGCGGGCGGCGAAGCCGTCCTCTACCCCCACGCTGGCGACGACTACGACGAGATGGAACGCCTCCTCGTCGAGGCCGCCGACGAGTGTGACCTCGTCCTCTCCTCTGGGTCGACCTCCGCCAGCGCCGTCGACGTCATCTATCGCGTCATCGAGACCGAGGGCGACCTCCTCCTGCACGGCGTCTCCGTCAAACCCGGCAAGCCGATGCTCGTCGGTCGCCTCGACGACTCGGCGTACATCGGCCTGCCCGGCTACCCCGTCTCCGCGCTCACCATCTTCCAGACGTTCGTCGCACCCGCCATCCGCGAGGCTGCGGCGCTCCCGGAGCCACGGACCGCGACCGTCGAGGGCGAGATGGCCGTACAGGAACGCTACGGCGAGGGCCGCACCCGACTCATGCCCGTCGGCCTCGTTGACGACGGCGACGGCACCCGTCTCGTCTACCCCGTCGACAAGGGGAGCGGCGCGACGACGAGTCTGGTCGAAGCCGACGGCGTGGTCGAAGTCGACGCCGACACGGCCTACCTCGCCGCCGGAGAGCAGGTGACGGTCCAACTCTTCTCGCCCGACGTGCGCCCGCCCGCCCTCTTCGGCGTCGGCGAGGACGACCCCGCGCTCTCGCGCTTGCTCGATCACGTCTCCCAGCCCCGTTACCTCGACGTGGGGAGTCGTCAGGGTCGGCGGCGCCTCCGCGACGGCGTGCCCGACGTGGCCGTCGTCTCCGGCCCCTCGGACCGCGACCTCGATGCCGTCGAACTCGGCGGGTGGACCCGCGAGTGGGGCCTCGTCGTCCCGCCCGGCAACCCCGACGACGTGGACGGCCTCGCCGACCTCGTGGACCGCGACCTGCGGTTCGTCAATCGCGCCGTCGACGCCGGCCTGCGCGCCAGCCTCGACGCCGAAATCGAACGACTGGCCGACGAACGCGACACGGACCGCCGCGACCTGACCGACGCCATCGACGGCTACGACCTGACGGTCAAGGGCTTCGAGAGCCCCGCGCGCAAGGTGCTCGCCGGCGACGCCGCGGTCGGCCTCGGCCTCCGGGAGACGGCGGAGACGCTCGACTGTGGCTTCGTCCCCCTCGGTACCGAGTCCGTCACCGTCTTGGCCGACCCCGACCGGACGGCCAAGCCCGGCGTCGAGTCGCTCCGGCAGGCGCTCGACACCCGTCTCGACGACGTGGTGGCGTCGCTGTCGGGCTACGACGCCTAAGGGCGGAGAATCAGTCGCTCGCGACGCGGGCCGCGCGTCGCAGTTCGTCGAACGATTGGACGCGATAGTCACCGAGTACGCAGCGACCGCGTCGCTGCGGGTCGTGGCGTTCGACGTGGATGCCGTCGAGGCCGGCGTTCCACGCCGCGCCGATGTCGTTCGGGCCGTCGCCCGCGAGGACGCCCGTGGCGTCGTCGCCGACGTTCAGGTCCGACATGGCCAGATACACCGGCGCGGGGTCGGGTTTCCACCCGATGTCGTGGGTGCAGGAGACGACCGTGTCGAACCAGTCGCGGATGTCGAGTTGGTCGAGCACCGGGTCGACCAGATACTCCTGACAGTGCGTGACGAGGCCGACCGGTCGGTCGAGGTCGGCGACGAAGTCGGCGTCCTCGTGGAGGAAGGTTGCCTCGGCGCGTTCCGTCGGGTCTTCGGCCTCGTGGAGCGCCGCCCAGAACGCCTCGGGGTCGATGCCCCACTCGCGTAGCTGCGGCGTTCGCTCCCCCGACAGGCCGTGCCAGAGTACTTCGACCTCGCGCTCGGAGAAGGAGCGCCCCAACTGGTCTCCCACGCGGTCGAACACCGCATCGGCGTAGTCGGGGTCGACGTCCACCAGCGTCCCGTCGAGGTCGAACAGCCAGAAGTCGTAGGCGTGTGCGACCATTCACGCTCGAATACGCGCGGCCCAAACAAGTGTGTTCCGCCGCTACCACTGATACTGTTCAGAATCGCGCGATTTCGTCAGCGACACCTCGAAAGCCCCCGACGGTTCGGCTCCCGGGACTCGCTGTCGTTCGAAAGAGCGCTTTGCGCTCTTTCGTGATGACGAAAGACGCCGATGGCGTCTTTCGAACCACGCTCCTCACTGCGTTGCGGTGCTTGCATCGTCCCCAGAACCCTGCGGGTTCTGGTGTGCTCACGAGACCGCCGGTCTCGTGAACGTCCGGGTTCGCCGAACCGCCGGCCCCTTTCAGTCCCACCCGCGCCGCTTGATTGGCCAGCTGCTGCGGGTGGGATTGAAGGGGGCGCCGTGCTGGAGGAAGGCGGGCGACGTAAGCACGCGACCGTAGGGAGCGCGCACAGCGAGCCCCCCCGACTCCAGCGCGGCGGGGCTTTCGAGATGGATTCAGTTTCAATCTGCACATCTGAACGTTATCCTACGATTCGACGCGAATCGAACTCCCGAGGTGGGCGTGCAACACCTGCTGGGGGGTGTCGTCGAACACGTCGTTCTCCGCGATGGCGTCCCGAAGCGCGTCGAGATACGCCTCGTCGGCGCGCAACTCGCTGAACGTCACATCCCGAACGGGGACGCCGAGCCAGTCTTCGGCCAGCGACCGGAGATGTGCCTCGTCGCTCGCCTCGCCGCGCCAACACGCCGCCTCGAAGAAGCGCCAGTCGTCCGTCCCGGGGTCAGCAGCGGGCTTTCGCACCACCGTCTCGAAGGTGTCGGGGTCGGCGGCGACGCCCGACGCGTCGAGTTCGAAGGTGACCCGGAAGACGTACGCGGCGTTCATGCGCGTTCGTCGTCGAACAGGTTGGCGAGGCGGATGTCCGTCTCGGTGATACCGCCCGCTTCGTGGCTCGTGAGTCGGACCTCCACCTCGTCGTAGCGGATGCGAATCTCGGGGTGGTGGAACTCCTCGTCGGCCACCTCGCCGACGTGGGTGGCGAAGGTGACGCCGTCGAGGTAGTCGTCGAAGGGGTAGACGCGGACGATTTCGTCGCCGTCGCGCTCCCACCCGTCGGGGAGTTGGCGGTCGATTTCGTCGTCGTCGAGCGTGTCGGCCATGCCGGCACGTCGGCCGGCCGAAAAATAACGGTTGGGCCTACTCGTCGCCGACGCGGTCGACGGCGTGTGGGGGACGCTCGCCGTCCATCCCCTCTCGGGGGCGGTCGGCCGCCGGCGGCTGTGAGTCGTCGCCGAACTCGGGGTCGAACAGGTCGAGTGCGGTCTGAATCGTCGTCCAATCGTCCTCCGCGGCGGCGTCGCGGAGGCTCTTCGTCGGCGCCGCGAGCAACTGTCCGACGAGGGCGTCCGCGAGGTCCTCGACCGTCTCGCGTTGCGCCTCGGTCACCTCGCCCTGTGCTTCGAGACGGGAGAGCGCGGTCCGCAGCTCGCGTTCCTTGACGAGCTCGGCGCTCTCGTACATCGTGCTGATGGCCTCGTCGGCCTGCTGGCGCTTGAACGAGTCGAGCAGGCGGTCGAGTTCGTCGTCGATCATCTCCTCGACGGCGGCCGCGGCCTCCCGGCGCTGTTCGCGCGTCTCGTCAGTGATGGCCTCCAGCGAGTCGATGTCGTAGGCGTCCACGTCGTCCAGACTGCTCACCGACGGCGCCACGTCTCGGGGCTGTGCGAGGTCGATGACGAGCGTCGACCCGGCGTCGTCGAGGTCGTCGCCGTCGAGCACCGGGTCGGGGCTGTTCGTCGCGGTGACGAGGACGTCCGCCGTGGTGGCGGCGTCGGCCGTCGCGTCGAGCGGAACCGCGCTCGCGTCCGCGTCCACCTCGTCGGCGAGGCTAGTGGCTTTCGACACCGTCCGGTTGGCGATGATGAGCGTCGACACGCCCGCGTCGTCGAACGCGCGGGCGGCAATGCGACCCATCTCGCCCGCGCCGACGACGAGCGCCGTCGCGCCCCGAAGCCGGCGCTGTCGGGCGGCGAGTTCGACCGCCGCGCTCCCGAGCGAGACGACGCCTTCGTTTATCTGTGTCTCCGTCCGCGCTCGCTCCCCCACGTGTAGCGCCTTCGTGATGGCGGGGTCGAGGACGGGGCCGATGCCGCCGGCGCCCCGTGCCGTCTCGAAGGCCGAGCGCAGTTGACCGATGATCTGGTCTTCGCCGAGGACGAGCGATTCCAGCCCTGCGGCGACGCGCATCAGGTGCCGGAGACTCGTCTCGTGGTCCATCTCGTGGACCGCGCCGTCGCGAAGGTCCGGCGCGAAGTCGTCGAGCGCCGCCCGGCCAGCGGCGGCCGATTCGGCGACGACGTACACTTCCGCTCGGTTACAGGTTTGGAGGGCGAACGCTTCGTCGACGCCGTCTCGGGTCAGCAAATCGCGGACGGCCGTCTCCTCGTCGGCCGTCGTCGCCGACTCGATTTCATCGACCGTCGCGCGCTGGTGAGCGACGGTCACGCCACGAATGACTCCCGTCGTCACAGTGAATCACTCCGAGACACGCCTATCATGTCGTCCGTTTCAGGTCCGGCTTTGCGCCCGTCCTACCTAAACTCTTCCAATGACGCCGCCACGGCGGCGTGTCGACGCTCTCGGGGCGTCTCGACGCCGCCCGCCCGTCCGACTGGCGAGCCTCACGGAACCGTTGCATGGACCCACCTCCACGGTGCGGACGCTTAAACGTCCCGTCGTCTCCCAGCGGGTGACAACCGGCCGACGACTGGCTGGCAGAAGTCTCATGCCGATTCGATACCTACCGCCGCTAATGACCCGCTCTCGACGTGCCGTCCTCGCGAGTACCGGCGTCGCGCTCGGTTCGCTCGCCGGTTGCCTCGGCGGCAGTAGTGGTAGCGCCTCCAACCTCGACGGCTACCAGACAATCAGCGTCGACGGACAGTCGGTACCGCTCGCGCCCCTTTCGGACGTCCACTCGTGGTACGAATCCGACCGGGCCCGCTTCGCCGACGCCCGCTCGCAGACGGCGTACGCCGAGTCACACATCGACGGGGCCGTCTGGAGTCCGGCCCGCAACGGCCAGTCGTCCGACGACCCCGTGGAGTCGTGGGACACCGACACGCTCATCGTCACCTACTGTGGCTGTCCGCATCACCTCTCGTCGATGCGGGCCGCGTCGCTCATCGACGCTGGCTACGAGAACGTCGTCGCCCTCGACGACGGCTTCTGGGCGTGGCAGGACGCCGGCTACCCCGTCGTCGGCGGCAACCCCGACTACGAACCGCCGCTTCGCGTCGTCGAGGGCCAGACCGACCCGGCCTTCGCGGGCGAGATGGCGTGGGTGCGTCACGACCCCTCCGGGCAGCGCGAAGTCACGCCCATCGCTGACGACGGGTCGTACGCCCTCAACGTCCGCTTCGCAGGCGTCGCCGACGAGGACCCGATTCGACTCACGACGCCCGCGTACGAACTGTCCGCACCGCTCGGCGAACTCGCTGCCGGCGTCGTCAGCGCGGCGGGCCGACTCTAAACTTCGCTCGCGGACATCTCGTCGTCCTCGTCGAGGACGACGCTCGTCACGTCGTACCCTCGGTCGTTGATGTCCTCCACGAGGGCCTCCTGGTCGGCGTCGGCCTCGTAGTAGAACACGATGTCGAAGGTGCCCTCGCGGAGGAGTTGCTGGCACTCCCAGACGAACTCGTCGCCGTCGAGGGTGCGGCCCTGGAACTGGTTCGAGGAGAAGTTGGGGTCGTCGTTGCCGGCGTGGATGTACGTCTCGCCTTTCCCGGCGTGGGCGGCGATGACCTCGTTGAGTTCGACCGTCAGTTCCTGCATCTCCAGGTCCTCCTGCCCGGAGAGGTCGGTGTGGACGATGGCGCCTGCGAGGTCGATGTCGCCCGGTTCGAGGAGGGATTTCGTGCGTCGGTAGAGGTCGTCGTCGATAACGTCGGACTGACTGCTCATACTTCACATCCGGACGGCGGTGATTTACCGATGACGATTTTCAGCCCGTCTGCTCGTTGAGAATCAGTCGGGTCTTCGTGTTTTGCACCTCGTCTAAGTCCCGCGCTTTCGTGATGAGGTCGTTCACCGCGCCCGTGTCTGCGGCGTCGACGACCATGACGATGTCCGCCTCGCCCGAGACTTGCCACACGAAGTCGACTTCGTTCCACTCGGCCATCCGCCCCGACACGTCGGCGGTGTCCACGTCGACGGCGACCGACACCTCTATCATCGCCTTCACGTTGCCGGTACGGGTGGCGACGGTGAATCGTTCGATGATGCCCTCGTCGACGAGGCGTTCGACCCGGTTGCGGACCGTCCCCTCGGAGGTCCCGACTTGGTCCGCAATCTCCGTGTAGGGCGTCCGCGAGTCTCGCCGGAGGATTCCCAGAATCCGCCGGTCCAGATCGTCCATACGGCCGGTACTGCTGGCAGTGACTTACCGATTACGAAATTCGTAACTCAACTACGAAAGGAAGGCTTAATGGCCGCGGCTCACTGTGTTTCTCGTAATGTCGGACGCCTACCTTGCCTTGGAGGACGGCCGCGTCGTCGAGGCGCGTGGCCGTGCTCCGGGTCGGACCCGCGGCGAACTGGTCTTTACGACCGCATACACTGGCTACGAGGAGAGTCTGACCGACCCCTCATACGAGGAGCAGGTCCTCACCTTCTCGTACCCCCTCATCGGCAACTACGGCGTCCGATCCGAGCGATTCGAATCCGACCGCGTCCACCCCCGCGCGGCCATCGCCCGCGAGTTCACCGAAGACGTCGTCGAGTGGCTGGACGAGGAGGGCATCCCCGCCATCGACCACCTCGACACGCGAGAACTCGTCACCTCCATCCGCGAGGAAGGGGCGATGAAGTGTGGCATCGCCGTCGGCCCGGACGCCACCCCCGAGGACGCCAAGGAAGAAATCGCCGCCTGCAAGGGCATGAGCGAACACGTCGACATCGGCGCGCAGGTGAGCGTCGACGAACCCGAAGTCTACGAGGGCGGCTCGGCCGCGACGGTCGCACTCGTCGACTGCGGCGCCAAGGGCTCCATCATCGAGTCCCTGTGTGACCGCGACGCGACGGTGCACGTCCTGCCCTACGACGCGACGACCGAGGACGTCGAAGCCGTCGACCCCGACGTGCTCTTCATCTCGAACGGCCCCGGCGACCCGAAGAACTTCGAGGCCGCCGAGTCGCTGGTCGACGCCTACCTCGGCGACCTGCCCATCGCCGGCATCTGTCTCGGCCAGCAGGTGGTCGCCAACGCCCTCGGTGGCTCCACCGAGAAGATGGCCTTCGGTCACCGCGGCGTCAACCAACCGGTCCGTGACTTAGACTCCGGGCGCGTCGTCATGACGACCCAGAACCACGGCTACACCGTGGGCGAACCCGGTGACCGCCTCGACGTGACGCAGGTAAACGTCAACGACGGCACCGCCGAGGGCCTCGCCAACGACGAACTCGACGTCATCACGCGCCAGTACCACCCCGAGGCCAACCCCGGTCCCCACGACTCGCTCGACTTCTTCGACGAGGTGCTCGACATGGCGCCGGACACCACCGTCGCCACGTCGGACTGATTACGCGCGGCCTTTCATCCGTTCGAGCAACAACCCGACGACTGGCAGGACGACCACGGCGCCGGCGACGAAGGGCGACCAGTACGCGAGCGCGTACAGCCCTGCTGCCACCGGCGGCCCGACGGTCCGGCCCAGACTCCCCGCGCCCTGCGTGACGCCGAAGGCGGTCCCCTGTTTGCTCGCGTCGGCACTCGACGACACCAGCGCCGCCAGCGACGGGTTCAGGAGGCCGTTCCCGACCGAGAGCACGGCGAGAATCCCGAGGAGCGCGACCAGCTCGGTGGTGAGCCACGCCGGGCCGCCGACCGATGACAAGAACCCACCCAGAACCGGCGCGAAGGGGAGCGCCGCGAGGGCGACGGCGAGCAGACCGGCGCCGACGACGGCGAGGCGCCCCGACCCGAACCGGTCGGCCAGTCGCCCCACGAGCAGTCCCTGATTGACCGCGCCGAGGACGCCCACGTACGTGAGCAAGAGCGCCGCGGCGGCGGCGTCGAAGCGATAGGCTGCGGCGTCGGCGACGAAGGGGATGAACATGACTTGAATCCCCGCGAACGCGACGGAGACGAGGAAAAAGGAGAGGACGAGGCCCCGGAGGTCGGGGTCCCGAAGCGCCGTGACGAAGTCGGAGACGAGCGACGACCGCTCGCCGCTCGTCCGCCGTCGGTCGGGTTCTTCCAACGCGAACAGCGCGACGGCGAGGGCGACGAGACTCATCGCCGCCGCGCCGAACGCGGGGAGCGAGAAGGGCGTGGCGGGAATCGGGAGCGGCGCCGCCAGCCGAACCGCCGTGTCGCTCGCCAGCGCGCCGCCGATGGCCGGGCCGAAGATGAACCCGAGGCTGAACGAGGCGCCGACGAGGCCGAGCGCCGCGGCGCGTCGCTCTCGCGGCGTCACGTCCGCGACGTACGCCTGAGCCGCCGCGATGTTGCCGCCCATCGCGCCGGCAAGCGCTCGCGAGCAGAAGAGGACGGCGACGCCGGCGAGCGGTCCCGCCGCGTCGCCGACGGGGTCGCCGAGGCCGAAGACGGTCCACGCGACGGCGCTCCCGGCCAGCGAGAGCGTGATGACCGGGCGCCGCCCCCAGCGGTCCGAGGCGCGGCCGAGCGCGGGCGCCGCGAGGAACTGCGTGAGCGAGTACGTCGCGGCCAGCAGGCCGATGAACACGTCGCCGACGCCGAAGCTCCGGACGTAGTACGGGAGGATGGGGACGACGATGCCGAAGCCCACCAGATCAAGGAAGACGACGAACACGACGGTCCCGACGGCCCGGCGGGGGCGGTCGAGCCGTGCCGCCGCCCCGGCGATTGCCATACCGACACCGGCGCCGCCAGCGGGGTATACTTTGGCCCGGTTCACCCGCCGAACCCTTCGGCAGGTTTTTGACCCGACTCGCGCAACTCCGGGGCATGGTTACGGTCAGGGCTCCGGCCACGAGTGCGAACCTCGGTAGCGGGTTCGACGTGTTCGGCGCGGCCCTCGGCCGACCGGCGGACGTCGTCCGCGTCGAGAAGGCCGACCGGACGACCATCGACGTGACGGGTTACGGGAGCGAGTTCATCCCCGAAGACCCGGACGCGAACACCGTCGGCGCGGTCGCCGAGGCGCTTGACGCCCCGGCACACATCCGGATCGACAAGGGGATTCGTCCCTCGTCCGGACTTGGGTCGTCCGGTGCCAGCGCCGCCGCTGCGGCGCTCGCGCTCAACGAACTCTACGACCGAGGCCTCTCGCGACGCGACCTCGTCCCCATCGCCGGTAAGGGCGAGGCCACCGTCTCCGGCGAGGTCCACCTCGACAACGTCGCGCCCGCGCTCCTCGGCGGCTTCACCGTCGCCACGGGGCGGGACGTGACCGTCGTCGACGCGGACATCCCCCTCGTGGCCTGTCTTCCCGAGATAGCAATCTCGACACGCGACGCCCGCGACGTCGTTCCCGCGGGCGCCACGATGGACCAGTTGGTATACACCGTCGGCCGGGCCGCCACGCTGACGACCGGTATGTGTCGCGACGACCCGCGATTAGTGGGGAAGGGCATGCACGACCGCCTCGTCACGCCCGCCCGGGCCGACCTCATCTCCGGATACAACGAGGTGCGGGAGGCCGCCCTCGCCGCGGGCGCGACGGGCGTCACCGTCTCCGGTGCCGGGCCAGGCGTTCTCGCCGCCTGTTACCCCAACGACCGACACGACATCGCGTCGGCGATGGTCGGCGCCTTCTCCGAGGCGGGCGTCGACGCGCGGGCCTATCAGACGAAAATCGGACGCGGCGCGACGCTGTATCCCGACGAATAACTCGCCCCAAGACGTATTTTTTCCCGCGGTGTGTCCCCGCACGTGGACTCGAACAGCCTCCCGATGGTCCCCGACCTCCGGGTCGTCTCCAAGCCGGTTCGGTACCTCATCCTGGGCATCCTCGGCGCCGGCGTCCTCCTGTTCGCCGTGCTGGTGGTGCTCGGAACGCTGAGTACGCCGACGGTCACCGTGGAGGCCACCGTCGTCGATTCGGTCCCGGCCGACGCGACGGACGAGGACGTATCCTCGCTGTCCGACTTCCCCGTCGACAGCCCGATTCGGGCGGTCGTCGAGGATGCGCTCGAAAACGGTTCCGCGTCGGCGACGGCGACGACGGCGGAGATTCGGGCCGCCGACGCTCCGGGAACGGAATGGTACGTCAGACACGACGGACGAGTCGTTCGGGTCGAAGTGAACGCCTGATTGCCGGCCTCAGACGCCGCGACCCTGCAGCTTCTCCTCGTCGGCCATGTCGGCGTTCGACTGGCCTTTCATCCCCTTGCCGACGTTCGTCGCGATGTCGGCGAGGCGGTCGGGGTCGTCCCAGTTGTTGACCGCCTCGACGATGGCGGTGCCCATCGCTTCGGGGTTCTCGGCGCCGAAGATGCCCGACCCGACGAAGATGCCGTCACAGCCGTGGTGCATCATGAGCGCCGCGTCCGCGGGCGTCGCGATGCCGCCGGCGGCGAAGTTAACGACGGGCAGGCGACCCATCTCCGCCGTCTCGTGGACCAAGTCGCGGGGTGCGCCGTGTTCGCGGGCCCAGCGCTCGCGCTCCTCGTAGGCCATGCCCTCCAACTGTCGGATAGCGCCCTTGATGGCGCGCTGGTGGGTGACAGCCTGATTCACGTCGCCGGTCCCCGCTTCGCCCTTGGTGCGAATCATCGCCGCGCCCTCGTCGATGCGGCGGAGCGCCTCGCCGAGGTTGCGCGCGCCACAGACGAACGGCGCAGTGAAGTCGCGCTTGTCGATGTGGTAGTCGTCGTCGGCGGGCGTGAGAACCTCGCTCTCGTCTATCATGTCGGCGCCCGTCGCCTGCAGAATCTCGGCTTCCTTCTGGTGGCCGATGCGGGCCTTCCCCATGACGGGGATGGACACTTCCTCCAGAATCTCGGTGAGGGCCGCGGGGTCGGCCATCCGGGCGACGCCGCCTCGCTTGCGGATGTCCGCCGGGACGGCCTCCAGACTCATCACCGCGACGGCGCCGCAGTCCTCCGCGATGCGGGCCTGTTCCGCGTTGACGACGTCCATGATAACGCCGCCTTTCTGCATCCGCGCGAACCCTCGCTTCACCAGTTCCGTGCCGCGCCGCAACTCTTCGAGGTCGGTCATATGCCTCGTTACGAGGGGATACACTTAACGCCGGGCTTTCGGTGGATATTGCCGGTCATCGCGCCCACAATAGGTCGGCCGGGACACTGATGGCCGTCGCGCCCCACCTTCGACCGATGAGCGACCGCGACCCGAGTTCGAAGAACCCGCTCTCGCCCTACTACCCGTCGGAGACGCCCAGTCTCCCCGGCGACGGACGGACGTGGTTCGCCCTCCTCGTCGCTGGGATGCTCCTCTTGGGAGTGGTCTATACGTTCCTCACGCTGTTCGTCACGCTGTGACCGGCGCTCGCCGACGCCACCCGGTGGACCGCCACCGATTTACCGGCCCGCTCCCTGCCCCCGACAATGAGCTCCGGGACGGAGTCACTCGCGGGTCGCGTCGCTTCCCTCTTCGACGGTGCCTCGCTCCCCGACCCCGACCCGCTTCCGCGGTGGCTGGCGCCGCTTCCCCGCGCCCTCGAGGATTTCGGGCTCTCGATTGCGTGGGTCGTCGTCCTCGTCAACCTCGTCGGCACCGCCTTCGGCTTCTGGTACTACCGCTTCCAGTTCGTCGCCGAGCCCAGCGTCATCTTGCCGCTCGTCCCCGACAGCCCCGTCGCGACGCTCTTTATCGCGCTGTCGCTCGCGACGTGGAAACTGGGCCGCGAGAGCGAGACGCTGAACGCGCTGGCTTTCTTCGGCTGTTGGAAACTCGGGCTGTGGACGCCCTTCGTCCTCGTCGCGTTCGCCGACGGCTTCCTCGCCGCCAACTCCCTGCCCATGTACGCCTTCCTCCTCGGCAGCCACCTCATGATGGCCGTCGAGGCGTTTCTCATCCATCGCTACAGCGACTTCCCCGTCCACGCCGTCGCCGTCGCCGTCGCGTGGTACGGCCTGAACGACGTGGTAGACTACTTCGTCCCGCTGGTCGGGTCGCCTCACCACACGCTCTTGCCCGGCCAGCGCATCGTCGACGGGACGATAACCCACCTCTCGCCGACGCACGAAATCGCCGCCGCGGGCGCCGTCGTCCTGACGCTCACGGCCACCTTCCTGACGCTCGCGACGCGCGTGAAGAAGTTGGAAGCGACCGACCGGCGTTAGCCCGCCTGTCGGCGCTCGGTGAACGTAACCGTCTCCTCCTCGGACTGGACCGTCGTCTGGACGGTCACCCAGCCACCGGCGCTTTCGACGGCCACGGCGTCGGAGAGCGACAGTTCGACCCGCTTGGTCGTCGTGTACGACTCACTCGCGCCGAGCGAGCCGACCCGTTCCTGTCCCTCCCAGACCACGTCGCCGTCGGTTCCGTTGCCGGCGAAGATGCGCGTGTAGACCGTCACGTCCGACGCGTCCGCGTCCCCGTCGTTCGTCAGCGTACTCGTCACGTCACGGCAGGTTCGGCCACACTCTTCCATCCGGTCGACGGTGAACGCGAAGGCCGGACTGGGTGCTGGCTGGGTCGTCGTCACGTCGTCGCTCTCCGGCCCGGCGGCCGTCTCTGTCGCCGTCTCCGTCGTCGTCTCCGTCGGGAAGGATTCGATGTCGTCTCCCGAACCGCTATCCGACGTGCCGCTGCCGAGGCCACCGAGACCTACCGCGGCCGCTGCGACGACGACGAGCACCACTCCGAGCGCGATGACCCACTTCCGCATGACGCTCACCTCCCCTCCTCGACTGCCGCGTCCCCGTCTGTCCGTGCTCCTGTCCGTGTTCCCACGACGACACCCGTCGCCGTCCCCGTCACGGCGACGAGCGTCGTTCTGTTCGCGTTCATCTCGTCAGAGCCGTAGCTGCCCGGCCCCGTATAACTGCACGTCGCTGAACCGCACTTCCCGCGGCCTAGTCCAGATTAAATCGGATTAACGGCGACGCTCCCACAGCCTTTCACGCTGGAGCGCCTGATTCCGCCGTGACCCTCTACGACCACCTCGCGGACCTGCCGCTCCGCGTCGAGAGCGAGACCCGCACTCGCCACGAACGAGACACCTCCAGTGGGTTCACCCGCGCGACCACCGTCTTCGAACTCCACGGCGACGGCCACGTCGGGCGCGGCGAGGACGTCACCTACGACACGGAAGACCACGACGCACTCGCCGAGACGGGGTCGCTCGTCCCCACCGGCGAGTACACGTTCGACGAGTTCTCGGCGGCGCTCGACGACGTGGACCTCTTTCCCACGGAAGACCCGGAACAGCCGTCTGCGCGCCATTACCGTCGCTGGGGGGTCGAGAGCGCGGCCCTCGATTTGGCGCTCCGACAGGCGGACACCGACTTCGCCACCGCGCTCGACAGGGAGCGCGCCCCCGTCCGGTTCGTCGTCAGCACCCGCCTCGGCGACCCGCCGACGACCGACCGCGTCGACACGATTCTGGACGCCCAGCCCGATATCGGCCTCAAACTCGACCCCACGAGCGACTGGGACGACGACCTGGTGACTGCGCTCGCCGACACCGGCGCCGTTCGCCTCCTCGACCTGAAGGGCCACTACACCGGGACGACGGTCGACCAAGCACCCGACCCGGACCTCTACGAGCGCGTGATTCGGGGCTTCCCCGACGCCGTTATCGAAGACCCGGCGCTCACCGACGAGACGCAGGCGGTGGTGGCGTCGGCGCGGGACCGCCTCTCGTGGGACGCGCCGATAACGAGCGTCGAGAGCGTCCGTGACCTGCCGTTCGAGCCACGGTGGCTCAACGTCAAACCCTCGCGCTTTGGCACCGTCGAGTCACTCCTCGACACTATCGAGTACGCGCAGGCGAACGACATCGCGTGTTACGGCGGCGGGCAGTTCGAACTTGACGTGGGCCGGGCACACATTCAGACGCTCGCGGCGACGTTCTACCCCGACGCGCCCAACGACGTGGCGCCCGGCGGCTACAATCTGCCCGACCTGCCCGCGGACCTGCCGGGGAGTCCGCTGGCTCCCGAGGCGTCGCCCCGCGGCCTCGACTTCTAGTCGTCGTCTTCGCGGTCGGCGTGGGCGCGGACCCACAGTTCGCCGATTCGCGACAGCTGCGTTCGGTAGGACTTGCCGTGCTCTTCCTGTTCGATGTAGCCTTTCCCGCCGGGACCGAGGCGGTCGACGTTGTAGATGACCTTCGACCGGAAGCTGTCGGTGTACTCCTCGCCGAGTTCGGCGGCGAGCGCCTCCGCAAGTTCGGAGACGGATTCGAACTCGCCGTGGTCGCCGAGTTCGAACAGAATCACTTCCTCGAAAGGTTTGACGTTCGAGAAGGAGGCGACCGGCAGTTCGACGATGTGGTCCTCGCCGATGCGCTTGGCGCCGATGGTGGTACCGCGCTCGTCGAACTCGTCGAGGAGTTCCGTCGTGCCCGTCAGTCGCTCCCGAATCGCGTCCTCGTCGACCGACTCGTCGTCGAGGAGGTCGGTCAACAGGTCGCGGTTCGCGCGCAGTTCCTCGGCGAGCTCCGTCTCCAGATACTTCTCGGGGGCGGTGTAGTAGGTGTGGATGCGATCGCGGTCGGCCTGCCGTTCGAGCGTGATTGAGTGGGCTGCGGTGGCGAAGGCGAAACTCACGGGCCGGGGCATCGAACTCACGTTGACCCACACCTCGCCGTCCGGTGCGCCCGCGTCCAGTTCGTCGTTGATGAGGTCGTACGCGCGCTTGAACGCCGCGTCGTAGTCGTAGACGTCCTCGATGACGACCCGAGTCGTCTCGGCGCCGAGCAGGTTCTGAAAGTCCTGCTCCAGTTTGGCGGAGAGGTTCCGCGAGTACTCCACGTTGGCCTCACTCCCAACGGCCCCCTCCAACAGGATGACGCGGTCCACGTCGAACTGGTCGCGAATCAGCGGCGCGATCAGCCGGTCGTAATCGAACCCGACCGGGACGATGTGGGTCTGCATACGTGGTAGTGAGCTGGCGCCGTTATATATCTCGCCAAGCAGGTCGGCGTCAGTCGACGACCCGAACCTCGTCACCGACCGCAATCGACTGTTCTCGCGACGCCTCGGGCACCTGCGAGATGAGCATCAGGGTGTAGAAATGCGGGAAGGCGTCTTCGTCGGCCCACTCGGGGAACGTCGCCTCCCGCCGCTCCACGAATCGCTCCCGGAACTCGGGGAGTGGGTCGCCCGTCTCCGGGTCGCGACTGGGGACCACGCACCGCGCGCAGGGTTCGGCGCCCTCGAACCGAACGCCGTCGCCCACGACGAACGCAGGGGCGTCTTCGCCGACGAAGCGGTCCTCCCAGAACGCGGGGACGCCGCTCACCTCAACGTTGGCGCGGAGGCGATGCCGGGCGCCCTCGACGGTCATCCCGTCGAACCACGAGGCGACTGCCTCCAGCGTCGCGGTGCTGATGATGGAGGGACCGGCGTCGGGTCGGTCGACGAACGCCGGCGGTTCGCGGCGACGCAGGTCGACCGGGTCGCCGATGAACTCGCCGAACCATTCGCCCGCCGTCGCGCGGCCGTCGTCGGCCGAGAGGTCGAAGGTCCGTTCGTCGCCGTCGTCTGGGTCGACAGTCAGGACGTGCGTCGAGGGGTCGAAGTCGGTCCGTACGTCGTGCACGCGGTCGGTCTGCTTGCCGTTGTACGCGAGCGTCTGCATGTCCGATCCCGTCTCGATGCGACCGGATTCGGGGTCACACAGGGCGTACGCTCGGTCGCCCGCGAGCGTGCCCGCGGCGCTCACCTGCGCGGAGTCGACATCGATTCCGTCGAACCCCTTGATGGGGTAACACCGCAGTCGGTCGATTTGCGCCATCGACCCCACCTACAGCCGAGAGGCCCATAACGGTACGCGTCTCATATCCGTGCCAACACGACCCACAGCAGGGCGACCACGGGGATGGCACCGAACGGACCGAGCACGACGACGATGCCGACTGCCGTCGACTGCTCGACCTGTGGCGCGAGGAACAGACCGGCGGGGACGGCGAGGAAGGCGAGCACCAAGAGTGAGGCGGCGACGATGACCGTGGGGTCTCGCGCCGGTCGCGCCGTCTCTTCGACGGGGAGGGCAAGCGTCTCGGCGGCCGCCTCGGCGTCGCGAACCGGTCCGAGTTGCACGTCCCGTCCGTCGGCCGACGCCACGTCGGCGACGGTGAGCGTGTCGGTCCCGCGGAGTCGGTCGACGATGGCGTTTTTCACCGAGAACTCCGTCGTCGAATCGACCGGCACCACCCACTGCGGGGCGTCGAGGAGCGTGTCGTACGCCACCAGATTCTCGCCGCGTCGCTGGTACTCGATGGTTCCGTACCGGAGGTAAAAGGAGCAGATGCGCCCGGCGACGACGGCGAAGAGGGGGACGAGTCCGAGGGCAATCCAGAGCGGGCGGCGCGTGAGGGCGGCGAAGCCGGCGACGACGAGCGAACCCATGCCGAGGCGCGTCGCGAACCCGAACGCGACGGCCCAGACGCTCCCCAGCAGGACCGACCGCGCGTCGACGCCCACTCGCCCGCGGACGGGCGCGTCGGGCAGGTCGAGCTCCGGCGGTGGCTCGCTCGCGTCGGCCGTGAACCGTTCCCCGAGTCGAACGAGTGGTTCGCCGACGTGGTCCGCGTAGAAGCGATAGGCCGAGACGGCGGCTTTCACGAGGACGACACCGACGAGGAGCGCGAGACTGCCTGCCCGACTGTCGGCGGCGAGGAGGCCGACCGAGAGGACGACGACGCCGAGTTGTATCGGCGTCTGGAGGAGCTCTTGGGCCGACACCGTCGCGTACTCCTCGTCCCCGACGTACTCGGTGACGAAGTCACGCACCTGCGAGACCAGTAACGCGCCGATGCCCGCGAGCAAGTCGAGCGAGAGTGCGACATCGGGACCGTCCGCACCCCAATAGAGGAGTGTCAGCGGAAGCGCCGTCACGCTCCAGGCGCCGACAACGGAGAGCGCGAAGGGGACGTTCCGGGGGTAGAGCGGTGGCCAGTTTGGGTGGGGCCGCCAACCACCGCGTTTCTCGCGGAGTTCGTGCAGGGGTTCGATCGACCCGGAAATCCCCGGCGAGCCACGCTCGGCGAACAGCGCCTTCACGGCCGCCATCACCATCGTCACGCACGCTTCGACCCAGTAGAGCACCAGCAGCGACGTGAGATTCCACCCCCAAGCGACGACGCCGACGAGTGGGAGGAGGTTCGCGACGACGACCAGCGCCAGTCCGAGCGCGGCCGTCACCGGGAGCGACTCGGGACCAGTCGAAGGGCGACGCATAATCGCACGTTGGCGGCGGAACGGGCATGTATCTCCTGACTCGGCGCCGTCGCTGGCCAGTCGGAAGTACGACAGGTATTTCCCGGGTCACCAAAAATTATATAGGCGTACATGGGGGGACCCATGAACTCACCATCACCATCATCACCCCCACGAGGGGATTATCAATGGACGACACAGCCAAATACCTCATTCACGCATCGATTGCGGCCGACGGCGTCGTGGAGCGAAGCGACGTGGTCGGCGCCGTCTTCGGGCAGACAGAGGGCCTGCTCGGCGACGAACTCGACTTGCGCGACCTACAACAGTCCTCGAAAGTCGGTCGTATCGACGTTCAGATAGACAGCGAAAACGGCCAGTCCTTCGGCCGCATCACCATCGCGAGCAGCCTCGACAAGGTGGAGACGGCCATCCTCGCCGCCTCCCTGGAGACTATCGACCGCGTCGGCCCCTGTCAGGCCTCGGTCGAAGTGACGAACATCGAGGACGTGCGCGAGGCCAAGCGCCGGAAGGTCATCGACCGCGCGAAGGAACTGCTCGCGGGGTCGTTCGACGAGAGCGTCATGGACTCCTCGAAGATTCTGGAGGAGGTCCGCGAGAGCGTCCGCATCGAGGACATCACGGAGTACGAGGGCCTCCCCGCAGGCCCGCGCGTCGCCGACGCCGACGCCATCATCGTCGTCGAGGGCCGTGCCGACGTGCTCACCCTGCTTCAGTACGGTATCAAGAACGCCATCGCGGTGGAGGGGACGAACGTCCCCGACCCGATAGCCCACCTGAGCGAGGAGCGGACGGTCACGGCCTTCCTCGACGGCGACAGGGGCGGCGAACTCATCCTCCGCGAACTCTCACAGGTCGGCGACGTGGACTACGTCGTCTTCGCGCCCGAGAACCGGTCCGTCGAGGACTTGGAGCGCCACGAAGTCATGTCCGCCCTGCGGAACAAGACACCCTACGGCGACATCGTCGGCGAGGGCGACGACGCCGTCGCGCCGCCCGAAGTCGGCACGTCCGACGACTCGCCCGCGTCTCACTCGCCCGTCTCCGTCGCCGAGACGACGGCCGGGAGCACTGCCGTCGAGACGGGCGTCGCGGAAGAGAACGGCGAACACACCGACGGGCACGGCGAGCGTGCCGAGGAGAACGGCGAACGCGTCGCGGACGCATCGACCACCGAGAGTGACGCCGCCGAGGCGTCGCCGTCGACCCTCCGCGAACACGTCCGCGCCGTCATCGACGCCGAGACGGGGACGGCCCGCCTCCTCGACGCCGACTACGAGGTGCTCGAGACGGTGCCCGCGGCCGACGCCTTCGACGCTATCGCGAACGCCGAGACGCCCCCCTACGCCCTCGTCGTCGACGGCGAGGTGAGCCAACGGATTCTCGACGTGGCCGCCCAGCGCGGCGTCGAGCAACTCGTCGCTCGCTCGACGGGCGACGCGGTGAAAACGCCCGTCGATGTCCGCGTTCGGACGGCCGAGCAGTTCGTCGCCGCCGACTAGTCCCGCCGATACTGAATCGCCGCCCCGTTTTCGAAGAACTCCGGCAGGCGCTCGACGCGTTCGAACCCACACGCTCGGTACAGCGACTGCGCTGCCTCGTTGTCGGCCGCGACGGTGACGGTCAGGGAGTCGTCACCCTCTGCACACGCCTCCAGGAGCGCCCGCGCCCGCCCTTCGCGGCGATGGGCTGGCGCGACGACCAGTTCGGCGACGTACACCGTCTCGTCGCCGGGGACGGCGAGCGCGTAGCCGACGACGCCGTCCGCAACCGAGACGAGCGCCGTCGCGGGCGCCGGCGCCCCCGTCTCGCCGAGCGCGCTCTCCAAGAGCGCCGGACTGGGTTCGGGGAGCAACGACTGTAGGTGAGTGAGTCGGTCGGCGTCTGCCGGCGTCGCCGGGCGAATCACAGGATGAGGACGGCGAGGACGGCGCTCGTGACGGCGCCCCCGAGCGTGCCGAGGAAGTTGACCGTCTGGTTGCCGACGCGGCCGCCTTCGAGCGTCGCCCCGAGGACGCTGTCGACGGTCATGCCTGCGACGCCGCCGGCGACGACGGTGAGTGCCGCGAGCGCCGGCGCGTCGAACGTGAAGCCGATAACGGCGACGGCGGCGACGATGGCGGCGCCGACGACGCCGACGGCGTAGCCCTGCCACGTGACCCCGCCGTCGGTGCCGGGTTCGACGCGTTCGAGCGTCGTGATGAGTCGGGGCTCGCCGAACAGGACGCCGATTTCGCTGGAGAGGGTGTCGCTCATCGCGGCGGCGAGCGACCCGGTGAACGCGAACTGGAAGAGCGCGGGGTCGAGTTGCATGTTGCTGCTCGCGGCGAAGCCGATGACGGCCACGAGCGCCACCGCCGCGTTGCCGAGGACGTTCCCGCTTCCGCGAGCGCCCTCGTTGTCCTCGGCGACGCCGCGTTCGCTCTTCTCCTCGTAGCGGTACTTCGCGGAGAGGCCGCCGATGCCGAAGAAGGCGATGAGGATGGCGAACCAGCCGATGCCGCCGAAGACGATGGTGAGGAGGCCGAGCAAGACGCCGGTCACCATCCCCGGAACCGACGCGGTGCCGGTCCGGTAGGAGACGTAGCCGAGGGCGACGGTCACGGCGAGTGCGACGCCGACGTTGACGAGGCCAGCGTCGACGCCGATGACGTCGAACAGCCAGAGCAAGAGCCCCGTCGAGAGCATCACGATGGGGTCGTCGCGTTCGTAGAGCATCGACCGCAAGAGCGCGGCGACGAGGGCGCCCGCGGCGGCGAGAAAGACCACCGACGCTGGCGTCGGCGTTCGACCCAGCGCCAGCGCGACGAGCACTTGGCCGGCGGCCGCCGCGAGGAAGGCGACGGTACTGAAGCCGGCGACCGACCGCCCCGGGTCGCTCCACAGTCGCTCCACGGCGCGAGCGCCGACGTTCCCGTACGCGACGACGAGGACGGCGGCGACGAACACGCCCGTCGGCATCGACTCCCGGGGCGCCGTGGCGAGGACCGCGAGGCCGGTGGCGGCCAGAGAGAAGCCGGCGAGGCCGTTGAGCCGGCCGTCGCGGCGGTCCTGTGGCCGGGCGAAGAGGTCGAAGACCGGCCCCTCGTCGATGACGAACGCGGCGAGGAGCGCGACGATAGCGAAGGGGGCGGCGGCCGCCCGCCCGAGTTCGGGCGCAGCGAGCGCGAGCGTTCCGACCGCCGCGAACCCTCCTGCCCGTCGAAGGGTGGACGTCACACCGTGCGGTACCTCGGACGGCCACTTAACCCTCCCGACACGGGGCGCTGTCGCCCCGAAGTCGCCGAACCCGGTGCGCTTTTGCGCTGTGCCCTCCTGTTGCCCCCGTGGGCCTGTACGACCGCTATCTCGCGCTCAGGCAGCGCTTTCACCCCGGCGACCCGCCAGCACACGTCGCGCTCGTCCTCACGGAGCGGGACCTGTTAGAACAGGGGGCGTACGACCGCCTCGAACGCCTCCTCGGGTGGGTCTTCGACTACGGCGCCGAACGCGCCACCGTGTCCGTGAGCGTCCTCGACGAGTCCGTGGTGCCGACGCTGGAGCGCGAACTCCGCTCGCTCTCCGTGCCTCGCCGCGTCGCCATCCGCGCTCCGGACGACACCGACCCCGTCGACGCGCCCGTGCAGGTGAACGTCGGCCTCGGCGGCAAAGGCGAGTTCGCCGCCGCCGTCCGCTCGCTCGCTTCCGAAGTCGACGCCGACGAACTCGACCCGAGCGACGTGGACGAGGCGGACGTGGAACGTCGGCTGGTCTTTCCCGACGAACCCGACCTGCTCATCAAGACCGGCGCCGAACGCCTCTCGGATTTCATGATTTGGCAGTCCGTCTACTCCGAACTCTACTTCATCGACGTGAACTGGCGGGACGTCCGCGAGCGCGACTACCTCCGGGCGGTGCTGGACTACCAGAACCGCCAGCGTCGCTTCGGGCGGTGAGTCGTTACTCGCTCGCCGTCTCGTTCGCCGTCCCGGTACTCGTCGCCTCTATCGACTCGTAGCTCACCGTCGTCTCCTGAGCGACCGGTTTGAGGAGGTACGACCCAGTCTGTCCTCGCTTGACGGGCGTGAAGTCCGCGGTGAACTGCGTCCGCGTGTTCTCCCGAATGTCGAAGGACTGCTTGAACTGCAGGGGGGCGTTGCCCGGCGTGTCCACCGTCGCGTCGCCGCCGTCGGCGAGGGTTGCCTCGACGCCCGTCACGTCGAGTTGGAGGAAGGCGTACGTCCCCGTCTCCAGTTCCGCCTCGCCGATGAGCGCCGAGCGGTCGCCCTGCAGCTCCACGAGGTCGGCCTCCTGCGGGCTCTCCAACTCGTGGTACTGGCGCGCGTCGCTCTCGTCGGGGGTTTCGGTGCTCTCGGCGTCCGACTCCGTTTCCGTCGCCGTCGCGTCCGATTCCTCGTCGCTCTCCGGTTTCACCCAGTATCCCGCGATGGTGACGACACAGGACTCGAAGTCGCCGATGTCGCCCGGTTGGTCGCTCACGCGTGTCGCGAGCGTACCGGTCGCGGCTTCGGCGCCGCCCATACAACCGGCCAGCCCCGCGACGCTCGCGGCGGCCGCCGCGCCAGTCGCTCGCAGGTAGTCACGTCGCGATGCCGTCGCCGATTCGTGGTCGTGTTCGTTCACGGCCTACCCGACAGGCCGGACAGACATAAACGGGCCACGCCGTTCCGGGCGAATTAACCCGAGTTCAGCCGGGTTTGCCCATCGCTCGCGGTTCGTGCCGTTCACGCCGCACCCGGTAGGGTGTTTAGCCCCGAACGACTGCGTCTCCGGAGCGTACGCACCGTGCCCGCGCACCGCCGTCACATCGAGCTGCGGTCGGCAGGCTGGGCGGGTGGCGAGCGGTACCGTCAGTTCTCTCGGTCCACTTCGAGTCGCCCTTCGAGCTCCCGTTTCGACGCCGGGCTGATGGTGATGCCCGCGTCGTCGAGGCGGCGCTTGACCGCGCGGGCGTACGCCGACCGAATCCCGAAGACGTCCTGCCGTCGGGGGTCGCTGATCCAGTAGTGGACGCGGACGACGATGGCGTCGTCGCCGAAGTCGTCGACGTAGGCCTTCGGCGTCGGCTCCCGTTCGATGGCCTCGACGGCCTCCGTCGCCGCCGTGAGGTGGTCGAGCGCGTCGCTCACGTCGTCCTCGTAGGCGATGCCGACGTGTTCGACGACGCGCCGCCGCCCCCGTCCGTAGGGTCGCGTGATGGACTGGCTCGTCAACACCGTGTTCGGCACCGTGACGAGTTCGCCGTTCGGTGTCAGGACGCGCGTCACGCGGAGCGTGATGGACTGGACGGTTCCCTCGCCGTCCTCCCACTCGATGTAGTTGCCGACGTTGAACTCGGGGTCGACGACCAGCACCAGTCCGCTGACGATGGAGCCGATGACCGTCTGGCCAGCGACGCCGACGGCGAGCGTCCCCGCGGCGACGACGAGCGCGGAGTCACCGACGAACCCGCCGTAGCCAGCTGTCCCCGCCGCGACGAAGAAGGCGACGACGAGGACGAACAGGCGGACGTACCGCTCGACGGCCTCCTGAATCGTCGGGTTGTTTCGGTTGCGACGCTGGACGTACTCGCCGACGACCGGTTCGACCACGAACCAGCCGACGAGCGTGACGGCGACGAAGCCGACGACGAACCACACGCCGCGCCTGACGACCGGCCAGTAGTCGGCGAGCCCCGCCGGGCCGGGGGTCGACGGCGGGACTTCCGTGGCCGTCTGGAGCAGAACGCCGAGCATACGCTCGCCGACGGGCGGACTACACAAAGGTCCTCGGCGGGCGGTCAGTCCGCCGCGCCGTCGCGCTCCGTCTCCACGGGGACGCCGTCGACGAGTTCGTCCGCGCCGACGTGGGGGAGTTGCTCGCGAAGGCGCCCGACAACCTCACGGGTCTCGACGAGCGACGACCCCGCGACGGCCCGAATCAAGGCGACGGCACGCTCCCGGCGCGTGTGGCGCCACGACGCCTCGCGCGCTTCGTAGGTGCGGATGGCGCGCAGGAAATCTATCTTCGAGAACTCGGGCCAGTAGGGCGCACAGAAGAAGACGGCGGCCTCGTTGCCGTTCGCGTGCCACGGCAGGAAGTTGCTCGTCCGCTCGTCGCCGCCAGTCCGAACGATGAGGTCGACGTCGCGGACGGGCCGGGCGTAGAGGCGACGCTCGATGGCCTCGACGGTCACGTCCTCGGGGTTGAGGTTCCCCTCGTCGACGGCGCGGAGCGTGTCGCGGGCGGCGCTCAGCAGCTCGGCCCGTCCCCCGTAGGCCAGCGCGACGTTCAACCGGAACTGGTCGTATCCCTCGGTCCGTGACTCCGCGTGCGCGACGGCGTCGCGGACGCGTTCGGGCAGGCGCTCGATGTCGCCCAGCGCGCGGATGCACACCTCGTTCTCGTGAATCTGGTCGTGGTCGGCGAACTCCCGGAGCTTCGATTCGATGAGGTCGAAGAGGTGTTCGCGCTCCGCCCGCGGGCGCTCGAAGTTCTCCGTCGAGAAGGCGTAGAGCGTGAGTTCCTCGACGCCGAGGTCCTGACACCACCGAAGCACCTGCTCGGTGGTCTGGGCGCCCTCGCGGTAGCCGTCGGTGGTGCCGTCGCCGCGCTCGCGGGCGTAGCGCCGGTTGCCGTCTTGGATGACGGCGACGTGGCTCGGGCCGTCGTCGATGTTGCGACGGAGCAGACGCTCGTAGGCGCGTCGTCCCAGTCGCCGGACCCGACTTCGCATACCTGTCCCGTCGGTATCGACCGATATGGGTCTTTTGACACGGGTGACGACAACCCCTATTAGTCTCGGGCGTCTGGGCTCTTTCGATGAGCGACCCGCCCGACGCGGGCTTCGAATTCGAGCACGTTCCGGAGACCGACCAGTCCTTCGAGAACGCGCTCGCGAAAGCCCGGAACGGCCACCGCCTCACCGTCGACGACGGGGTCGAACTCCTGACGACCGGAACCGACCGGGACGGCATCGACCCCGTCCGCAAGGAGCGAGTGCTGCAGGCGGCGGACCACCGACGCGCCGACGTCGTCGGCGACGACGTGACCTTCGTCGCCAACCTCAACAACAACGTCACGACGGCGTGTGACACGGGCTGTAAGTTCTGCAACTTCAAGGACCGCGCGTCGGCGTTCGAAGTCGACGCGCCGGACGACCACGGCGGCTTCACCAAGACGCCCGCGGAGTCGCGACGGCGCGTCGCCGCGGCCGTCGACCGCGGCATCTCCGAGGTGTGTTCGGTCAGCGGCCTCCACCCCGCCTTCGCCCTCGACGCGGAGCACCGGGAACTGCTTGAGGCCGTCGACGACCCCAGCCGCGTGAACTACCGCCCGCCGTCGGCCTACACCACCTCGCCGGGCACCTACGCCGAGCAGATTCGGGCCATGTCTGTCGACGGCGTTCACGTCCACTCGATGACGCCCGAGGAGGCCTACCACGCCCGCCGGGGCACCGACTGGTCCTACGAGACGGTGTATCGCCGTCTGCGCGACGCCGGCCTCGACAGCGCACCCGGCACCGCCGCCGAGATTCTCGTCGACGAGGTGCGCGAGGTCATCTGTCCGGCCAAGATGGATACCGGCGAATGGCTCGACGCGATGGAGGGGGCGATGGCCGCCGGCCTCCCCGTCACCGCGACCATCATGTACGGCCACGTCGAGAACGAGATGCACCGCGCGATGCACCTGAAGCGAGTCCGTGACCTACAGGACCGGACCGGCGGTATCACGGAGTTCGTCCCCCTCTCCTTCGTCCACCAGCAGACGCCACTCTACGAGCAGGGACTGGTGTCCGGCGGCGCGAGCGACGCCGAAGACGAACTCATGATCGCCGTCTCGCGACTCTTCCTCGACAACATCGAGAACGTCCAGACCTCGTGGGTGAAGTTCGGCGACGAGAAGTCGCTGAAGACGCTTTCCTGTGGCGCCAACGACTTCATGGGGACGCTCTTCTCCGAGGAGATAACCAAACGCGCCGGCGGCGACTACGGCGAGTTCCGCTCGGTCGCCGACTACGTCGACATGGTGACCGCCATCGGCCGCCGACCGGTCGAGCGCTCGACGGACTACGAACGGCGTCGACCCCTCTCGGCCGACGACGCGCCCTACGGCCCCGCTCTCGGCCCGCGCGCCGACGGGACGCCGATGCTCGCGGACGCGACGCCGACGGCGGACGACTGATTGACCATGATGGCGACGACGCACGCGGCGGTCGGCCTCCTCCTTGCCGTACCGCTGACCGTCGTCGCCCCCGACCTGGCCCCCGTCGCCGCCCTCGCCGGCATTGCGGGCGGCGTCTTCCCCGACCTGGACGTGGTTGCTGGCGTCCACCGCAAGACGCTCCACTTCCCCGACTACTACTGGGTGGCCGCGCTCCCCGCACTCGGCCTCGCCGCGGCCGTCCCCGGCCCCGCGACTGTCGCCGCCGCGTGGTTCTTCCTCGCGGCCGCCGTCCACTCCGTGAGCGACGTTCTCGGCGCGGGCCTCGAACCTCGGCCGTGGGAGCGCACCTCCGTCGAAGCCGTCTACCTCCACTCCCGACGCCGGTGGCTCCGGCCCCGGTACTGGGTGCGCTACGACGGCGCGCCCGAGGACTTCCTGCTTACGCTGGTCTGTTTCGCGCCGGGACTGACCCACTTCGGGCCCACGGTTCGCCGCGTCGCCGTGGCGTTCGTCGTCACTGCCGGCGGATACACCCTCGTCCGGAAGCGCCTGCCCGACATCGAGGAGCGGTGGCTATAGCCGGGGCGGCCCGCCCACGAACCGGTCCAGCTCCGCCATCGCGTCGACGATTGGCTGACTGAGCCACGACCCACTCGCTGGCCCCACGTCGTCGCGGCGGAATCTGGGTGGTAGGTAGCGTTCGTGGGTCGGCAGACGTTCGCGCAACGGGACGCCCGCCTCGGCGGCCACCTCCCGCAGTTCGTCGAGTGCGGGCCACGCGTACTCGGGGTTGATGTAGTCGTCCGTCACCGGCGATACGCCCCCCAAGTCGTCGACGCCGCAGTCAAGCAACTCCCGCGTCGGCGAGAGGTTCGGCGGCACTTGGACCGATACCTCGGCGGGGAGTGCCGCCCGCGTCATCGCCACCGTCTCGCGCATCGTCTCGACGCTCGGGCGCTCGAAGTCCGAGCGCTCGTTCGGGACGACGTTCTGGACGATGACCTCCTGGACGTGGTCGTAGCGCTCGTGGAGCTCGCGAATGGCGAGCAGACTCTCGGCGCGGTCACGCCGCGTCTCGCCGATGCCGACGAGAATCCCCGTCGTGAACGGGACGCCCGCCTCGCCGGCGGCGCGAAGCGTCCCCAGTCGGCGCTCCGGGGTCTTCTGCCGGCTTCCGGCGTGGGCGTCCACGTTCGCTGTCGTCTCTATCATCACGCCCATGCTGGCGTTGACCTTGGCGAGTCGCGCTACCTCCGATTGGCGCAGGTCGCCGGGGTTGCTGTGGGGGAGCAACCCCTCCTCAAGCGCCATCTCACAGGCGTCGACGAGGTAGTCGAGGACGGTGTCGTACCCCCACTCGTCGAGTTGGTCGTGGACCTGCGTGTAGCGTTCGTCGGGCGCGTCGCCGAAGGTAAAGAGTGCCTCCGTACAGCCCGCGTCGGCGCCGTGGCGGAGCTGTTCGCGCACTGACTCGGGGGGCATCAGCGTCGCCTCCCCGGGCACGTCGTAAAAGGAGCAGTACGTACAGGTGTAGCGGCAGGCTGTCGTCAGCGGCAGGAAGACGTTCCGCGCGAAGGTGAGTTCGGGCGCTGAATCCACGTCGGCGGGCGTCGTTCCGAGGAGCGCGTCGACGGCGTCGTCGTCGACGAGCGTCGACGGCGCGACGCGTTCGTCGTCCGTCTCCGGGGCCCGAGACATGGCCTCTGCTCGGCGCCCGACGGGCAAAAAACCGCCGTGTCGTCACTCGCGTCGCACGCCCACGCGGCCGCCGTCGGCGTCGAGTTCGAACCCCGCCTCGCGGAGCCACGACGCCGCTTCCCCCTCGCCGTGGAGAAGTACCTCGACCAAGTCCGCAGGCACGTCCACGTCGGTCGCCAGTCGCATCGAATCGACGACCGACACCGACGCCCCGATGTCGCGGGCGTGCGCCCGGTGGTCGCGGTAGGAGACGCCGTGGAAGTCGACGCGAAACTCGGGGTGGTCGACGACGAGGGCGTTCGTCCCGCCGCCCCGTCCCGGTGCGATGGCGATGTCTGCCTCGCTCGCGGCGTCGGTGAGGCGGTCGATGGCCGTCGGCGTCACGAGTGCGAGGTCCGCGACGACGATTCCCACTCGCTCGTCGCCGAGGCGGGCGTTCACGGCCTGCGAGAGCGGCCGCTTGTCGACGGTCACGGGCGCGTCGACCGACACCGGCGCCGTCGCGAGCACTTCGGCGTCGTGGCCGGCGTCGCGGAGGGCGGTACACACGTCACGGAGCATCGCTCGGGAAAAAGCGCGTCGTTCGTCGGCATCGAGCACCCCGTCGAGTCGGGTCTTCGGGGTCGTCGACTCGAAGGGGACGAGCGTCCGCATCCGCTAGCTGAGCGGGTCGTCCGGGCCCTGTTGGGAGCGCCAGTAGAGGACGCCTCCCACGCCGAGTGCAAGGACGACGAGTGCGACAACGCCGTAGATGAGCAGTTGCTGGGTCTGCTGGGACTGCTGGGCCTGCTCGGCCTGACTCGCCGCTCGGGTGGCAAGGTTGGTCGCCACGTCGAAGCTGCCGTCGTTGTACGCCGCGATGGCGTCCTCGTAGTTGGCCTGCGCGTCACTCGGGTTCGCGCCACTCTGTCGGGCTCCATCGAGTTCCGTGCCCGCTCGGTCGATAGCCTGTCGCGCCGACGCGCTCTGCTCGGTGTAGTGGGTGGTGTCCCACGTGTCGATGGTGTCGCTCGCACCGCCCGACTGCCCGCGAGTGAGCTCCAGCAGCTGGAACTCCTGGGCCGGGTCGTAGCTGTACGAGTCGACTTCGGGGACCGTCCCGGTGACGCGAACTTCGACTTCCGAGGTGCCGCTACTGGCCTGGATGTCGACGTTCGAGAACGACTGGCCCGTCGGCTCGATGAGGTCGACCTGCGACCCGGTCTGGTCGTAGAACACGATGGTCCACGACACGTCGGTCAACCCCGTCGAGCCGGCGAGTTGCCACTGTTCGCTCTGGGGGTTGCGGTACAGTTCGTCGAGTGTGACTGATGCCGATACTTGCGTGCCGACCTGGGCTTCCTCGGGCACGTCCTCGCCAGTGACGTTGATGGCCGCCGCGGGGACCGTTGCGGCGAGCAACACGACGACTAGGGCGAGGACGACCTTAGAAGAGTGATTCGAGTTCGTCCTCGTCATCTTCGACTAAGTTCTGGAGATTGGATTCGCTCTCTTCGCGGATTTCGTTGATGTTGTCCTGTGCCTCGATGGCGACCTGTTGGAGCTCCTTGATGCGCGGCACGTTCGTGACGCCCGAGAGGAGGATGGCCGAGGCGACGAAGTCACTGCTGTTGAGGGGGTAGTCGCCACCGCGGACCTCCATGCTCCCGGTCTGCTCTTCGAGCCACTTCCGCCCGCGCTCGATGCCTTTCCGATTCAGATAGGCCGAGGGGCCGGCCATCACGAGGAGGGCGCGCTCCGTGCCGTCGATTTCACAGGGGAGGGTGAGTCGCCCCAGCGCCGCCTTGCGGACGAGGCTGGTGATGCGGTTCGTCGTGTTCGCAGAGTCGAGCTGGTCTTCGATGGATTCGTCGCTGCCCGTGAATCGCGAGAGCAGGCCGCCGGACTCCTGCTTGCGTTCGACCGACTCGCGGGCGTAGCCGACCGTCGAGACGCCGCCGCCGGAGAGGGTGTTGATGATCTCCGAACTGTCGACGACGGATTCGGCCACCTCTTGGCCCTCTCGGACCTCGCCCGCGCCGAAGAGGATGCCGAATCGCTTGACGATTTCCTCGTTGATCTCGTCGTAACCACTCTGGACGGACTCGCCCGTCTGTCGCCACGCGTCGTTGTCGAACACGAGGAGGTTGTCGACTTCGTTGACGAGCGTCTGGAAGGAGCGGGCGGCGTTGAGCGTGTAGATGCCACCTTCGTCGCTCCCGGGCAGGATGCCGAGTCCGTAGACTGGCTCCGTGTAGATGCGCTTGAGGTGTTTCGCGAGGACGGGCGCGCCGCCACTCCCGGTACCGCCGCCGAGGCCGGCGACGATGAGGAAGGCGTCGACTTCGTGGACGGGGATGCCGTCGATGGCGCCTTGCACCTCGCCGATGTCCTCCTCGGCGACTTCCGCGCCGAGTTCGTTGTCCGCCCCGACGCCGTGTCCTTTCACGCGAGACTGGCCGATGAGCACTCGCTGGTCCTGCGGGATGTGTTCGAGGCCCATCAGGTCGGCTTTGGCCGTGTTGACGGCGACTGCCGCGCGGACGATTTCACTTCCCGTCCGCTGATCGTATTCCAGGAACTTGTCGACGATTTTGCCCCCGGCCTGCCCGAACCCGATCATGGCCAGTTTCATAGTTTCAGACCCCGCTTCATTGGGAATAACCCAGGCGCAAAACGACCATAAACCTTGTGGGCGCGTGAGTGTTCAGGCCCCGATTTCGGCGCCGAAATCGCCTGACAGCGTCGTGATTAAAATAGTGACAACTGTGTCTGACGGGCGTCTGCCGTCCGTCAGCGTTCGCCGAGGTACGCACCGAGCGTCTGGAGGTCCGACTCCTCGCCGCCGAACGCGTCGACGTCGTTGTGGGTGGTGGTGTTGTCGAGCTGGAGCGACCGGTACTGGTCGGCACCCATCGGCGCGCCGGGAAGCGAACCGAGCACCGAGAGCCCCACCTTCGCCAGCGGCATCGGGACCGGAAGCACCGTCATCGGCCGTCCTTCGCTCCCGTGGACGATGCGCGCCACCTCCGCGAGCGTCAGTTTCTCCGGCCCACCGAGTTCGTAGACGCCGCCGTCGTAGGCGTCGTCCTCCGTCGCCGTCGCGAGCATCGGCGCCAAGTCACCGATCCAGATTGGTTGGAAGCGCGTCTTCCCGCCGCCCGGAAGCGGCGTCAGATACGGCGGGGCGAGCTTCTTCGTGAACGAGACGAACTCGCCGCCCTCGCCGAAGATGACCGACGGGCGGAAGATGACGTGGCGCAGCGAGGACGACTGCACGATTTCCTCGGCCTCGCCCTTCGCGCGGATGTACGCCGTATTGCCGTCGGGGTCCGCGCCGAGCGCGCTCATCTGGACGATTTTCTCGACGCCCGTCTCCTCGGCGGCCCGAACCACGTTCTCGGTCCCCTGTCGGTGGATTCGGTCGTGCATCTTGTCGCCGCCCGACGGCTTGAACAGCGGTGACAGCGCGACCAGATTGACGACCACGTCCTGCCCGCGCATCGGTTCGACGAGCGAGTCGTAGGCCGTCACGTCGCCCATGGCCTTCTCGACGCCACCCGGAAGGTCGCCCTCACTCGGCCGTCGCGAGAGCGCCGTCACCGAGTGGCCTCGCGATTTCAGTTCACGGCACAGGTGTCCGCCGACGAATCCGCTCCCGCCGGTCACCAGAATCTTCATAGGCTATACATTTCCGCGAATCGACCTAAAGGTAACGCGCTGTGAAGGGTTCACACGACTGCCAAAATCCGTTCGCGCCCGTTCGCCGGGCGTGTCACTACGCTGAGACCACCGACGGTGGACCCCGACAGTTAACCCCTCGCCTCGGCAACCCCCGATATGCTCCTCACGCTGGAGGGACTCGACGGGAGCGGGAAGACGACGGCTTGGCGGGCGCTCCGCGACCGCTACCCGTCGGCCGTGTTCACCCGCGAACCGACCGATTCGTGGTACGGTGACGCCGTCTATCGCTCCATCGACGACGACGACGCCGACCCGCTGGCCGAACTGTTCCTCTACACCGCCGACCACGCAGACCACCTCTCGCGTGTCGTCCGCCCCGCGCTCGACGAAGGATCGCTCGTCGTCTCGGACCGCTACTCAGACTCCCGAATCGCGTATCAGGCGGCCACGCTCGCGGACTCCCCCCTCGCGGACCCCTTCGAGTACGTTCGTGACCTCCACGAACCCTTCTCTCGGTCGCCGGATGCGACGCTGTTTTTGGACGTCGACCCCGAGACGGCCGCCGAGCGGAGCGGCGAGACCAACAAGTTCGAACGCGCCGACTACCTCCGGGACGTGCGCGCACAGTACGAACGTCTCATCGACGCCGACCCGGAACGGTTCGTGCGAATCGATGCCACCCAGACCCGGGAGGCCGTCCTCAACGATGTGTTCGCGGCCGTCGACCGCCTGCGCTAGTCCGTCGTCTCCGGCAGTTCGTACTCCTCTGGCGGGGTGACGTACAACATGTCGATGCTCACCCCGAGCGCCATCGGGAGCCCGATCATCAGGCCGAGGACGGCGCCCGTGCTCCCGAGGTCGACCCCCACGCCGAGGCTGAACGTCGCGATGGTCGTCACGACGAGGACGACCGGCACGATGAACGCGGTGTACAGCGCGCTCCCCCACTGCGTGTGGAGTTTGAGGCGGAAAAATCGCGTCAGCACCGCTGCGAGAACCGTGTTCGCCCCGAACACGACGGCCATCAGGCCGACGTCCAGAATCGTCGCCATAATTGGCGAAGGAACTCCACCGGCTTTTCGGTGTCGGCTCGACTACTGCCCGGCCCGTTTCGCCTGGTCGAGCAGGCCCGCGACCGGGTCGACGTACTCGTATCCCGGAACGATGCCTTGGACGTACGTCCCCTCGACGTAGTTGATTATCGCCGCCGCGTCCTCGACGCCGCGTTGCTCGTTGATGTCCGTGTACGCGTACTCGACGACCAGCTCGCCGTCTCGTTGCTCTACCGCGGGGTCGAAGTCGTGGTCACCGCGGACGACGCCGCCCACGTCGGCGACGCGCAGCTCGAACGTCTCGGCCCACCCCTCCGCGACGGCGTCACCCACGTCGCCGTCGACGGCCGCCGATAGCGTCGGTACCCGGACCGTCACGGCGAAGTCGATGCGGCCGTCGGCGTCGGACGCCTCGGCCGTGGCCTCGAAAGTGGTCGTGGTCGACGCGAATCGAGCTTCGTCTATCTCTTCGAACGAGTCGTGCCTGCGGAACGTGCGGGCGGCTCTGCCGACTGTTTCGCTCATACCAGTACGAGGTGGCGCGCGGCCAAAAGTCCCTCGCGTCGGTCGACCATGCTTGTGGCTCCCTATCGTTCTGCCGGCTGCGGCAGCCTTAAGTCCCTCCCTCCGATTGTTTCAGGTGACGCTTCGTCTGGAGGGCCGAAGCGTCAGCGGGGACCAATTCAGGGCGGCAAGCGAACGTACGGGCCTTTTTTGTCCGTACGCTCGCTTTTCGCTTTGTCAGTACGACTCCGAGTGATTTCTGTATAGAACTGATTCGGTTCGATACCGGGGGATTCGAACCACGGTCGGACGTGCTCGCTGACGCTGCGCGCGCCCTCCCTGGTTCGAATCCCGGACGCACTGCTCCTCACGTTCGTTCGGAGACAGTGCGAGGGAGGGGATTCGAACCCCCGAACTCCTTCGAGAGCGGGTCTTAAGCCCGCCGCCTTTGGCCTGGCTCGGCCACCCTCGCTCGACTGCCCGTTTCCCACACCGCCGCAAGTGGCTTTCGGTCCGCAGAACTCGTGGTGGCCGTCCAAGCAATCCCCCACTTCGGGTGCCGACTCTCCTTATCGACTTCCAGCCGACAGTCTTACGCCTCGTCGGCCGTCTCGAACTCCACCGATGCACCCAGAATCTCCGCGAGCGATGTCACCGTTGCCTGCAATTCCTCGATTTCTCGTGCCTGTCGGTCCAGTCGCTCTTCCACGTCGTCGACGGCCCCCTCCAGCTGTGCCAACTCCGCGTTGAGGTCGTCGGGCACCGACGCCGATACCTCCTCGACGGCCTCGCGCAGGTCCGTCGCCGCCGACGCCGACGCCAATCCGTGCTCGTCGGGGTTCGCCAACATCTGCCGATGCGAGAGAATCGCCTCCGAGACGCTTTCGCTGCCGTCCGGGAGCGCAATCGTCAGCGGTCCGGCGTCGTCGATGGCGCTCGTCTCGTCGGCCGATTCGGTCGGTCCGTCTGCGTCGGGGCGGCGTTCAGCGGGGTTGATCTTCATACGCGTGTCATAATACTACGCAATCATAAAGTGTCGTCAGACGCGCGTCAGCGCCCGACTCACGCCTCGTAATGGCTCTCGGCCCGTTGGTCGAACGCCGTCGTGAGTCGGTCCGTAATCGGCCCGCCGCCGATAGGAACGTCGTCGAGTGTCGCCACCGGTCGCACCTCCCACGTCGTGTTCGTCAGGAAGGCCTCGTCGGCGGTCCGAAGCGCCTCGATGTCGTACGTCCCCGTTTCGACGGGAATCCCGCACTCGGCCGCGAGTTCAAGGACGACGGCGCGCGTCACGCCCGGCAGAATCGGCCCTGCGAGCGACGGTGTCTGGAGGACGCCGTCGTCGACGAGGAAGACGTTGCTCGTCGCCCCCTCCGCGACGGCGCCGTCGACATCCCGGACGAGCGCTTCGTCGGCGTCAGTGCCCCGAAGTTCGAGTCGCGCCAAAATCCCGTCGAGGTAGTTGTGGGTCTTGGCGTCCGCTGGCATCGACGCCTCCGGAATTCGCCGGCGCTCGACGGTCTGGACGGTGGCGGGGGCGTCCCACACCGATTCGCCTCCGACACCGCTCCGCGGCAGCGATTTGACGATGACGACGATAGACGGGTCTACCTCCTCGCTCGGCGTCAGTTTCCCCGGCTGAACCCCCCGCGTCACCGACGCGCGGACGTACGCGTCCGACAGATCGTTCGCGTCGAGCGTCGCCGCGATTCGCTCGCGCAAATCCGCGGGGACGGCTCCGGCCATCCCCAGCGTCTCGCAGGTGGCTTCGAGTCGGTCACGGTGGGCCGCCCACTCGAACACGTCGCCGCCGTAGGCCCGACACGTCTCGAAGGCGGCGTCGCCGTACAGGAAACCGCGGTCCTCGACGCTGACCGTGGCCTCGCTCGCGTCGACCAGACTGCCGTTCACGTGGTACTGCATTGCTTCAGGAAGTTACGGATGAGTTGTTTTCCGCCGTCGGTCAGGATGCTCTCGGGATGGAATTGGACGCCGATGTGCGGTCGCTCTCGGTGGCGGACGCCCATCACAATTTTGCGGTCGTCGTCCGTCCACGCCGTCTCCACCAAACTGTCGGGCACGTCACCGCGCTCGACCGCCAGCGAGTGATAGCGCCCCACCTCGAATCGCTCGGGCAGTCCGGCGAACACGCCTTGGCCGTCGTGCCGAATCGTGGACCGCTTGCCGTGGACAACCTCGGGCGCGTGACCGACCGTCGCGCCGTGGACCGCACACAGCGCCTGATGGCCGAGACAGACCCCCAGCGTCGGATACTCGCGCTCGGCGAAGACCGGCATCGACACGCCCGCGTTCTCGGGCGTGCCCGGTCCCGGCGAGACGACGACCCCGTCCGGATCGAGTGCGTCGATGCCCGCGAGGTCGATGTCGTCGTTCCGACGGACGAGCACCTCCTCCGCCGCCTCGCCGACGTACTGGACGAGGTTGTACGCGAAGGAGTCGTAGTTGTCGACGACGAGCACTCGGGTCACTCCCCGGACACCTCCATCTCTTGGTCGCCGTCGAGTGCGGTGTCGACGGCGGTGACGAGCGCTCGCGCCTTGGCCAGCGTTTCGTCGTACTCCCGGTCGGGGCCCGAGTCGTGGACGACGCCGCCGCCCGCTCGGAGGTGGTATTCGTCGCCGTGGCGCACGAGCGTCCGGATGATGATGTTCAGCGTCGCTCGCCCGTCGAAGCCGATGATGGCCATGCTCCCTGTGTAGGGGCCGCGGCGGCGGGTTTCGACTTCGTCGATTATCTCCATCGTCCGGGGTTTGGGTGCGCCGGTAATTGTCCCGCCCGGGAACACCGCGCCGATGGCGTCGGCGAGGTCGTACTCCTCGGCCAGCTCTCCGGTCACGTCCGACACGAGATGGAACACCTCGGAGTAGCGGTCGATACGGCGGTACTCGTCGACCGTGACCGACCCGTACTCGCTCACCTTCCCGAGGTCGTTGCGTTCGAGGTCGACAAGCATGGCGTGTTCCGCGCGCTCTTTCTCGTCGCTCTGCAAGTCGGCTTCGAGGCGTTGGTCCTCGGCGTCGTTCGCGCCTCTGGGGCGCGTCCCCGCAATCGGCTCCGTCCGCAGGAAGTCGCCGTCGCGTTCGAGGAGGAGTTCCGGACTCGCGCTCACCAAGTCGACGCCGGGAAACTCAAGCAGTCCGGAGTACGGCGCCGGATTCACCGTCCGGAGTGCGGCGAAGACGTCGACCGGATGGACCGCCGCCGGCGCAGTCAGGCGATGCGAGATGTTCGCCTGAAACGTGTCGCCGTCGCGGATGTACTCCTGTACCTGACGCACCCGGTCACTGTACGCCGCCCGGTCGCACGAACTCTCGAAACTCACCGGGCCGGTGACGGGCGGGTCGCCGACCGACGGATCGCCCGTCATCGCGGCGTCGACGAGCGCCCGTGCCCGTTCCACGCCTCGCTCGTACGCCGTCTCCGGGTCGTCGCCGACCCGCGGCGTCGCGACTGCGCGGAGCGTCGACTCGCCCGCCCGCCACGCCACGAGACACGTGTAGCGGGCGAGTTGGAGTCGTGGAAGTCCCCGGTCGTCGACGGTCGTTGCGGGCAGAGACTCGATTTCTCTCACCGTATCGTACGACAGCCAGCCGAAGAAGCCGCCGGGGTACGGTATCTCGCAGTCGCCGCGCGCCAGCGACTCCCCCGCCATCAGGTTCCGTATCGTGTCGAGGACGCCGGGCGACTGACTGCTCGCGCCAACCTCGTGAACCGCGTCGGGGTCGACGCCGAAGTACCCCCAGCCGGGCTGGCCGCCGCCAGTTTCGAGAAAGACCGACGGCGAACCGTTTCGGGCGCGTCGATAGGCGTCGAACGGCTCTGCCTCGAAGGACACGACGACCGGGACGCGCGTCTCCGGCGACGCGTCGGCGGCCGCTGCCCGAAACGCATCGAGCGACGTCTCGACCGTCGACCCGCGGCTCACGCCTGCCCTCCGACGTTGAACTCCGCTCCCGTCTCAGCGGTCCACATCGACGGATTCGAGCCGCGCGTCGTCGAGCGGCTGGTCGTCTGTATCCGTCTTCACCGTCCCGAGTTCCTCGACGACGTCCATGCCGTCGATGACTTCGCCGAAGACGGCGTGACTGTCGTCGAGATGGGGCTGTGCGTCCAGCGTAATGAAAAACTGCGACCCGTTGGTGTCGGGGCCGCGGTTGGCCATCGAGAGGACCCCCGCCTTGTCGTGGCGAAGGTCGGGGTGGAACTCGTCGTCGAAGGTGTAGCCGGGACCACCGCGCCCGGTGCCGGTCGGGTCGCCGCCCTGAATCATGAAGTCGTGGATGATGCGGTGGAAGGGGATGTCGGCGTAGAGCGCGTCGCCGCGCGTCTCGCCCGAGTCGGGGTCCTCCCACGTCGTCGTCTCGGGCGCGGGGTCGTCGTTCGCTGCCGGGTCGTGCTCGGCGAGGTTGATGAAGTTCTCGACCGTCGTCGGCGCGCGGTCCGCGAACAGTTCGACCGTGATGTCGCCGTGTGTCGTGTGCAGCGTCGCAGTCGGATTGCTCATACCACTATCTGGCGGTCCGATGGGATAACGTTGCTGTCCCGTGTCGGTCAGGCGGTCGTCGTCTCGTTTGCCGCGTCGTCGGTCGCCTCGTCCGGACCAGTCGTCGCTCCGCTCGGCCCTTGGTAGTCGCCCTCGATCATGAACTCGGCCACGTAGGCGACCAGTTCCTCGTTGTCGGCGACGCGGTAGCGACTGCTACTCATGAACGTCTTGTCGCCGAGCAACAGGGTGTTGCCGCGTCGCACCGCCACGCCGTACTCGTCGGTCACCTCGTCGCTTCCCGACTTGTGCGTGTTGGGCGCACTCCGGACGAGGACCGTCCCGCCGCGGGCGCTGACTGCCGCCGCGGTGTACATCGCGGCTCGGTCGACGTCTTCCACGTCGCCCGCGTCGGTCTGGTGGACGAGGACGTGCTTGAACGTCCCGTCGGCGTGCTCTTGGTTGTAGAGATACTGCGAGTCGACGCTCATCCGATAGCTGGACGCCAGCGTCGTGAGTCGGCTCTCTTGGGCTTGGACGCTGGTGCCGCCGAGCGTCGCGGCGACTGTCGTCCGCGTGGGTTCGCCGACCATCACCAGTCGCCCGCCGTTGCCGGTGAACTGCCGCACGTCCTGTACGTCACCGGGCAGGAACTCGGTCCCGGGGTCGATGACGAGGAAGGCGTCCGCGCCGTCGAGGTGGGTCGCCAGGTCGCCTTGCGTGTAGAACTCGACTTCGTATCCGGACCGAACCAGCGCGTCCACGAGGGGTTCGATGTCCGCTCGCGAGAACCGATTCGAGTGCGCCCTGTCGATGACGACGGTTCCCGTGCCGTCGGCCGCGGGGTCGGGGTTCGGTTCGACCGTGCCCGTCGCGTCGATGGGGTCCGGCGAAACGTCGTCAGGGTTGTACTCCGGATTCTGTAGCGACTCACCGTCGTCGTCGCTCTGTAACAGCATCGGTGCGCCGGTCACCACCGCGACGACGACGGCGGCCGTCACAGCGAGGACGACGACCCGCTTCCCGAGTTCACGCCACATGGGTCCCTCCAGTGACCGCGACCCTCGCAGGCGACGTGCTCGCTCCTGTCGAGTCGTTCGCCGCCACGCTCGAGTCGTTGGCGGCTGGTTCGATGTACGACGCGGGCACCATCAGGAACACCGGCCCGGACGGTGACTCGCCGTAGAGGTACGAGGCGGATACCATCGTCTTGTTCGGCGCCGTCGAGGCGACGTAGTTCGACCGTGAGAGGAAGCGGGCGGTGCCGTCCGGGCGCATGACGCGCACGTCGTAGCTGTCGAGGCCCGCCTCGCTCGCCGCGTGTTCGACGGCGGCCTGTCGACCCCCGATGGAGTCGGCCATGCCGTTCTGGACGGCCTGCGTACCGCTGTAGATGCGCGCCTGTTCGAGCTCCGACCGCGAGAGCGACAGTTCGTCGCCGCGCTGTTCGAACACGGCACCGACGAAGGCGTTGCCAAGCGATTCGAGGATGTAGTTGAACTCGCGGTCGTCACCCCCGGTCAGTTTGTTCGGTCCGGTCGTGGCGACGAGGTCCGTCGGCTCCAGCTCTTGGGGCGTCGTCGCGAGGACGCCGACGCTACCGATGGTCGACGCCGGCTTGGCGTAGATGTGGTCGCTCGGCGCGATGGTGTAGTACGCCCCCGACGCCGCCGAGGCGTCGACGCTGGTGACGAGTGGCATCTCGTTCGTGGTCCGCTTGGTCTGGAGATACAACTCCTCGCTGGCGGCGGCGCCACCACCCCCGCTGTTTACGAGCAACACGACTGCTTTCACGTCCGGGTCGGCGCGGGCCTGTTGGAGCATCGACGACACGCCCGCGGCGGTCGAGCCGTCGATAGTCCCCGATACGGGGACGACGGCGACTGTCCCCTCGGAGGACGTGGCGTCCCACGCGACGGGCGCGACTGCGAGGCCGACCACGAGACCGATGACGACGAACAGCACGTACGACCGTGCGATTCGCGCCAGGAGGGCTCGGATTCTGCTCGCCATGCTCCTCTGTTAGCATACCACTACAAAAAACGTCGGCCGCCTATCGGGACGCGAGCTGGGTCAGCAATCGCGCCCCCCGGAGCACGCCGGCCCGCGCCGCCGACCGCCCCTTGAACGCCCCGACCTTCGCGTAGTACCCACTCTTGCGCGCCGTCCCGATGGCGTAGTGGTGCGCCGACGTGGCGATGGGTTGACTGCGCCCGCGCATCCGCGTCGCGCCCGACCGCATCGCGTCGAGGACGCTCTCCCCGTCGATGTCTTCGCGCGTGCCGTCGACGACGAGCTCCGTGAACGCGCGCCCGACGTGTGGCACCGAGTGGGCGTCACTGGCAGCGATCCCCGGGTAGTCGTGCTCTTCGGCGAAGCGCCGCGCGCGTCGATTCCGAAACCCCGTGAACAGCCACGAGTTGAACACCTCGACTGCGTCACAGTCGGTGAGGTGACGCCGCGGGACGCCGTGGCGACTCCGCTGGAACGGATGGGGGACCACCGCGACGCCGCCGTGGTCGCGCACCCACGCCACCGTCTCCTCCAGCGGTGCACGCCGCGGTGGCATCTCCCGGACGCCGATGGCGAGCAAGTGGCCGACAGCCGTCGACACCTCGACGCCCGGAATCCCGACGAGGCCGTACTCCGGTGCGAGGTCCGCCGCCCGGAGCGACTCGTGAATCACGTCGTGGTCGGTGACCACGATACCGTCGAGTCCAATCTCTGCCGCCTGCTCCAACAGGAGTTCGACGGGGTCGTGGCCGTCGTAGGAGGCGTCGGAGTGGACGTGCGGGTCGATACGGAGCGTCGTCTGGCTCACGGGCGTAATTTGTGCGGTACGCGCATAAGCCTCGTGGCGCGGTGTGAGTGAGTTGTCACGTGGTCGTCTGCGTTCGCGTGCGCTGCTCCCCCGCGTCGCCGGTCGCTTCGTCGACGACGGCCCGCACCGTCGATATCGACCGAGCCGTTCGCGAACGGCGTCACCAGCGTCGTACCATCCGCCGAGTCGACGGGTGCGGTTGGCATGGCGAGTGCCGCCTCGGCCGGCAAAACGGTGGCCGTTCCCGCTAGGCGGCCTCGCCCTGCACCGGCCCGTCGAAGAACGCCGTCACCCGGTCGGACGCCTCGTCGAGGACGATGAGCGTCGGCGGAAGCGTCGCGAGCGACGCCACCAGCGTCAGGAAGATGACGCCGACGGTCAGGTAGCCGAAGTCCGCGAGGATGGGGAACGGCGAGAGCGTCAGCGCCGAGAACCCGAACACGGTGGTCATCCCCGAGACGGAGATGGCCTTGCCGACGCGGGTCGCCGCCGTCTCGACGGCGTCGAGCTTGCTCACACCGGCCTGCTTTTTCTCCTCGTAGTAGCGCTCCATCACGATGATGGTGTACTCGGCACCGATACCGACGGTCATCGCACCGAGTGACGCCCCCAGCGGCGAGACGGGGATATTGAGCGCCGCCATGTAGAGGTTCTGCCACCCGATGACGAACAGCATCGGCACCAGCGGCGCCGTCGCCTTCACCAGGTTCCGGTAGTACGCCAGCAGTAGGCCGAAGACGAACAGGACGCCGAGCCCCGTCGTCACGTTCCGGCTCTCGATTTGGTCGACGACGGAGGGCGTCGAGATGACGGCCGTCCCGGTCAGCGTGGCGTCGACACCCGAGGGCGGCTTACTGAACTCGATGGCGTTCCGGACGTTCGAGATGAACGACAGCGTCTGTCCGGTCGACATGTCCTGGGCGCCGATGACCGTGATGTGGGCGTAGCCGTCGTTGTAATACTGCTGTCGCTCCTGTTCCGGCACGTCATCGAGGACTCGCTGGACGCCGCCCTTGGTCTCGGGAATCTCACCGCCGTTGTGCTCCGCCACGAGCGTCGCCGGCGAGTCGACGCCCTGAATCAGTGGGGCGTCACTCGCAACCCGTTCGAACCGCTGCATCCAGTCCAACACCGCTGGCTGTTTGAGTCCGCTCCCGGTGACCAACACGTCGTACTGGACGGCCGACCCGCCTCCGGTCACAGACCGGAACTGCTGGAGGTCGACGTACGCCGGGAGGTCCTGCGGCACGAACTCCTCGGTGTCGGCCATCGTGTCGAGGCTCTGGCCGGCTTGGAACCCTGCCCCCGCCAGAATGAGGGCGACGAGCAGCACGATTCCCGGGTTGGAGGCGAGCGTCCGCGACCCCTGTCCGAGCGCGCGGCCGACTGCCCCGATTCGCTCGTCGTCGCTGTCGTCCTCGACGTGGGCGTCGATGTCGGCGTCGTCAGACGGGTCGGGATTCTCCTGGTCGACTTCGTGGCGCCCGAGCTCGCCGAAACCCCGTCGCCGGAACCGCGCGTATATCGTCAGGATGGGAAGCAGGACGATGACGCCGGCGAGGAAGGTCAACATTACGCCGAAGATGGACGTCTGGGCGAACCAGACGAACGCGGGCGACCCGATGGTCGAAATCCACGTCGCGCCGAAGCCGAGCGCGGCGGCGAGCATCGCGATGAACACCGGCGGGCCGATGCCGGACAGCGCCCGTGGCAGTGCGGTCCGCGGTGGTGCCCGCTCCAGTTCCTCCTCGTAGCGCTCGTGGAACTGCACCGAGTAGTCGATGCCCAAGCCGATGAGGATGGGGAAGACCGAACTCGTCAGCGTCGAGTTCGGCACCCCCGCGTAGCCGATGGCGCCGAACGTGTAGATGACGCCGGTGAACACCGCCACGATGGGGAGAAGACGCAGCCGCACCCCTCGGAAGAGGAAGAAGAGTGCGACGATCATCAGCCCTACCGCGAGCCCGAGCAACTGGTTCGTGCTCTGGCCGATGAGCTCCGACAGTTGCGCGGAGAAGGCGGCCGACCCGGTGATGATGACGTTGACGCCCGCGGGGAAGCGCGCCCACTCCTTGGCGTCCAGCGCCTGCGTGTAGATGGGCCGCTCCTCGGGTTGGGTGAGTCCGGGTTCGAACACCACCTGAATGAACGTGACGTCGGGCGAGCCGACGACGCGTTCGATTTTCGACTGCGAGTTGGGGATGCGCCCGTACTCGGCCCGTACTTGGTCGGCCGGGCTGTTGACGTAGGCGACGTCGTCGACGGTGGACATCCGGTCGTCGAATCTGGCGACCGCTCTGAGCGTCGACGGGTCGGTCGTCTCTCCGCGGAGTAACACGGAGATAGACCCACGGTCGAACGCGTCGTTGAACGTGTTGAGCGTCGGATTCTCCGCCGTGAATGCCTGGTCGCCCGTGACGCTCGTAATCTGGGCGGCGCCACCCAGCGCGGCGAACAGCAGGACGAGCGCTATCAGTAGCGTCGCGAACGGATGCGCTTGAATCTCGTGTCCCGCCGAGCGGAACAGCCGTCTGAGGACGCCCACGTCAGTTCACCTCCCGCTCTCGGTCCTCGGTCGGCCGCTCCGTGCGCCTCTCTCGCTCGCTCATCGCCGACGGTACCAGACGCCGCCACCGATCACGAGGAGCAGGACCACCGCGATGACGATGGGCACGACCGGCGGCCCGCTCTCGGATTCGTTCACCGGGATGCCGATAGACATGCCGTCCGTGAACTTGGTGTCACCGTCGGCTTCGTCGTACCGCACCTCGATGGACGAGGAGTACTCCTTCGGGAGGGCGTCACTCGTCGCGCTGATGCGGAAGGTGGCCGTCTGCGTCTCTCCCGGCTCCATCTCGCCGAGGAAGGCTCCGTCGTCCGAGGACGACACCGGGTCACTCGTGAACAGCTGGGCGTTGACCGCGGAGACGGGATCGTCGCCCGTGTACTCGATCTGTGCGCTGAGCTGTGCCGTCCCGCCCGGCGTCACCGTCGTCGAGACGTTCCTGACCTCGAACCGGTCGCGTTCGGGTTCGATCACCGCCGTCTTTCGAATCGGGTTCGACGCCGTCAGCACGTCGCCGTCGGCGTTCTCGTATTCCACGACGAAGTTGAAGGAGTTCGCACCGGGTTCGGCCTCACTCGGGATGGATGCCGTGAACGACACGTCGGCGGACTCGCCGCCCTCGAGCGTCCCCACCGCGGTTTCACCGTTCGTCGGTGTCACCGTCCCGTGACCCTGCATGCGGACGACGACGTTCCGTGCGGGTGCCTCTCCCGTGTTCACGATCTGCCCTGTGATGGTCGCCTCCGACTCGTCGACGCGGAAGTTCGACGTGCTGAGGCCCTCCATGGCGAACGTTCGCTCTGGCTGGACCTGCACGCCCGTCGTCAGTGCCTCGGACTGCTGTGCGATATCGTTCTCGTCACGGTAGGAGACGACGGCATCGACTGGGTAGGACCCGGCCGAGACATCGCTGCTCGACCCGACCTGCACCGAGACGCGACGCGTCTCACCCGGGTCGAGCGACTCCACGAACACGCCCGTGTCGGTCGACGGGTTCGACTGCTTGCCGAAGAACACGCCCGGCGCTCCGGAGGACAGTTGCACCGACGCGTTCCGGGCGGTCTGTGACCCCGTGTTCTCGATAGTGAACGAGAGCGACCCCGTGTCACCGGCGTACAGTCGGTTCGTGCCCTCGGAAACGATGTCGAACTGCGCCTGCTGGTCGATGCGAATCGTCAGGTCGGTCGTCTTGGTTCGCTCGGTCCAGACGTACTCGATTTCGGACGGACCGGACGGCGTCTCGTCGTAGAGAATCGCGCGAGCGTGTCGGTACGTTACCTCGACCGGGATGGTGTACGTCCCCGGTTCGGCGTCACCGATTTCGAGATTGAAGTCGAAGCGAGCGCTTCCCCCGGGACCGATGCTCCCCGTCGTGACGGTCCCCGTCTTCACGTCGATGGGGGCGTCAATCTGCCCCTCCTTGACGTCCATTCGGACGCTTCGGGCGGTCTGCACCTGGTCCTCGAAGCGCCCGATTCCCCCGTCGTCGATGTCGCCGTCGTTGGTCGCGACGACGCTCAGCGTCGCCCGTTGATTCGGCTGGAACGTGTTGTCGGCGACGCTGTACTGAATCTCTGGATTTCCTGTCACGACACTCGATGCCATCGCGGGGACCACTGGTGCGAGTAGCAGTAGTCCGACGACTGCTAAAATCGTTAGCCGCTTCATGGTCGTTCCTGCGTTCCGTCAGCCATAACGATGACGATTAGACGAAATACACAGAAACAGAGTTAAACTGAAAGAACGTTGTAAATCGAGAGGCAGACCCTGAGCGGAGACTAACGAGCGCTTTGGGTCAGTACGACACCCGGACCGTTCGGTCGGTATCACCGTCGACGAGTTTCAACGTCTCGTGGTCGTTATCGAGGACCGGTGACGAGGCCCCCCAGTACACCGTGCCCTCGGTGTTTCGTCCCGACCCCATTCGCAGGACGATTTCCTCGCCCGGTCGGAGCGTCTGTCCGTCGAAGAAGAAGTGCATCTCGTCGTCGCCGACGATGAGATACCAGTCCGAGAGGTCGACGGTTCGACTACCTGCGTTCTCGATGACCACGTACTCGTCGTTGAGCGACGCCGCGTCGTCGCCCGGTGGATTCGGATGGATTGCGTCGATACGGACGTTCGAGGCGTTCGCCTCGCGAAGCGGCCGCGAGGGTTCGACGACCGAACAGGACCAGATTCCGATGTGGGCACTCCGGGCGCTCCGCTCTGCGTCAGCGTAGGTCCGGGTCGTCGCTCGGGCGTTCCCGCGTTCGACCAGTCGCCGGTTGACCGACCGCCCGTCGGCGACGAGGACGGCGCCGTCCTCGCCCGTCCGGACCGACACCGACTCGTCGACCAGCTGTGCTCGGGTGTCGAGCAGCGCTCGTCGGCCCTCACGGGCGAGACACGCCCGGCCCCGACTCCCGGTCACCACGCCGTCGAAGCGGGCCGGGTCGGCCCCGCCGGTGCTCGGTACGTCGACCCCGGCGAGTCGGACTGTCCGTGTCTCTCCGTCCGTCCGGTACGTGACCCGTCCGCCGTCGCCGACGCCGACGACTGTCGCGTTCGTCCCGTTCGACGCCTCGTGACTCGCCGTCGGCGCTTCGGCCTGTTCCGCCGCCAGTCGCTCGGGCGTCGCCTCGTCGCTCGTCGCCGCTGGCGCCGTTGGTTCGATATCTGCCGCCGACTCGGTGGGCGCCACCTGCGCCGCCACCCCGCCCGTCACCAGCGCCGCCGCGACGACGACGAGCGCGACCCGACGGTCTAGGGCGTCGAATCGGACGACAGCGTACGCGCTGGCGGCGAGTACGAGTGCGACGACGAGCGCGAATGAAGCGAGCGAGAGCATCGTGTGCCGCGTTGCTCACGCTGGGTGTGCGAGCGACTTAGTTATTCGCCTGCCGTCACAGGAATCGGATTCGGCGGACCGTGAGTTCGAGGCTGAAACGCTCGGGGTCGGTCGACTCCTGTGCCTGGCCGTCGCGCTCGAATCGGACTGTACCGCGGACGCGTTCCGTCTCGTCGGCGGGCAGTCCGTCGCGCCCGTCGTCGTCATCGTCGTCATCGTCGTCGCTGTCGAACCAGAACCGGGGGTAGCTCGTCGCGACGATTCGCGAGTAATCCTCGTGTTCGTACCGGACGCGAAGCCGGAATTCGACGTCGCTGATGGTCCGACCGCTCGTGTTCTCGACGTCGAATCGGTAGACGATAGTCGCGAACTTCTCCAGCTGACTCAGTTCGAACACGAACGCCCGATTTTCGACCTCGATGTGCTCGCTCGGTACCCGAAGCGGCCGTTCGGTGGGCGTGGCTCGCGGCGTTTCGGTGCGCCGAGTCGTCGGCCTCGCCGTCGCCGTCGCGGTGGGTGTCCCGGTCCCACGGGTCGGCGTCGCCGTCTCCTCGATGAACAGTCCGCTACAGCCAGCCAGCGACGCCAGCGCTCCCACTCCGACGCCGAGGAGTGCTCGGCGCGCGACACGGTCCTCGCCCATCGACCCGGACATGGACTGGCGACGGGATTAAACCTCGCCCTTCGTGTGTCATCCGCTGTCAAATATGGCTGTCGCTCGCGCGAACGCTTTTGCGCTCTCGACACGAACCCTCGTCCATGACCTACGAGGCGGTCCTGTTCGACAACGACGGCGTCCTCGTCGAACCAGTCGGCCGGTCGGTGCTCCGGCGCGCGACGTGGGAGGCCTTCGACGCACTCGGCGTCTCTGACCCGGACCCGGACGACGTCGACCGCCTGTCCATCGGCGTGACGCCCGACGTACTCGCTGACGTGTGTGACGACTACGGCCTCGACCCCGAACGCTTCTGGCGCGCCCGCGACTACCACTCCTCGCACGCTCAGCGGGCCGAACTCCGCGCCGGCCGGGCCGCCCTCTACGACGACTTCGACGCCGTCCGCGATATCGACGCCCCGCGCGGCATCGTCAGTTCGAACCAGCAAGACACCGTCGAGTTCATGCACGACTTCTTCGCGACGCGCGACCTCTTCCAGACCGCCTACGGGCGGACGCCGACGCTCCAGAGTCTCGCCCGGAAGAAGCCCGACCCCCACTATCTCCACCGCGCCCTCGCCGACCTCGACGTCGAATCCGCGCTCTTCGTCGGCGACAGCGAATCTGACCTGCTGGCCGCCCGGAACGCCGGTCTCGACGCCGCGTTCATCCGACGCCCCCACCGCGAGTCCTACGACCTCTCGCTCACGCCGACGTACGAACTCGACGGCCTGGCCGACCTCCTCGCCCTCGACCGCGTGCCCGTCCGCGGGCGGTAGCCCCCGAGGCTAAATCGCTCCAGTCCCTACCCCGGGTATGAGCGACGACCAGCGAACGCTCGCGGACCTGTCCGAGGACGAGTGGCGCGACCGACTCTCCGAGGACGAGTACAACATCCTTCGCGAGCGCGGCACCGAACCGAAGTTCAGCGGTGACCTCCTCGACGAATCGCGAGACGGCATCTTCGTCTGTGCCGGCTGTGGCGCCGAACTCTTCGACGCCGACACGAAGTTCGGCTCCGGGACGGGGTGGCCGAGCTTCTACGACGCCCGCGAGGACGCCGTCGAGTTCGAGACGGACACGCGCCACGGGATGACGAGAACGGAGGTCAACTGCGCCGCCTGCGGCGGCCATCTCGGGCACGTCTTCGAGGACGGCCCCGACCCGACCGGCGAGCGCTACTGCATCAACTCCGTCGCGCTCGATTTCGACCCCGACTAGGTGATGTTGACCGTCAGCACCGGCACGTCAGACATGGTCACGACCTTCTGTGAGACGCTCCCGAGCATGTTTCGCTCGTACTCGGCGCCGTGGGTTCCCATGACGACGAGGTCGATGCCCGCTTCGCCGATGTAGTCGAGCACTTCGTCGGCGGGGTTGCCTTTTCGGATGGCGGTGCGGACGGTGACGCCCTCGCGTTCGAGGCGACTGGCCACCTCGGTCGTCGCCGCTTCTCCTTCCTCGCGGAGGCCGGCGACCACGTCGGATTTCATGCCCTCCTGTAGCGTCAGGAACGAGCGGTCGTCGACGACGTACAGGGCGTGGACCGTGGCGTCGCGGCGCGCGGCGATGTCTGCTGCGTGGTCGATCACCGCGTCCATCGATTCGCTCCCGTCCGTCGGGAGCAGAATGTCGTCGTACATCGTGTAGCCGCCGCTTCGACGCGTACCCCCACACCCTTTTCGGTTCCGCGCGCTCAGTGAGTCAGCAACAGGATTCGCTCCGCCGTCCGCGCGAGACAGAACGGCGCGTCCGGCGGGTTTGTGAAACTCACTCGCTCGTCCGTCGAGACGAACAGGCGGTCGAACGGCTTGTCACAGACCGGACAGACGTAGTCCGAGCGGTTCGATAGGTACATCGACGAGCCGTCCTGTCGCTGGAGTTTCAGCCCCGCGCGGTAGTCGTGGACGTCGAACCCGTCCGAGAGGTCGAGCCGTTCCCCGTCGGCCATAGCGGGTGGCCGCAGGCGACGACGAAAGCCGTTACGGCTCGTCGCCCGCCGCGACGATGTCGTTGCGGAGGGTGCCGACGCCCTCGTAGGTTATCTCGATGGTGTCGCCCGGTTCGAGGAGGCCGGGGTTGGCCGGACTGCCGAACGAAATCACGTCGCCCGGGCGGAACGTGTATCGCTCCGAGAGGAAGGCGACGATTTCCTCCGGCGAGAAGATCATCTCGTCGGTCGTCGCCGACTGCCGTTGCTCGCCCGAGATGACCGTCTCCATCGCCATCCCGTTGAGGTCCGGGTCCGTCTCTATCCACGGGCCCAGCGGCGCCGCGCCGTCGAACGTCTTCCGGGCCGTCCGGCGGTCCTGGTCGTACGCGTCGAGGTCATTCAGAATCGTATATCCGCGGAGCGCGTCGTCCACCTCGTCGACCGAGAGGTCGTGACATCGCTCGCCGATGACGGCCGCGAGTTCGCCCGCGTACGTGAACGAACTCACCCAGTCGGGGTATTCGATGGGCTCCTCGGGCGGGTGGAGCGCGTGCGGCGGCTTGATGAACCAGTCCGGGCGGTCGGGCAGGTCACCCTCGCCCATCTGCTCGATTTTCGCGCCGAAGTTCCGGCCGGTACAGAAGATTGCGTCTGGGTCACAGGGCGCCATCAACTGCGCGTCGTCGCCGACGGTGTAGGTGTCGCCCTCGACGGTCACGTCGCCGTCGTCGTACTCGCCCGTGAGAATCCCCTTCGAGGTCGCGATGCGTGCCAGTTTCATGGCGGCGACGACGGCCGCCCCCTGTCTATTGGTTTCGCTTTCGCTCTAGGCCAACTGCGCGAACGCGAGCGTCCCGCTGATGTTGTCGATGTACGCCTCGACGACCTGCCCCTCCTGTGCGCCGGGGACGAAGATGGTGTACTTGCCCTTCTCCGCGACGCCGTCGCCCTTGCGGCCGGTGCCCGTAATCTGCACCTGGTAGGTCTTGCCCTCTTCGAGCGTCGCCTGCCCCGACGAGGAGCCGGTCTGCGTGGGTCGCTTCTGGACCGGTCGGAACGCCCCACACGCCGTACAGCGGAGCATGTCGACGCCGTCCTCGCGGACGAGGTTGGTGTCGGGGAGGCCACACTCGGAACAGGTGACGAACTCGGTGACGTAGGCGTCGAGGGCGGCGTCGAAGTCGTCGACCGTGAACGACCCGTTGTAGCGGGCGCGGTCACCGTCGAACTGCCCGTTCGTACCGAGTTCGCGCTGGATGGAGCGGTGCAGGTGCTTCGGGTCGCGCCCGAGGGCGTCTGCGATGTCGCCCAGGTTCGTCAGGCGCGTGAAGGCGCCGTCGGTTTCGCCGGCGGGGTCGGGAACCTGCAGGCGGTCACCCGCTTCGCGGGTTCGCTCCGGGAGCGTGTCGTACGCTCGGTCGAGTGCTGAATCGTAGTTCATACGATGATGACGGCCTGCCGTCGTAAATCCGTTCCGTGACGCGCGCTCACACGCCCGTGATACGGTTTCTTGTAAGTCAGCACCGGCCCGTCTCGGCGAACCACCGGCAAACAGTTACAATAATCCGTATCAGTCCGGCGTCTCGAACGTCGACGCCGCCAACGCCGTCGCCGCCGCGGCGTCCAGCGGTCCTCGCTCCGCCAGTCGGTCGAGGAGCGTGGCTACGCGCGCTTCGGTCGGGTCGACGCCTACCGCCGACAGCAGGGCGCGTGCGCTCCCCCGCCCGCTCCCGGCACCGAACACTAGGCGGCGCTCGCCCCCGAACGTCGCGGGGTCGAACGGTTCGAACGTCCCCGGGTCGTCGAGCATCGCCGCGGTGTGGATGCCCGACTCGTGGGTCGTCACCGCGTCGCCGAGGACGGGCGTCCGGGGGGCGACCGACTCCCCGAGGGCGTCGAGCGCGGCCCGACAGGCGGGGACGAGTTCGGCCCGGTCGACTGCCGCCGCGCAGTCGCCCGCGCCGTCCACCGCGTCGGCGACGACCACGCGTTCCAGCGCCGCGTTGCCCGCGCGTTCGCCGAGGGCCGCGACGCTCACGTCCGCCGTCGTCGCGCCCGCGCCCACCGCGGCCAGCGTGTTCGCCACCGCGACGCCCAAGTCGTCGTGGAAGTGGACGCCGAGTCGGTCGCCGTCCATCCGTTCACACAGGTCGGTCACGATGCTCCGCACGCGGTCCGGCGTCCGGCCGCCGACCGTGTCCGCGACGGTTATCGTCGGCACCGACGGGAACGCCGCGACGGCGTCGACCAGTCGGTCCGTGGGCGTTCGGAACCCGTCGACGAAGGTGAGGTGCGCGGCCGCGCCGCCGTCGCGTGCGCGGTCCAGCGCCTCGCCCGCCATCGATAGCGCCGCCTCCCGTGACTCCCCGAGGACGTGCTCCAACTGTCGCTCCGAGGTGGGGACGATGACCTCGATGACGTCCGCGTCGGCGTCGAGCGCCGCCTCCACGTCGCCCGTCCTCGCGCGGGCGAGGCCGACCACGTCGGCGTCGACACTCCCCGACAGCTGCCGAATCGCCTCGCGGTCCGTCTCGCCCACGACCGGGAAGCCGGCCTGAATCGCGTCGATACCGAGGCGGTCGAGGGCCTTCCCGGCCTCGACGCGGGCGTCGATGTCGTACTCGCGGCCGGGCATCTGCGCCCCCTCTCGAATCGTCACGTCGCGCAGCGAGACGCCCATCAGATGACGCCCTCCTCGCGCAGTCGCTCGTACGCCGCGGCGTCGAGGTCGAGCTCCTCGCGGAACACCTCGTCGTTGTGCTGGCCGTGGCGGGGGCCGGCGTGGTCGACGGTGCCCGGCGTGCGCGTGAACCGCGGCACCGGCGCCGCCGTCTTGAGACTCCCGAGGTCCTCGTCCTCGACTTTGACGATGTTGTCCCGCGCCGCGTACTGCTCGTCCTCGAAGATGTCGGCCATGTCGTAGACGGGGCCGACGATGGCGTCCGCGTCCTCCATCGCCGCGATGGCTTCCTCAGTCGTTCGCTCCCGCGTCCACGCCTCGATTATCTCGTCGAGTTCGTCGGCGTGTTCGACCCGGCGCTCGTTGTCGGCGAAGCGCGGGTCGTCGACGATGTCGGGGCGCCCGACGGCGTCGGCGACGTTCTCGAAGATGGACTGGGCGGACGCCGAGAGCGCCATGTAGCCGTCCTCGGTTTCGTAGACGTTCCGCGGCGCCGCGTTCTCGTGGTGGTTGCCGATGCGCTCCCGCACCTCGCCGAGGCGGTCGTACGCCTCCACCTCCGAGAGGAAGAGTCGGAAGAGCGGTTCGTAGAGGCTCATGTCGATGACCTGTCCCTCGCCGCTGCCGCCCCCTCGCCCGATGTCTCGCTCGAAAATAGCGAACATGACGCCCTGCACGGCGAAGTTCGCGGCCGTCAGGTCGGCGAGGCTGATGGGCGGGAGCAGGGGCTTGCTGTCCGGGAAGCCGTTGACGTGCGCCCAGTTCGTGATGCCCTCCGCGACGGTGCCAAAGCCCGGCTTGTCCGACTTCGGTCCCGTCTGCCCGTAGCCCGACTGCCGGACGACGATGAGTCCCGGATTCTCCTCGTGCAGGTCCTCGGGGCCGAGGCCCCACTTCTCCATCGTCCCCGGCCGGAAGTTCTCGAAGAGCACGTCGGCGTCGGCAATCAGGTCGAGGAGGAGCGCGCTCCCCTCCGCCGTGCTCAAATCGAGCGTCACACAGCGCTTGTTGCGTCCGATTGACTTCCACCAGAGCGAGGTTCCCTCGTCGTAGGGCGGCCACTCTCGGAGCGGGTCACCCCCCTCGGGGTGTTCGACCTTGATGACGTCGGCGCCGAAGTCGGCGAGTTGCGTCGTCGCGAACCCGCCGGCTATCATGCCGGAGCAGTCGACGACGCGCAGGCCGTCGAGCGGTCCCTGTCGTTCGCGTGCGGTCATGTCTCACGGGTACGATTGGGGGTCCGATAAGCTGTCTGGATGGCGGACTGCGTGGCTCGCCCGACCGGCAGTATATGGTCGTGTAGTGTGTACACACCCAGCATGGCTATCGCCCGTCACGGCACCGGGCCGCGTGCGGCCCTCGGCGCCGTCGCCTCGCAGGTCCACCCGGTGTTCATGGCGCCGCCGCTGGCCGCGTCGGGGTTCGGCGCCGTCCTCGGCGGGTTCGGGCACCCGCGACTCGCGCTCCTCCACCTCGCCGTCGCCTTCTGTGCCCTCTACACCGCCCACGTCAAGGACGGCCTCGTCGACTTCTATCGGCGCGACGAGGACGACGACCACCCGCTGACGCGGCAGGGCTGTCGCGTCGCCCTCGCCGCCTCGACGACGTGCTTTTTCCTCGGCCTCGCCGCCCTCGCCGTCCTCGTCGACCCGATTGCCGCCCTCCTCGCGCTCCCGGGGTGGGTGGTGGCCGTCTGTCACGCCCCGCAACTCGACACCAATCCGCTGGGGGCGACGCTCGGCTACCCCGTCGGCATCGGCGTCGCCCTCCTCGGCGGCTACTACGTGCAGACGCGGGCGCTCTCGACGGCTGCCGTCGCCTTCGCCGCCGTCTTCGTCGTCGTCCTCGCGGGCATCAAAGTCGTCGACGACGCCACCGACTACGACTACGACCGCTCCATCGGGAAACGGACCGTCGCTGTCGTCTTCGGGCGCCGCGACGCGCGCCGCCTCGCCGGTGGCCTGATGGGCGCGGGGATGGCCGCCGTCGCCGCCCTCGCCGTCACCGGCGTCGTCCCGCGCGGGTCGGCGCTCGCCGTGGTCCCGTTCCTCGCCGTCGCCGTCGTCGCCCGCCGGGCCGACGCCGCCCTCGCGACCAAGCTCCTCGTCCGCGCCTCGTATCTCTTCTTCGCGTTGCTCGTCGTCGCCGTCTGGCTCCGACCGTTCGCGGGCCACTCTCTGCCGGACGTGACCCTTCTCGGCCCGTACACCTACCTCGCGACGGAGGTGCTGTGGGGCGCGGCGGCGCTGTTCCTCGTCGTCCGCGCCGACGCCCTGCGGGCCGCCGCGCGAACGACGGCGGTGCTCTACCCCTTCGCGTACGTCTGGGACTGGTACACCCTCTCCGTGGGCGTCTTCGCCATTCCGATGCGGACGGGCGTCGAACTGCTGGGGGTTCCGCTTGAAGAACACCTGTTCATGCTCGTGGTGCCGACGATGGTCGTCGGCGTTCACGAGACGCTTCGAAAATCCGGGCCGTGGATAGGAGAGTAATCGAGCTCTTCGGCCGCTAGTTCTGCTTCGAACCGGGGTCCGTCACCGCGCCGTTGGCCGCCGAGTCGAACATCGCGCCGTACTTCGCCAGCACGCCGGAGGTGTAGGTCGGGTCGACCTCGTAGTCCTCCAGTCGTGCTTCGAGTTCCTCGTCGCTCAGGTCCACGGAGAGTTCGAGGTTGTCGATGTCGATGGTGACCACGTCGCCGTCTCCGAGTGCGGCGATGGGACCGCCGACGAACGCCTCCGGGGCGACGTGGCCGATGGAGAAGCCACGCGTCGCGCCCGAGAAGCGACCGTCGGTGAAGAGCGCCACGTCCTCGGCGTGGCCCTGTCCCGCGACGGCGGAGGTGACGCCGAGCATCTCGCGCATGCCGGGACCGCCGCGCGGCCCCTCGTTGCGGATGCAGATGACGTCCCCGGACTCGACGTGGCCCTCTTGGACGTACTCCATCGCGTTTTTCTCCTCTTCGAACACCTGCACCGGCCCCTCGTGGTGGAGGTGGTCCTCGCCGGTAATCTTGATGACCGCGCCCTCGGGGGCGAGGTTGCCGGTGAGAATGCGGATGGCGCCGCGTTCGTGAATCGGGTCGTCGACGGTGTGGAGGAAGTCGGCGTCAAGGTCCGCAATAGCGGGCGGGTCGTAGCGCTCGACCGCTTCGGCCATCGTCTCGCCCGTCACGGTGAGGGCGTCGCCGTGGAGCAGGTCGGCTTCGAGCAGTTCGCGCAGGATGACCGGCACGCCGCCCACCTCGTGCAGGTCGTTCATCACTCGTTCGCCGCCGGGCTGGAGGTTGGCGATTTTGGGCGTGCGGGCGCTGATGCGGTTGAAGTCCTCGATATCGAGGTCGACGTCCGCCTCGGCGGCCATCGCGAGCAAGTGGAGGACGGCGTTGGTCGAGCCACCGACTGCGACCTGCAGGGCGATGGCGTTCTCGAAGGATTTGGCAGAGAGGAAATCAGAGGGGGTGCGCTGCTCTTCGACCACGTCGAGGACGAGTTCACCCGTCTCGCGAGCCACGTCGTAGCGCGCCTCGTCCTCCGCGGGCGGGGAGGCGGAGCCGAGCGGTGCGAAGCCGATGGCCTCGCTGATGGAGGCCATCGTGTTGGCGGTGAACATCCCGCCACACGATCCCGCGCCGGGGCAGGCGTTTCGCTCCAGCGTGTCGAGTTCGTCGTCGCTCATGTCGCCGTCGGCGACGGCGCCGACGCCCTCGAAGACGTTCTGGATGGTGACCTCGCGCCCGTCGTGTTCGCCGGGCATAATCGAGCCACCGTAGAGGAAGACGGAGGGCAGGTCGGTGCGGATGGCGGCCATCATCATCCCGGGCATGTTCTTGTCACAGCCACCGATGGTGACGAGGGCGTCCATGCGCTCGCCGAAGGAGACGAGTTCAACCGAATCTGCGATGACCTCTCGGGAGATGAGCGAGGATTTCATCCCCTCGGTCCCCATCGAGATGGCGTCGGAGATGGTGATGGTGCCGAACTCGATGGGCATCCCGCCCGCGTCGTCGATACCCTCGATGGCCGCGCTGGCCACGTCGTCGAGGTGGACGTTACACGGCGTGATGTCGGCGGCCGGGTTCGGCACGCCGACCATGGGCGATTCGAGGTCGTCGTCGTCGAAGCCCATCGCGCGGAACATCGACCGGTGTGGCGCCCGGTCGCGCCCCTCCGTCACTTCGCGGCTTCGGAGCTCCGGGTCCTTGCTCCCGGCGTAGGGGTCGTCGGACTCGGTCTCCGAGCGCTCTGGTTCCTGCTGACTCATGTGCCGACCCTACTCGCTCCGGGTGTTAAAACCCTGCCGGCGATGCCTCGACGCCGGGACTGGCCTCTAGTCGTCCCGCATCGCCAGCCCCGACAGGTGGCCCGCCTCGGGGACGATGACCTCCTCGGCGCCGAGCGTCGCCGCGTTCTCGCTCCCCGGCAGGCAGAACACCGGCGTCCCGTCGACGACGCCGCCGACGGCCCGCGTGCCGACCACCTTCGTCCCGATTTCGTCGTACGAGAGTCGGCGGAACAGCTCCCCGAACCCGGGCAGAGTCTTGTCGAAGAGGGGGTCGGCGGCCTCGACAGTCACGTCGTCCGGCGTGACGCCCGTCCCGCCGGTGCTCACGACCACGTCCACGTCCTCCCGTCGCGCGAAGTCTTGGAGCGTCGACTGCACGCGGCCGTAGTCGTCCGCCACCAGTTCGCGCGCCGCCACCTCGTGGCCCTCGGCCTCGAACGCGGCGGCGATGGCGTCGCCCGCGGGGTCGTCGTCCAGCGTCCGCGACGTGGAGACGGTGACGATGCCCGCCCCGACCGTCTCGACGTCATGGTGGTGATGGTCGTGGTCGTCGTCGTGATGATGGTGGTCGTGGTTGTCGTGATGGTGGTGGTCACTCATACCGTCGCCTTCGAGAGCCGACCACTATAGTGGTTCGTGCCGGGGTCGCCCGCCATGCACAGCGTTTTGGTCGTCGCCGCCGTCGTCGCGACGTATGACGGCCTCAGACTCGGACGACGACCTCGGCCGCGCTGGCTGGGTGCTGGTCGCCGCCGTCGTCGTCGCCGTCCTCGTCGTCCCCGTGAGTATCTACCTCTGGCCCGCGGGCGGCGCCGTCCTCGGCGCCACCTACCGCTCCGCGATGCTCGTCCTTCCGATGGTTCCCGCGGTCCTCCTCGGCCTCGTCGCCGTCTGGTCGATGCGGGACCGTCGCTGAACGGGCGCCCCTCCGTTTTCGACACCGCTGAAGTCGACCGATTGCGGTTCGACATAAAGGCTCCCGACAAGACTTATACCGAGTGGTGTGGTAACGTGTGACGAACAGTATGTTCGAAGAGTTCTCTGCGGGTTACTACCTCGGTCGACTGTACGTCGAACCCCACGACGGCGACCGGGCCGTCATCCACCAGACGGACCACGAACGGATGAACCGCCGGCTCTACGCCGACGGCGAGGGCGTCGAGCGACTTGACGCACCGCTCGTGATGAAACTCGACGGGAAACACTTCCCGGTCCACGGCCGCGAGGGCGTCCCCTCCGGCACGCTGGGCCTCCCGCCGAGCGTCACCGACACGACGCTGCCCGACCGGTGTGAAGTGTTCCTCGCCAAACCGGACCGCGCCGCCGAGCTCCTTCGGTACGCGGGGTACGACGAGGGGCGCGCCCCCGAGGCCGTCTGACCGCCGCAGGGTAGAAGGCACCGGGCCTCGTCGGGGGCGTATGCTCGATTCGTTGCTCGGACGCGCCGAACTCAAGGCGCGCATCGAGGAACTCGAAGAGGAAAAGCGCCACCTCGGACGCCGCCTCGACGCGGAGAGCGAGCGCCGTTCGACCGCCGTCACCGCCAGACAGGAGGCCGAAGAGCGGGTCAACCGCCTCGAAGACCGCATTGCCGACCTCGAAGGCCGTCTCGACGAGGAGCGCGAGGGAGCCGACCTCGCGCCCCGCGACACCGAGACGCTCCGCGGTGACCGCCTCGACGAGGTCCTCTCGCGCCTGCGGAGCGTCGACACCGCCCCCGAGGGGGCGCTGACGGCGATGGTCGACGACGGCGTGCCCGAGGCGGTCGAAGACTGTCTCGGCGACCGGGCGACGCTCGTCGACCGCGCCGCTCCCTGTCTGGTCTGTATCGACGACGCGGGACTCGTGAGCGTCGCCCTCGCCCCGCCGCTCGCCCCCGACCCGTTCGTCGAGTGGGCCGACGGCTTCCGAGTCGACGACGACTGGTTTCACCCGCCGGACGGCCTCTCGGTCGCGCTGGTGCGCTCGGACCGCTTCGCCATCGGCGTCATCGAGGACGGCAGTCTGACCGATATCGAGACAGTCGAGACGGACGTCAAGGCCAGCCACTCCAAGGGCGGCTTCTCGCAGTCGCGATTCGAGCGGCGACGCGACGAACAGGTCGCAGCCCACCTCGACGACTGCCGGGACGTACTGGCGCGACGCGACCCCGACCGACTCGTCCTCCTCGGCGAGCGGACCGTCCTCGACGATTTGGACTGGTCGACCGTCGCCCGCGCGGCAGTCGACGCCAGCGGCCCACCCCGCGAGGCACTCTTGGACGCTCTCGACTCGTTTTTCACGACGCGACTGACGCTACTCTGAGGATTGGGCCGTCGCGTTGGTCGCGCGCAAGTCGTGCGTGATGCCGGTGCGATTCTGCGCGTCCGGAATGTACGCGGCTTCGCCACCGCAGCGGAGCGGGCGCTCACAGCGTTCGAGATACGGCGTCAGCGCCCGCGTCTGCCCGCTCTCCGTCGCCGTCGGGAGTTCGGCGCGGTAGCTGAAGCCGTTGCCCACGCCGTAGTCGGCGAACGCCACCAAGAGCAGTTCGTCCCGGTCGTCGACCGATATCGTGGCGTTCTCCGAGACAGGGGTTACGCCGCGCACTCTCGCGCGCCCGTCGTCGATGACGAGCGACATCGAGGCCGTCTCCGGCGTCCCGTTCGTGACGTAGTACGTCTCACCGCCGTCCGACGCGAGCCGAACCGAGACGCGTTCGACGCCGGACGGGATGTCGAGGTTCAGGTCGAGTACCACCCGCCCGCCGGCGACGTGGTCGACTGGCTGCATCCGGGGCGTCACCGCGTCGCCCGTCGGTGGCGCCCACACGCCGCGGTAGGTGTAGCGGTACAGGCTCCGGTTCGGATATGCGTCGACAACCTCGAACTGCCGTTCGCTGATGGCGTACACCATGTCGCCGTCGAAGTCGGGGTCGTTGCGCAACTGCTGGAACGGGTGGTTCAGCCAGTCGCCGTACGGCGTCGGGAGGAAGACGAGCGACCCCGACTCCACCTCGTCGACTGGCTCGTACGCTTGCTCGTAGGTGCCGGTCACGTCGGCGTTGCGCTGGACGGGGTCGGTGAGGACGACGCCCGCCGGCGCCGCGACGACGAGGACGCCCGCCACCGCGAGGGCGACGCCGACCCGCCGCCGTCGCTCGGCGTCGGGCACTCGCGTCGCCAGCCCTCGACGCACTTGCTCGCTCACGAGGACGGCGCCGTGGGCCGCGAACGCCGCCGTCGGGACCAGCACGTCGAAGTGGTAGTACGGGCCGAGAAACGCCACCAGTCCGTCGCCCGCCTCGCCCAGTTCGCCGAGGACGTTCAGGTTCCCCCAGAAGTAGACGTTGCCGACGGCGACGGTGACGAACAGGCCGGCGAGCGCGAGTCGGCGCCAGTCGCCGGTTCGCTCTCGATACGCGCGCCGACACACGGCGCCGACGCCGACGGCGGCCAAGAGCGTCCCGACGGGGCCGGCGACGACCCACTCCCCGAACAGGAGCGCGAGGACGTGCGCGTTCGCCCGCACCGCCAGTTCGGGCGTGTACTGCTCCTCGTGGGCGAGAATCTGCCGGTGGCCGAAGCCGAGGCCGTCCTGCGGCGCGAACGCCTCGTAGGGGAAGACGACCGGCGACCCGGTCACGACGGCGTTGTAACCGAGTGCGACGCCGACGCCGGCGAGGCCGAGCGCCGCGGTGGTCGCCTGACAGCCCACCGTCTTGCGGTCCAGTCCGCGGAGCGTCCAGATGGCGTGGACGACGAACGGCGCCGCGAACAGGACGGCCGTGTAGGGTCGCGAGAAGAAGGCGAGGCCGACGGCGGCGCCCGCGACGGCCGCCAGTCGCACGCTCCCCCTCCGCCGACTCTTCACGTACGCCACGGCGAACGTGAGGTTCAGGAGCGTCGTCGGGGCGTAGGGGAGGAACGCCGCCGAGTTGACGAGAAAGAGCGGGGACGCCGACAGCAACACGGCCGCGAGGACGCCGCGCCGCCGGTCGAACACCTCGACGACGAGCGTGTACGTGAGCGCGACGTTGCCAGCGGCGATGCCGGCGAGGGCGAGTCGCGGGATGCCGAGGAGCTCTCCCACGGCGAACATCGCCGCCGCTACGGGGGCGTACTTCGGGTAGAGCGCGCCGCCGGCCGTCTCGACGAAAAACCACGGCCGGAACACCTCGGGGACCGGCGGGTGCACGAACAGTTGTCCCTCGAGGAGCATCGCCGCTTGCTGGAGGTAGACGCCCTCGTCGTGGTTGAGGCTGTGGTACGGAAAGAGGCGGGTGGCGACGAGAAAGACGGCGACGCCGGCGCCGAGTGCGAGTGCGAGGGCGGCCAGTCGGTACGCGCGTTCGGTGTGTCGACCGGGCCGACCGCTCATTCCGCCGGATACCACGCGAGCTTGTGGTCGGCGACCAGGTCGACGGTCACCCGCTCCCCGAGTTCGTGGTTCGTCGCGTGGTTGTGTTCGCAGTGGACGACTTCGCCGCTGTCGAGTTCGACGCCGTAGACGAAGGAGGGGCCGGTGTACTGGCGTCCGACCAGCGTGCCGTTGCCGGTCTGCATCTCCTCGTCACACGGCGTCGCCCGCAGGTCGTCGGGGCGGACGAGGACGTCGAGTCGAGCCCCGTCGTACTCGTCCGAGAGTCCCTGGAGCATATCGGCGGAGAGCGTCCCGATGCCCGTCTCGATTTTGTTGCTCGCCAATCGGCTGCCGAGGAAACTCGCTTGGCCGAGGAAGTCGGCGACGAAGCGAGATTTCGGGTGTTCGAAGACGGTTTCGGGACGACCCACCTGTTCGATGTGCCCGTTGCTCATGACCGCGACGCGGTCGGAGATGGAGAGCGCTTCCTCCTGGTCGTGGGTGACGGAGACGGCAGTCACGTCCGTCTCCTTGATGATGCGGCGCACCTCCTCGCGCATCCGCTCCCGGAGGCGGACGTCGAGGTTGGCGAAGGGTTCGTCGAGGAGGAGAACGTCGGGTTCGGGCGCCAGCGAGCGCGCGAGGGCGACGCGCTGGCGCTGGCCGCCGGAGAGGTTGTCGGGAGAGCGGTCCGCGAAGTCACCGAGGCCGACGAGTTCGAGCAGGTCGGTCACTCGCTGTTCGCGTTCGTCGGCGTCCCAGTCGTCGATGCCGAAGCCGACGTTCTCGGCGACGGTCAGGTGGGGGAAGAGCGCGAACTCCTGAAACACCATGCCCACGTCTCGTTCCTCCGGGGCGACGCCGTCGCCGTCGGCGGCGACCACATCGTCGTCGACGCTGACGCGGCCGTTGGTGGGCATCTCCAGCCCCGCGATCATGCGGAGGGTCGTGGTCTTGCCGCACCCGGACGGCCCCAAGAGCGTGAGGAATTCGCCGTCACGCACCGTCAGGTCGATGTCTTCAACCGCCGTCTCTGGGCCGTAGCGTTTCGTCACGCCGTCGAGTCGCAGCATCGTCGTCGTGTCGGATGCTGGTTCTTCCACCTCGTACTCGCGGCGAACTGCGGCTACTGAGTCGTTATGCATTGGTTCCCTCCTGTCGCAAGAGCAGAATCATCGAGAGCGCAGAGACGACGACTAAGACGAGCGCGGGGAGTGCCGCACGTCCGTAGTACCCTGCTTCTTGCACACGCCAGATGTACGTCACGAGAGTTGTAAAGCCCGTCGGATGCAGGATGAGCGTCGCCGGCAGTTCTTTCATCGTCGTCAGGAAGACGAGCGCGGCCCCGGCGACGAGGCCTGGCGCGATGAGCGGCAGCGTCACGCGCCGGAACGCGCCGCTCGGAGACTCGCCGAGCGTCCGGGCGGCGCCGAGCAAGTCGGCGTCCACCTGCAACACCGACGACCGGGTCGCGCCCACCGCCTGCGGCAGGAAGCGGACGACGTACGCGAACACCAAGAGCGGGAGCGTCTGGTAGAGCCAGGGGAGGTAGTTGGCGCCGAGAAACACCAGCGAGAGCGCGAGGACGATACCCGGCACCGCGTAGCCGACGTACGTCGACCGCTCCAGCAACCGGGCGATTCGCGACCCGGAGCGAGCGGAGACGTAGGCGATGGGAAGTGCGGCCAGCCCGGTCACCACCGCGGCGATGGCGGCGACGTAGACGGAGTTCATCGCGAAGGCCCACTCGAACGCGAACCCGCCGCCGACGTAGCCCGGGCCGCTCCGCAGGAGCCACATGCCGAAGATGGCGACGGGTACCACGAGCGTCAGCGTCGCGACGAGCGCACAGAACGCCAGCGCCGGCACCGTCAGCCACCCGAGCGACGCGACGGGCGTATCTGACCCGGCCACGCCGCCGCCGTAGCCCGCGCCGTCGCCGCCGAGTCGAGATTCGAGGAGCAACACCAGCGCCGTCACGCCGAGCAGTTGAATCGAGAGCAGCGACGCCGTCCCGCGTCCGAAGTTGTTGTACTGGACGTAGATGACGCGCGTGAAGGTGTCGAAGTGCATGATGGCCGGCGTCCCGAAGTCCGAAAGGGCGTAGAAGGCGACGAGCAGCGCACCCGCGGTCATCCCGGGTGCAATCTGGGGAAGGACGACCCGCCGGAACGCCGACCGGAAGCCGTGGTTGAGCGTCTGGGCCGCTTCGAGCTGTCGGGCGTCGAACGACACCAGCGACGCCCGGGTCGTCAGGAAGACGTAGGGGTAGACGAAAAGGGCGAGAACGAGCGTCGCCCCCTCGAACCCGTAGATGGTCGGAATCGTAATGCCGAGCGGCGACAGCAGCTCCGCGAGCGTCCCGCGCGGGCCGAACGCCGAGACGAACGCGAACGCGCCGAGATAGCTGGGGACGACGAGCGGAAGCGACAGCACGATGGTCCAGAACCGCCGAAAGGGCAGATCTGTCAACACGGTCAACACCGCGAGTGGCACCCCGATGACGACGGAGACGAGCGTCACCGACGCCACGAGCGCGAGGCTGTTTACGAACACCTCCGTCGTCGACGGCGCGACGAGAATCGACCACGCCTCGGCTAGCCCAACGTCGGCGGCGCGAAGGAAAATCCACAGCAGTGGCGAGACGACGGCGACTGCGACGAGCACCGCTGCGGCCACGACGACCGGATGGGAGTCGTCGCCGGTCGGTGAATCGAGCGCCTCCCGCAGGCCGTCGATCACCCGCCACACGCCAGAATCGCCACGTTCCATGCCGATTAGAGGACGCCCACGTCCCGCATGAGGTCAAGCGTCGGCTGGACGTTCGACAGCTCCTGCAGGTCGAGCGACGGCGGGTTCAGTTCGTCGATGCTCGGCAGTCCGCCGACCGGCGGTACGCCCGGAATCATCGGGTAGGCGAACGTCCGGGTGGCGAAGAACTCCTGGGCTTCGACCGTGAGCAGGTGGTGGATGAAGTTCTCGGCGAGTTCCTGCTGGTCGGTCCCCTGCACCACTGCCGCGCCGGCGACGTTGATGAGGGCGCCCGCGTCGCCGCTGGTGAAGGCCAGGTCAAGCGGGGCGTTCGAACGGGCCGAACGCACGCGGAGCGCGTAGTAGTGATTCGCGAAGCCGGCGCTGATTTCGCCGTCGGCGACGGCGTTGGAGGTGAGGAACTCGTCGGGGTATTCGCTCACGCCCGAATCGAGCATGCCCTGCAACCACTCACGGGTCGCGGACTCGCCCTCGATGAGTCGCATCGCCGTGACGAACGACTGGAAGGCGCCGTAGGTCGGCCCCCAACCCATCGCGCCTTCGAGCGCGGGCGTGTCCGGGAAGTCCATGACCGTATCCGGAATCTGGTCGGCGCTCAGCGCGTTCGTGTTGTACGGAACGCTGCGCGCTCGGCCCGCGGTGCCGACCCACTGGTCCGTGGGGTGGAACTCGTCGGGGACGTCCTCGACGACGGAGGAGGAGAGCGTCGCGGCCATGTCGGCCTCGGCGACGGAGCCGAGTGACCCGGCGTCGACGGCCCAGAACACGTCGGCCGGGCTGTTGTCGCCCTCCTCGACGATGGTGTTCGCCAACTGTGCTGTGCCGCCCTCGCGCGGACGAACGTCGAAGTCGGGGTAGATGTCCGAGAACAGCGTCAGCAGGTCGCGGTACAGCCCGCCTTCCCCGCCGCCGAGGTACACCGTCAGCGACCCCGAGAGGTCGGGCAGGTCCGAGATGCTCGTCCCGCTCAGCGACGGCCGGCCCTCGACGAGCGGTCCGGAGCCGCGGAAGGAACTCATCGTCACGGCGCTGGACCCCTCGCCGCTCTCACCGCCACCGCCACCGCTCCCGCCGGGAAGCCCGTTACAGCCCGCGAAACCGCCGAGCGCTGCGGCGGCACCAGTCGCGAGAAACCGTCGCCGTCGAAGAAGTGACGAACTATCGTCGTCCATAGGTTGTTTAGGCACGCCTAAATCACTTATACTTGCCGATTCGATGTCTCGTGGACGTTCGTGAGGAACTGCGAGCGCCGGTGAAAACAGTTGTCGCGATTGCGTATCAGGGTGGTGCCGAACGGTGCGGCGACACCCTGTATTCAGTGATTCAGTCGTCGGCGGGAACGGCTCGCTCGACCGACTGGAGTTCGTCGAGGCAGTCCAGCCAGTCGTGCATGTGTTCGCCGACGTAGGCGAGGAACTCGCCGTTGCGGTAGTCGGCGTCGGCCGCACAGAGCGCGTCGGCCATCGCCGCGAACACGTCGGCGTAGGTGTCGGCGTCTTCGCCCGCGTCGTCGACGATGGTCCAGAGGTGTTCGTTGAGTTCCAGCCCCGCAACCTCGTTGTGCAGGTCGTCGAACGTCGAGCGCGGCGCCTTGTCGTGGCGACAGAGGGGGTCGCCGGTCAGGACGTCCTTGCCGAGGACATCCGCCGCGCGCTTGAGGAACACGCCGCTCCAGATGTCGTCGAACCGGCCGACCGACCACTCGTTGTCGTCCATCGGGCACTGGTAGAAGGCGGGCACGACCTCTCGGCGGAAGCCGAGGTTCATGGAACAGACGGTGAGATACTGGCCGGGTTCGGCGACGAAGTCGGGGCCGAAGTCGTCGGCGGTCAGGCGCGTCTCGGCCTGTCCCTGCAGGTCGCCGTCCATCAGAATCCGGACCGCGTCGAGGTCCGGGACGTTCGTCCACAGGCCCTGAGACGCCACCACGTCGTCGACCTGTCGTTCGTCCGTCTCCACCGTCTCGTCCATCGCCGAATACGGGTAGCCGCGGGGGTAGAGGCCGTGTTCCTCTGCCTCGTGGTAGAGCACGTTCACCCAGTTCTCGTCGGAGCGGACGGACTCGACCGTCTGCGTCTCCGTCAGGTTCCGCAGGTGCGTCCCGAAGAAGTCCACGTCCTCGTGGGGGCGGGTGTCGTCGTCGATGAAGACGGCGTACGGGTGGTCGTGGGCCCACAGGTAGAGCAGGCCGAAGCTCGTCTGGGCGTGGCTCCGCGCCGGAATCAGGTGGTTGTACTCCCCGACGCCGTGGTCGGCCATCCACGACTCGCGTCGCTCGCCGTCGAACACTTCGCCAGCGACACCCAGTTCGTCGAGCATCGCTTCCATGTCGTCGGTCGGACAGTGGTCTTCGGTGACCAGTACGAACTCCAGTCGGTCGGTGTCGAACCCGTGGCGCTCCGCGTTCGCGACGTACGAGCGTACGCACTCGTACTCTCTGATCGTCGGCACGATGACGCAGACATCCGTCTTCATGCCAGCCCCTCTTTAGGCGTACCTAAAGTACCTGTCGCTCTTCGTCGGCGAGAGCGTGTCAGTCGCCCGTCAGCGACTCCAAGAGGTGGACTGCGGGGTCGGGGTCGAGGGGGTCGTTCGCATTCCCGCAGTGGGGCGACTGGACGCAGGCCGGACAGCCCTCGGCGCAGTCACAGGCGGCTATCATCCGCCCCGTCCGCGCCAGCAGGGGTTCGATGCGCTCGTAGCCGCCGCGGGCGAGGCCGACGCCACCCGGGTAGCCGTCGTAGACGAAGACGGTGCTCGCGCCGGTGTGTTCGTGGTACGGCGTCGACAGGCCGCCAACGTCCGCCCGGTCACAGAGGAGTTCGAGTGGGAACAGCGAGATGAGGCCGTGTTCGGCGGCGTGGATACCGCCGTCGAAGTCGCCGATGCCGCGCATCTCTTGTTCTACGTCCACCGGGACGGTGAAGTACAGCCCCGTCGTCGTCAGCGACGTTTCGGGGAGACTCACCGCCTCCTCTCCCAGCACCTCCCCCCGCGTCGCGTCGCGACGCTCGAACCCCGTCACCCGTTCCGTGACGGTCACGTCCGCGAGGCGCACTTCGGTGTCGGGCCGCGCCGAGAGCGGCGTCGCATCCCGGTCGCGCTCGACCGTTATCGACTTCTCGGTCAGGACGCGCGTGTAGTAGTCCGCCCACGTCGACTGGAGCGTGGCCACGTCCCGGTCCAAATCGAGGTCGGTCACCTCGTAGGACTGGCCCTGGTGGTGGTAGATGGCACCGGGATGAGCGTCTCGGAGGGCGTCGCCGAACTCCAGCGTCGCGATGACCTCGCCATCGGCCAGGAGGTCGACCGCTCGGTCGTCGGCGGTTCGAAGACTCGTCTCCTGTTGGGGGCTGCGTTCGCCCGCGTACGTCCACCGCGGCCCGTCGTCGGTGTCGCGGCGTTCGAGTCGCCCCTCGGACTCCAGTCGCGTGACGATGTCCGCGAAGCCGTCGCCGAAGTGGGCGTCGTCGTCGGGCGACAGCCAGTTCTCCCGCGCCGCCGCCGCGACGTGTGCCGGGCGCAGGTGGTCGTTCTCCGGGTCGACGGTCGCTCGCTCCGGGTCGCCCTCGAACAGGTCGTCGGGAGCGCTCATGAGATACTGGTCGAGCTGGTCCTCGCCGGCGACGAGGGCGACGAGCGCGGGGTCGGTGCCCCGGCCCGCCCGGCCCGCCCGCTGGAACGTCGACATCCGGGTGCCGGGGTAGCCGTCGAGCAAGACGGCGTCGAGGCCGCCCACGTCGACGCCGAGTTCGAGTGCGCTCGTGCTCCAGACGCCTCGCACGTCGCCGTCGTGGAGTCCGGCTTCGATTTCGCGCCGTCGGTCGTCTCGTAGCGAGGCCTGATACGCCTCTATCTGACTCGCCACCCCTCGCTCGCCTCGGTCCCGGAGTCCGTCGGCGCTCTGGGTCGCGTATCGCTCCGCAGTCTGGCGAGCGCGGGTGAACACCAGCGTCTGATACCCTTGCGTCACGAGGTCGGTGAACAGCTGCTTCGTCTCGACGTGACTCGACCGCCGGCGACCCGACCCCTCGTTGCCGTCGTGTTCCGGTGGATTCCACAGGACCCAGTGGCGCGGCCCGCGACCGCTGGCGTCCGCATCGACGAGCGTAAATCCCGATTCGGGGCGCCCGGTCAGGCGGGCGGCGTGTTCGACCGGGTTGCCGATGGTGGCCGAACAGCAGACGAACTGCGGGTCGCTCCCGAACCGCTCACAGAGGCGGGCGAGTCGCCGCAACACCAGCGCGACGTGACTGCCGAAGACGCCCCGGTAGTCGTGTACCTCGTCGACGACGACCAACTCCAGCGACGAGAACAGCCACTCCCACAGGCGGTGGCCGTGGGGCAGGAGGCCGTAGTGGAGCATGTCGGGATTCGACAGCAGGACCGTCGGCCGCCGGTCGCGCACCTCGCGTTTCTCCGTCTGCGAGCGCCGGCCGGTGTAGGTGTCGACCGAGACGCGACTGCCGAACCCGAGGTCACGCGCGAGCGACGACAGGCTCTCGGCCTGGTCAGCGATGAGGGCGTTCTGCGGGCCGAGATACAGCGTCCGACCGCCGTGGTCCATCGCTCGCTCGAACGCGGGGACGGTGTACGCCAGACTCTTTCCACTCGCCGTCGGCGTCGCGAGCACCACGTCGTCGCCGTCGCGGACGGCCTCGATGGCGGCCGCTTGGTGGTCGTAGAGGCGGTCGATCCCTCGCTCCGCGAGCGCACCCTCTAGCCGCGATTCGAGGTCCACGTCGGCGTAGGTCGGGTCGCGGCCGGGCACGAGTCGGTAGTCGGCGAGGCGTCCGTCCTCCCCCTTCGCCCGGAATCTGTCGACGGCGTCGTCCACGCCCTCGCTCCGCCCGCCGCCGACAAACCGATTGCGGTCGCGACACCGTTTTGCGCTCCGGCCCCCGACGCCGACGCATGGCCGATTCGACCGGCGGGACGTACACGCTCGTCCTCGCGCTGGACCGTCCGGTGACCATCGAGGTGGGCGCGCTCGGCGACCGTGCGTTTCCGGCGGGCGCGTACGCCTACACCGGCAGCGCACTCGGACAGGGTGGCTTCGCGCGCGTCGACCGCCACCGCCGAGTGGCGGCGGGCGAACACGACGTGCGTCACTGGCACGTCGATTACCTGACCGGCCATCCGGCCGTGGAACTGGTCGACGTAGTCAGAGCGCCCGGGGCCGACGTCGAGTGCGCCGTCGCGGCGCGCCTCCCCCAAGGGCCCGTCGCGGGCTTTGGCGCGTCGGACTGCGACTGTCGCTCGCATCTCGCGGCCGACGACGACGTCGGCCGACTCCGCGAGCGCGTCGCGTCGGCACACCGGGCGGTCACGGAGGGCTGATGGTCTCGAAAACCGGGGTCGTTCGCGGGCGCGAATCCGGGCAAATCCACGCCGTCGAACACCGGATCGGGCGGCAGGCCGGGCACCCCGCCGCGACCCCGTTTTGTCAGAGGCACCCCGGCGCAAAAATAGACAGCCCCCGATACCTTCATGTTTCCCGCTGCTGGATTGCTCACAGTATGAGAACTGCAATATATGCCTTTGGGTAACAGCGAGGGGAGGGGATGACCGGGAAGCGACCGACTGCAATCGTCGAGTGCCGCGGCGACACGCTCCGAGCGCTCGCGTCGGGGCCGGCCTCGACGACCGATGTCGCGGCACGAATCGACGCCTCTCGGTCGACGGCGGACCGCGCGCTCCGCGAGCTCTCGACGGCTGGCTTCGTGACGCGCTCCGACGAGGGGTATCGACTGACGACGGCGGGGAAGGCCGCGCTCGACGCCCACAACCGACAGGTCCGGCGTATCGACGGGGCTGCCGAGGCCGCCGCCCTGTTCGACGGGGCCGACCTCGGATTCGACGTCGACCCGGCCGTGTTCGAGGGAGCACGCGTCGCCCAAGCCCGGCCACACGCCCCGAACCGGCCGGTCGAGTGCGTCAACGCCCTCGTCGCCGACGCCACGCACGTCTCGGTGTACACGGGGCGCGTCCTCTCTCGGTACACGCGAATCTACCACGACCGGCTTCGTGACGGGATGTCGGGCACGTTCGTCGCCCCCGAACGCGTCTTCGAACGACTGCGCGCCACCCGCCCCGACGACTGGGACCCGTCGGCCGTCCGCGGCCGCGTCGCCCGGCGCTACACCGACCGCGACGCGCCCGTGACGCTGATACTCGCGGAGACGCCCGACGGCCCGGCGATGGGGCTGGTCGTCTTTCGCGACGAGGCTCCGCGGGGTTTTCTCGGCACCGACGCCCCGACGGCGACGCGGTGGGCGCGCGCCCTCTACGAACGCGTGTGGGCCGACGCGGACCCGGACTAATCCAGCGCGGCCGCGAGCGCTTCGACCGGCGTCGGCGGCTTCTCGTCGTACTCGTCGCCGAGCTGGGTGCGACAGGAGGCGCCGGGGGCGACGACCCGGTCACCGTCGCTCTCCTCGACTTGGTCGAAGAGCACGTCGCCGATGGCCTGACTCATCGAGTAGTGTTCGGCCTCGTAGCCGAAGGAGCCGGCCATACCACAGCAGCCCGAATCGAGGGGGTCGACCGCGTAGCCGGCGCGGCGCAACACGCCGACAGCGTGGTGGTCTTTCCGCGTCGACTTCTGGTGGCAGTGGCCGTGGTAGGTCAGCGTCTCGGCCGGCGCTTCGGTGGAGAGGGCTTCGTCAAGCTGGAAGGAGTCGAGATACTCCATGACGCCGTAGGTGTTGGCGGCCACCGCATCCACGTCGTCGCCGGTGAGCAGGTCCCGGTAATCGGATTGCAGCATGACTGCGTCGGACGGTTCGACGACGACCACGTCCCAGCCGTCACGGACGCGGGGCGCGAGGGCGTCGACGTTCGTCCGCGCCTGGTCACGCGCTTGGTCGAGGAAGCCCTTCGAGAACGGGGGGCGACCGCTGCCGGTCACGTCGTCCGGAATCTGCACGTGGACGTTCGCCGCTTCGAGCACGCGGACGGCGGCCTTCCCCGCATCCGGCGCGTTGTACGTCGTGTACGTGTCGGGGAAGAGGAGGACGCGGCGGTCCGCCGTTGCGGCGCTCACCTGCGCGCCGCCTCGACTCTCGAACCAGTCGACGAGCGACTCGCGGTGGAACTCGGGAAGCGAGCGGTCGCTCGCGATGCCGACTGTCTTCTCCATGAGCGTGCGGGCGCCGGGCACCTTCGCCAGCCAGTTCGAGAGGGGAGCGAGCGCGGAGCCCACGGCGTTCAGCGCGTCGATGTTCGCGAACAGGCGGTCACGGAGGCTGGAGCCGTGGCGCTGGTGGTGTTCGTGGGTCACTTCGGCTTTCAGTTTCGCGAGGTCGACTTCGCTCGGGCAGTCCTTCGAACAACCCTTGCAGCCGATACAGAGGTCGAGCACCTCGTGCATGAACTCCACGTCCGTCGCTTCGTGGTCGAGGTCGCCGCTCATCGCCTGCCGGAGCAGGTTCGCTCGACCGCGGGTGGCGGTAATCTCCTCCTGACTCGCGCGGTAGGTCGGGCACATGACGCCGCCGGTGGTCTCTTGCGGCCCACGACAGCCACCACAGCCGTGACAGAGTTCGACCATGCCCTGCATGCCGTTCTCGTTGTCCCAGTCGAGTTCGGACTCGAAGCCGGCGTCGAACTCGTAATCGGCGTCGAACCGCAGGTTCTCGGTCATGTCCGTGTCGCCACAGATGTTGCCCGGATTCAGGAGCCAGTCGGGGTCGACCGCGCTCTTCAGGTCGCGGAACGACTGCCAGAGGCGCTCACCGTACAGTTTCCGGTTCCACTGGGTGCGCGCCCGACCGTCGCCGTGTTCGCCCGAGACGGAGCCGTCGTACTTCACCACGAGGTCCGTCGCGGCGTCGGCGATGGACTCCATCTGCTCGATGCCCTCCACCGTCTTGGTGTTGACCAGCGGACGGATGTGGAGGACGCCCGGCCCGGCGTGGGCGTAGTAACTCGCGAAGGTGTCGTGGTCGTCGAGAATCGCCTGGAAGTCGGCGACGTAGTCGGGGAGATTCTCCGGCGGGATGGCGGTGTCCTCGATGAACGCGATGTGTTTCGCGTCGCTCGTGCGGCCGAGCAGGATGGGGAGGCCCGCCTTCCGCATCTTCCAGAACTTCTCCCTCGTTTCGGCGTCGTGGGCCTCCATCGCCGCCCGGGCGCGCGGCGGGGCATCGGTCACGTCGGCGGCGCCCTCGCTCGGGTCGGCCGCGGCAGTGCCGTCCGGCACTCGGTCGGCGATGAGGTCCGCCACCTTCTGGCGGCCGTCCTCGTCGCTCTCGGCGTAGAACTCCACGAGGAGGACCGAATCCGTGTTCTCGGGGAGCATCCCCACTACGTCCGCGAACTCTGCCGTGTCCCGCGCCAGGTCGAGCAACACGTCGTCCATCACCTCGACTGCGGCGGGGTCGTGTTCGAGGATGGGCGCCACGTCTGCCATCGCGTCGAGCAGGTCGTCGTAGGTCAGGAGGCCGATGGCCTTCGTCTCGGGGACGGGTTCGAGCGAGACGGTCGCCTCGGTGATGACCGCGAGCGTTCCCTCGCTCCCCGCGAGGAGGCGCGCGAGGTTGACCGACCCCGTCTCCGCCTCGTCGACGAGGCGGTCCAGATTGTACCCCGAGACGTTGCGCTTCAGGTCGGGATACTGCTCGCGAACCTCGTCGGCGTCTTCCTCGACGATGCGGTTCACTTCGGCGTAGAAGCGTGCTTCCAGGTCGCCGTCCGGGTCGGCCTCGGCGCGGAGTTCGTCGAGACTCACCTCGCCGAACGTCGTCACCGTCCCGTCCGCGAGGACGACTTCGACCTCTTCGACGTAGGCGTCGGTCTTGCCGTACTTCAGGGAGTGTGACCCGGTCGAGTTGTTGCCGATGGCGCCGCCGAGGACGCTCTTGTCGCCCCACGCGGGGTCGGGTGCGAACTTCAGCCCGTGCGGGGCGAGTTCGGCGTTGAGGTCCTCGAGTTTCACGCCAGGTTGAGCGCGGGCGCGCCGAGATTCGGGGTCGGTCTCCACCACGTCGGTCATCTCCTTCGAGAAGTCGAGGACGACCGCCTCGTTGACGGTCTGGCCGGCGAGACTCGTCCCGCCGCCGCGTGGGAGGACGGGAATCGAGCGCTCGGCGCAGTACTCGACGACGGCGGCCACGTCGGCCGTCGACGCGGGGATGACGACGCCGATGGGCGTCATCTCGTAGGCACTCGCGTCGGTCGCGTACAGTTGGCGAGAATAGTCGTCGAACCGCACGTCACCGTCGATCAGGCGGTCGAGGTCGTCGACCATTCCGGGTCGGTCGACGTCGTCACTTCGGTAGTCGTAATCGCCCGCCTGCGACGGATCGTCCGCGGGGTCGCCTCTCGTTGCCATTGGCGGCCACTTAGCGCATGGCCGCATAAAATGCGTGGACTAGACCCGCAGGTCTAGAACACGCCGGGGAAGAGGACGTACCCGAACAGGAGCGTCAGGATACCCGTCATTGTCGCGTAGTACGCGAGCGGGATGAGTTCGTAGCGGATAACCCGACCCTCCTCGCCGACGAGACCGACGACGGCGAGCGCTGCGACGACGTTGTGAACGGCGATGAGGTTCCCGATGGCACCACCGACGGCCTGCGCGCCGAGCAGGATGGTGTGCGGGAAGCCAATCGTGTCAGCAACGCCGTACTGGAACGTCCCGAACAGGATGTCGGAGACGGTGTTCGATCCTGCGAGGAAGGCCCCGAGTGCGCCGACGAGCGACGCGAAGAAGGGGTAGGCCCCGCCAGCGAGGTTCGCCATGGCGTCCGAGAGGATGATGAGCATCCCGTCGGTGTTCGTGGCGGTTCCCGACTGGAGCATGATCTGGACCGTCGCGACGGCGAACAGCAGGGCGATGACGGCGGGCGTCACCTTCTCGATGGTTTCGGTCCACGAGCCCTTGATTTCCTCGGTGGACATCCCGTGGAGCGGGATGGTGAGGAGGTGAACGGCGACGAACACCGCACCGGGCAGGTACAGCACCGCGAGCGACCCGGACAGCGACGTGCCGAGGATGGACTGCCACTGCAGGACGAGCGTCGACTGCAGGAACGACGTCACCGGACCGACGACGCGAGTAACGACCAGAAGAATCGCCACGAGGGCGTAGGGCGCCCACGCTCGCGGCAGCGACATCGTCTGGACCGTCCCGCCGTCGGCGGCGACCTGCGTGTCTCGGTCCGAGGATTCACCGGGTTCGATGTCGCCGACCCAGTGTTCGGGCCACTGCGACTGCGGGCCGAAGTCCCACTCGTCGTCCGGGTGGAAGAAGCCGGCCTTGAGCGCACTGACCGTGATGAACAGCCCGACCATCGCACCGATGAGCCCCGGGAACTCCGGCCCGAGGAAGTACGCCGTCGCCCAGTAGGGCGCGGCGAAGGACGCCCACGCGAACAGGCACAGCGGCAGCACTTCGAGGGCGGGCTTGATGGAGCGCTCCTCACCGAAGAAGCGCGTCATCATCGCCACGCCGATGAACGGGAGGATGGCACCGACGACGACGTGGAAGGAGGCGGCCCACACCGCGATTTCGCCGACCCACGCTTCCACGGTCAGTCCCTGGGCCGCGACGGCCGAGGAGATGACTTCGACGTCCTCGAAGATGTCGATCATCCCGATGATGAGCGGTGTCCCGACGGCGCCGAACGTAATCGCCATCAGGTTACCGGTAAGCGCGACCACGACGGCGGCCAGCGGCGGGAAGCCGAGGCCGACGAGCAGCGGACCGACGATGGCTGCCGGCGTCCCGAACCCGGCGGCCCCCTCGATGAACGACCCCATCAGGAAGACGAGCAGGACGACCTGCACGCGTCGGTCGTCGCTGATCGACGCGAAGCCCTGACTGATGGCGTCGAACGCGCCAGTGCGCTTGAGCGTATAGAGCAACAGGATCGCCCCGAAGACGATCCACAGGATGCTCGCAGCCGTGATGAAGCCGTTAATAGTTGCTGCAGCGATCCATTGGAAGGACATTCCCCAGCCGACATAGCCGGCTGCGATGGCGACGACCCACGCGATGGGCATCGCTCGCGTCGCGGGCCAGAACCGCCCGACCATCAGATATGCGATGGCCACGAGCGGCAACACTGCGACGAGGATGTCTATAGCTGCCATACTGCCCTCCGGCGCGACTCGGCGGTCGCGCCCATTCCACGATCATTCTTGATTCGATCGAACATCGGTCCATGCCACCAACTCCCTTGGTTTATATTTAACGTTCCTCGCTTTTCGTTATAGTTCTCGGTCGATAATCATCGACTCGTGGAGCAATTCTAACACATATAGAAGACATATCTCCGGTTTCAGCGGCTTTAAATGGGTTTTCTGACGGTTTCGGTTTACGGGAACACACGTCTGTAGAGGCGAGTGCAGTCGTATGAATGGCCGTTCTCTCGTGTGCAAAGGCTTATACTGTCGTGTGTAATGGCGCATGGTATGGGTGAACAGGGCGAACGACCGCGGAATACCGACGGACAGTACGCCGACCGCATCCCACCTGAGGCCGTCCTCGACGTATTCGACGACCGGGTGGACATGGCTCGCCCACTCACCGCGGGCGACGTGATGGACGCGCTGGACTGTTCGCGGCGGACCGCCCACAACAAACTCTCGACGCTGGTCGACCGCGGGACGTTGGAGACCCGGAAGGTCGGCGCGCGGAGTCGCGTCTGGTGGGTCCCGATGCCGCGCGGCCCGGAGTCCCGGACCGACGAGCGTCCGCTTCCGGTCACGAACGCCATTCAGGACGCGAGTCTCCCCGGGAGTGGACCCACACTCGAGGCGCGGCGCGAGGCACTATCGGCCGCCTACGACTACCTCGCGGCCAACCCCGAGGCGAAGAAGGCCGACTTCCTGCGCGACGTCTATCACGACCATCCGGCGGGGTACGAATCCCCCGAAGCGTGGTGGAACGCGCTGCATCCGGCGCTGAAAGACCTCCCCGGCGTCGACCCGCCCGCCGAGCGCGGCCACCTCTGGCACTTCCTCGGGGGTGATTGATCGGGTGGTTTTTTCAGCTGTACCCCGAGTAGTTTGCCAGCACATGTCCGTGCGGTCGAGACAGCGCGACTACCGACCTCTCCCCGACGGTTCCAACCGTGGCTGAGGACGCGCCCGACGCCCCGTCCGACGACGGCGACGACGGCCCCGTGTACGCGTCCGAAGTCGAGGGGCGCCAGTACCGCGGGACGTGGTACTGCCCGCTCCCGTACGACGACCTCGACCGCGCGCCCGAGACCGACGACTACCCCGACCGAGGCTCCGGCGGTGCCTTCCGGCTGGCGGAAATCCCCCGCGTCCCCCGCCTCAGGGACGTTGTCGGCCCGAGCGCCATCATGCTCGGTGCCTCGCTCGGGAGCGGCGAGACGCTGTTCTGGCCCGGACTCATCTCCCGCCACGGCTGGGGCCTCTACTGGGCGTTCGTCGTCGGTATCCTCACCCAGTTCGTCGTCAACACCGAACTCCAGCGGTGGACGCTCGCCACCGGCGAGAGCGTCTTCCGCTCCTACGTCCGAGTTCACCGTGCGTGGCCGTGGGCGTTCCTCCTCGCCGGCCTCCTGAGTCTCGGATGGCCCGGCTGGGCCGCCGGCGCCGCACAGGTCGTCGCCACCGCGGCCGGCCTCGCGGGATCGACGCTCCTCGGTCTTCCCGCGTGGAAGCCCCTCGCCGTCGGCCTCCTCCTCGTCGTCTGGCTCTCGTACCAGGTATCGTCAGTCGCGTACAACGCCGTCGAGGCGGTGCAGGTCGGCCTCCTCCTCGTTGCCCTCGTGACTGCCCTCTCCCTCGCCGTCGTCAGCGGCGCTATCCTCGAACTCGACTCTATCCCGACAGCCGTCGCCGGTATTGGGACGCTCCCGGCGCAGATGGACGTAGCCGTCTTCCTTGGCGGCCTCGCGTTCGCTGGCGCCGGTGGGTATCTGAATCTTTCGCAGAGTCTCTGGGTGCGCGAGAAGGGGTACGGCATGGGTAACTACCAGGGCCGCGTCCGCAACCCGCTGAGCGGTGACGACCCCGAACCCATTCGCCCTGACGGCTTCACCTTCCGCCCGACGCGACTGAACCTGAAACGGTGGCGTGGCTGGTGGCGCGTCACCCGGGCCGAGCACTTCCTCACCTTCGTCGTCGGCCTCCTCGGCGTCGCGACGGTGCTCATGGCCGTCGCCCACCGCCACGCACCGGGCACGTCGACGAACGCCCTCGAAATGTGGCTCGGCGAAATCGCCCCCGCACTCGGCGGCCTGGGTGGCCTCCTCGTGTTCGTCCTCCTCTTCGTCGCGCTGTTTACCACCGAGTACGCCATCGTCGAGTCCTTCGTCCGAAACTCCGCCGACGCCGTCTACGAGACGTTCGCCCGCGACGCCGGCTGGGACCTCTCCCGACTGTTCTGGTGGTTGCTCACTGCCTTCACGCTCTGGGGCGTCGTCATCATCGTCCTGTTCACCACGCCACTCGGCACCCAAGGCCCCTTCTTCTTGCTCGTCGTCGGTGCCGCCCTCTCCGGGATGATGATGTGGCCCTACACCATCCTGACGCTCTTGGTCAACACCGAACGCCTGCCCGAACACCTCCAGCCAAGTTGGGGCCGCGTCGTCGCCATGTGGTGGGCAGCGGGTTTCTACGGGTTCTTCAGCGTCCTCTTACTCGGCGAGACAGCCACGATGGTCGGTCTCGATGCCCTCGACACGGCGGTCACCGTTGCCGGGAGCGCGCCCGGGGGGTACGTCATCTGGATCGGCTACGCGCTCGTCCAAGGCTACGCCGTCGTCCGCTCCGTCCGCGCCAAGCGGACCGCATCGGGCACCGTCGACGCCCTGAGTGCGCTCGATTAACAGATTGGGTGTTTTACCCTTTGTCGGTGGTCAGGACCGGGGCCACGTCGTGCGATGCCTGACACGTGCGAGCGCGGACCGAAGCTACAAAGCCGCCTCAACACGTCGATTAGGGTATGGCAACGACGACCACGAACCCGACGCTCTCGGCGTTCGAGGAATCCCTCGCCGCCCTCGACGTCGAACTCACCCGGACGACGGTCGACGATTTCGCCGCGACGCTCGACGATATCGTCCGCGACCCCGCTGTCGGCGTCCCCCTCCCCTTCGACGTCGATTATCCCGACAGCGTGACCGTGGACCCGACGCCCGCGGCCGTCGAACGGGCGACGACGGGGGTGACGCCCGCCTCCTACGGCATCGCCAACTACGGCAGCGTCGTCCTGCCCTCTACCGACTCGGGCGCCGAACTCGTCAGCCTCTATCCCGAACTCCACGTCCCCGTCGTCCACGCGGACGATATCCTGCCCGACCTGCCGTCCGCGCTCGACCGATTCGGGGACGCCGCTCGCGACGACGACCTGAGCGCCATCGTCGCCACCGGGCCGAGCGCCACCGCCGACATGGGTGACCTCGTCCTCGGAGCGCACGGCCCGAAGGCGGTCCACGTGGTGATGATCGATGAGTAAGGGTGACCGCGCCGCCGAGATTCGGCGACTCATGGCGACCGAAGGCCCCGCCATCGAGGAGAACACCAAGGGGTTCAACCGGAAGCGACAGGAGGCCGTCGCCGACCTGGAGAACTACGAGGAACTTCGCACGCGCGCCCGCGCAATCAAGGAGGACGCCATCGACCGCCTCCCCGAGCTCGTCAACGAGTTGCGCGAGAGCGTCGAGGACAACGGCGGCACTCTCTACATCGCCGACGACGCCGAGGACGCGAACCGTTACATCCGCGACCTGGCGGCCGACAAAGACGCCGACAGCGTCGTCAAGAGCAAGTCGATGACCACCGAGGAACTGGAGGTCAACGACGCCCTCGAAGCCGACGGCGTCGATGTCGTCGAGACGGACCTCGGCGAGTGGGTGGTCCAGCTCGCCGACGAGTCCCCGTCGCATCTCATCGCGCCCGCCATCCACCGGTCGCGCGAGAGCATCGCCGAACTGTTCCAAGAGGTGTTCGACCCTGAGGACCCGCCGAAGACGGCGAGCGAACTCACGATGTTCGCCCGCGAGAAACTGGGCGCGCGCATCCGCGACGCCGACATCGGCATGACCGGCGCCAACTTCATCACCGCCGACAGCGGGACGATGGCACTCGTCACCAGCGAGGGCAACGCCCGGAAGTGTGCGGTCACGCCCGACACCCACGTCGCAGTCGCCGGCGTCGAGAAAATCATCCCCTCGACCGACGACCTCTCGCCGTTCCTCGAACTCCTCGCACGCTCTGGGACGGGACAGGACCTCACCGCCTACGTCTCCATGCTCACCCCGCCCGTCGACTCTCCCTCCATCGACTTCGACGACGACGAGACGCCCCTCTCGGAGCTCGACTCGGACCGCGAGTTCCACCTTGTCCTCGTCGACAACGGTCGGATGGCGATGCGCGAGGACGACCAACTCCGCGAGACGCTCTACTGCATCCGGTGTGGTCAGTGTTCGAACTCCTGTGCCAACTTCCAGCACATCGGCGGCCACGGCTTCGGCGGCGAGACCTACTCTGGCGGCATCGGCACCGGATGGGAAGCGGGCATCGAGGGCCTCGACACCGCCGCCGAGTTCAACGACTTCTGTACCGGCTGTTCGCGCTGTGTGAACGGCTGCCCGACCAAAATCGACATCCCGTGGATAAACACGGTCGTCCGCGACCGAATCAACCGCGGCGAGGAACCCGACGGCGTCGACCACCTCGTCGAGGGACTGACGCCCGACGAGGAACCCGGCGGTCTCGACCTCGGCAAGCGCCTGTTCGGTAACTTCGAGACGCTCGCGAAACTCGGGAGTGCGACCGCGCCGGTCTCCAACTGGCTCGCCGACGCCGCACCCGCCCGGTGGGCGCTCGAACGCGTCGCGGGCGTCGACGCGCGCCGCGACCTGCCCGAGTTCCAGCGCGAGACGCTCGTCGAGTGGTTCGAGAACCGCGTCGCTACCGTCTCCGACCCCACCCGAGAGGTCGTGCTCTACCCCGACGTGTACACCAACCACGTGCAGGTCGAACGCGGGAAAGCCGCCGTCCGGGTGCTCGAAGCTCTCGGCGTCTCGGTCCGGATTCCGTCGGTCCGGTCGAGCGGTCGCGCACCCCTCTCACAGGGGATGATCGCCACTGCCGAAGACCACGCCCACGACGTCTACGGCAGTCTCGCCGAACACCTCGATGCCGGGCGCGACGTGGTCGTCATCGAACCCTCGGACATCGCCATGTTCGAGAACGAGTACGAGCGCTTCCTCTCCGAGAAATCCGCCGAGCGCCTGCGCGACAATTCCTACGAGATCATGGAGTACGTCTACGGTCTGCTGGAGAACGGCGCCGACGCCGGCGCGCTCCGCGGTGGCTCGGGCGAGGAAGTCGCGTACCACGCCCACTGCCAGCAGCGCACGCTCGGCCTCGAAGCCCACACCGTCGCGGTGCTCGAAGACCTCGACTACGACGTCATCACCTCCGACGTGGAGTGCTGTGGCATGGCCGGGTCGTTCGGTTACAAGGACACCTACTACGAACTGAGCATGGACGTGGGCGACGACCTCGCCGAGCAGTTCTCGACGCCGGAAGCCCGTGACCGGACGGTCGTCGCCAGCGGTACCTCCTGTCTGGAGCAACTCGACGCCCTGCTCTCGCGGCCCACGACGCACCCGGTGGAACTCGTCGCGCCGTAAGCGGTCGCATCTGTCGTGCCGTCAGGCTCCGATTTCCCCTGCGTGCGGCAACCTCGCCTCCCCCGCGACGAGTCTCGCCGCACGCCACCATTCGGCCGAGGGTACAAATTGTCAGTCCGTAACGCGACGACAACCCCTGTCGTCTCCGCTCGGTCGCTTCAGACCGTCGTCTTTCGCGTCGATTCGTCGCGATACCGCTCGAATATCGACTCGGCGGCCGTCCGTAGCTCCGGGTCCGTCGACACCGCGAGCGCGTGCGGTTGTCCGTCCTTCGAGGCGCCGAACGCCGCGGTGTCGTCCATGACGCCCACGAAAAACGAGATTGGCTTCGGATGGACGTAGATATCGACCGAATCCGACTCAATGGTGGTCTCGTGGCCCTCGCGGTAGTCGACCCGTTCACTCGCCCGTTCGCTCGCTCGTTCGGAGATGACCGTCTCCACGTCGAACTCCTCACTGCGTCGAATCCGAGACGCCAGTTGGTCGATGCTCTCTTGTTGGACCGCCGGGGCTACCTCCCGGATATACGTCGACTCCGCCCGGAGAGAGAGCACGCGGTCGAGGATGCTGAACGGGTCCGCACTCGACGCGACGAGGAGCTCGGCGCCAGACAGTGCGTCGATGGGTAGGTCACGGAAGACGGGTGGGCCGTTCCGGAGAAGCGCCTCGAACTCGACTGCCGTCGCCGTCCGGTCGAGCGTGTCGTCGAACCGCGTCGCGATACCCGCGCCGAAGGGCGTGAGTCGGAGTTCGCGGTCGGCCTGTCGGAGGTAGCCCCGCTCTTCGAGGGAGTTGACGACGCGGACGACCGTCCGGTGTGACGCGTCGAGTCGTGACTCCAGCGTGGAGCGGTCGACGGGTTCGTCGTCTGCGACGATACCGAGCGCCTCGGCTCGGTTGTCGGACTGTGTGAGATATCGGAGTTCCGCGACGGCGTCTTCCATACGCGCTACTCGTCCGTCGCTAACTTAAACAGATACGAACGGCCGGTCCGGGTGCGTCGCGTCGCCCCCTTCCGCGAACTATTAAGACCCGCGGCGAACAGGTGGTTCGTATGGACGGTACGCCACAGGAGATTACGACGCTCGTCGGGCGCGAGGTGTATTCGAACAACGGGGTCTTCGTCGGCGAAGTCGAGGACGTTCGTCTCGACCTGAGTCAGCAGACGGTCACCGGGCTCGCGCTCGGCGAACTGAGTCAGGAACTGTTCGCCGGGCGCATCGAGTCCGGCAAGGGCGTGATGATTCCGTACCGGTGGGTTCGTGCCGTCGGCGACGTGATTCTCATCAACGACGTGGTCGAACGACTCGAAGACGACGGCGAGGACGAGGAAGTCATCGCTTAACTGCCGTTTCCGGACTCTGACGCGCTCTCGACACCCATCGCGTCGAACAGCTTCTTCCGCACCGCTTCCTCGGCCAGCGAGAGGAGCGTATCGCGGTTGTCCTCGCTCGCCTCGATGCCCGTGAAGAGACCGAGCGGAATCTCGACGCTCCCCTGCGTCGAGTGCCCGCCCGTCTCCCCGATACCGCCGTAGGCGTCTTCGAGGACGTTCCCGATATTGATGCGGATGTCCTTCGAGCGCGCCGCGAGGTAGATGGTGTCGTCGGCGATGCCGAACACGGCGGTGGTCGTGATGCCCTCCAGGTTGAGGAGGTGTTGGGCGGCCTGGGCGAGGGCGTCACGGTCACGGATGAAGCCCGCGTTCGAGACGAGGTGACTCCCCTGCACCTGCCGGTTCTGGATGGCCTCGGCGAGGACGTCCAGCGTCTCCGGCGACATCGACGGCGACTCCACCTGCTCCAGCGTGTCGTGGTTGGCGAAGGGGTAGAGATACGCCGCCGCGGTCAGGTCCGCGGGCGTCGTGTCGCGCTTGAAATCCAGCGTCTCGGCGCGAATGCCGTACAGGAGCGCCGTCGCCACCGCTTCGTCCGGCGAGAGGTCGAACTCCTGGATGTACTTCGTGAGAATCGTCGACGTCGAGGAGACGTTGGGGCGGACGTCCATGAAGTCGGCGTCATAGTCCGACTCCGGTTCGTAGTGGTCGATGAAGACGTCGACGGCGGTTTCGAGGCCGATGTCGCCCGACTTCATGTGGTCGACGAGGGCGACGAGTCCGTACTCGTCGAGCGACTCCACCTCCGTCAGTGGCAGGAGCTCGATACCGAGCAGATTCACGAACGCGCGGTTCTCCTGATGGCCGATATCGCCGTGATAGAGGATGTCCGCGTCGACGTCGTGGGCCTCGGCGATGGCCTGTAGCGCCACTGCGCTGGCGATGGAGTCGGGGTCCGGGTTGTCGTGTGTGAGGATGGCGAGTCCGCCCTCGCCGCCGGTGCGAAGCAGGTCCGCGAGTTGCTGGGCCTTGTATTCGAGTTCGCCCGTCTCCAGCGCTCGCAGCGCCGACTCCGCGATGACCTGCGACGGGTTGATGACGACGTCCGCGCCCGCTTCGGTGAGTTCGTCCTCCGAGACGGGGTCGGACGCACGTACGATGATGAACTGGTCGCCGCCACGCTCTCGAATCGTCGATACCGCCGCCTTGTTCGCTTCCACGTCGGACGCGAGGATGAGAAGCACCTCGCGGTCGGCGACCAGGTCCGCCACCTCGTCGTCGCGGATGTCGGTCTGGCGCGCGTTGAGGTCCTGATCGCGCAGCGCCTCGACCCGACTCTCGTCTCGGTCGAGGATGAGCACGTTCTTGCCCTCGTCCGCGAGCTCCTCGGCGACAGCGTGCCCGACGCTCCCGCACCCGAGAATCGCGTACGACGACATTGTCGAGACCGTAGCCGCCTTACTCATATGCCCTGAGTATTCCGGCCGTCACACTTAACGGCGTCCCTTCGACCCCTCCGCCCCGAAGGGAAACGCCTTTTAGTAGCCCTCCGGTAGCGAAAGGCGAGGGCCGGTAGCTCAGTCAGGTAGAGCGACGGACTCTTAATCCGTCGGTCGGGGGTTCAACTCCCTCCCGGCCCGCTTCTGCGAGGAACGAAGGTGACGAGCGAAGCAGCTACGGAGGAGTTGAACCTGGGAGTGAAGCGGAGCGAAACGACCGTGGTTCAACTCCCTCCCGCCCGTTTTCCTGCGAACGTCAGTGAGCAGTGAAAACGCCCGAGGGCGTTGAACGAGAGAACGTCGAGTGGTAACGAGGCGTTCGCGTGGTTCAACTCCCTCCCGGCCCGTAAGAAATCCGCGAGCGACAGCGAGCGGTTTCGAACGACCCGTGGTGGGCGTTGAACGAGGCGTTCGCGTGGTTCAACCCCCTCCCGGCCGACTCTCGACCCCAAACCCACGACGCTGATATGGGATACTTCCGTTAGCGCCATGCATGGACCGCGGACACCTAACGACTGGACTCGTGTTGCTACTCGTCGTCTTGGCGGGCTGTTCCGGCCCCGGCGGGAACGGTGGCGAGACGGCCACGGCGGCGCCCACCGCGACGCCGGCGTCGACACCCGCCTCGACACCGACCGCCACGCAGTCGGCCGAGTCGTACCCAGACGGGTGGTCAGCGTCGGGCGTCGAGGACGCGCAGGCGGCCCGCGACTCGCATTATCGGGCCGTCCTCGCGGGCCCGTCGACGACCGTTGAGTACCAGTCGCGGGTCCTCGAATCGGAAAACGATACGGGCCACGACACCACGCTGGAGATGGCACTCGACACGCAGAACCGACGGCTCTACGCCGACATCGAGGGCGCCGACGCCCATCGACAGGTGTTCTTCGCCGACGGTCGGCTCTCGCGGTGGGATGTCGCCAACGAGACGGTTGTCTCCGAGTCCGAGACGCAGTTCCACCTCGTTGCGCAGTCGGTCGACCGGAGCGTCCTCGTCTCGCACCTCCTGCTCTACGAACTCGAAGAGAACGGAACGGTCAGTCGAAGCGGCGTCACGGCCCGTCGCTACGAGGTGACCGGTGTCTACCGGAACACGCTCTCGAACGCCTACGGGTCGGCCACGGCCGCCGACGGCCACCTCGTCGTCGGGCCGAACGGCCGACTCATCGAACTCGAGACGACGGTGACGTTCTCCCGGGCGCGGGTCCGCTACCACTACCAACACTCGAACTTCGGCCAGACGACGGTGCAGACCCCCGACTGGCAGGCGTCGTGAGCCGTTAGTCGATACTGACGACGACTTTTCCTTGGTGCTCGCCAGCGTCGACGTAGCGGTAGGCCTCGCGGGCGTCCTCGAAGTCGAAGACGCGGTCGATGACCGGTTCCAGCTCTGCGACGGCCATCGCGTCGAGCATCCGGTCGAACATCGCACGACTGCCGACGCCGATGACGCCCTCCACGTTGAGGGCCTTGTGGAGAATCGCGCTGGGGTCGACCTGTCCCGCCTGCCCGGCGAGGACGCCGATGAGGTGGACGTGGCCGCCGAAGCCCGCCGCCGTCAGCGAGCGTTCGAGCGTCCCCGGACCGCCGACTTCGACGACGTGGTCGACGCCGCCAGTTCGCTCCAAGACGGCGTCGCCCCACTCGGGTGTCTCTTCGTAGTTGAGTGTCTGTGCGGCGCCGAGCTCGCGCGCCCGGTCGAGTTTCTCGTCGCTGGAGGAGGTCACGATGGTCTCCGCGCCGTGGAGGGTAGCGAACTGGAGCGCGAAGGTGGAGACGCCGCCGGTGCCGAGTGCGAGCACCGTCTCACCGGCGCCGAGGTCGCCGTCTTCCGCGAGGGCGCGCCACGCCGTGAGGCCCGCACACGACAGCGTCGCCCCGGCCTCGTAGGAGAGGTAGTCGGGGAGGACGGGCAGACTCTCGGCGGGGAAGGTGGCGTACTCCGCGAGCGCACCGTCGACGTTGCCGCCAGTCGTGCGCTGGATTTTCTCGGTCGTCGCGGGGCCGTCGATCCAGTCGGGGGCGAAGGGGGTCGCGACGCGGTCGCCCGCAGCGAGGCGGTCTACATCCGCACCGACCTCGACGACTTCGCCGGCACCGTCCGAGAGCGGGACGACGGGGAGCGACATGCCGGGGTAGGCGAGGTCGGCGTTCGCGATGGCGAGGTCGCGGTAGTTGAGCGACGCGGCTCGAAGCCGAATCAGCGCCTCGTCGTCGGCCGGCGTCGGCCGGTCACGCTCGACTTCGACGACGCCCTCGTAGTCACTGTCGGTCTCCTGAACTTCGTAGGCTCGCATTGGCCCATCACGGTGACGGTCGCATTTGAGTGCTGGGGAGGGGTCGGTTCGTGCCGGTTCGCGGGTGCGTTCGAGGGAAAATTTGCGTGTGTCGTGGTCACGCTTGCCAATTCCGCGCGAATAGAAACTTGCTTTTGCATGGGTTTCTGACGCCAACATACACACACAGATGAGCTATCCGTCTACTCTCCCCGAATGGGTTCCGAGGTGATCAGTGCGTGCGAATCGAACGCGAAGCGGTCCTGATCGTCGTCCTCATCGGCCTCGTCCTCACCCCGATGTGGTATTTCGCGATAGCGAGTGGCGAGCCGACGCCCGGCGTTCAGTTGCAGAGCGACAGCGACACGGAAATCGTGCCCACCGAGACGTTCCTTCCGACGCCGAACGAAGTCAACACCAACGTCTCCGGTGTGGTGACGTGGCTCGCCCTGTTCGTCCTCGTGGCGATGATCGTCTACACGAGGCGATTCACCGAGCGGGTCGGGCGGGCGACCGACGCCCTCAGGCTAGACGGCACCGTCCTGCCGTCGTGGCTGACCTCCGAGCACCGGTCGGTGCTCGCCTACTGGCCGGCCCGCACGCCCTCGGCAGGGTTGGTAACGCTCGCCCTTCTCACGTGGGCCGTCGTCTCCTTCGCCGGCCTGCTCGCGTGGGAGGGTCTCAACTACGCCCGCACGCAGTTCATCGGCGTCTACATGGGATTGATGCTGCTCACGATGGGCGTCTGGATGGCTGTCTACATGACGTGGTTCATGCCGAGTATCACGGTCGCAGAACAACGAGAGCACTAACCAATGACTGACGACGACATTCCAGACGACGCGGTACCGCTCAACGAAACTGACCACGAGATATCGGTGACGACGCGCCGTAACGTCGCCAAGGTGCTTGGCGCGATGGGTGGGGCCGCTGCCATCGGGGCCTTCTCCGTCAACTTCATCACCGGACTGGCCGACGCCGGCCTCGCGAGCGGCGGGGAGGACCTCACCTACGAGAACATCTACGTCGAGGGCACGCACCTCGTCGACCAAGAGGGTGAGCGCATCTCCGCCGACCAGATAGAACAGGGCAGCGGCGACACCATCACCGCTCTCCCGGAGAAAGAGGGCGGTGGCGCTCTCGAAAACAAGAAGGCGACGACGCTACTCGCACGCTTCGGCGCCGACGACTTCGAGGAGCCGACCGAACTCGATTGGACGGCCGACGGCTACGTCGCCTACTCCATGGTCTGCACCCACGAGGAGTGTCTGGTGTCGGGCCGCGACGGAGACGACCTCTTCTGCCCGTGCCACGGCACCTCGTACGACCCGCTGCGCGGCGCCGAGGTAGTCGGTGGTCCCGCTCCCGACCCGCTCCCGCAGCTTCCCATCGGCGTCAGCGACGAGGGCAATCTCCTGCTCGCGACCGGTCCCTTCGAGGGCCCAATCGGAGCCTCGCACTAACATGACCGACGAACTCTCTGACGATACGACGGACGTCGAGACGCGCCCCGACGGCGGCGTCGAGCGATACGAGCACAGTCGGCTCTATCGCTGGCTCGACGACCGACTCGACCTCGACGACGACTCGTTCGGGAAGGCGTTCCCCGACGACCGATACGGCTCGTTCCTGCTCGGCGAGGTGGCGCTGTTCTCCTTCGTCATCCTCGCGGCCACGGGGACGTTCCTCGGACTGATGTACACGCCCCACGCCTCCGAAGTCGTCTATCAGGGGCAGGTTGCCCAGTACGCCGGCGAGTCGGTCCCCGGCGCGTTCGCGAGCGTCCTGCGCATCTCCTACGACGTTCGCTTCGGGATGTTCATTCGGATGGCCCACCACTGGGCGGCGTACCTCTTCCTCGCCGCTATCGGCCTGCACATGTTCCGTGTCTTCTTCACCGGCTCGTATCGCAACCCGCGCGAGCCGAACTGGGTCGTCGGAAGCGTCCTCCTCTTGCTGGCGCTCGGCGAGGGGTACTTCGGCTACGCGCTCCCCTACGACGACTTCAGTGAGACGGCAACGACCATCGGGTTCCAGATGACGTCCTCGATTCCGGTCCTCGGGACGACGCTGAAGAATCTCATCTTCGGCGGGAACTTCCCCGCGGACGCGACGTACATCCTGCCGAGATTCTTCTTCTATCACGTCTTCCTGCTCCCGGCGATCATGGCGGGCCTCATCGGCCTGCACATGTTCATCCTGCTCCGCCAGAAGCACACGGAGCACGCGGAGAGTTCGCGTGACGCGGACTCGCCCGTCGGCCCCGACCCCGACGACGAGAGCGTCGTCGTCGGCGTGCCGATGTGGCCGAACCAGGCAGCGATGTCCGTCGTCATTTTCCTCTTCACCGCCTCTATCGTGTCGTTCCTCGCGGCACTCTTCCCGGTGCAACGGGTCGCCATCATCGGCCCCGCGTCGCCGCTCACCCAACCGTCGGGCGTCCGTCCCGACTGGTTCTTCATGTGGGTGTTCGGCGCGCTGAACATGACGCCGAATATCTTCGCCGGCTACGGGCGATTCATCGGCGGCGTGCTCTTCCCCGGCATCGTCACCGGCGTGATGGCGATGTGGGCGTTCATCGACCGCCACGACGAGCCGGTTCACTTCACCGCGAACCCGCTCGACCGGCCGATGCCTACCGCCGTCGGCGTCGCTGCCATCTCGATGATTATCGTCCTCTCCATCGCCGGCATGAACACGTTCATCGCCGAGACGCTGGGGATGAGCGGAGACGCCATCTACCCCTACCTGCTCGCGATGACGATTCTCGTCCCGCCGTTGCAGGGACTCATCGTCTACGTCGCGCTCAAGCGACGGCAGTCGCGGTTGGAGGACTGAGACCCAGATGCAGCTCTCCCCCCGGGTGTATTTCGCGGTCGACCGACTGACGAAACTCGTGGGTCTGCTCGCGCTGGCTGGGGGTATCGGCGGCGCGTTCGGCTCACTCTCCCCCGTCGTCGCCATCGCCGGCGCTATCGTCGGCGTTGCGACGGTGTTCGTCGAGTCGTCGGGCTAGCCGAGCATCTGTTTCGCTCGCACGCCGAGCAACCAGAGCCCACAGAGGCCGAGGATGACCATCCCGCCGAGGCCGGTGAGTCCCGAGAGGAAAAAGAGGGTTCCACTCGTCGTCGGCGCGGTCCCGCGGAGGCCCAACCCGACTGCGGCCACGAGGAAGGAGCCAGCCCACAGGGCCGCGCCGGCCGTCGCCACGCGGGCGAGACGCGGATGGACGAAGCGGTCGAAAAACGACGCCATACCCGTCTATTCTCGCCACCGCTCAACACCGTTGCGATTCGGGTCGATAGGATTTACCGACGGACAGCGACAGTATTAGGAATCAGCGACAGCTACCTCGCCGTGTGTCTTCCGACGAGTCGCCCCCGGAATCGACTGCCGACGCGACGCCCGTGACCGTCACCGTCTACACGCGCGAGGAGTGTCACCTCTGTCACGAGGCCATCGAGACCATCAAGCGCGTCGCCGACTCGGTGGCGCGCCCGGTGTCGATAGAGACGGTCGACGTCGACACCGACCCCGACCTCCAAGAGGAGTACGGCGAGCGTGTGCCGTACGTCCTCGTCGCCGACCGGCCCGCGTTCAAGTACCGCGTCGACGCCGACGAGCTGCGCGCGACGCTCGCCGAGCGATAGAACGGGGCTGATGTCGATTCCGAAATGGATTCAAAGGTACTACACGGAGATACGGGTACATGGTTCAGAACGGCACGAAGCGGTCGACCGGCGCACGCAGTCGTCGGGGCTTTCTGCGGACTGTCGGCGGCGTGACTGTGGGTGCCCTCGCCGCCACGCCCGCCACGGCACAGAGCGGCGGCGGGACGACGCATACGATTTCGATGCTGACCGAGGGGGGTTCCTACTACTTCGACCCCATCGGCCTGCACGTCGAACCCGGCGACACCGTCGAGTGGGTCAACGAGAGCGGTCAGCACTCGGCCACGTCCTACACGTCGGACAACCCCCGCTACGACGGTGACCGTCGCATCCCGTCCGGAGCGGAATCGTGGAACAGCGGCGTCTTCGAGGAGTCGGGGGCGACCTTCTCCTACACGTTCGAGGAGACGGGCACGTACGACTACTACTGCATTCCCCACCGGACGCTCGGCATGGTCGGCCGCATCGTCTGTGGCTCTCCCGGCGGGCCTGCCGCGGAGAACGAGTTCCCCGAATCGGACTCGCCGCAAGGCACTATGCCGTCCTCGGAGACCATCGTCGAGGAGGGCAGCCTCGAGTGGCCGTACGTTCCGACGACCGACCACGGCGGCCCGCCGCTCCTGTTCTGGGGTGGCGTCGGCGCCCTCGGCGCCACGAGCGCCTACCTGTTCACGGTGTACGACCGCGCGTCCGGTCGCTACTCCACGCCCGACCTGCCCGGCAACGAGTAATCCTGTCGGCTACGTCGATACGGACAGTCGGCATCTCGAACGCCGACCTGCTCGATTCGGTCATACCGACAGCACGAGCCGCTGACACACCCGAATTCGGCGCACTCTTGTAACTGACTCTACGATTTCGATCGTGGCTTCCGACGCTTCGCTGTCGATACTGCACGTTGACGACCGCCTCCTCATCGCGGTGTCGGCGATATCCTGACTCAGACAGCGACCCACCCCGATTATTTATGATTCTGCGCCCGAACCCCGAGACGACGTGACTCGCGTACTGCTCGCTCACCCGTCGCCCGAGACGGCGACACGCCTCGCGACCGCACTCGGTGACGCCGACCCGACTACGTCCGTCGTTGTCGCGACGGCCGTCGACGAGGCGGTCGACCAGTCGTCGGACGCCGACTGCGTCGTCGTCGCGTTCGACCCCGTCGACCAGTCCGGCGTCGACCTGCTTCGGGCGCTCCGCACGACCGCTCCCGACGTACCACAGGTCCTCGCCCCCGGCGCCGACGCCGCCGACGCCGACTCGCTCGCCGACCGCATCGCGGCGTCGACGGCCGTTCCGGCGAGTGACCTCCTCGACGGCGTGCCGGGCATCGGCTGTGTCGTCACGCCCGACGGTGACCCCGTTCGAGCGAACGCCCGGTGTCGCGAGGTGCTTGGCGATCCGCCACACGACGTGACCGACCTCGTTCCGGCCGTGGAGCGCGACCACCTCCTCGCCGCGGTGGACGGCGCGGTCGAGGAGGGACAGGTCACGGCACAGATGCCGGCCGCGGCCGACGAGCGACCGCCACACGAGTGGACGCTGACTCGTCTCGACCAGGTCGTCAGCGTCGTCGGCCTCGACGTGTCCGCGCGCGAGGACTTCGCCGCCGAACTCCGGGACACCGAAGCGGCGCTCGCGGCGCTCTACGATACGCTCTCGAACCGCGACCTCTCCTTCGAGGCGCGCTTGGAGCGGATTCTCGAACTCGGCTGTGAGCGCCTCGGCGTCGATTACGGCTTCCTCACGCGAATCAACGGCGACACGCAGCGAATCGTCGCCTCGCGGGGCACGCACCCACTGCTGCAACCGGGCGAAGAGTGCCCGCTCTCGGAGGCCTACTGCCGCAAGGCGATACAGAGCGACGGCCTCCTCGGGATTCACGACGCCATCGCCGCGGGGTGGGAGTCCGACCCCGCGTACAACACCTTCGGCCTCGGCTGTTATCTCGGCGGCAAAATCGTCGCCGACGACCACCTCTACGGCACGCTCTGTTTCGCAGACGACGACCCGCGCGGCATGACGTTCACCGACGCCGAGCGGACGTTCGTCGAACTGCTGACGCGGTGGGTGAGCTACGAACTCGAAGAGCGGATGGCCCGGGAGGACTTGGAGCGCCAGAACGACCGCCTCGCGGAGTTCGCGAGCATCGTCTCCCACGACATCCGCAATCCGCTGAACGTCGCGAAAGGGAAGTTACAGGTCGCCCAAGAGACGGACGACCCGACGCATCTCGACGAGGTGGCGGACGCCCTCGACCGGATGGAGCAGCTGGTCACCGGGTTGCTCGACCTCGCCAAACAGGGGTCGGTCATCGAATCCGTCGAGGAGGTGCGGTTGAGCGACGTGGCCGAGGATGCGTGGGCGAACGTGGCGACCGACGGCGCGACCCTGACCGTCGACGACGACGGCCTCGTCGAGGCTGACCCCGGGCGATTCCTGCAGTTGCTGGAGAATCTCATTCGTAATAGTATCGAACACTGCGCCACGCCCGACACCCTCACCGTCCACGTCGGCGTCCTTACCAACGGCTTCTACGTCGCCGACACCGGTCCCGGCATCGACCCGGAGGAACGCGAAGCCATCTTCGAACGCGGCCACACCACCGGCGGTGGCTCCGGCCTCGGGTTGACCATCGTCCGCGCCGTCGCCGACGCGCACGGCTGGACCATCGACGTGACCAACGCCGCCGACGGCGGCGCCCGCTTCGAGTTCTCCGGCGTCGAACGTCCCGTCGACCCCGAGTAGAACAGGAACGTTTATGATAGATGGGCCGTTCGTATTTGGTAATGCGCCCTCACGTCGTACCTGTACGCGACTAATCCTTCTCCACTGACAGGTATCGACGTTCAACCGATTTCGCCGCCATCTCGCGCATGAGTACGCCTCACCCGACACACACCCAGACCGACCGCACCGCTACCGAACCGACGCTCACCGACGGCCGCTGGCGCGCCGACCCGCCAGCTGCTCCCGACTCTGCCGTTCACGACGCGCCGCGACAGTTCTCGCTCTCGACCCAGCGCCTCTACAACCTCATCGACGACGAAAATCGCGCGATGCTCGACTAGTCCAGGAAGTCCGGTTCGATTCGCTTCTCGTCGCGTTCCGCCTGGACGTGGGCGACGAACGACTCCATGTCGACGTCTTTCTGCTCGCGTTCCTTCCGGTCACGCACCGAGACAGTGCCGCTCTCCTCCTCGTCGTCGCCGACGATGAGCATGTACGGCACGCGGTCGCTGTGTGCCTGCTGAATCTTCCGCCCGACGGTCCACGAGCGGTCTTCGACTTCGACGCGGAAGCCGTCGAGTTCGTTCTTGAGGCGGTGAGCGTAGCCCAAGTTGTCGTCGCTGACGGGCAGGATGCGCACCTGTTCAGGTGCCAGCCAGAGCGGGAACTTCCCGTTGAAGTGCTCGATGAGCACCATCAGGAATCGCTCGTAGCTTCCGTAGAGCGCGCGGTGGAGCATGACTGGGCGGTGGTCCTCGTTGTCCTCGCCGGTGTAGGTGAGGTCGAACCGTTCGGGCATGTTGAAGTCGAGTTGGACGGTCGGGCCGTCCCACTTGCGCCCGAGGGCGTCCTCGAACGCGAAGTCGATTTTCGGGCCGTAGAAGGCGCCGTCACCCGACTCCACGTCGTAGTCGATGCTCTGGGAGTCGAGGACCGAACGCAGCTGCGATTCGGCGCGCTCCCAGATTTCGTCGCTCCCGACCGATTTCTCCGGCCGGGTCGCGAGCGCGACTTCCGCGTCGAGGTCGAACGTCTCGAAGACGCGGAAGATGTTGTCGATGACGAGGGTCACCTCCGACTCGATTTGGTCCGGGCGGACGAACACGTGGCCGTCGTCGATGGTGAACGACCAGACCCGGGAGAGCCCCGAGAGTTCGCCACGCTGTTCCTTGCGGTACACCTTGCCGTCCTCGAAGTAACGGACGGGCAGGTCGCGGTAACTCCACGAGGACTGGTCGAAGATGGTCGCGTGGCCCGGGCAGTTCATCGGCTTCAGGCCGTACTCCTCGTCGTTGACGTCGAGGAGGAACATGTCGTCGACGTAGTTCTCGTAGTGGCCCGACTTCTTCCACAGTTCGGTGCGGAAGAGGTGTGGCGTCTCGACGGGGTCGTAGCCCGCGTCGAGGTTCATCTGCCGCGCGAAGTCCGAGAGTTCGTCGAGGACGCGCTTCCCGTTGGGGTGATAGAGCGGCAGGCCCGGGCCAGTCGTCTCGTCGATGGAGAACAGGTCGAGCTCCCGGCCGAGCTTTCGGTGGTCGCGCTCTTGGGCCTCGCGGCGGCGTTCGAGGTAGTCCTCCATGTCCGACTCGTCGGCGAAGGCCGTGCCGTAGACTCGCGTCAGCGTGTCGTTGTCCTCGTCGCCCCGCCAGTACGCCGACGAGATGTTGAGGAGGGTGAAGGCGCCGATTTCGCCCGTGGAGTCGACGTGCGGTCCCTGACAGAGGTCCTCGAAGTCGCCCTGCTGGTAGAGGGAGACGGGGTCTTCGCCCGCCGCCTCCGTCTCGAGGATGTCCCGTTTGTACGGGTTATCGTCGTACTGCGCTTTCACCTCGTCGCGCGAGCGTTCGACGCGTTCGATGTCGAGGTCGGACGCGATGATGTCCTCGGCCTCGGCCTCGATATCCTCGAGGTCCTCGCTGTCGAGGTCGACGTTCGCCACGTCGTAGTAGAAGCCGTCGTCGGTCGGCGGGCCGATAGCGAGTTTGGCGTCGGGATACAGTCGCTGGAGTGCCTGTGCGAAGACGTGGGCCGCCGAGTGGCGCAACACGCGCAGGTACTCGTCGCTGTCTTCGGTGACGATGACGAGTTCCACGTCGTCGTGAAGCGGCGTGACCTTGGCCACGAGGTCGCCGTCGACGACGCCCGCCACCGTGTCGCGACCGAGACCGGGACCGATCTCGAAGGCGACGTCCTCGACCGTCGACCCCTCCTCGACGGTGAGTTCAGAGCCGTCAGGAAGCGTCACTACGATTTCGCTCATATCGGTCGAAGTCGGACGAACGGAATAATACTGTCGAACAGGAGGCGTGTGCAGGATTCGTACCGCCCCCTGCGTAAGGTATGTCTCCCTCCCGCCCCCACGGACGCCGTGTCGCGAGCTCACCCCCTCGGCCGTCGCCACGTCGTCGCCGTCGCTCTCGGTCTACCGCTGGGAGCGGGCGTGTTCGCCCTGCCACGCGGCGTCGAGAACCTCGGCGGCCCGGCCACGCCCATCGCCTATCTCGTCGGGACGCTCGCCCTCTCGGCCGTCGCGACGGCCTACGCCGTCTACCTCTCCTCGCCGCTCGCGACCCGTGACGGGCTCCTCTATCTCGCCGTCTCTCGGACGTGGGGGTCGCGACGCCTCGGCTTCCTCGTCGCGTGGCCGGCCGTGGGCGCGTATGCCGCTATCCTCGCCGCCCTCGTCGCGGCGCTCGGGCGGTCGTTCGCGGGCGTCTCTCCGCTCTCGCCGACCGTCGCCGCCGCCGCTGTCCTCGTTGCTGTCGTCGTCGCTCACGCCCTCGGCCCTGCCGTCGCGGCGCGCTGTCAGCTCTTGGTGACCGGCCCGCTCCTCCTCGCACTCCTCGTGATGGCCGCCGCCGGACTGACCGCCGTCGCCCCCGACAACTTCGCCCCACTGTTCCCGACGCCGACGCTCCGAACGAACCCGCTCGCCGCCATCCGAACGACCACCGTCGCGGCCCTCTTCGGCTTCGTCGGCTTCGAGGCCGGGGCCGCGCTCTCGCCGGCCGTCCGCGACTCGCGGCGGACCGCTCCGCGCGCCCTCCTCGTCGGCGCGGTGGTCGCCGGCCTCGTCGCCGCCGTCACCGCCACCGTCGCCCTCGGCGTCATCCCGTGGACGCGACTGGTGTTCGCGACGGCCCCCTTCGCCGACGCGGCCGCGAGTGGACTCGGCGTCCAGACGGTGACGCTCCTCGGTCCGGGCACCCTCGTCGCCACCTTCGGGGCTGCGCTGGCCACGGCGTGGCTCCCGACGCGGACGCTCCGTGGCCTCGCCGAGACGGTTCCGGGGCTCGACCGCGAGACGCCGCCGGGCGTTCCCGACCCCGCGCTCGCCGTGACGGGCGCCCTCGCGGGCGCCGTCGTCGCTCTCGACGCCGTTGGACCGGCGCTCTATCTCGCGCTTCCGGGCGTCTTCGTCGGGTACGCGGCGCTCTCCCTGTCGGTCGCCGTCCTCCCGTCTCTCCGCCCGGCGCTGTCCAGTCGGTGTCGGCTCTCTCTTCCGCCCGCCGCTCTCGCCGGCGTCGGCCTCCTCGGGTCGCTCGTCGCCGGCGGCGTCCTCGTGGCGACGCTCACCCGCGACCCGGCCACGTCGCTCGGATACACGCGCTTCGCTCCCGCGCTGGCCGTCGTCGACGGCGCGGTCCTCGTCCGTGACCCGCTGTCGTCGGTGGTGCCCGCCCTCCTCCTGTGGGAGCTCGCCGGTGTCGTCGTCCTCGCCGTCGCCGCCGACTACCGCGCCGACCGCGGGGTGGAGCGCCCGCCCCTCGACGCGGCCTACGAGGACGAGTAAAGCGAAACCGGGAAACCCCGCGCCGCCAACGCCGTGGCATGGAACGCGGCGCCATCCCCCTCGCCGATATCGGCCCGTTCGACCTGCAGGCGACCGTCGAGAGCGGGCAGAGCTACCTCTGGGACCGGGCGGACGGCGGGATGTACGAGCAGACCGACGCCCACGGCGGCGACGCGTGGTACGAGACGGTCGTGCCGCCCATCGAGGGCGTCGGCAACGACCGCGCCGTCGTCCGCGTGCGCCAGACCGACGACCGACTGGAGTGGGAGTCGACGACCGACGCCGTTCCGCTCTTGACCCACTTCCTGCGCTTGGACGACGACTTGGACGCCATCCTCACGGCCACGCCCGATGACCCGCTCTTGGACCGCGCGTACGACGCCTACCGCGGGATGCGACTGGTCCGGGACCCACCTTTCCCCTGTCTCGTCTCCTTCATCTGCTCGGCCCAGATGCGCGTCTCGCGCATCCACCGGATGCAACGTGCACTCGCGCGGACGTACGGCGACGAACTCGTCGTCGACGGGGAGACGTACCACGCCTTCCCGACGCCGAACCAACTCGCGGCGCCGAGCGAGGACGCCCTCCGCGACCTGAAACTCGGCTACCGCGCGCCCTACGTCCAGCGCACGGCGTCGATGGTCGCCGACGGGGAGGCGACGCCCGAGGACGCCCGCGGCCGCGACTACGAGGACGCGCGGACGTATCTCACGCAGTTCGTGGGCGTGGGGGAGAAGGTGGCCGACTGCGTGCTCCTGTTCTCGCTCGACTATCTCGAAGCGGTGCCGCTCGATACGTGGATTCGCTCGGCTATCGCCGACCACTACCCCGACTGCGACCGGGGGTCGTACGCCGACACCTCGCGAGCGATTCGCGAACGCCTCGGCGGCGCGTACGCCGGGTACGCCCAGACGTACCTCTTCTACTACCTCCGTGCGGGCGGGGAGTGACGCCTACGCCGACTCGATATCGTCGAAGAGGGCGACGACGCGTCGCTCCACCTCGTCCCGAATCTCGCGGACGCGCTCCGGGTCCGAGCCGTCGGGGTCGTCGAGCGCCCAGTCGCGGACGACGGTGTCGACGCCGCCGAGGTCGAGGGTGGAACACCCCATCGTGGCGACGTGGTCACAGGACCGGAGTTCGTCGTCGGTGATTTCGCGCGGCGTTCGCCCCGAGATGTCGATCCCTCTCTCGCGCATCGCGTCGACGACCACGTCGTGGACGTGGTCGGCGGGGTGGGTGCCGCCGGTCACGATTTCGATATCGAGGCCGCGACGCTCGCGTTCGCGTTCGGCGAAGGCAGTCGCCATCTGCGAGCGGCCGGCGTTCTGTACGCAGACGAAACCGAGTCGGGTGGGTGACTCTGTCATGGTCAGTCGGAGGTGGTGGTCGGTTGGTCGTCGGTTCGGCCACTCCAGTCGAATCGGCGCTGGAAGTAGAGCGCGACGTTGACCAGCGCCAGCAGGACTGGCACCTCGATAAGCGGGCCGACGACGGTGGTGAACGCGACGCCGGAGCCGACACCGAACACCGCCACCGCGACGGCGATGGCGAGTTCGAAGTTGTTCGAGGCGGCCGTGAAGCCGATGGCGGTGGTCGTCGAGTAGTCCGCGCCGATGCTTCGCCCCATGCCGAAGCTCACGAGGAACATCACGACGAAGTAGACGGTGAGCGGAACGGCGATGAGGAGCACGTCACCGGGCGACGCGACGATGGCGCCGCCCTGCGTCGCGAACATGACGACGACGGTGAAGAGGAGGGCGACGAGCGTCAGCGGGTCGATTCGGGGGACGAACTCCTCGTCGTACCACGTCTCACCCTTCACTCGCGTGCCGACGTAGCGCGTGAGAATCCCGGCCGCGAAGGGGAGGCCGAGGAAGATGGCGATGGCGCGGAACACCTGCATCGGCGTCACGTCGAAGGTGGTGACGCCGGCGACGAGCGATTCGAGACCGAGTAGCGGCGGGATGACGAGGCCGAACAGCCAGACGTAGACGCCGTAGGTGACGATTTGAAAGAGGCTGTTGAACGCCACCAGCCCGGTGACGTACTCCGTCGACCCCTCGGCGAGTTCGTTCCAGACGAGCACCATCGCGATACACCGAGCCATGCCGATGAACACGAGGCCGAGGAAGTACTCGGGGCGGGCGGGCAGGCCGGGGACGACGCCGCCGAAGAAGACGACGGCGAGGCCGAACATGAGCGTCGGCCCGATGAGCCAGTTCTGGACGAGGCTCAGACTGAGGACGTGCCAGTTCCGAAAGACCGTCCACAGTCGCGAGTAGTCCGCCTTCGCCAGCGGCGGGTACATCATCACGATGAGGCCGAGTTCGACGAGGTGGAGGTTCCCGATTGGCTCCGTCACCGACGGCACGGCGTACCCCACGCCGACGCCGACGGCCATCGCGCCGAGAATCCAGACGGTGAGGTACTTGTCCAGGACGTCCATCCCCCGCGGGTCGCCACAGCTCGCACAGTCGCAGCTCGGGCCGTGCTCGTGGGCGTTACTCATCGACGCTTCCCTCCAGCACCGTCACGAGCGCGACGGCGCGATTCGTCGCGCGGTACTTCTTCCAGCGGCCGTCTTTCCGGCTCTCGACCAGTCCCGCGTCGACGAGCGTCGAGAGCGCGTGACTCAGGCCGCTCTCGCTCACGTCGACCACGGCGTGTAACTCACAGACACAGAGCTCCTCGCCGGCGGCGACGAGCGCTCGCGCGAGCGTGTAGCGCGTCTCGCTCGCGAGCGCCGAGAGCACGTCGAGTTCGGCCCGCGCCTGTGCCGTCCCCAGCGTCGCTTCGAGCGTACCGAGTTCGTCGAGTCGCTGCTCGACGTCTTCGGCCCGACACTCGCCGAGTTCGTCGTCGAGATACCGCCGGAGTCGTTCCGTCCCTTGACTCATGGAAATCAGTTCAGTATCTGTTCAAGTAAATATTCCGATTAGGTGCCGAAAATCGGCTATAGTACGGTATATAGCGATATATCGGAAATTAGTTGTTCGGGCGTTCAACTGAGTCTGGCAATCGATTCGCCACCGTCGGTCGGGGCGAAATTTCATGACGGTGGATATACAAGTGTAGTGTGGTATGGACTGTCGAGTCGTCGTCGAGGCCGCAGTTCCGGTGTACGACGTAGCGACCCCCGACGAGGCGATCCGGATTGCCATCGCCAAGACCGGCGAGATGTTGAACCCGGACCTCAACTACGTCGAAATCGAGATGGGGTCTCGGACGTCGCCGTCGGGCGAAGAGCTGCCGCCCGCGTTCATCGCCGCCGACGAGGCACTCGTCGCACTCGAACTCGAGATGAAGGTGTTCAACGTCGAGCAAGAGGAACACGCCTCGCGCATCGCGCGCAAGGAAATCGGGCAGCGACTCGACAACGTGCCACTCTCCGTGCTTGACGTGGATACTATCGAGTCGGACGACGACGAGGCGGAATCCGACACGGCCGAGGAGACAGAAGCCGACGCGGCCGAGGAGACAGACGACGAGGACGACCTGATTCCGGAGTTCGAGGAACTCGTCGACGAGTGACGGTGTCGTGACTCACGAGGGGCGGTGTCGGGTAGGCACTACACTGTGCCGTCGAACTCAGTCTGCGTGAGGAGCGACGCGCTCCTCGGTCGTATCCAAGGAAGAAGTGATGCCTTTTGCCAGTTTGAAAACAGCCGCCTTGTGGTCCGTCTTCGATTTGTGAATCGATGTGGGTCGTACCCCCATCTCCTCATAGGCGGTCAGGTCAATTTCGTCGTCATGCCACGCTGCGCACTGTTTCTCTACCTCCGCGAGGAGGCCGTGCAGGTGAATGAGCTCCTGCTTTTTCATAACAACCATCCATAGCGAGTCGAAGGTTATATTATTATCTTGAGTGGAGTTACCATGCATCTATCGAGACGGTGTGTCACTCGACGGGTCGCGATACGCCCGAACGGTCGGCCCACAGAGGGGGTTCGTCCCACTTCGACCGCTTCTGAAACGTTTTAGTCGTGCCCGCTGTCACGTCTATCCATGGATTACGAAGATAGTCTCGAACGTGCGCTCACCGAGACGCCCGAAGTCGGCGACGCGGCCGACCGATTTCAGGTCCCCGACCCCGACGTTCGACCCGAGGGTAACGTAACCATCTACGAGAACTTTCAGGCCACCTACGACCGACTGAACCGAGACGAGGGGCACCTCCTCAAGTTCTTCCAGTCGGAGCTCGGCACTAGCGCGAGCATCGACGACCGGGGACGAGCGCGCTTCACCGGCGATTTCAAGCAGTCGCGCGTGGCGGACGCTCTCGACGAGTACGTCGAATCGTTCGTGACGTGTTCCGAGTGCGAGTCGCCCGACACGCGACTGGTCGAAGAGCAGGGCGCCACGGTGCTGAAATGCGACGCCTGCGGGGCGCTGTCCGCAATCCCCGACCTCTAACTACTCCTCGAACTGCTTGACGAGTTCCAGGTCCCGTTCGGTCCGCATGAACTCCGCGAGCCGTCGGGTCGCGTGGCAGTCTGGGCAACTGAAGTTCTTCCGGTGACCGGGCAGGTCGGTCGGCGCCTCCTCCCAGTCCTTGTCACATTCGGGACACACCAGTCTGACAAACGCTTCGACCATACCCCGTCTGCACCCGCGAGTTCCTTCAAAGGTTCGCCGAATCGCACCACGTGGTGTTTTGGTCGCCCGTCCCGTTCGTGTGGTCGTGTCCGGGGACGCCGTACCGACGAGCGACCACGACGCACCGCTCCGTCGCGTGCTGATGACGCACGGCCGCGCCCATCTCCCCGAGTTCCTCCTCGGCGGCGTCGCCAGCGTGTTCTCCATCGCGCTCGAACTCGTCCCCTCCTACCTGCTCGGCGTGGCCATCGACGTGTTCTTCACGAACGAGCGTCCCTTCTCGCTCCCGCTGATTCCGGACGCGTGGCTCCCCACCGCCACGCGCGAGCAGTTCGTCTTGCTCGTCGGCCTCGCGTTCGGTCTGTATCTCACCGCTGCGGCGCTCGCGTGGGTCAACAGTCTGGCGTGGAACCACTTCGCCCAACACCTCCAACACGAGGTGCGGACCGCGGCCTATCGGTCGGTCCAGGGGTTCGAACTCGCCTTCTTCGAGGGGGCCCAGACCGGCGAGGTGATGAGCGTCCTCAACAACGACATCAACCAACTCGAGGAGTTCCTGACGACGGGGCTCCACAACGCGATGCGCATCGTCACGCGCGTCGTCGTCATCGCGGCCATCATGTTCTGGCTGAACTGGCAGCTCGCGTTCGTCGCCCTGCTGATGGTCCCGCTTCTCGTCGCCGTCTCTGTGACGTTCGTGCGCCGCATCCAGCCCAAATACGGTGCCGTCCGCGAGCGAGTGGGGACGCTCAACGCCCGCTTGGAGAACAACCTCGGCGGCATCGAGACGGTGAAAGCCTACACGAACGAGGACTTCGAGAGCGGACGCGTCACCGACGCGTCGCGCGCGTACCTCGACGACCAGTGGGACGCCATCCGCGTCCGCGTCGCCTTCTTCCCCGTCCTTCGGGTGCTCACCGCCACCGGCTACGCGCTCACCTTCCTGCTCGGCGGGTGGTGGGTGCTCTTCGGCCCGCCGCTGATCTTCACCGAACCCCTCTCGCCGGGCGTCCTCGTCACCTTCCTCCTCTACAGCCGCCGGTTTCGCTACCCGATGCGCCGCGTCGGCGAGGTGCTCGACGACTACCAGTACGCCCGCGCCGCCGCCGCGCGCATCCTCGGCATCGACGAGCGCCGCCCCCGACTCCCCGAGTCCGACGACGCCGTCGACCTTGTCGACCCCGACGGCCGCGTCGCCTACGAGGGCGTCACCTTCCGCTACCCCGGCACCGAGGAAGTCGTCCTCGATGACGTGACGTTCACCGTCGACCCCGGCCAGTTCGTCGGCGTCGTCGGCCCCACGGGCGCGGGCAAGACGACGCTCCTGAAGCTCCTCCTCCGATTCTACGACGCAGACTCCGGGTCGGTTCGCATCGACGGCCACGACGTGCGCGACCTGACGCGCGCCAGTCTCCGCGAGGCCGTCGGCTACGTGAGTCAGGAGCCGTACCTGTTCCACGGCACCGTCGCGGAGAACGTCCGATACGGGCGGGCCGACGCCGACCGTGCGGCGGTCATCGAGGCGTCGAAACGCGCCGGTGCCCACGAGTTCGTCGCCGAGTTGCCCGACGGCTACGACACCACCGTGGGTGAGCGCGGCGTGAAACTCTCGGGTGGCCAGCGCCAACGCCTCGCTATCGCGCGGGCGCTCCTGACCGACCCCGACCTGTTCGTCCTCGACGAGGCGACGAGCCACGTCGACAACGAGACGGAGTCGGTGATTCGCCGCCAACTCGCCGACCTGACCGCCGACCGGACCACCTTCGCCATCGCGCACCGCCTCTCGACGGTGCGCGACGCGGACCAGATTCTCGTCCTCGACGACGGCCGACTGGTCGAGCAGGGCACCCACGAGGAACTCCTCGCGCGCAACGGTCTGTACGCCGACCTCTGGGCGGTCCAAGTGGGCTCGGTCGAGGAGTTGCCCGAGCGCTTCGCCGACGGTGCGGGCTAGCTGGATTTCAAAACCCTTAACGCCGTCTCGCGAATAGAACCCAGTAGCGGGATGGGATAGCCAGGAGATTCCGCCGGGCTCATAACCCGGAGATCGGTAGTTCAAATCTACCTCCCGCTATTTTCGAGCGGACATCGTGAACGAGGAGCGGAGCGACGAGTGAACCGTCCGCTCGAAACGGCCCAGTAGATTTGAACCAGGGAGTGACGTGAGCGAAGCGAGCGGAACGACCGTGGTTCGAATCTACCTCCCGCTACGTTCTGGCAGATGAGAAGTCGAACGACGACAGCGACAGTCTACTCTTCCTGTTTCGTCCGCCCGAGATAGGCATAGCAGTTGGGACACTGAATCGGGCGGGCGCCGTGTCGGTCCGGGTCACCGACGAAGCGCGTGTGTGAGTACCCTCGGCCACACTCTTCGCAGGTCACGATAACGACCACACTGGTCGAAGTCGCTCAGCGCACTTGGCGGTGTCTATCCCTCGGCCGACGCCTCGTCCTCGCCGCTCGGTCGGACGAGATTGGCGAGGGTCACCAGAACGCCCAGCGCCCACCCGACCGGCACCGCGATGCCGCCCCACAGTCCCACGTGCGCGAACCCCACGAGTTCGAACCGCTGTCGGAGGAGGGTGTTCAGGCCGCGGTAGGCAAAGAGGGAGTCGAGTAGCCACACCGCGAGCGTCTCGCTCCGGGGGAAGACTGCGCTCGCGAGCGTCGGCGAGTAGAGTGCGGCGACCACCGGCGGAAGGAAGACGGCGACGACGGCGAAGGGATAGGCGACGAGGACGGTGGTCACGCGCCCGCCCACGCGCCGGAACAGGAGGGCGAGTATCGTCGCGACGACGGCGACGCTCCCCGCGGCGGCGACGGCGAGAAAGCCGGTCGTCGAGAAGCGCAGGCGGGCGAGCGCGGTCAGCGCGCCCCAGACGAGGGCGGCCAAGAGGACGGTCCCGACGGCGCCCAATCGCGTCGCCGTGCGGTCGAAGCGGCGGACGTGAAATCGGGCTAGCAGGCCGACCACGGCGAGCGGATAGCCCACGACCAGGCCGACGATGCCGAGGAGGGACCAGGCGGTGTAGCCCGCTCGTTCGCCCGTCGTCGTCGGTTCCCACCCAGTCACGACCGGATGTGTCTCGCGCAGCTGTGGAAAGGCGATTCGCATCCAGAGGCCGTGGAGGCGCCGGAGGTCGTAGGACACGTCGGCGATCAGGCTCAGTACGACACCCATCGACCGTCGATTCGGTCAGACTGGGTGTTAACGGTTCGGATGCGCGAAAACGGACGGGGACGAAAGGCGGCTAGTCACGAGGCTCGTGCGGCATGTCACGGGTGGTGAGTTCTCTCGATAGACTGTCCGATCACCTCTCTAAACTATGGTATGGCACGCCATACCAAGAAACTTGTGGCCGACCGGTCGCTATGGATGTTTCGTCTCGTCGAGTACGGACTCACTCGCGTAGCCAGTCGCTTCGATACAGAGCGACGCTGACGGCCGCAGTCACCAGCATCGTCGCGACGAACGCCACGACGCCGGTCGGGTCGGGGACGAACAGGATACCGAGTGGGACGCCGGCGAAGAGGCCGACGACGAGACAGAGGGCGAGGCGAGTGGAGGGCGAAACCATGTGCGGACGTCCGACTGGAAGTCAATAAAGAATGTTCTCGGTGGCGCGTTCGGGACTGTCTCTTAGAGACGCCGCTCGCGATGAAGTGAAACGGAAATGAGTTGGCTGGGGAGTTGCGGCCCCAGTCCCGGGGAACCCCGGAAAGTTGGATGGGCCAACGCGGATTTGAACCGCGGACCTCCCGGTTATCAGCCGAGCGCTCAACCTAACTGAGCTATTGGCCCAGGTGAGCGCATCAGTTGCTTGCGCCGTCGTTTGTTTAAGAGTTTCTTTTCGTTTCCCGTCGGTCGACCAACAAGCCCGAGGTCACTCGTCGTTGACTCGGTACGAACTCCCGTCCACGTCGTACACGTCGTCGTCGCCGCTCTCGTTCGGGAAGCCGCCGATGTAGACGTTGCCGCTGACGAACCCGCCGCTCTTCTTGTCGAGGTAGGGACGGACCACAAGGCGTTCGAGGCCGGCCCGAATCGGCGCGCGAGTGAGGGGCACGCCGATGAGGAAGCCGATGGCGTCCGTGACGAGGCCGGGCGTGAGCAGGAAGGCCCCGGCGGCGATGAGGAGGCCACCGTCCATCAGTTCCTTCGTGGGTACCTCGCCCGTCGCGAGTCGTTGCTGGAGGCGCTGGACCGTGTGTCGGCCCTCGGCCCGGACCAGCAACATGCCGATGAGGCCGGTGAGGACGACCAGCGCGACGGTCATCGGCGCGCCGATGGCGTCGGCGACGACGACGAGAAACAGGGCGTCGGCCAGTGGGATGAGCAACAGCAGCGCAATCACCCAGCGCAGGCGCATACCCCCACTATCGGCCCCCCGCCCATAGCCCTTTTGACGCCGGGACGAAGCCCTTAGGCCCGCCCGTCACTCAGGGGTCGTATGACCGACGGGACGCGTGTCGAGTGGCGCGAGTGGGGGCCGGCAGCGTTCGACGAGGCACGTCGGCGCGGCGCGCCCGTCCTCCTCGCGCTGACGGCGACGTGGTGTGGCGAGTGTCACGAGATGGACGCCCGAACCTACGGCGAGCCACGAATCGCGGCCAACCTGAACGACGGGTTCGTCCCCGTCCGCGTCGATGTCGACCGGCATCCGCGGGTGCGCGAACGCTACAACGTCGGCGGCTTCCCGTCGACCGTCTTCTGTACTCCCGACGGGAAACGCATCGCCGGCGCCGGCTTCCTCGGCCCGGACGGCATGCGACAGGTGATCGACCGCGTGCGCGAGCGATGGGACGCCAGCGGCATGGACGCCGGCCGCGTTCCCCGGTCGCTCGGGGGCGATCCGCCGCCCGCGGGCGAGGTGACCGACCGCATTGAGGCACACCTCGCCGGCCAGCTCGACGCCCAGTTCGACGCGGAGTTCGGCGGGTGGGGCGACTCTCCGAAGTTCCCGCTCCCGAACACTATCGAGTTCGCCCTCAAGCGCGACCGGGCGAAGGCCCGCCAGACCCTCGACGCCGTCACCCGCGGCCTGTTCGACGAGTCTGAGGGTGGCTTCTACCGCTACGCGCGGACCCGCGACTGGGGCGACCCCGACCGGGCGAAACTGCTCGCCGACAACGCGGCGCTGGTCCGCGCGTTCGCCCACGCCTACTGTTACACCGGCGAGGAGGCCTATCGCCGCCCCGCCGACCGGACCGTCGAGTTCCTGACCGACGACCTCTGGAATGGGTCGGCCTTCGGCGGGAGCCAAGGCCCCGAGACGGAATCGGGCACGCGAACCGACCTGACCGCCTTCGCCGATTCGAACGCCCTCACCGTCGACGCCCTCCTCACGCTCACCGCCTACACCGACGCCGACGAGCCACGGACCTACGCCCGGCGGGCGCTCTCGACGCTCCGGTCCGAGTTCGTCGACGACGACGGCACCGTCCGCCACTGGACCGACGACACGGCACCGACCTGCTGTCTCGACGACCAGGCGCACACGGTCGCCGCCGGCGTCCGCGCCGCACAGGTACTCGGCGACGACGACGCCCTCGAGATGGCGCGCCGGGTCGCCGACCGGACCATCGACGCACTCTTCGACGGCGACGCGTTCCGCGACGGTCCCGCGACGGGGCCGGGATTGCTGGACCGGCCGCTCTACCCCCTCGACGGCGCCGTCACCCTTGCCGACGCGTTCCTCGACCTCGCCGTCCTGACCGGTGACGACCGCTATCGAACCGTCGCCCGCGACGCCGTCGGTGCGTTCGCGGGGGCGTGGGACCGTTTCGGCGTGCAGGTCGCCGGCTACGGCGCCGTCTGTGCGCGACTCTGTGGCGACTCGCTGGTCGTCTCGGTGGGCGAAGACGCCGGCTCGGACCTCCACCGCGCCGCGCTCCGAATCGCAGACCACGAGAAGGTCGTCGTCCCGGACGCGTCGGAGCCAGAATCGGGTACGGCCGTCGTCGCCGTCGGCGACCGCTCGCGGACCGTCTCGTCGCCGTCCGACCTCGCGGACGCCGTCGCGTCGCTCGCCGAGTAAACAGCCGATTCGTTTTTGAGTCCGCGTCTCCTCCCGCTCGTATGGCATCACTTCGCGACCTCGGGCTGTCGGAATACGAATCCCGGACGTATCAAGCACTTCTCGACGAGGCTCCGGCAACCGCCAAGGAGTTGTCGACGTCGAGCGAGGTGCCGATGGGCCGTATCTACGACGTGCTCAACGGACTGGAGGGCAACGGCCTCGTGCGGAGTCAGGCCGCGAGTCGCCCCAAGAAGTACATCGCGGTCGAACCCGATACGGCACTCGACCGCCTCGTAGAGGCACGAAAGCGGGAACTCGACCAGCAGGCCGAGCGCTACGAGGCGGTCGCCGCGGACCTGGTCGACGACCTTGACGCCGCCAACCCCGTCGACGGCCAGTTCTGGACCGCGGCGGTCGGGCCGGAGGAGACGGTCGACCTGTTGCTGGAACGCCTCTCGGCCGCCGACGAGGAGATTCATCACGCCGCCGGCATCCCTTCGCCACAGGTCGACCTCAGCGACGTTGGCCTGCGCGTCCTCGAAGCCTTCGAGGCGGCGCTGGACCGCGGCGTGACCGTGTCGGCGCTCGTCGACCACGAACTCGTCGACACCGTCTCCGACGACCTGCGGATGGCCTACGCCACGCGACTCGGTGACCACGAGAACTACGCGAGTCGACGCTCCGCTGCCATCGACGGGACGTTCATCCTCATCGACGGGGAAGAGGTGTGTATCGAGGTACCGAATCCGCTCGACTCCGGCGAGGCCTTCGCGATGATCGACTTCAAGGACGCCGCGTTCGCCGACGACGTGCACACCGTCTTCGAGGAACAGTGGGAGGACTCGGAGCCGCTGGATTTCCGGGCCGCGCCCCGGTAGTTACTGGCCGACTTCTTCGCGGAGAGCGTCGAGCGTGAGTTCGCGTTCGGCGTGGGCGTTGTGCTGGTGGATGGACTCGTCGTTCGACTGCTTCATGTGAATCACCGCGTCTCCGGCCAGGTGGTCGAACTCCTCCACGGCGGACTCGGCGAGCGAGCGCACACAGTCCTCGACGAACTTGGCGTTCGCGTGGGCGTGGTAGGTCATGTGGTCCTCGTCGGGCCGCTTCGCGAGGTTGTAGATGCGGGCACTCATCGCGTCGCGAGCGACGTCGATAATGTCCCGGAGGTCAACGTCGGGCGACCCATCGCTCGTGATGGTGAGGGTGGCGTGGCCGCGCTGAGAGTGGCCGGGTTGGGGCACTTCGTCTAGGAACGCCTCGGTCGTCTCCTCGTCGACGCCGAGACTGCTGAGCGTTTCGCGGGCGCGCGCCTCGGACATGCCCTGCGAACAGGGGCAGACGGTCATGCCGGTGACCTGGGCGCCGATTTCCTCGCGAGTGCCGTCCTCGGTGGCGACGGCGCCGGCGATGATGGTCGCCGTGTTCTGCGTGTCGAGGTCGGACGCGGGCGTCTTCTCGCGAGTGACGTAGTCGGCTTCCATCCGAACCTCCGCGGTGGAGGTGTAGTCGTGTTTCTCGAGGAGGCGCTCGGCAACGTCGCCGCACACCTCCTCCACCCGGTAGGACGGTTCGGAGACGGCGCGTTCGAGCGTCTCGTCGATAACCTGCATGTTGCGACTCATGTCGATGCCCTTCCGACCGCTCGGCAGGTCGACGAACACTTCGAACTCCGCCATCAGAACGATTGGGCGTTTCCCGTTTCGGTCGATTTTGACGAGTTTCTCGACGCCGGTCACCCCGACTTGGCTGAGTCCGACCGTCACGTCGGGCTGGCTTGCCTGCACGTCGGGCAGCTGGTGGCTCATCGACTATCGGCAAGGACCCGTCGCGATTAGGACTTTCGGTCGCTACGGCCAGTCGTCGCGTGTCTCTGCCTCGAAGGGGTCTTCGGCGTCCTCCGTTTCGCCGAGGTCCCACTCCGCGAACTCCGCGGCCTCCTCGATGGAGAGGTACTCCCAATCGTGTGCCTCGGCAGTCGCCCGGTCTTCCTCCGTCGTCCCGATGAAGACGTGGCGGTCCGTTTCGAACTGCTCGGCGACGCCGTCGAGGCTCTCCTCGACGCCCCGCGGGCCGGAGAAGAAGTCCTGTCGCAGGCGTCGCTTCCGGGTGAAGTTCGTGACGACGTAGGTCGGCTCGTCGCTCAAGACGCCCACGTACTCCGTCCACTTCCGGGCGTCGTCGAACACCGCGTTCGGGTCGGCGAGTTCCTTCAGCGCCTCGAACTCGAACGCGAGGGTCATCGTCCCGCTGCTGTCCATAGCGGGTCTATCGCGAGGCCAGACAAAACGGCTTCGGTCCGCCTACTCGATGCGGTAGTACTCCGTGAACACGACGACGTCGCCCTCCGACAATCCTGGAAGCGTCGTCGGGTCACGCGGCGATGCACCCTCCGTGACGTTGACGAGGTACTCCTGCGTGCGCTCGTTGAGTTCGTCGAAGTGCCGTACTCGACCGCTCCTCGGCACGACCACGGACTGGTTCACGTCGAAGTCGGTGTCGACGGCTCGGGTCATGTCATAAACATTGTGATTAATAGTGATAAATATTTTGCCGGGGTGCGAACTATCGGCGAATCGTCGAAAAACGGAGACGGCGGGCGTTACTGCTCTTGGGACTGCGCGAGGTCGTCGAGGTCGACGGACTGCTGAAGGAGCGCTTCCTTCTGGTCGGCGACGACGCGCCCTTCGCGCATCAGCTGCTTGTACGCGCTCTGGGGCGAGAGGTCGCCGATGAGCACGCCGCCGACGATTTTGCCGTCCTTGAACGCCAGTCGGCGCCACTCGGTGTCGGAGTACTTGCGTTCGCACTCGTCGTCGCCGATGGTCGGGTGGCCGAAGGAGAGGAAGGGGAAGTCGAAGTGGGTGATGGAGTACGAGGAGACGAAGCGGAACTCCTCCGATTCGGGTTCGAGCATGTTCTCCGCGGCGATGGTGCCCTGCGCCTTGGCGCTGTCCCACGAACCGTTCTGGGCGCGTTCGCCGAGGATGGTGTCGTGATACCGGGTGATGTCGCCCGCGGCGAAGATGTCGTCGGCGCTCGTCCGCATGTACTCGTCGACGAAGATACCGCCGTCGCGTTCGATACCCGTCCCCTGCAGAATCTCCGTGTTGAAGTTGAGGCCGATGGCGATGCCGACGAAGTCGCCGTCGTAGCGGTCGCCGTTGGGGTCGATGGCCGCCGTGACGTGGCCGTCGTCGTCCGTCTCGAAGTGGTCGACGCCGCTCTGGAAGACGGGTTCGACGCCGCGCTCGCGCATCGCGTCGTGGAGAATCTCCGCGCCCTCCGTCGAGAGCGCGTAGCGCCACCAGGAATCACCGCGCATCAGGTAGTGGGCCTCTACGTCCTGCGCACCGCAGATGGCCGCGAGGTCGATACCCAGCAGGCCCGCGCCGACGATGATGCCCGTGTCCGCGTCTTCGGCGTGATTTCGGATGGAGCGGGCGTCCTGGAACGTCCAGAAGTGGTGGATGCCCTCGGCGTCGCTGTTCTCGACCGGCAGCTGCGTCGGCGTCCCGCCCGTCGCGACGAGGAGCTTGTCGTACTCGATGATTTCGTCCTCGTGGGTCTTGATTCGGTGCCCGTCAGGGTCGATGTTCGTGACTAGCGTGTTGAGCTGCAGGTCGATGTCGCGCTCCTCGTACCACTCCGGCTCGTGGATGGAGATGGGCATCTCCGGGAGCTTGCCCTTCGCGAACTCCTTGATGAGAATGCGGTTGTAGAGTGCCTCGCCCTCGTCCGTGATGACTGTGATGTCGGCGTCCGGCGCCTCCTCGCGGAGCGTCTCTGCGGCCGAACTCCCCGCGATGCCGTCGCCGATGATAACATACGACTGAGTCATATATGCCGAAGTTTCGGGGGACAGGTTAATGTCGATTGTTATCTGCGAAATTCGCCGCAATCGTCGATACCGGGGTTCGACTACCGTTGATTCCGTGGGAGAGTGTGTGATGGAACGGTGGCTTGAAGACCGAACGAGTCGAACAACCGACAATGAAACTTCGTCAGAACGTTCGCCACTTCGCCGCCAAACAGGCGCTCACGATGCCAGTCGTCGGCGAGATGGTCCGTGACCGCCTCGTCGACCTGCACGTCGACGTCTTCGGGTCGAAAGCCGCCGAGGGCCACCGCGAGGAACGCGAACCCCGACTGGAGGCCTTCTTCGACCGGACGTTCGACACCTACGTCGACGCCCTCGACGCCGGCTTCACCGAGGCCAAAGCTCGCGAAATCACGCACATCCAGGCGAATTTCGATTTCTACAACCACGGCTGGACCGAGATGATGGAGTTCCCTGCCGACGAACTCGACGCCCACTACGACCGCTACCGCGAGTTCTTCGAGCGCCACGGCATCACCATCGCCGACCCCCTCGGCGAGTACGGCGGTGACGTCCCCGACGCCCCCTCGACGCCCGAACGACTCGACGACCCGGTCCACCCCCACGCCGAGGGCGGCTTCGCCGACGACGTCTACGTCGAAGACGACGACGGAAACCTCGTCGTCGGCGGGACGGACGAACCCGACGACGTGGACGTGACGGCCGCACCCGGCGTCGACGAGGACTAGTCCGCCAGTAGGTCCGCACACTCGAAGCCCGCGACGACGCCGCCGTTGAGACTCCGTTCCGGGTACTGCGCCCGACTCGCCATCCCCGCGTAGTAGACGCCTTCACCCACCGCTTCGCGCAGGTCGTACGGAATCACCATATCGAGGTAGCCGCGTTCGTACACCGGCGCCGCCCGCGGGTTGCGCGCCACGCGGAACTCCCCGACGCTCGCCCGGTCGAACGACGGGAACATCTCCTCGACGTGCCCCAGCCACGTCGTCTCCAACTCCGTGTCGTCCATCTGCCACACCGCCTCCGACTCGTCTTGGACGTAGCTCGCGATGTAGAGCAGGTGGTCGCCGCCGTAGCGGGCGGGCGAGACGAAGTTCGTGTGTTCGATGATCGCCCCGAAGGGAGCGTCGTGGGCCACGTTGAGCCAGTACGTCTCCGTCAGAGGCTCGTCCATCGTCACCGTGGCACAGACCGCGCCTTGGAAGTCGATATCGCAGGTGTACCCCGTCAGCGATTCGAGGACGTTCGGCATCGTCGCGACGACGACGCCCTCGGTCGGGTGGGTCTCCGTCCCCGCTTCGGTCTGGACGGTGAGCGAGTCGACGCCGTCCGGCCCGACCGCCAAGTCCGTCGCGCGCGCACCGGTCACGATGTTCTCCCGGCCCACCGCGTCCACGAGGGCGTCGATGAGGACGGCAAAGCCGCCCTCGAAGTAGCCCAGAATCTCGCCGCGGCGGAGGTCACGCTCCCCGCGGAACTTGATTCGCCCGAGGAGCCACGCGGCGCTCACGTCGTCTTTCCGGTCCCCGAACTTCGCGTCGAGCAGGGGTTCGAAGAAGTTCTCGTAGACGCCGCGGGTGGTGTGTTCGAGGAGGAACTGCTTGATGGGAACGTCCTCGAAATCGGTCAGGTCGTCGTAGGTGTCGAACTTCGGCCACCCGCCGCGCACGTCGATTTCGAGGGTCAACAGCCCCAGTCGGAACGTGTCGTAGAGGCTCAGACCCGGGTAGGCGGCTATCTGTGGCAGGGTGTCGAGGGGGTGGACCACGCCGTCGACGTAGTAGGCGTTCTTGCCGACTAGCCACTCGACGCGGTCGCCGAGTCCGAGGTCCTCGGCAAGTTCGACGATGGTCTCCTCGGACTTCGAGAGGTGGTGGTAGAACTTCTCGATGTCGTCGCCGGCGGTTTCGTACGTTGCGGCTAAGCCGCCGAGGTCGTCGCTCGCCTCCACCACCGTCACCTCGTGACCGTGTGCTTGGAGGCGGTACGCGGCCGCCAGTCCGGCGATGCCGCCGCCGACGACGTGAATCATACTCTCTCTCGTCCCAGCGGGGGTAAGTGGATTGTGGATTGCGGACTCAGAGCCACGGGGTCGACCGCGCCTGCAACTCGCCGGCGACCGACTCTTCCATCGCCGCGGCGGGGTCGTCGCGGTTCGCCAGCGCCCACATCAGCTTCGCCGTCGCCGTCTCGGGCAGGGTGTCGCCCGCCTCGACGACGCCGGCGTCCAGCAGGTCCCGGCCCGTGTCGTACACGCGGTCACAGACGCGGCCTTCGAGACACTGACTCGTCATGGCGACGACGGTGCCCGCGTCGGTCAGCGAGTCGATGCGGTCGATCCAGTCCGTCGCGACGTGACCCAATCCGGTCCCCTCGATGACGACGCCCGCCGCGTCGTCGAGGTGGTCCAGAGCTGCGGGGTTCATCCCCGGCGTGAACTTCACGAGTTCGACGCTCGTCTCCAGGTCCGGCGCGAGCGACAGGTCGGTGTCCCCGCGCTCGGGGCCGTCGCGTCGGAACGACACCGTCTCGGAGTCGTAGTCGACGCGGCCGATTGGCTCCGCGCCGACCGTCTCGAAGGCATCGCGACGCGAGGTGTGGTTCTTCCGGACGCGGGTGCCGCGGTGGAGCGCGCAGGCGTCGTCGCTCGGCGACTCGTGCATGCACACCAGCACCTCGGCGCGGTCGCTCTTCGCCGCCTCGACGGCACAGACCGCGTTCATCACGTTGTCGCTGGAGGGGCGGTCCGCCGACCGCTGACTCCCCGTGAAGACGATGGGCACCGGCGTATCGAGCATGAACGCGAGCGCCGACGCCGTGTACTGCATCGTGTCCGTCCCGTGCATGACGACGACGCCGTCCGCGCCGGCCTCGATTTCCTCGTGGACCGCCTCGGCGAGGTCCTGCCACACGTCGGGCGTCATGTTCTCGGAGAGGATGTTGGCGACGACGCGCCCGCGGTAGTTGGCCCGGCCCGCGAGGTCCGGCACCGCACGGAGGACGTCCTCCGCGTCGAACTGCGCGGTCACCGCGCCGGTCCGGTAGTCGACCGTCGAGGCGATGGTGCCGCCGGTCGAGATGAGCGAGACGGTCGGCAGGTCGTCGTCGAATTCGATGGTCGATTCGTCGCCCTCGCCGGCCCCCGCGCTCTCGACGTCGTACACGTCGCGTTCGAGCACTTCGACCGCGGCGTCGTCGCGGGCGATGCCCACGTTGTAGCCACCGGGCAACTTCACGACGAGGTTGTCCGCTGTCGTCGACGGCATGAGGACGCCCTCGTTCTCGACGTCCCCGCGTTCGACGCGGACGCGATCCCCTGGGTTCATACGCCGAGGTATCGTCCGGGCGGACTTGAATCCACTCGTTGCGCGCCGCAAGCCACTTCTCGCTCCGCCCCCGAGGCGAGGTATGCGCCTCGCAAGCGACGACGACGCCGACGGTGCCTCGACCAGTCGATTCGCACTCGGCCCGCGCCTGCGACGGCTCTTCTCCCCTCGCGTGTTCCTCCTCGCCCTCTGTCTCTCGGTCGTCGGCGTCGTCGTCGGCGGCGCCATTCCGATTGTGGGCATCCTCGGACGCTTCCTCGGCATCGCCTTCGCGGGCTTTGCCCTCTCCTTCCTCGCCTCGGGGCGGCGGTACGCCGAGGCGGCCGCTGGCGGCGCCGTCGCTGCCGGGTTCGGGTTCGTCCTCGGGTCGCTCGGCGCGGTGACGCTCCCCATCGTCGCCGACTACGGGGTCCAGATTGCGGGCGTCGGCATCACGACCGGTCTCGTCGCGGCGCTCGTCGGGCATTACCTCGGCCGTGACTTGCGGGACGGCCTGACGCGCGACCTCTGATCAGGCGAGCTGCCACTCGTCGCCGCGCTGGCCGACCAGTCCGCGGTCGGCGAGGGTGTTGAGCGCGCCCCGAACCGCGTCCGTGGGCGCGTCGACGGCCTCCACGATATCCGCCGTCGTCTTCGACCCCGTGGCCACCGCCGCCAACACCTCTGCGTGGAAGCGACTGTCCGCGTCGACGCCCAGATGGTCGTTCAACCGGTCAAGCACCTCGGTAACCCGACCGTACACCCACCGCTGGGCGAGCGAGAGTTCGTCTTCGAGCGCCTGTAACTGGTCGAACGCCTGCGCGAGTTCTTCCACGTCGTCGTCCGCCTCGCCCGGCGCGTCGAGCGAGACGTGCCGACACTGGCCGTTCATATCGAGCGTCGAACTCGCGGGATACGCGCTCTTGGCGCCGAAACCGTACGGCGAGACGCTCACTTCGAGTCGGAGATTGCGCGAGATGTGGAAGTACTTCCGGCGCTGGTCGTCCGTGTGACTCTCGACGAGTCCCGCCTCTTCGAGTTTCCGGAGGTGGTCGATAACCGCCTTCGGACTCACGCCGAGATACTCGCTAATCTCGGTGACGTAACAGGGTTTGCGCGCTAAGAGCCGCAGAATCCGCCGGCGGTTCTCGTTGCCGAGTAAATCGAGTAGTACCGCCGAGTCCATGACGTGAGGTAAGCGTCGCGAAGTGATAAGGGCTACGCGTGCGGCCGGGTGACACGTGGCGGGTTCGGTCCTACGTTTTTGTGCTCGTCCCGTGTACGGTGTGGTATGACATCACACGTCCTCGTTCCGTTCGACGGCAGCACGCAGTCCGAGGTCACCCTGCAGTTCGCCGTCGACGAGTGGCCGGACGCCGACCACACGCTGTTGTACGTCGTCGACCCGATTACCGCCGGGTTCGGCGAGCGAACGCTCCCCGGCAGCTCCGAAGCGTGGTTCGAACGCGCCCGCGAGACGGCGCAGGCGCAGTTCGACGAGGCGACGGAACTCACCGGGCGGCCCTTCGACACCCGCATCGAGGTCGGGAGCCCCGCCCGCGTCATCGTCGACGTCGCCGCCGAGGACCCGTTCGACCACGTCGCCCTCGGGAGTCACGGGCGCGAGGGCGTGTCGCGCGTCCTCCTCGGGAGCGTCGCCGAAACCGTCGTCCGGCGGTCGCCCGTCCCCGTCACCGTCGTTCGGTAATCGGTACCGGGTGCCACCCGGCGAGTTCGGCCGACTTCCGCCGATTCTTGTCCGTGCAGACCCTGATACCGATAATGGAGTTCGACGACGTCATTCAGACCCGGCGCTCCGTCCACCAGTACTCGGACGCCGACATCGACGACGAAACGCTGTACGACATCTTCGAGGACGTCCGCCAGACGCCCTCCTCGTTCAACCTGCAACCGTGGGAGTTCCTCGTCGTCCGCGGCGACGACCTCGCCGACCTCCAGTCGGTCGCCTACGGACAGGAACACGTCACCGACGCCGCGGCCGCGGTGGTCGTCCTCGGCACTCTCGACCCGAGCGACCACGCCGACCGCGTCACCTCGGACCTCCTCGAGAAGGGCTACCTCCCCTCGGAGGACGCCGCCGACGCCCGTCTCGACACCGTCGACGGCCTCGCGGACGCCGACAGCGAGACGCGGCGCCTCTGGACCTCCCAGAGCAGCAGTCTCGCCGCCATGACGCTCATGCACGCTGCGTGGGACCGCGGCATCGCCTCCTGTCCCATGGGTGGTTTCGACGCCGACGCCCTCCACGAGACGTTCGACATCGGCGACGACTACGAAGCGGTGATGCTCGTCACTCTCGGCTACCCCGAGGACGAGGCCGCCGACATCGAACGTCCCCGGAAGTTCCGCCGGTCCACCGACGAAATCGTCCACCTCGACGAGTTCGACCCGGCCGCTCGCTAGAAGATGTTCGCCTGCCGGTAGACGCTCAGCCCCGTGTCCGTGATTTCGTAGGGCTTCGTCTCCCGGGAATGGTTCGCGTCCCGAATTTTCTGGATTTCCACGGCCAGTCGCGTCTCCTGAAAGTCGGAGGCGCGCACGTACTGCAGGATGAACACCGCGTCGGCCAGATACTCGATGATGCCGTACCGGGAGTTGTACGGGTTGTCGCTGTCGGCCTCGCTGGTGACGAGTGTCGTCACGCCCGCGTCCTTGAGCGCCTTCGAGAACTCGTACACCTCACTCCGGCGGTCCGACGAGCGGTCATACATCATTTCCAAGAGCGACACCGAGTCGAGGACGAGGCGGTCGGCGTCGAACTCCTCGATGAGGTCCGGGAGCTCGCTCCGGATGCTCGACAGACTGTTCGCCATCTCGATGGGGTCGAGGTGGACGACGGCGAGGCGGCCCTCGTCGGCGTACTCCCTGAACGGCCAGCCCTTCTCGGCCGCCGTGTCGTAGATGCGCTCCGTCGTCTCTTCGAGCGTGAGGTAGATGCCGCGGTTCCCGTTCGACAGCGCCTCGTTCAGGAACTGGAGGCCGAACGTGGTCTTTCCCGTCCCCGCCGACCCGATGATGGAGATGAGCGACCGCGCCGGCACGCCGCCGAGAATCATGTTGTCGAGGCCCTCGATGCCGAGGTCGAGGCGGTCTATCGCGGAGTCGAAGTCGGCGTCGTCGTCCGCGAACGGTTCGTTACTGCCGATGTCGGGCGGCCCCCCACCGGGCGGTCCGCCACCCGGCGGTCCCGCCTGCCCGCCGCCGCCGAAGGGATTCCCACCCGTCTCCCCCCCGATGTCGGGGGCGTTCTCGAACGCGCTGGCGAAGTCTTGGTCGAACGGGGAGTCGTCACCGGCGTCACCCGGCGACGGCCCGCCCGAGTCGGACCCGAGGTCGGCGAACCCACCGAGGTCCTCGACGTCCGGCGCGTCCGGTGTTTCCACCGCTTCGTCGTCTCCGGGCTCGCTGTCCGCCGTGTCGTCGTCCTCGCTTCCCCTCTCCTCCTCACCGCTCTCCGCCCCGTCGTCTCCCGACTCGGACGCGTCTGGTTCTGTCGTCTCCGCCGTCTCTTCGTCGTCGCTCTCGCGGAGCGCCCGTTCGAACCAGTCCTCATCGTCTTCACTCATCCTATCTCTCCGTCTCGCGACGGACGTGCGCCGACACGCCCTCGCGATGCCATTTGGCACTCACGCGCGAGTGGCATGAATGTTGTCCGTCCGGTGGGCTTTTTTTCTCCCGCGGCGAGGCCGGAGTATGCACGTCGGTCTCGTCGCGCAGCGAGGGAACAGTCGGGCCACGTTTCTCGCGTCCGAGTTGCGACGACGGCTCCGAGCCGAAGACGTCTCCGTCTCCATCGATACCACCACCGCCGAGGCGCTTGGCCTGGAAGGCACGCCCGTCGAATCCTTCGACGCCTGCGACCTCATCGTTAGCATCGGCGGCGACGGCACTTTCCTCTACGCCGCCCGCGACGCCGCCGGCACGCCCATCCTCGGCGTCAACCTCGGCGAAGTCGGCTTCCTCAACGCCGTCGGCCCCGAGGAGGCGGTCGACGTCGTCCTGCAAGAGGTAGACGCCTTTCGCGCCGACGAGATGCCCGTCCGCGAGACGCCACGCTTGGCCGCCTCGGGTGACGGCTGGACCGCGCCACCGACCACCAACGAAGTCGTCGTGCAGGGGCCGATTCGAGGGCCGAGCGGCGGTGTCGACATCGAGGTCCGCGTCGACGACTCGACGTACTCGGCCAGTCGCGCCGACGGTGTCCTCGTTGCCACCCCGACCGGCAGCACAGCCTACAACCTCAGCGAATCGGGGCCGCTCGTCCACCCCGGCGTCGACGCCCTCGTCATCAACGAGATGTGCGCCGACGGCGGGATGCCGCCCCTCGTCGTCGGCCCGGACAGCGACATCACGGTCCATCTCTCCGGCACCGACCAGGCTATCGTCGTCGGCGACGGGCGGGTCCTCCGCGAACTCGACCCGCCGACGACGGTGCAGGTCGGCCGCGCCGACTCGCCGATGCGGGTCGCTGGCCCCACGTCCGACTTCTTCGAAGCGCTCGGAAAACTAGAGTAGCGGCGCGAACGCCGCCTCAGTCGCTTACTCGCCGCCCCACTGCTTCTGAATCTTCGGCCGGTCCGAGGTTGCCTGCACGTCGATGGGGTCGTCGTAGTGACGCAGGCCCTCGAGCACCGCTTGGGCCGACGCCTCCGTCGAGAAGTACGTCACGTCTTCCTCGACGGCGACTTCCAGCGCGTCGCGGTTCCGCGAGACGATGATGTCGACTTCCCCCGCGCGAATCGCGGCGGCCAGGTCGTCGAACTCGCGCACGTCGAAGAACTCGCCGAAGTCGTCGACCAGTGCCTGTCCCGCCTCGCTGTCGGGGTCGGGGAACTCCGCCGCCGAGAGGTCGACGACGGCCGTCCCCTCGTTCGGGATGGCCTTACCCGTCGCGGACTGGGCCTTCTCGTAGGCCTTGCCGAAGTGTTCGGCGGTGCCCATCACTTCGCCCGTCGACTTCATCTCCGGGCCGAGGCGCGGGTCGCTACCGGGCAGGCGGTCGAAGGGCAGGACGACTTCCTTGACGCTCACCTTCTCCGGAATCTGCTCCTGTGCGTCGAGTTCGTCCAGCGAGTGCCCCGCCATCACCTTCGCCGCGAGTTTGGCGATGGGGACGCCCGTCGCCTTCGAGACGAAGGGGACCGTCCGCGAGGAGCGCGGGTTGGCTTCGAGGACGTACACCGTGCCGTCCTGAACCGCCAACTGGACGTTCATGAGGCCCACAGTGTCGAGTTCGCGCGCGATTTCCAGCGTCACTTCGCGCACGCGGTCCATCACGTCGAGCACTTCGTCGGCCTGCGGCGGAATCATACACGCCGAGTCGCCGGAGTGGACGCCGGCGCTCTCGACGTGTTCCATCACGCCGCCGATGAGGACGTCCTCGCCGTCGGCGACGGCGTCTACGTCGAGTTCCACCGCGTCCTCGAGGAAGTCGTCGATGAGGATGGGCTTGTCCGGCGAGACGCGAACCGCCTCCTCGATGTACTCTTTCAGCTCCGCGTCGTCGTAGACCACGTCCATCGCGCGGCCACCGAGGACGTACGAGGGACGGACGAGGACGGGGTAGCCGATGTCGTTGGCGAGTTCGAGTGCCTCAGACTCACTCGTCGCAGACCCACCTTCCGGCTGAGCGATGCCGCGATCGTCCATCAGGCGGTTGAAGCGGTCGCGGTCCTCCGCGAGGTCCATCGCGTCGACGCTCGTGCCGAGAATCTCACAGTCGAGGCCGCGACGCTCTAGTTCCGCCTCCAGCGGGTGACCGATGTTGACCGAGGTCTGGCCGCCGAACTGCACCATCACGCCGTCGGCGTCGGCCGCTTCGACCACGTCCGCCACCTCCTCGGCGGTGATGGGTTCGAAGAACAGGCCGTCGGAGGTGTCGTAGTCCGTCGACACCGTCTCGGGGTTGTTGTTGACGACGTGGGCGTCGATGTCCTCCTCGCGGAGCGCCTGAATCGCGTGGACCGAGCAGTAGTCGAACTCGACGCCCTGCCCGATGCGGATGGGCCCGCCGCCGACGACGACGACGCTCTCCACGTCGCGGTCGACGCGGAGTTCGCCCGCCGCCGCTTCGCCCTCGAACGGGCCGGTGACGTACTCGGGCTTGCGCGAGGAGTAGTAGTACGGCGTCTGGGCCGCGAACTCGCCCGCACAGGTGTCGACCTGCTTGTACGTGCGGCCGGGGACCGCCGACTCGACGGTTCCCACGTCGGCACCGGCCGTCGACGCGATTTCCGTATTGGTGACGCCCTTGACCGCGGCTTCGGTGAAGTCGCCGTTCGCGGCGTCGGCGACCGCCTCGGAGACACGCGAGAAGCGCTCGACGTACCACTCCTTGATGCCGGTCAGGTCGACCACGTCGTCGACGGTGTAGCCGCGGTCGAACGCCTCGAAGACCGCGTAGGGACGGTCAGGCGTCGGCCGTGCCAGATACTCGGCTTCGAGCGTCTCGTCGTCGACGGTCGACATGTCGACTGCGGGGTCGTACTCCGTCGAGCGGAGCGCCTTCAACAGCGACTCCTCGAAGGTGCGGCCGATGGACATCGCCTCGCCGGTCGATTTCATCGCCGTCCCGAGCGTGAAGTCCACGTCGCCGAACTTGTCTATCGGCCACCGCGGAATCTTCGTCACGACGTAGTCGATTGCCGGCTCGAACGCCGCCGTCGTCTCGCCCGTGATTTCGTTTTCGATTTCGTGGAGGCGCTTGCCCAGCGCGACTTTCGCCGTGACGCGGGCGATGGGGTAGCCCGTCGCCTTCGACGCCAGCGCCGAGGAACGGGAGACGCGGGGGTTCACCTCGACGACGCGGTACTCGCCGCCGGGGGTGCCGTCGTCGTGCCACGCGAACTGGATGTTACAGCCACCCTGAATGCCGAGTTCGCGAATCACTTCGAGCGCGGCGTCGCGCATCTCCTGGTGGCCGTCGTCGGGAATCACCTGCGACGGCGTGACGACCATCGACTCGCCCGTGTGGATGCCCATCGGGTCGAGGTTCTCCATGTTGCAGATGATGATGGTCGAGTCGTCGGCGTCGCGCATCACTTCGTACTCCAGTTCGACCCAGCCGGCGATGGACTCGGTGATGAGCACCTCGCTGTTGCGCGAGAGACGGAGGCCCTTCCGGACGCGTTCGATGAGCTCGTCCATCTCGTCGACGACGCCCGACCCGGAGCCACCGAGCGTGTACGTCGTCCGCGCGATGACGGGCAGGCCGCCGACTTCGTCGACGGCGGCTTCGACGCGTTCGCGAAGCGCCGCCTCGTCGAGTTCGCTCACCTCTTCGCCCTCGTCGAGTGAGATGGTGACCGAACCGGGAACCGGCTGGCCGATTTTCTCCATGCGCTGACGGAAGAGGTCGCGGTCCTCCGTCGCGTAGATGGTGTCCAGCGGCGTCCCCATGATCTCCACGTCGTGTTCCTTGAGGACGCCCTCTTCGGCGAGTTCGGCGGTGACGTTCAGCCCCGTCTGGCCGCCGAGGCCCGCGATGACGCCGTCCGGCTGTTCCTGCCGGATGATCTCCGCAATGGCCTCGGTCGTGATGGGTTCGATGTACACCCGGTCGGCCATGTCCGGGTCGGTCATGATGGTCGCGGGGTTCGAGTTGACGAGGACGACTCGCGCCCCCTCCTCCTGCAGGGCTCGGCAGGCCTGCGCGCCGGAGTAGTCGAACTCGGCGGCCTGCCCGATCTGAATCGGGCCGCTCCCGATCAACAGTATCGTCCGATCCTCGGAGTCGGTGGCGGAACCTCCGTCCGCCACGGTGGCCTCGTCAGTCATCGTCGAATCGGAGTTCGCACATCGTAATAAGCCCCACGAAAGGGTACGAGATGCGAAGCGAAATTACGGATTTCGAAGCGACAATCGGTGCCACGGGGCCCTGTCACACGGTGGGAAGCGTCAGTTGTTCAGTCGATAGCGGTAGGGACTGCCCTGTAACACTTCCACGTCACCCTCGTCGGCCCAGCGGCCGAGAATCGTCGCGACCCGATGGGCGCTCTCGAACTCCTCGCGCTCTTCGACGAGCGTCAGAATCTCCTTCGCTGTCAACGGCTCATCGGCCTCGGAGAGCACGCCCCGGAGTTGCTCGTATTCCCTCGATTGGGGGCGCATACGTCACACAACGGCCGGGAACGCCTTAGTGTTCAGTGAGACGACCGTCCGACGACTGTCAGACGGTTGGCGGCGTTCGACGACGACCTTTCATACAATCGCACGACGCCGCCCGAACAGCCGTTACGCGTTGCCGTACACGTCGTCAGCCTCGATATCTCGCTCCGCGCGGTACCGCTCTACGAACGTCGACACGTCGAACTCGACCATCTGCTGTTCGAACTCCTGAATCGCCGCGTCGTCCTCTGCGTGGCTGACGGCGTGTTCCATCAGTTCGATGACGAGCTCGACGACGACTTCGTGGAGGCGGCGCGAATCGAACGTCGTCACCCACAGGAGCGCGTAGCCAACGTCGCCCTCGTCGCTCAGGTCCTCGACGGCAACGTGCTCCGGGAACTCCTCCAAGACGACGCCCAGCAAGTGTGGCGTGTCGAACTCCGGCATCTCTTCGCTGCTCGTCTCGACGGTCTCTCGCAGGAGGTCGACCAGAAATTCCGGGAGGAACCGCTCCGGCGGGTGGACGTCCATCACGACGGCGTGGGCGTCGCCACAGGCACACTCGAACTCCCGCATCCCCAAGTCGAGGTCGGTGGCACGGACGGTCTCTCCGCAGGGGAGGTCGACCGTCACCGTCTCGCCGGGGACGTCCGGTTTCGTCATATCGCTGGTTGTACCCTCGGTCGGTTAAACGTCGCGCTCCGCGTCAGCGCCCGGCCGTCACCCACAGCACCGGCCCCACGACCAGGAAGACGATGCCGAGGAACAGGTAGTGGATCGGCGCGAGCGACTGCGGCGTCATGATGAACACCAGTCCGAACAGCGTCACGTTGGCGGCGATGATCCGCCGAGATTTCAAGGGGAGCGCCCCGACCGTCGCGAGGACGAACACCAGCAACAGCGCCTGCCCGACGTTGTAGTTGAGCAGGAAACTGTCGATAACCTGTAGCGGGAGCATTCCTAGACACAAGTCGCCCGGAATCGGGCATTAAAGTTCCGCTTACCGACCGCCCCCTCAGCGTCCACTCGGCCCGGTGATGTCGAGCGGTCGAATCCAGCCATACCACAGCAGTATCACCATCGTCCCGTACCCCACGACGAAGATTGCCGACCCGAGGGCACCGTATCCGCGTTCGGCGAGCAGTCCGCGAACCAGTCCCGACCCGCCGATACCCACGACGAGGAGCAACAGGATGAGGGCCGTATCCCGGGTCAGAAACGCATCGGCGTCCATACCCGGTCTACGGACTCACCGCTACTCAATGGCTCGGTTCGCGAAAAATGCCGCCAGCGCGGTTACTGCGGCGCCGTCGAGCGAGCGATGGTGTTGGTGCTGCCGCCGCTGGGATTCGTCCAGATGACGCGGATGGTCTCGCCGGCGTTGACTCCCGCCCACTCCGAGGAATCACCAGATTGGATGGTATCTGACGGCCAGTCCCCGTTCGCGACGCCGTTTGTCGTTCCGACACTACCGCTCGTGTTACTGCCCTCGACATCGATAGTGCTCGCTTCGAGCGTTTCACCGCCTTCGTGGGTCACGGTGACGTTGTCGCCAGACTCACCGTTGAACGTACTCCCGTTCGCGGAGAAATCGAAACTGAAGCTCGCCTGCGGTGCGTTCTCGCTCACTTGGTCGCCCAATCCGAGGACGAAGGTGCCGATTACAGCGGCGAGAATGACGGTGATAGCCACCATCAGAATGACGCCGATGACCGGGCTTACTGCGCGGTCTTCTGTCAGTAGTTCTTTGAAATTCATGGTGTCTTGAGACGACGGAGCCAGGCGAGGAACTCCCGCTCGGACACGCGTCGACTTACTAATCCGATACAGACGGGTGTCACTAATAAATTCGGCTAGCTACGTATCACGAGCGATAGACAGGCTCGCATGGCAGTCGCTCGCGGGTTTAGCGTTCGAAAAAATATCCGAAAGTCGCCGGCGCGATTACTGCGGTGCGGTCGCGCGGGCGATGGTGTTGGTGCTGCCGCCAGCTGGGTTCGTCCAGATGACGCGGATGGTCTCGCCAGAATTCACGTGTTCGTATTCTGCAGAGCTTCCGGACGAAATCGTATCACTAAATCCGGGGCCACTCAAGTCGCCACCTGTCGAATTATCCCCTTCGATACCGATATTGCTTGCTTCGAGGGTTTCACCGCCTTCGTGGGTCACGGTAACATTGTCGTCGACTTCACCATCGAAAGTATCGTCGGCGTCGTTCGACGAGAAGTCGAAGCTAAAGCTCGCCTGCGGTGCACTTTCGCTCACCTGGTCGCCCAGACCGAGGACGAAGGTGCCGATCACGGCCGCGAGAATGACGGTGATAGCCACCATCAGAATCACGCCGATGACCGGGCTTACTGCGCGGTCTTCTGTGAGTAGTTCTTTGAAATCCATGGTTGTATGGACACGCCGTGTCGGAGCCGGGGGGAACGATGCTCCCGCGCGGACACGCGTCGGCGTGCTTGTATATTGAAATGAGGCACTGACTGATAAATCAACTGGCTAAATATCAAGTAGGAGAATCTGCCTGCCGGAGCGAGCGGCACTCACCGCCGACGCGGTGAGACCGGCCGCGCTCGCCCCGTCAGTAACTCCGCTCTTTCGGTTCGTACGTCTTCTTCTCGCCTTCGAGCACCACGGGCTTGTACCACAGCTCGGGCGACCCGTCGTTCCACGACACCATCGTGTGTTTGAGCCACTCGTCGTCCTTGCGCTCCTGGTGTTCCTTCCGCCAGTGGGCGCCGCGGAACTCCTCGCGTGCGAGCGCACCGAGAGTAATCATCTCCGCGATGTCGAGCAGGTTCCGCGTCTCGATGGTCTGGATTAGGTCCGTGTTGTACGTGCTCGACGGGTCCTCGACGGCCACCTCGCGGTAGCGCTCGCGAGCGGCGCTGATGTCGGCCAGCGCGTCCTGCAGCGCCGATTCCTCGCGGAAGACGTTGACGTTCTCGGTCATCGTGTGCTGGACGGCCGACCGAATCTCCGAGTGGTGGAGCCCATCGTCCCGTTCGAGCAAGCGGTCGACGCGCTCGCGTTCGCGTTCGAGCGTTCGCTCCACGACGGCCGTCGCCGTCGTCGCGCCGCCGTCCGCGACGGCCTCGTCGGTCCACGGTTCGCCCAGTTCGACCGGCGAATCCACGTCACCCGGCTCTGCGTCGTCCGTCCGTCCGACCGAAATCTCGGGGGCGTCGGTGTCGCCACCGGCAGCGCGGGTACCGGTCCGCTTCCCAAACACCGTGAGCTCGGGGAGGGCGTTGCCCCCGAGGCGGTTCGCACCGTGGACGCTCGCGCACGCACACTCACCGACGGCGTAGAGGCCGTCGACGCAGGTTTGTCCGTACTCGTCGGTTTCGATGCCGCCCATCGCGTAGTGTTGGCCGGGCTTGACCGGCATCGGTTCTTCGAGGCCGTCGACGCCCTCGAAGTCCTCGGCGAGGTGGAGGATGTTCTCCAACCGGTCGACGATGCGCTCCTCGCCCAGATGCCGCATGTCGAGGTGGACGTACTCGTCCTCGATGCCCCGGCCCGCGTTGATTTCGGTCAATTCGGCACGCGAGACCACGTCACGCGAGGCGAGTTCGCCCGCGTTGTTCGCGTAGCCGCGTTCGAACATGAAGCGCTCGCCCTCGTCGTTGTAGAGGATGCCACCCTCGCCGCGGACGCCCTCCGAAATCAGGACGCCCGTCGACGGGAGCGTGGTCGGGTGGAACTGGATCATTTCCATGTCCTCGACGGGGACGCCCGCGCGGTAGGCCATCGCGATGCCGTCGCCCGTGTTCGCGACGGCGTTGGTCGTGTGGTCGTACACCTGCCCCAACCCGCCCGTGGCGAGGATGACTCCGTCGCGCGCGGTGAACGCTTCTATGTTCCCCGTCGCCGTCTCGTAGGCGACGACGCCGTGGCAGGTCCGGTCCGACGGGTCGTCCTCGTCCGAGACGGCGAGGTTCAGCACGTACCACTCGTCGAACACTTCGATGCCTCGTTTGACGACCTGTTCGTAGAGCGTGTGCAGGAGGTGATGGCCCGTCTCCGCGCCCGCGAACGTCGTCCGCGGGAACGAGAGGCCACCGAAGGGTCGCTGTGAGACGCGGCCGTCGTCCTCGCGGGAGAACGCCATCCCCCAGTGTTCGAGTTGGATGGCCTCTTCCGGGCTCTCCTGACACAGCGCTTCCGCGGCGGGGGCGTCCGCGAGGTAGTCCGACCCCTTCATCGTGTCGTAGGCGTGGAGTTCCCAGTCGTCGCCCTCGCGGAGGGCGGCGTTGATGCCGCCTTCCGCGGCGCCCGTGTGGCTCCTGACGGGGTGGAGCTTCGTGACCATCGCCACGTCTGCCCCTGCTTCCTGTGCCGCGATGGCCGCGCGCAGGCCCGCCCCGCCCGCGCCGACCACGATGACGTCGTATTCGTGCATAGTTACCAAAATTTCAGGTTGCTCTTGACTGCCTCACGCTTCAGCTCCTGGATGTGCTCCGTCAATGGGATGTCCTTCGGACACACCTCGGTACAGGAGAACTGCGTCTGACACCGCCAGACGCCGTGTTCCTGTTCGATGATTTCGAGGCGCTGCTGTTTCATGTCCTCGCCCTCGCGTTCGTCCATCGCGAACCGGTAGGCCTTGTTGATGGCCGCCGGGCCGAGATACTCGTTGTCGCCCGCCGCGATGTTGCACGAGGACATGCACGCGCCACACCAGATACACCGCGTCGATTTCTTGATTTTCTCGCGGTTCTCGCGGCTCTGCCGTTGCTCCTCTAACTCGCCCTCCGGCCGCTCCGATGTCTGGAAGTACGGTTCGACCGCCTCCATCTGGTCGTAGAAGTGCTCCATGTCGACGACGAGGTCCTTCACCACGTCGGCGTGGGGAAGCGGTTCGACCCGGACCGGTTGGTCGAGGTCCGAGAGTTGGGTCTGGCACCCGAGCCGCTGTGACCCGTTGATGAAGAGGGCGTCCGAGCCACAGATGGCCTGCCGACACGAGTGTCGGAAGGTGAGGCTGGCGTCGAACTCGTCGCGCGCGTAGATGAGTGCGTCGAGGACGGTCATCCCCGTCTCGTAGGGGACGTGGAAGCTGTCGAAGCGTGGCTCCTGTTTGCCCTCGACTTCGGGGTCGTAGCGGAACACCTTCAGGTGGTAACGCTCCGCCTCGGCGGCGGCCCGTTCCTCGGCTTCGACGCGCTTTCGCTCTCGCCGTTCGGCGCTCTGGCGCGCCTCGTCGCGTTGCTCCTCCGACGTGGTTTCCGCGCTCTCCGTCTCGGTCTCTGGCTGTTGGCGTTGCGTGCTCATAGGATGGGAAGGAGGTCGATGCCGGCCCACGCGTTCGCGGTGCGGAACCCTTGCACGAGCAAGAGGAGGCTGGCGACGACGAGGGCGCCCTTGACGATGCGGCGCTTCGTCCCGGTCAGCCCGACGTTGATGAGCGCGTTGTAGACGCCGTTGACGCCGTGGAACGTCGCGGTCACCAGAAAGAGAATCATCAGCGAGTAGTAACTCCACGTCTCCATCCGCCCGGCGCTCATGGCGAAGGTCACCTCGTCGGCGTGGTGGACGAAGTGGAGGAGGAAGAAGTGGAAGGCGAGGACGACGACGAGGAAGGCGGCGGTGATGCGCTGCCAGAGCCACAGCCGACCGCCCGCCTCGAACGAGGAGTAGCGCTCCGCCATCAGAGCGACACCCCTGCGAGGAAGGTGGGGATGCTCGCGACGACGATAGCACCCGTCAGAATCAGGGAGGCGTAGAAGCTCCTGTCCTGCGCTTCGAGGCCGATTCCGAGGTCGACCAAGAGGAGTCGCGTCCCGTTCAGCATGTGGAAGACTGCCACCGCCAGCAGTCCGACTTCGAGGATTCGGACCACGAACAGACCCTCCAGCGTCCGGATGGTCTGCGTGTAGAGGTCCTGATTCGCCGCGACCGTCGCGGGGTCGGCGCTGGCCGACGTGAGCGCCGTACTCAGGACGGCGATGTGGGTGAAGAGGTACCCTATCAGCACCCAGCCGGTGAACTTGTGGAAGATCCAGGCCCACATTCCGGCCGAGAACTCCCGCCATCGACCGAAGTCCTCGATGAGGCCCCGATCATAGGACTGACTCATGCTCGTCCGGGAGTCCGGACGCTGATAGTATAGAAGTTACGTACGTTTCGACCGACGATCATCGACCTGCCTGTCGGCGTGCGACGATGGCTGCCGTCTCGGCGTCGAGCTCCGCCACGTGACAGATGGGGTTGCCCGGATAGACCACGGGGTTTTCGAGGACGCCGATGAGGACGCCGGTAAAGGGCGCGTTGACCGGCGTCCCATCCGCCTTGAACGGGTCGGTGATGGTGCAGACGCGGTCGCCCTCGCGGACGAGGGCACCGCGGTCGTAATGCATGTCGACCATCCCGCCGGCGTCGGCCCGGAGCCACGTCTTCTCTGTCACGACCGTCCGCCACCCCGGCCAGCGGACGCGGCCAGCGTCGCGTAGGCCGTACTCCGCGAACACGCTCTCGACGCCGTCGAGGGCGTCGTCGATGAGTCCGCGTTCGAACCGGTGGGCCTGCCCCATCTCGACGGTCACCGTCGGCACGCCCGCCCGCGTCGCCTCGCCGCGGAGCGTCCCGTCGCTCCCCGCGCCGTCGATGACGACGCTCGCGCCGAAGGCGTGGGCCAGTCGCGATACTGCGTCGTCGGCCGTGTCCGCCCGGACGTGGAGCATGTTCGTCCGCCCGCGCGTCGACGTGTGGAAGTCGAGGCCGAAGTCGCAGGGCTCGATGAAGTTCCTGAAGATGGCGTCGGCCATCCGCTTCGCACTCGTCGAGTCGGGGTCCCCCGGAAACGACCGGTTGAGGTCGCGGTCGTAGATGGGGAGGTAGCGCTGCTGGGTGAGAAAGCCCGGCACGTTCAACACCGGCAGGCAGACGATGGTCCCCGCGAGGTCGTCAAGGTCCCACTCGAAGGCCACCTCGCGGACCACCTCGATGCCGTTGAGTTCGTCGCCGTGGGCCGCCGCCGACAGGAACACCGTCGGCCCCGGTCGCTCGCCGTTGACGATAGTCACCGGAATCCGCACCGGGTCGCCGAGATACGTCTCGCTGACCGCGTAGCGCAGGTTCTGTCGCTCGCCGGGGGCGACCTTCCCGCCGTTGTACGTGAAGGCCGCGTCCGCGTCCATGCCCACCCATCCGCGAGGCTGGGACTTAAATGACCGACCCGCCGACGCGACAGGTTTTACCCCCGACCGACCCAGTGAGTGACCGATGAGTTCGTTCGACGGCGGTCGCTACCTGGAGTACTACCTCGGTCATGCCCCGAGTCTCTCGACGCTCCTCGTCGCCAACGGCCTCGCCTTCCTCGTCGGCGTGAGCTTCTACGTCCACGCCGACCCCTCGCTCGCCGACCTGCCCTCCCTCCTCTATCCGCTCTTCGGCGACTCGCCGACGGCACTCGCACTCGTCACGCTCTCGCTCGCGACGTTGCTGCCGACGCTCGGAACGCCCGTCAGCGACGCCCCCGCGAACGTCCCGCTGGCCTATCTCCACACGTTCGCGTTCGTCTGGCTCGTCAAATACGGTCTCTGGACCGTCGTCGCACTCAACCTCCATCCCGAACTGTACGTGGGATTCAGCGGCGCCGCGCTCTGGGACTACTGGGGCATCATGCTCACGCACGCGCTCTTCGTCGTCGAGGCGTTCGCCATCCCCTACTACGGCCGGACGACCGGCCGCGCACTCGTCGTCGCACTCGCGGCGCTCCTCGTCAACGACGCCTTCGACTACGGACTCGGCTACCACCCGCCGCTCCGCTACGAACCGGGACTGCCGCTACTCCTCGCGACGGTCCTGCTCTCGGTCGGTGCCGTCGTCCTCGCGCATCGCCACTTCGACCGACTGGGTGGCGACGCTTCACGGGGGGCCGAGCGATGACCGACGCCGACCCGCACGACATCCTCCGCACCGACCCCGTGATGGCCGGACTCGTCGACACGCACGGCCCGCTGACGGTCCAGCCCGCCGACGACGAGTTCCGTCGCCTCGTCGTCAGCATCGTCAACCAGCAACTGTCGACGGCGAGCGCGTCGGCCATCCGCGAGCGACTCTTCGACCACCTCGGCGACGTGACGCCCGCCGCGATACTGGACGCCGACACCGAGGCGCTCCGTGAGACAGGCCTCTCCGGCACCAAAGTCGAGTACCTCCGCAACGCCGCCCGCGCCTTCGAGGAGCGTGACCTCACCCGCGCGGGCCTCGCCGACCACCCCGACGACGCCGTCGTCGACGAACTTACCCGGATTCGCGGCGTCGGGGAATGGACCGCCGAGATGTACCTCCTGTTCGTCCTCGGGCGCGAGGACGTGCTCCCGTTGGGTGACCTCGCGATTCGCCGAGGGCTGGAGGACCTGTACGGCTGTGACTCCCGCGAGGAGATGCGCGAGGTGGCGGCGGCGTGGCGCCCCTACCGCTCCTACGGCACGCGCTACGTGTGGGCGCACTACGAGAGTTAGTCGTACGCCCGGTCGAGCGGGTCTTCGAGCTCGCCCATCACCGCCTCCAGAGCGTCCGTCGCCGTCAGGAGGCCGACCACCTCGCCGTCTTCGAGCACTAACGCGAGCTCCTGCTCTTGGGTCTGGAACTGGTCGAACGCGTCGCTGACGTTCGTCGTCGCGGCGAGCGTCATCGGCGGCGCGGCGATGTCCTCGAACGTCCGTTCGCCCCGCTCTAGCGCCTCCAGATGCGTCAGCACCGAGGGCGTGTAGACCACGCCCCGGAAGTCCGCGAGCGTCTCCCCGACCAGCGGGAACCGGACGTGCGGCGTCGCCCGCATCGTCGCGAGGTTCTCCTCGACCGACGCCGTCGTCGACACCGCCACGATGTCCTCGGGGGGCGTCACGATGTCCGAGACGGGCGTTTCGTCGACGGCGAGGGCGTTGAGCACCTCCTCTCGGCGCTCGTCGGCGAGGTCACCCTCGTCGAGGAGCGAGCCGAGTCGGTTGCGGAGGTCCGCCCGCGACTCGATGACCTGCTCTTCGGTTTCGAGCCACGCGCCCGTCATCTCGATGCCGAACAGCTTGAGCGTCCCCTTCGCCACGCTGTCGCCGACTCGCATAATGGGCGAGATGAGTTTCGCGAACCAGTAGAGCGGGCGCGCCCCGTAGCGACAGACGAACTTCGAGCGCTCGACGCCGAGATACGTCGGCGTCTGCTCGCCGTGGGTGAGGTGGACGAGGTTGATAATCGCGAACGCGATGATTGCGCCCGCACCCACCGACGCCAGTGCCGTCCCGGCGACGTAGGGTTCGACCAGCGCCGCGAGCGCCGGTTCGGCGACGATACCGACCGCGATGCTGGAGGCGGTGATGCCCACCTGACAGCTCGTCAGGTAGATTTCGAGGTCCTGTGTCATCTCCCACGCGCGTTCGAGCGCGGGCGTGTCGAACTCCGATTCGGGGTACTGGCGCACCCGCGTGAGCGCGAACTCGATGGCGACGAAGAAGCCGTTGGTGAGTATCAGGAGGAGACCGGCGATTAACCGAAGGCCGACCTCGAGCGGTGTCATGTCGTCAGCCTTCCGTCAGGAGACGGAAAAGCCTCGGGGCCGTTACTCCTCGAGTATCTCGCCCGCGTCTCGCTCGTCGTCGTCCGCCCGTCGCCGCACGTCAACGCGGTAGTGTTCGAGCACGTCCCGCCCGAGGAGGAGCGGATAGTCCATGTGACTCCGGTCCTCGACGCTCGCGGTGACGGTGTGTTGCATCCCGCCGATGCCGATGACGAGGTCGACCACGGGCCGGGCTTTCCCGGACTTGACGCTCCCCGATTTCACGCGCGTCATGCTCTTGATGGGGCCGGCGCCGATGTCGGCGGCGAGGCCGGTGTCGATGCTCGTCCGCGTCGCGCCCGTGTCGGATTTCGCCTTCACCTGCGTCGATCCGCTGGTGCCGCTGACGACGACTTCCTCGATGTAGCCGATGATGGGGAGGTCCTCCTGTTGGGGCGGGGTAGTGCGGGGTTTGCAGGCGGGCGTCGAGTCGTCGAGCGTCGCTGCGAGGTTCTCGACGCGTTCCTCGTCGACCGACCCGCCGGCGCGTTCGATGGCGAGTTTCGCCACGTAGGGGGCGGGGCTGGTCCCCGTCGCCTCGTACAGCCCTTTGAACCCCGCCGTCGGGTTGATTTCGAGGACGAACCAGCCGTCGTCGCCCTCGATGAGGTCGACGCCAGCGTAGTCCAGTCCCATCACTTCGGTCGTGTAGAGCGCCGTCTCCGCCGCCGCTTCGGGGAGGTCCGACGCCGCGTCGGCCACGGCGCCGCCGAGGGCGACGTTGGTGCGCCACTCCCCCTCCGGCGCGTAGCGGTACATCGCGCCCACGATGTCGCCGTCGACGACGTACACCCGGAGGTCGCGGTGTTCGTTCTCGTCGCGTTCGACCAGGTCCTGCAGGAACGCCTGTCGGTTGCCGACCCGCGGGTTGACCGGTTCGGTGAGGTCGACCTTCCACGTCCCGCCGCCGTGGGTGCCGATGGCCGTCTTGTAGACGCCCACGTCGCCGAAGCGTTCGCGGCCGCTGTTGAGGCGGTCGTTCGACAGGGCGAGGAAGGCGTCGGGGACGCGGACGTTCCAGTCCGCGAGCGTCGCCGCCGTCGCGAACTTGTGAATCGCGGTCAGCACCGCGTCGGGTTCGTTCAGCATGGGGCGGATGCGGTTGAACGTCGTTGCCAACCCCAGCAGCTCCGCCGGTTCGTTCGTCGTCGACAGCAGGAGGCGGTTGGCCACCACGTCCACGTCCGGGTCGACCGTCACCTCGCTGTCCTCGATGCTGACGGTCGTGTTCTCGCGGCGCAGCCACACCGGGTCGTGGCCGAGGTCCTCGACCGCGTTCAGAATGGCCTTCGTCTCCTTGCTGTTGTGGAGGGACAACACCCCGACGCTGACCGAGCCCTGTTCGTCGGCTGTCATGCTTCTCCGTCGAACGCCGCCGGTGAAAGGCGTGCCGGTGGTTTCGGGTCGCGCGGATGCAACAGCTAGTTAACGGCCCGTGGCGTCGCTTCGAGCATGGACGCCGCGTTGGTCATCCTCGATGGCTGGGGGCTCGACGGCTCGGAGCGAAACGCCGTCTCGACCGCCGATACACCGACGTTCGACCGGCTCTTCGACACCGGAGCCGCGGGCGTACTCGACGTCTCCGGCCGCCGGGTCGGTCTCCCCGACGGACAGATGGGCAACAGCGAAGTGGGCCACCTCAACATCGGCGCCGGGCGCGTCGTCACCCAACCCCTCGCGCGCATCGACGACGCCATCGACCGCGACGGCACCGACGCCGACACCGCGGACGACGCCGTCGACGACGGCTCCTTCTTCGAGAACGACGCCCTCTGTGGTGCCGTCGACCACGTCGCCGAGACGGGCGGCCGACTCCACGTCATGGGCCTCGTCAGCACCGGCGGCGTTCACTCCCACCAGCGCCACCTCCACGCACTCATCGAACTCGCCGCCCGCAACGACGTGGCGGCGGTCACGCACGCCTTCACCGACGGCCGCGATACGGCGCCGACCGACGGCGTCGACTTCCTCGACGAACTCACCGCCGTCGCCGACGAACACGGCACCGGCGACGTGGCCACCGTCACTGGCCGGTACTACGCGATGGACCGCGACGGCAACTGGGACCGGACGAAACGCGCCTACGACGCCATCGTGAATCGCGAGGCCGACCACGTCGAATCGACGGCCGTCGACGCCATCGAGGCCGCCTACGACCGCGACGAAACCGACGAGTTCGTCGAACCGACGCTCATCGAGGGCGGGGCGGAGATACGGGACGGCGACGCCATCGTCTTCGCCAACTTCCGCGCCGACCGAGCCAGACAGCTCGTCCGCCTCCTCGCCGGCGTCGACCCCGAGTGGTCGTTCTCGCTCGACCAACCCGACACGCATCTCGTGACGATGACCGCCTACGACGAGCGGTTCGACTTCCCCGTCGCCTTCCCCCCGGTCGAACTGACCGACACGCTCGGCGAGGTGCTCTCGAAGGCGGGCAAGACGCAACTCCGCATCGCCGAGTCCGAGAAGTACGCCCACGTCACCTACTTCCTCAACGGCGGGCGCGAGGTGGAGTTCGAGGGCGAACACCGCCACATCGTCGAGAGCCCGGACGTGCCGACCTACGACCACAAGCCGGAGATGAGCGCCGCCGCCGTCACCGACGCGGCCATCGAACACATCGAGGCCGAGAATCCGGACGTGCTGGTGTTGAACTACGCCAATCCCGACATGGTGGGACACACGGGCGACTTCGATGCCGCCGTCGAAGCCGTCGAAGCCGTCGACGCCACCCTCGCGCGACTGGTCGACGCCATCCACGACGCCGACGGTCACGCCCTCGTTACCGCCGACCACGGCAACGCCGAGTCGATGGGTGACTCCGACGACCCCCACACCGCGCACACGCGAAACGAAGTCCCCTTCATCTACGCCGCGCCGGGCGCCGACCCCTCCGGCGGGCGCCGCGTCCGCGACGGTGGCTCGCTCTGTGACGTGGCGCCGACCCTCCTCGAACTCGTCGGCGTCGAGAAACCGGCGGCGATGACCGGCGAGTCGCTACTGGAGTGAGGTCACGCCCGTTCGTACGTTCGGTAGACCGGCCCCGCCAGCGCTAGGAGTGCGAGGAGCGACGCCCCGACGACGACACGCGGGTCGAGGACGGCGCTCAGCGACACCGCGTCGAGGGTGGCGAAGGAGTCGCCGGCGACGACGCCCGCCGCGACCCACGGCATCTCGCCGAGCGCCGTCCCGAGTGCGAACGCGCGCACCGGGACGCCCGCGACGCCCGCGCCGGCCGACACCACGTCCGACGGCAGGGGGAGGAGCCGACTCCCGGCGACGCCCCGAAGCGCGCCCGCTTCCGCGACGAGTCGCTCCCCCGCGGCGGCGACGCTGCCGGTGCCCGCACCCCGCGCGGCCACCCAGTACGGCGGGAGACTCGTCACGACGACGAGCGCCAGCGCCACCGGAAAGCCGTGGAGTCCGAACCCGTAGCCCGCGACGACGGCGATGAGCGTCGTCGGCCACGCGAACAGGGGGCGGACCAGCGCGACCAGCGTGAGCGCGACCAACAGTCGAAGCGGGTCTGCGACCACCCACGCCAGTCTGGCGAGCACCACCGCTGGCGAGACGAGGACGCCGAGGACGCCGACCACAGCGACGAGTGCGACGCCCGCGAGGAGGCGACTGCGACGGTGCATAGTCGGGTCTCGACGCCCGCCTCCAAACGGATTGCGCTTCGACGGCGAGACGGGACGTTGATGGGCGCTCGCGCCGACCCTCCGCTGTGACCGAGGACCGAGTCGAACTCGCGCTCGACTTGCTCGCCACTCTCGACGACGAGTCGCTCCCGCTGTCGGCCGTCGTCGACCGTATCGAGACGGTGACGACCGACCCGACGCTCGTTCGGACGGTCCTCGACGAGGCGGAGGTGCGCGGCATCATCGAACGCGACGACGGCCACGTTCGGATGCAGCGAGACGGCTTCGTCCGCTTCGAGCGCGACGTGGTGACCCGAGAGGGCGACTACGACTGCCGGCGCTGCGGGGCGTCGATATCGACCGGCCACTTCGTCAGGCTCGATACCGGCGAACTCGGGCCCTTCGGCCCCTCCTGTGTGCGAAAAGTGCTGGGTCGGGACTAACGTCCCTGCCGGAGTTCCTCTATCAACTGCTGGATGGTCTCTTCCTGCCGGTCGAGGCGTTCGTTCTGCGCTTCGATTACCGACCGCAGTTCCGCGAGTTCCTGCGCGACGTCGTCGTCGACGCTCGCCGACTCGAAACCCGAGTCGCCGAACTCGTCGTCGCTGGCTGTGGACGCCTCCCGGCGCTCGCTCGTTTCGTCGGGAGCGCGCTCCTCCTCGACGTCGCCGTCGACGCCGCTCGTATCCAGTGGGTCGGGGCCGTCACCGAACGACACGCGGTCGCTCGGCTCGGCGGAGTCGTCGTCGTCGGCCGCCGCCGTCCGGCGGAGTGCGTCCACGTCTTCGACGCCGTGGTACTCACACACCGCGTCGACGAGCGTCTCGCGTAGCGCCCGCGCTTGCTCGTTGGGCGCTTTGAACCGCTCCTGTCCGCCGTCGATGGTGATGACCACCGAGGTGGCGACGCTCCCCTCCTCGAAATCGAGGTCGGTCACGCCGTCGAAGTGGTACGCCTCGTAATCTTCGTCCCAGACGGCGGCGCCGATGTGGCGGACGACGCGAGCGCTCGTGACGACGATGGTCAACTCGCTGAACCGGAAGGTCTGTTTGACCGTCTCGCCCGGGTCGGTGATGCCGCGGGCGTTCAGGATGCCGGCGAGGACCGGGTGGAGCACTTGGTCGAGTCCCGACGTGGGCACCGAGAACGACTCCTCGCCGTCGAGCCCGTAATCGAGCGTGATTTCGGCCTTTCGGCGCCCCTCGGAGACGCCGACGCGTTCGGCGTCGTGCGGGTACTCCGCGACCGTCTCGTCGGAGAGCAACCCCTCCGCCCGGTAGACGAGCGTCCGCGTCGGGGTCACGAGCAGCAGGTCGTCGCCACCCAACCCCCCCCGCGCCGCCACCGACTCGTCGTCGAGGGCAGACTGGACGATTTCCGGCAGACTCATGCGCGGACTGTCCCCGCCGCGCGTGATAAATCCGGGGGGTGGATTGATATGAGAAGTTTCAAGGGCGGCATCGGCATACGGACTACTGCGCCCGGGTGGCTTAGCTGGACATAGCGCCGCACTCATAGGGTATTCGAGCTTCGGTGCGGATACACCTCGGCCTTGGAAGCCTCCGCCTCCCTCGAGGCCCGCCGAGCCTCGTAACCTGGGACATGCGGAGATCGTGGGTTCGGAGCCCACCCCGGGCATTTCTCCTCTCTCACCCTCGACAGCGACGCCCATCACTCGACGCGTAATCGTGGCTCATATTGTGGTCCGCGACGATGCTGTAGACGACTCTTATGACGAGCGACGACCGCATCCAGACGACACACATCGGAAGCCTTCCCCGCCCGCCGGAACTGCTCGACCTCCTCGAAACGCGCCAGAACGGCGAGGACGTCGACGAGGAAACGTGGGCCGACACCGTCGCCGACGCCACTCGCGACGTAGTCGAGCGCCAGACCGAGGTCGGACTCGACTCCATCAACAACGGCGAACAGTCCCGCGTCTCGTTCAACTGGTACGTCGCGGACCGACTCAGCGGCATCGAGGGCGAGGAGGAACAGGAGCTCTGGGCGGACCTCCAGGAGTTCCCCGGCTACGCCGAGCGCACGTTCAAGACCGACGTCATCGACCTCTCGATGCATCCGGTCGTCACTGGCCCCATCGAGTACACGGGTCGTGAACAGGCCGAGGACGAACTCGCGACGTTCCAAGACGCGCTGTCGGCGGTCGAGGACACGGAGACGTTCATGACCGCGGCGTCGCCGAGCGTTGTCACGGCCACGCACGTCAACGACTACTACGACTCCTACGAGGAGTACCTCTTCGCCACCGCCGACGCGATGGCCGAGGAGTACGAACTCATCGCCGACGCGGGCATGACCCTCCAAATCGACGCGCCGGAACTCCTCACCGTCGGTCACACGGCGGCCTACGCGGACGCGCCCCTCTCGGAAATCAAGGAGGCCACCCGGCTCCACATCGAAGCGCTCAATGACGCGCTGTCGGGCATCCCGGCCGAACAGGTCCGCCTGCATACCTGTTGGGGGAGTTACGAGGGTCCCCATCACCTCGACACGGACCTGGCCGAGATGCTGCCCGAAATCTACGAGGCGGACATCTCGGGGCTCAGCATCGAGCAAGCGAACCCACGCCACCAGCACGAGTACCGCGCGTTCGCCGAGCATCCGCTCCCCGACGGCTGGACGCTCATGCCCGGCGTCGTGGACGTGAAGACGAACATCATCGACCACCCCGAGACCATCGCCGACCGCATCGAGCGAGTCGTCGACGCCGTCGACGATTCGACGCCGGTCGTCGCCGCGCCGGACTGTGGGTTCGGTACGCAGGCCGGTCTCGGCATGGTCGACCCGGAAATCGCGTGGGCGAAGCTCGAGGCTCTCGCAGACGGTGCGGAAATCGCGACCGAGCGCGTCTACTGACTGCGCTCGCCGCTATCTCGTCCAGATAGATTTCACGTCGCCCTTCGAGAGCGACTGCGACCAGACGACTTCGATGTCGTCGACCGTCGTCCCCTCGGGGACGGCGTACACCAATTCGCCGCGAATGACCGTCCGCCCTTCGAGTTCGCCGCCCTCGTAGGGCGTGTCCGATACCTCTTGGTGCTGGGGCTGGGATTCGCCGTCAATAGTGAGTTCGAACGAGTCGGCGGGCGGGGCGGTGAGTGGCTCCTGTAACCGGTTTCGCACGTCGGCGCTGATGACCGCCCACGTCTTCCCGTCCGGTGCCGACGTGGGTGTCGTAGTGGGTGTTGCAGTCGCGGTGGCCGTCGATGTCGCCGTCGTGTTCCCGGAGTCGTCGCTCGTCGGGTACGACGATTCGAACGACCCGCCGAGGAGGTTGATGTACAGGCCGTTGGGGGCTGCGTAGTAGTTCCCGAAGTCGAGTTCGCGGGGCGTAATCTCGATGGACCACGTCTCGTCGAAGTCGGCAAGGCGGAAGTACAGGGTCGTCAGGTACTGCGCCGTGAATTCGGGGCTGTGCCATTCGGCCGTCTCGCCGGCCGGAACGTCCATTTCGATTTCGCCAGCGGTTCCCCACTCGCCGTCGCCGACTTTCGTCTCCAGTTCGGACGTGAACGTCCCGTCGCCAGTCCCGGTGTTCTGGATGGCGATGACGAACGTCGTCGCGACGTTGAGCGTCTGCGTGCTGGGGAAGCGAGTCCCCCGAATCTCGAAGTTCGGTTCGCCACTCTCCGTCGACGTCGCCGTCGAGGTGGGCGTCGCCGTCCCGTCGGTTGAACTATCACCAGTCGAACAGCCGGCGAGGGCGGCGATACCGGTCGAAGCGAGGAACGCGCGGCGTCGCATGCCCGAAACTCCGCGCGGCTGATATAAATGGCGTCCGGTTCGATATCGGTCGACGCGCCGCTCCGCAACCACTAAACGCGCGTCCCGCCTGCACCCGATAATGGTAGACTGGACGGAGAAGTACCGCCCGTCGACGCTGTCGGCCGTCCGCGGGAACGACAAGGCCCGCGACGCCTTGGCGGAGTGGGCGAAGACGTGGGACGACCACCGCGAGGCCGTCGTCGTCCACGGCAGCCCCGGCGTCGGCAAGACGTCGGCGGCCCACGCCCTCGCCGCCGACATGGGGTGGGAGACGGTCGAACTCAACGCCTCCGACCAGCGCACGTCCGACGTCATCGAGCGATTCGCCGGTCGCGCGTCGAAAAACGCCACGCTCGCCGGCTCGACCGGCGGCGACGACACCGGCGGCCGCCAACTCATCGTCCTCGACGAGGCGGACAACATCCACGGCAACTACGACCGCGGCGGGGCGAGCGCGCTCACCCGCGTCGTGAAAGACGCCGACCAGCCCATCGTCCTCCTCGCCAACGACTACTACGACATGAGCCGCGGCCTGCGCAACGCCTGTCGGGAAATCGAGTTCCGCGACGTGTCCGCGCGCTCCATCGTCCCCGTCCTCCGGGACATCTGCCGGCGCGAGGACATCGAGTTCGAGGCCGACGCCCTCGACCGTATCGCCGAGGTGAACGACGGTGACCTCCGCTCGGCCGTCAACGACCTCCAAGCCGCCGCCGAGAGCGACCGGCGTCTCACCGTCGACGACGTGGCGACGGGTGACCGCGACCGGAGTCTCGACATCTTCCCCTTCCTCGACGCCGTGCTGAAAGAGGAGTCCGCCGAGGAGGCGATTCAGTCCGCGTATCGCGTCGACGAGACGCCCGACGACCTCACGAAGTGGCTCGCCGAGAACGTCACGAAGGTGTACGAGGGCGAGGAGCTCGCGCGGGCGTACGACCACTTGGCCGACGCCGACCGATGGCTGGGTCGCGTCCGTGCCACACAGGAGTACGGCTACTGGCGCTACGCGACCGACGCCCTCGCCGGCGGCGTGGCCGCCGCCCGCGACGGGCAGAAGGGCGGATGGACGCGGTTCAACCGCCCGCAGTTCTGGCCTTCCTCGGATTCGACGGCCGACGAAGTCGTCCGAAAAGTCGCCGACAGCGGCGGTTTCAGCATGGCGACGACTCGCCGCGAAGTCCTGCCCTTCCTCGCGGCCATGACCCACCACTGTAAGCCGCGCGACCTGACCGTGGCGATGGCCGCGTACTACGACCTCGACGAAGCGGCCGTTTCCTTCGTCACCGGGAGCGGCGAGACGACGAACAAGGTCGAATCCATCGTCGCCGACGCCCAAGAGCTCCGCGAGGAGGCGATGGAAGACCACTCGGACGCGTTCGGTGGCGAGTACACGACTGCCGACGCGGCGGCCGACGACGACTCGAACGGCGACGACTCAGCGCCCGAGATGGAGGCGAGCGACGACGATGCGGACGCGAACGCGGACGAGGCGGATGACGCCGACGCCGACCAGTCCGGCCTCTCCGATTTCATGTGACCTTTTTGTCCTGCCTCGCCGTGGGGCGGGTATGCGTGCCGCAGTCCTCCGTGAACACGGCGAACCGCTCGAGATAACCGACGTGGAGCGCCCCGACCCCGCGCCCCACGGCGTTGTCGTCGCCGTCGAGGCCTGTGGCGTCTGTCGGAGCGACTGGCACGCGTGGCAGGGCCACGGCGAGTGGGTCGGCGACCGGGTGCGCGACGGCCAGATTCTCGGCCACGAACCCGCGGGTCGGGTCGTCGCCGTCGGGGCGCGAGTCGAACGCGTCGCCGTCGGTGACCGCGTCGCCGTCCCGTTCAACCTCGGTGACGGCACCTGTCCCCAGTGCCTGCGCGGTCACGGGAACGTCTGCGAGGACGGCCTCGCCCTCGGCTTCCAGCAGGAGGCACAGGGCGCCTTCGCCGAACAGGTCCACGTCCCTCACGCCGACTACAACGCGATGCACCTCCCCGACGGCGTCTCGGCGCGGGACATGGCGGCGCTGGGCTGTCGGTTCATGACCGCGTTTCACGCGCTCACCGCGCGGGGCGACGTGGGCGCCGGCGATTGGGTCGCGGTCCACGGCTGTGGCGGTGTCGGCCTCTCGACGGTCCACATCGCCGACGCCCTCGGCGCGCGCGTCGTCGCCGTCGACATCCGCGACGCGGCGCTCGATATGGCGACCGACCTCGGCGCGGACTCGGTCGTGAACGCCGACGACGCCGGCGAAGTCCCGGAACGCATCCGCGAGGTGACCGACGGCGGTGCCCACGTCTCCGTCGACGCTCTCGGCGTGGCCGAGACGTGCCGAAACTCCGTGCACTCGCTCCGTCGCCGCGGCACGCACGTCCAGGTCGGTCTGACGACCGACGAGGAACGCGGCGAGGTGTCGCTGCCGGTCGAACGCATGGCGATGTTAGAAGCCGATTTCCATGGGGCGCGCGGGATGCCGCCGACGCGGTACGACGAACTCCTTCGCCTGCTGGAGTCGGGCGCCATCGACCCCGGGCGTCTCGTCCGTCGCGAGGTGACGCTAGAGGACGTACCGACTCGACTGGCGGCGATGACCGACTACGAGACGACGGGCGTCGAAGTCGTCACCGAGTTCTGACCGACGCGGAGCCGGACCGACCGGTGCGCGTCCGGCGAGCGAGTGCGAGGACGGTGACGACGCCGACACCCGCCAGCAGGAACGCGGCGGCGTTGAGAATTCTGACCGTCGGCGTGTAGTACACGAGGTCGCGGCCGAGCAACATCCCGACGAACAGGAGCGCCAGCGCGCCCGCGGTGACGGGGCGAAGCTGCGGCACCGCGGACGTCGCGAGCCACCGAGTCGCGGCGATGAGGGCGGCGACGGCGACGAGCGACGCGCCGTAGAAGATTGCCTGCCCGCCGGGTCCGTACGGCGTCGGCTTGAACACGCGACTGGCGAGGATACTCACGAGTAGCGCGCCGAGTGCGACGTGGAGCGCGCGCTCTATCTGTCCGAGCGACGGCGTGTCGGTCTCTCGGGCCGAGAGGGCGGTCCACACGAGCAGCGAGAAGATGGTGAGCGCGACGACGAGGTGGGCGCCCTGCGTCGGCGGCGAGTAGCCGTCTGGGAAGAGGCCGCTCAGGGTGACGGTCACGGCGCCGATGCTAATCTGGAGGGGGAGGAGGGCGACGGCGAGGGTCGCGGTGAGGCGTTCGCCGGCGTCGCGGCGCCACGCCCAGACGGCGGTGCCGAGGATGAACCACCCGGTAATCATGGCGACGAGGCGGTGGAACCACTCGATGAAGCTCGGAATCGTCTGGGGGAGCAGGCCGTTGTCACAGAGCGGCCACTGGGCCGAACAGGCCAGCCCGGACCCCGTCGCGGCGGTGTAGACGCCGAGCATGACGAGCGTGAGCGTCAGCCCCGTCGTGAACGCGGCGAATCGAGGGAATGTGACCCGGTCGCGAAGGCGCATACGCGCGGTTCAGCACCCGGCGCACTTATACTGTTTGTTGTAACTGTGTCCCGGGGTGTTGCCGACTGAGGCGGCAACACCCCGGTCTGACTTACAACAAATAGTATAGACCTGTCCGAACCCACCTGCCCGTGGGAACTGCCCCGAACGTTGATATACGACCTGTCGCACCGATACCCCGGCGAATCGGCCGACAACTGGCGGATATGGGGTATGACGTGCCACGGAAGGTTTTTTGGCTATCCCTCTGTGGTCGCGGTTATGGGACTTGACGACGACGCCAGGGAGTACCACCGACAGGACCCTCCCGGTAAAATCGAGATTTCGACGACGAAACCGACGAACACACAACGGGACCTGAGTCTCGCGTACTCCCCCGGCGTGGCTGCGCCCTGTGAGGATATCCACGAGGACACCAACCGAGCCTACGAGTACACGTCGAAGGGCAACCTCGTGGGCGTCATCTCCAACGGCTCGGCGGTGCTCGGCCTCGGCGACATCGGCGCGCAGGCGTCGAAACCCGTGATGGAGGGCAAGGGCGTCCTCTTCAAGCGCTTCGCCGACATCGACGTCTTCGACATCGAACTTGACTTCGACGACCCCTCGGACATCGTCACCGCGACGAAGGCGATGGAACCCACCTTCGGCGGCATCAACCTCGAGGACATCAAGGCGCCCGACTGCTTCGAAATCGAGGAACGGCTTCGCGAGGAGATGGACATCCCCGTCTTCCACGACGACCAGCACGGCACCGCCATCATCACCGGTGCCGGCCTCGTCAACGCCGCCGACATTCTCGATAAAGACCTCAGCGACCTAACGGTCACCATCTCCGGCGCGGGCGCGAGCGCCATCGCCACCGCCGACTTCTACGTCTCGCTCGGCGTCAAGCGCGAGAACATCACGATGTGCGACTCCTCGGGCATCATCACGACCGACCGAGTCGAGGACGGCGACCTCAACAAGTACAAAGCCCAGTTCGCACAGGACCGCTCGGCCGGCGACCTCGCCGATGCGATGGCGGGCGCCGACGTCTTCGTTGGCCTGTCGGTCGGCGGCATCGTCAGCCCGGAGATGGTGCAGTCGATGGCCGATAACCCCATCATCTTCCCGATGGCAAACCCCGAGCCCGAAATCGGGTATCACGAGGCCAAAAGCGCGCGCGACGACACCGTCATCGTCGGCACCGGGCGCTCGGACTACCCGAATCAGGTGAACAACGTCCTCGGTTTCCCCTTCATCTTCCGGGGCGCACTCGACGTGCGCGCGACGGAAATCAACGAGGCGATGAAGGTGGCCGCGGCCCGCGCGCTCGCGGACTTGGCGCGCAAGGATGTCCCCGACGCGGTGGTGAAGGCTTACGGCGACCAGCCGCTTCAGTTCGGCCCCGAGTACATCCTCCCCAAACCCGTCGACCCGCGCGTGATGTTCGAAATCGCGCCCGCCGTCGCCGAGGCGGCGATGGAGAGTGGCGCCGCGCGCGAATCCATCGACCTCGACGCCTACCGCGAGGAGCTCGAAGCCCGCCTCGGGAAGTCCCGCGAGATGATGCGGGTCGTCCTCAACAAGGCCAAGACCGACCCCAAGCGCGTCGTCCTCGCGGAGGGCGACGACGAGAAGATGATTCGCGCCGCCTACCAGATTACGGACCAAGGCATCGCGACGCCGGTCCTCATCGGCGATCGCGACGCCATCTGGACGACGATGGACGACCTCGGTCTCGACTTCGACCCCGAAATCGTCGACCCCGTCGCCGACGAACTCGACGCCTACGCCGACCGCCTGTACGAACTCCGGAAGCGCAAGGGCGTCACGCGCCGCGAGGCGAGCGAACTCGTCCGCGACGGCAACTACCTCGGGAGCGTGATGGTCGAGATGGGCGACGCCGACGCGATGCTCACCGGCCTGATGCACCACTACCCCTCGGCGCTCCGTCCCCCACTCCAGGTCATCGGGACGGCCGACGACGCGGATTACGCGGCGGGCGTCTACATGCTCACCTTCCGCAATCAGGTGGTCTTCGTCGCCGACGCGACGGTGAACCAAGACCCCGGCGCCGCCGAACTCGCCGAAATCGGTCGGCACACGGGCGAGTTGGCTCGCCGGTTCAACGTCGACCCGCGCGCCGCGTTCCTGTCCTATTCGAACTTCGGGAGCGTGGACAACGAGGGAACCCGGAAGCCTCGGCAGGCAGCGCAGACCCTCCGCGAGGACCCCGCGGTTGACTTCCCCGTCGACGGCGAGATGCAGGCCGACACCGCCGTCGTCGAAGACATCCTCAACGGCACCTACGACTTCGCGGAACTCGACGACCCCGCGAACGTACTCATCTTCCCGAACCTCGAAGCGGGCAACATCGGCTACAAGCTCCTCCAGCGACTCGGCGGCGCCGACGCCATCGGCCCGATGCTGGTCGGGATGGACAAGCCGGTCCACGTCCTCCAGCGCGGTGACGAAGTGAAAGACATCGTCAACCTCGCGGGCGTGGCCGTCGTCGACGCCCAAGAGCGCGACGACTAATCGCTGGCGCGGCGTTCGGCCCGCGACGGCGGCGGGATTTCCGCCCCGTCGTCGCTCGCCCGACTACGATGCCGTCGGTCGGCCCGGTTAGTTTCGGGGATGACGCAGTGTTCTTCGCGGTGGTTGACGTGTGCGTACTGCTTCGGCGCGTTCGCCAGCGGATGCGCTGGATTCACGCGGCTATCGATGCGCGCGGCTCGAATCTCGTCGAAGGTGGCGATGCGGGCGCGGATGCCGCGCCAGTGGTACTCGCTCTGGGTTGGCACGTCGATGGGCCGCGTCGGTTGCCAGTCCGGGTGGTCCGCGGCGAGGACGGCGTGGTTGACGTTCGCGGCGAGGTCGTCGTGGTCGACGAGGACCCCGACGCGCGACCCCGGCGGTGCCCGGGCGTCGAGGACGTCGAGGCCGAGGTGGAGCGCCCGATACTCCGCGACGTTGTTGTCGGGCGGGGTGTCCTCGAGTGCGACTCGGGCGACTCGCGTCCCGTCTCGGGCTTCGATGACGGCCCCCAGACCGCCACCGTCGGCCCGATAGGAGCCGTCGGTGGCGACGTAGAAGTGTCGGTGGTGGGTGCGCGGCGGATGCGCAATATGGGGCGTCGGCGAGTCGTCGAACAAGTTCCTGAGCGTCGACCGGCCGTGAACGGCCATACTCCCCTTTTGCGATGGCTTTACTTAAACGTACGGCGAGACGCACCCAAACACCTACCCCGTCGTCGGTCGTTCGCCCGATGTGACCCTGACAGCCCGCGATCTGATGGAGACGGACGTGGAGACGGTCGCCCCCGACGACGAAGTGAGCGAGGTGCTCGGCCGACTGGCCCGCGTCGATTTCAACGGCTTCCCCGTCGTCGACGACGACGGTCGCGTGGTCGGCATCGTCACCCAACACGACCTGGTCCACCTGTTCCAGACCGAGGACCGCGTGCTCTGGATTCCCATCGGCCTTCCGCCCTTCACCGAGACGCTCACCTACGCCGTCGACGTCTCGTGGGACGACCTTGACCTCGGCGTCGACCTGGCGAGACACGCTGGCCGCCCCATCAGCGACGTGATGACCGCGGACGTGGTGACTGTCGCTCCCGAGACCGACCTCGACACCATCCTCGACCTCTTGGCGGACGACGAGCGAGACATCAACCGCTTACCTGTGGTCGACAGCGAGGACCGACGGTCCTCGGGCAGTCGGTCGCAGACCGACGATGACGGAACCCTCGTCGGCATCGTCGCCCGACAGGACGTGCTTCGGGCCGTCCGCGACGAGCGAAAAGCGAAACGTTGAGTGGCGGGTCGGGCCGAACGCCACCGTGACCCGATACCGAAATCTCGGCCTCTTTCTCGCCCTCGCAGCCATCTGGGGGTCGTCGTTCATGGCCATCAAGGCCGGCCTCGCGTCCTTTCCGCCTGTCCTCTTCGCGGCGATTCGTTACGATATCGCCGGCGTGGTAATGCTCGGATACGCGGCGTGGGTCGTCGACGACCCCATTCCGCGCGGCCGGGGCGAGTGGAGTCTCGTCGCCGTCGGCGCGACGCTACTCATCGCCAGCTACCACGTCCTGTTGTTCGTCGGCGAGTCCGACCCGGCGGTCACCAGCGCGGCCGCCGCCGTCATCGTCAGCCTCAGTCCCGTGCTGACGACTGGGTTCGCCCGTGCTTTTCTCCCCGACGAGCGCCTGACCGTCGCGGGCGTCGTCGGTCTCTGCCTCGGCCTCGTGGGCGTGGCCGTCCTCGCACGGCCCGACCCCGACGCCCTCCTCGCCGGCGGCGTCGTGGCGAAACTCCTCGTGTTCGGCGCGGCGACGGCCTTCGCCCTCGGCTCCGTCCTGACCCGGCGCATCGACGCCGAGTTGCCAATCGAGACGATGGAGGCGTGGTCGATGGTCGGCGGCGCGCTCCTGATGCACGGCGTCTCGCTCGCGCTGGGCGAATCGGTCGCCGACGTGACGCTTTCCGTCGGGGGACTGCTCGCACTCGCCTATCTCTCCCTCGCCGCGAGCGCGCTGGGCTTCCTCATCTACTTCGACCTGCTGGACCGACTCGGGGCGGTCGAAATCAACCTCGTCTCCTACGTCGCCCCGCTGTTCGCGGCGCTCACGGGATGGCTGGTCCTCGAAGAACGGCTCTCAACGGCGACAGCGCTGGGGTTCGCGCTGATATTCGCCGGCTTCCTGTTGGTCAAACGCGCCGCGATTCGGGAAGAACTCCCCCGAATCCGGCGTACGCTGGGCGTCGACTGAGCGGCTAAATCGACACGTCGCGGGTCGTGAACGCCCCCTCGTCGCTCTCGGGGTCGTACTCTTCGACTGCCGTCAGCACCATGTTGAGGACGGTGTCGGCGTCCCACCGCGCGGTGTTGATGGAGAGGTCGTAGAACGACTGGTCGTCGACGTCGATGCCGTAGTAACTCTGGTAGCGGCCGGCTTCGCTCACCTCGCGGACGCGCAACAGGGCGCCGAAGCCCTCGTCGCTGTCGACTTCATCGACGTCCACGTCCTGAGTTCGCTCGTCCGGGCGCTCGATTTCGTAACTCACCTCGTAGTCGCTGAGGCGGTCGATACGGACCTCCTCGGGCGCGTCGAGCCAGATGCGCAGGTCGGCGCGGTTGCCCGCGAGCCACCCCGCGAGGCGCGACTCGAGGATGAACGGCTTGTTCGCCGCGCCCCACTGCTCGGCGATGCGGCGGAGTCGCTGGTCGAGCGCACGGTCGATTTCGTCGTCCTCCTCGGCCTTGGCGATGAGTTGCTGGAGCGAGAGACCGCGTTCGTCGGCGAGGTCACGGAAGATGTCGCCGCCGATGACGTAGCCGCAGTTCAGCGCGTCCGCGAGTCCCTCGGTGAGTGTCGTCGCACCACAGCCCGGCGGTCCGGAGACGGTGATGAACAGGTTGCTGTCGACTTGCCGCTCCGTCGTGGCGCTCGAATTCGACATGAACGTTCGTCACCACCTACGCGTCACCGGCGTTAAGAGAACACCGGTTCGTCGTCGGGACTGGCGCTGTTTTCGACTGCCGATTCATTCTAAACTCAATTCTTGAATAAAAAAGTTAGAGGCTCGGATAAAATGTTATACGTGATATGGGTCTGTCGTGGCGCGAGTTGTCTGCGCTGCGCGCGCGATGAAATGCCCCGAAACGACGGGAACGCTCGGCGGGGTATATGGGGTCGGCCCCGCATGGGATAGACGAGGTGTCCCCGATGTCGAACTCGTCCCCCACCGTCCCCATCGACCGCTTGCCCCGCCCCGACGACCTCCTCGACTCGCGGTTCGTCCGCCTGAGTCGCGCCGTCGTCGTCGCACCGCTCCGGTTCCTCGCCTTCTGGACCGCCGTCGCTCTCCCCTTCCTCTACCTGCCCCTCCTCCTCGGCGGCCTCGACGGCCAGCGGATTCCGGTGTTTCTGGGCCTCCTCACCCTGAACGCCGTCACCCTCGTCGTCGGCCACGAGTACGGCCAGTGACCGACGCCGCTCGCCGCCGGGAAAGCTAATCAATTATGTAACTGGGAATCGAGGGGTGTCGTATGCTCGGTCTCAAGCAGCGTGGCATGATCGGTATCGTGCTGATGATCGTGGGAACGGTCGCGTTCCTCCCGACGGTGGCCCCCAGCACGACGCGAACAATCGACGTGCTCGCCCTCGCCGCGGCGGCGCTACTCACTCTCGGTACGTATCTCGTCGGTACCGACATCGACGGCCGACCGGTCTGAACTGACGCTCTTACTCGTCCCGTAGCGTCTCGGGAGCCACGACCGGTTCGGGGTACGCGAGCGTCGCCCGTTCGGACTCGGGGAGCGTCCACGGCTCGTGTGCTGCCTCCGGCGGTAGCCCGTCGAGTTCCGGGAGCCAGCGGGTCACGTATTCGGCGTCCGGGTCGTAGCGGTGGGCCTGCCACAGCACGTCGAACGAGCGGTCACGGGAGTCGTTGCCCACGCCCGCGACGTACGCCCAGTTGCCGTAGTTCGAGGCTGGGTCGTAATCTACCAACTCCGTCTCGAAGTGCGCTGCGCCCAGTCGCCAGTCGATTCGGAGGTCGTTCGCGAGGAAGGACGCCACGTTCTGCCGCCCCCGATTCGACAGGTAGCCCGTCGCCGCGAGCTCTCGCATGTTGGCGTCGACGAACGGAACCCCCGTCTCGCCGCGCCGCCATCGCTCGAACGCCTCGCCGCCCCCCTGCCAGTCGATGTCGCGCCGGCGGATGCCCCCGGGCGTGAAGAACGTCCCGCCGTGCTTGGCGAACTGAAACTGGAAGAAGTCACGCCACCGGAGTTCGAACCGGAGCCAGTAGGTCGACTCGTTCTCGACGCGGCGCGTCTCGTACGCGTCGATTTCGGCGCTCACTCGCCGCGGCGACAAACAGCCCTCGTTCAGCCACGGCGAGAGCTTCGAGGAGTAGTCCCGGCCGAGCAACCCGTTTCGAGTCTCCTTGTACTCGCGGAGTGCGTCCGTCTCCCAGAGATAGTCGTCGAGTCGGTCGAGCGCCGCCGTCTCACCGCCCTCGAAGTCGAGGACGCCCCGGTCGTCGATAGGTGTCGCCTCGACGCCGAGCGACGCCGGCGTGGGTAGTTCGCCCGGGTCGACCGCCGGACGGGGCGGGAGCGTCGGCACCGCCGCCGGCGCTCGCACCGTCGACTCGGATTCGACCGCCTTCCGAAAGGGAGTGTAGGTGTCGTCGAGCTCCGACACCGCGCACGGCAGGTCGTCGGGGTGGTGCAGGGTGTGTCCCCAGTGGCGGACGAGCGACGCGTCGACAGCTGCCTCCACGCGTCGCTCGACGGCCTCCTCCTCGGGCGTCGGACGCGTGTGGACGTGAACCGCGTCGGCGTCGACCTTCGCAGTGAGTTCGGCGAGGGTTTCGGCGGGGTCGCCGACGCGAACGACGAGGTCACGTCCGCGGTCACGGAGGCGCGAGCGGAGGTCGGCGACCGCTTCGGTCCGAAACGCCGTCCGTCGCCCGCCCGTCTTCTCGTATTCGAAGGAGTCGCGCCCGCCGAACGCGCTGGTGCCGTAGCGTGCGGGGTCGAACACGTAGACGGGAAGCAGTCGGTCGGCCTCCGCGGCGGCGACGAGAGCCGGGTTGTCGTGGAGGCGGAGGTCACGGCGAAGCCACAGGACTGCGGTGTCGTCGGCCATCGAGGGCCGTAGTGACCGGAGCGACGTGAAAGCGAGGCTCAGCGCTCTTCCAGAAATCGCGCCCCGAGCGTGAACGCGCCGAGCGCGACCACCAGTAACTGAAACCCCGAGCGAACGACGGGGAAGATGCGCTCGACGTTTTCCGGTTCCGCCCCGCGCGTCGGGTCGACGCCCGTCCAGTAGTGGGTGTTCTCGGTCGTCTGCTCCGGCGCCGTCGAGAGGTCGACGAACGTCTGGACGACGCCGCGCTGATTCGACAGCAGGAGTTCGCCGTTGAACGTCAAAAACCGGTCGTAGAGCGGGTAGAACGCGTTGACGCCGTTGGTCATCAGGTCGGGGAGGATACCGCCGAAAATCAGGGCCGCGAGGGCGACCCACGCGACTCGCGTCCCGCGTTCGCCCCACCGCGCTCGGAGGCGCGAGACGCCTCGCAATCGCGTGTCGTGCGCGAGGGCGACACCCGCGACGGCGGGCAGGACGAACGTGTGCAACAGCGCCCGGTGCGTGCCCTCCAGGTAGAGCCCGGTGAAGGTGTCGAGGTCGGGCAGGGCCGCCGCCGCGAGGACGACGGCAACGGCGCGGCGGTCGAACTCCTCGCCCAAGAGCGCCGCGGCGACGACGCCGCCGATGGCGAGGTGGACGACGGTAGACGGCATAGGCGTCGTTCGACCGTCACGGGCTTGAATCGTTCGCCGGGGGGCGCGCGACGGTGACGCTCCCCAGCGACGCGAACCGCGCCGAAATCGTATCGCCCGGTTCGAAGGCGACGAGTTCGGTGAGCGACCCGGTCGACACGAGGTCGCCCGCCCCCAGTCGCCGCCCGTGGTCCGCGAGCGTCTCGGCCAGCCACGCCACCACCCGCGCGGGCGACCCCAACACGTCCGCGCCGACGCCCGTGGCCACGCGCTCGCCGTTTCGCCTGACCTCGACGCCTTCGAGCGCGAGGTCAAGATCGGATGGATCGGCGATTCGGTCGCCGTGGACGACTCGCGCCGCGAGGGCGTTGTCCGCGACGGCGCTTCCGGCGGTCATCTGCCAGTCGCGCACCCGCGAGTCGACGATTTCGATGACCGGCACGACCGCTCCGACCGCGTCGAGGGCGTCGATTGGCGTCACCGGCGGGTCGAGCGGTGCTTCGAGTTGGACGGCGAGTTCGGGTTCGACCTTCGGGTCGACGAGTCCCGACGCGTCGACTCGGCCCTCCGACTGGACGGTGTCGGCGAGGACGCGCCCGTAGGCGGGAGCGTCGACACCGAGTTCCGACTGGATGGCCTGCGAGGTGAAGCCGACCTTGTAGCCGACTGTCGGTCCCTCTTCGTCCTCGCGGCGGTCGAGAGCGGCCCGCTGGACGGCGTAACCGTCCGCGACGGTGAGTTCGTCCGCTGACAGGTCGGACGGGTCGAGCGGGTCGCCTCGACGGTACGCCGCCGCGAGTCGCTTCCCGAGGCGGTCGGCCTGCGCGTCGTCGATGGTTCGGCTCACACCCCCACTCTGCACGCGGGCGGCTAAAGCGGTTTCCCGACCCCCCGAGTCGGTAGCCTTTTGCGCTCACCGCCCCCCTCATCCTGTATGCTGTGGTCCCAGGGTCGGTGGGGTGGCCGATGAGCGACGAACCCCGCGACGACCTCGCCCGACGCATCGCCGGTGAAATCACCCTCAGTTCGAATCCGGGCGCAACGCTTCGGAAGTGGCGCACGGACTTCGACATCTCACAGACGGAACTCGCCGAGCGACTCGACGTTTCCTCCTCGGTCATCTCCGACTACGAGAGCGGGCGCCGCGAGAGCCCCGGCATCGGCGTCGTCAGCCGCATCGTCCGGGCGCTTCTCGACATCGACGAGTCGCGCGGCGGCGGGCGCATCCGCCAGTACGCCCGCGTCATCTCCGCTGGCTTCGAGAGCGACATCGTCCACGACCTCAGAGAGTATCCGACCTCGATTCCGTTGGAGCGGTTCTACGAGATAATGGAGGCGACGGAGGTCGTACCCGGTGAGCGCGACCACGTCAGCGGCCACACCGTCATCAACAGCATCGAGGCCATCACGCGCCTCCCGAGCGAGGAGTTCTACCGCCTCTACGGGCAGAGCACGAACCGCGCGCTGGTCTTCACCGACGTGACGCGTGGCGAATCACCGCTGGTCGCGCTCCGCGTCGTGAATCCGACGCCGAACGCCGTCATCCTGCACGGACTGGAGGAAGAGGACCTCTGGGAACACGCGACGGCGCTCGCGAAAATCGACGGCTTCGCGCTCGCGGTGTCGACCTGTGACCTCGACGCGGCGCTCGCGAAACTCCGCGACCTGCCCTAGTCGACGTACTCGTACTTTCGCTCGTTCATCCGGCCCCAGCCGGTGAAGACGAACTCGCCGCTCGGCACCGTGAACTCCTCTAGCTCCCGCTCTTTCTCGTGGTTGTGGGCGTCGTGGACGCGCCCGTACTCCTCGAAGGAGAGGTCGTAGCGACGAGCGAGCTGTTCGTCGATGTTGAGCGCCTCGACCTCCTCACGCCAGCCGTCGGCGACGGTTTCGGAGTGAATCTCGGCCTGTGCGCCGGAGCCGTACGAACCGACGAGGAGTCGATCGCCGGCGAGCGCTCGTCCCGTCTCGGCCGCGGTCTTGAGCGCGCTCATTCGGGCGACGTGCACGGAACCGGTGTACCAGTTACCCACCCGTCGTGAGAGGCTGAGCGTCGGGTCGATGGCCTGCCCGTACCACTCGTCGTACGTCTCGGTCTCTTTCAGCGCGTCCATGTAGTCGCGGATGGCGTCCTCGTAGGCGTCCCAGTCCTCGTACTCGTCCTCGCGGGGCTGGCGGCCGATTTCGTCGGCGAGGCCGTCCTCGATTTCCGTCCCGCGGGTCATGTGGCGGAAGCCGAGCAGTGCGGCCTTTCGGACCATCCCCGGGAACGGGGTGTGGAAGGGGATGTACTCGAAGTCGTCGGGGTGGGTGCGTCCGGCGACGGACTCGTAATCTTCGAGCGCCTCGCGCATCCGCGCGAGATACACCTGCACCGAGCGCTTGCCGTCGACGCTCGGGAACTGCTGGTTGGGCTTGAGGAAGTCCGTCTCGTCGGCGCTGCCGTACCCCTGCTCGGTCGAGAGTTCTACTAGACTCGGGTTCTCGGTGACGAGCATCGCGACGGCACCAGCGCCTTGTGTCGCCTCGCCGGGGTCACCACGGGCGTAGAGCGCCGTATCGGTGGCGATGACGAGCGCTGCGCGGCCGCGGTTCCGCCCCGCCTTGATCCAGTTGTACGCGTCGTCGATGCTCTGGGTGCCGGCGACGCAGGCGAACTTGCGTTCGCCCTTGTTCGCGTGGTGGAAGTCGCCGTCGTAGACGTCTTCCAGACAGCCGGCGATGTACGTCGAGACCGGCTTGGAGTTGTCGAAGGCGCTCTCGGTCGCGACGTCGATGCGGCCGATGTCGTCGGGCGAGAGGCCCTTGCGGTCCATCAGCCGCTTCGCCGCGTTCGCTCCCATCGTGACGATGTCTTCGTACGTGTCCGGGAACGACGAGGCTTCGAGCCCCAACCCCTTCGTGTACTTCTCCGGGGCGTCGTCTTTGGCCGGGGCGAACGTCTCGGCCAAATCGAGCTTGAGCTTCCCCGTCCAGATTTCGAGTGCGTCGATGCCGACGGCGGTCATACCCTCGGGTTGCGGGAGACGCTATATGGGTTTGTCGATGATAGGTACGTCGAACGTCGAATTGGTGTTCGTTGGAAGCGAGGGCGAGGGAGCGAAGCGACCGAGCCCTCGGCGGAGCGGCGAACGGAGTGAGCCGCGGAGCACGAGACCGTCTCCCCTGCTCCGCGGTTCGCTTCGCTCACCGCTCCGCCACGAGACCGTCTCACTCCGTTCGACGGTCTCGCTTACAACCCTCCCTGCCCACCCCGAAACCCCACCGAGAGGTCGACGTCGCTCGGCAGGAGCGTCCCCGCCGCGCGCTTGCGGAACACGGCGCCCGTCAGCCCCGCGCCGAGTGCCAGTCCGAACGCGACCATCGCGGCCATCACGCGCGTGGCGGTCGGGCCGCCCCAAATCAGCCACCCAACCAACCCGACGCCCCACAGCGTCGCCAATCCACTCACGATGAGGAGTGCGCTCCCGGCCCACCCGAGGGCACGACGACCGAGGCTCATGGTCGACGCGACGGCGCCGAGGCCCCTGTACGTTGGGATGTCACCGTTGGTCGCCCGGCCGCACCGTCTGGTCGACGAGGAGCGTCCCCGTCGACGTGTCGGCGAGGGTGACTCGCACTGTCGCGTCGCTGTCGATAGTTCGGTTGTAGACCCAGCGCTCGCCGGGGTCGAATGTGGCGCCAAGGTCAGTCCCGTCCGCCCACGCGGTGCCGGTTCGCGTCCCGTTGACGTACATCGCGAGTTCGAGGTCGTTGGTGTCTATGCTCTCGCCACCGAGGTGGGTGAGTTCGACGCGCTCCTCGTCCACGTCGAGGCGTATCTCGGCGAGCGTCTCCTCGTCCGGCGACGCGGCGTCGCTGAGGAGGTACGCCCCCGCCGTGGTCACGACGATGACGACCATCGCGACGGCGAGGATTTCGCCCACGACTTCGGACTGACCGCGGTCGTCAGGGTGGGCTGTCACTTCCCTGTCCATCGGCGGTGTCTCGCCACTCGAATATGTCGACCACGACGCCCTCCGAGTCGTAGACGAGGATGACGGTTCGGTACTCGGTGTTGGCGCCGTCCATATTGCCCTGGTCCGGCACGAATGCGTTTGGTTCGTCCGCGCTGGCGATGTCTCTGGTTCTGGATGCCCCGTTTCCGTAGAGGTTGAGGACGCCCAGTGTCACCTTCTGGAAGTTGTTGTTCGTGGTGACGGTGTAGTCGAAGCGGTAGCTAACCTTGTTGCTTTGCGCGTTCGTCTGGTCACTGATTTCGCTCCCCGTATCGAGCACCGGGCTATCGTTCTCGCTCAGGTCGTCGTTTCGCGACGGGTTCTGTGCGTCGGCCGTGTCGATGAGCGTCCGTGCGTCTCTGACGTACTCACCTTGGCCGTCACTGTAGTACAGTCTGGCTGTGATACTGTAGTCGTCGCCTTGGCCGTTGCCCGGTTCGAATACGAAGCTGCCGCGCTGGTTCTGGCTCTCCCGAACTTGGTCTTGGGTCCCGTCGGTCCGCTGGAAATCTATCTCGATTCGCTCGAAGGAGCTGTTGACATTTTGTGTGTCGTACGACACCACGAATCTCGGACTATTTCCTCGTCGCTGGGTCAGGTCATCCACTCTGAGCCGAATCTGTGACGTCGCCCCCGTATCGCCATCACCGTCGTCACTGCCCTGCGCCGACCGCTCGGTCACGTTGAACGACACCTCGGATTCCGGTCCGTTCAGGCGCTCGACTTTGAGCGTCACCTGTCCCTCACCGCCGGTGTAGGTGACCTGTGCGCGGCCGTCTTCGTCGACGGTCGTCCGATTTTCTGCGATCAAATCCCGCCCTTCGGTGACGTTGACGGTCACGTCGTCGGGGTACGTCGTCGGGTCGACGGGGTTGTTGTAGTGGTCGCGCACCTCGGTCACGAGCGGCGTCCCCCGCGCCAGTGACGTGTTCCGTTCGGTGACGTTCGTCACGTAGGCTGGCTGTGGCGGTTCGCCGCCCCTGCCGACGCCGACGAGCGCCGTCCGCAGGCGGTAGGTCCGGTTGGCTTCGAGTTGGATGCGCACCGCGTCGCCCGTCCGGGTGACGCTCGTCACGTACCGGTCGTTGTTCGGATCCGCGGCGGGGTCGAGTTCGTCGTCCAGCAGCGACCGCCACGCGTCCTCGGAGAGGGTGGTCGGCACCGTCACGTTGAGTCCGTCGCCGGTGCTGCGAACCGTCGTCGACGTGCGACTCGTGCTGAGCGAGCGCGGTTCCACGTCGAGCGCTTGCACCTGCGACTGCGAGAGGTTGCCCTCGACGGCGACGAGCGTGATTTGGTTCCCGCGCACGAGCGGTTGCTCGCTCAGGGCGACGCTTCGCCCGCGCTCGAAGTCGTTGACGACGACGCCGCTCTGGACCGCCGTCCGCGGCGCGTTCTGATAGACGCTGTACGAAGCGCTGTAGCTGACGTGTTTGGTCGCGTAGTTCTGGGTGCCGTACAGGTAGTCTCGCGTCTCCGCGTTCGTCGCGTTCACGTTCTCGACACCCATCTCCCCCGCGTCGCTGGTCTGTATCGTCCCCGACGGCGGCGGCGGGTTCACGAACAGGGCGCGCTCGGGATACTGGGTCCCCATCTGGATAGAGACGGTCCTGAAACCGGGTCGTTCGGCCGTCTCGAGCATCGCGCCGCGGAGGTTGAGCACGTCCTCCTGGACCGCTTGGCTGTGTTGGAATTCGACGCGTTCGTTCTGCTGTGGGACGACAGTCGTCTGATAGGTCGCCAGCAAGAGCACGAGAATGCCGAGCAGCAACACCGCTCCGACCTGGACGGTGACACCTCGGCGGTCGCCCCGGAAACTCATCGCCCGATTTTCAGGTGGCGCAGGCAAAAGGCTGCCGCCCGAATCTCAGTCTTCGTCTTCTTCGACGACTTCGGGGTCGCTCATCGCGCTCTGGAGGCTGTCGAGCCCGTTGACCCACTCCGAGACGAGGCCGTACTCCAGATCCTCGACGAGCGCGATGTCGAGCTCGTCGCCGTCGATGATGCGCGTCCCGGCCTGCACGAGGTAGCCGAGTGCGGCGTCTAAGTCTTCGTTGGCTTCGGCGTCGGCCGCGGCGTGGACGTACTCTTCGATGGTGCCGTCGTCGGTCGGGCCGGCCGCGATGTACTCCTCGGCGGCGTAGAAGACACAGACGAGACTGGTCTGGACGCCGTCAACGAGCATTCGCTTCTCCTCGTTTTCCAGGTCCACGTCGTCGAGGACGATGTCGCGCACGCCGGCGAGTTCGTCGACGGCCTCGTCCTCGCTCAAGCGGTCGTCCTCGTAGGCGCTGATGATTTTGGCGACCGCGATGGCGGCGTCGTCTTGCAGGTTGAGCAAGAGTCGAGCCGAATCCTCGTTCTCGGGGTCGAGCTCCTCCTCCGCCACCCGCTCGATCCAGTTCTGCCAGCGGTCTTTCGTGTAGAACGTGTCCTCCGCGTCGGTCATACCTCGTTCGAACGTTCGTGGACTCAAAGACCTTTCCTATGCGCCCGCGAACGCACCGATTCAGGCCGTGAGCGTCGCCTCGGTGTCGATTCCGTACACGCGTGCGGGCGTTTCCACGTGCGCACGCCTGACGGCGTCGTCGTACCCTTCCTCCAGCAGCCAGCGGACGCGCCGCGGCACCGTCTTCGGCCCCATCACCGCCCCCGGCCGGTCCGGGTCGTCCACGAAATCCGTCTCCATCAGGAACGGCTCGTCCCCCTCGGCGACCGATTCCAGCCACTCCTTGCGACACATCACGCTCGGCGTCGGCCCGGCGAGCGTCGGCCCCGCGTAGTGTTTCACGACGCGGTGAGCCGGCAGGCCGCGCTCCGCGGCCCAGTCGGCGATTTCGGTGAGGTCCTCGCTCTCCTCGGTGTGGAGTTGGACCGCGCAGTCGGTCTCCGCACCCAGCGACAGCCCGTGGCGCAACACGGCGTTCGAGGCGTCCCACACGGCGTCGCTGACTTCGTAGTGGGGCCGTCCCGTCTTGAGTGCGAGCGCGTCCCCTTCCCGGACGTACTCGGCCGCGACGCCGAGGCCCGCCTGCATCAGGTCGCGCGCGTCGGTCGGCACCATCTCCCGTTCGTCGACCAGACGCGAAATCAGTCCGGGGTGGACGCCGAGGACGGGCCACGCCCGCCCGGGCAACAGGTCGTCCGCCTCGGCGACGACTTCGAGCGTGCGGTCGAAGACGCGCCGGAAGTCGTCGGCCTCGTCGACCTCGACGCCGAGATGCCACGAGGGTTTGTTCACGACGAGGAGATGCGTCCCGCCGAGACGGCGGAAGTCGCGGACAGCGTCGAGGCCGCGTCCGGCGTCCGGGTCCAGGTGGAGGTGGTCGTCGAGGACTGGCGTGTCGAGGTCCGGTTCGCTCATGGTGGGTCGTCGGGACGCCCGCCGCAAAAAATGGCGTTACTCGTCCAGCGTGACGCTCTCGGCAGCGGCGTTGCGGAGGGCGTCGGAGCGGCCGTGAGTGCCGGGGGCGATGGCGAGGGTACGAACCCCGCTGGCGTTGGCCGTCTCGATGGCGGGCTTGAAGTCCGTGTCTCGCGAGGCGACGGCGATGATATCCGCCCGCCCCTCCACGGCGAACCGCGTCAGGTCTACCGCGAGCTTCACGTCCACGTCGCCGCTGGTGACGACCACTTCGAAGCCCCGCGCCTCGGCGGCGCGAATCAGTTCCGGGGTCGCGTGCTCGTCGACGTACAGTCGCGTCGTCGCCGGATGTCCGGCTGCCGACGCGGCCTCGCGAACATCGTCCAGGTCGACGTCGAACTCCTCGCGGAGGAGGTTCGGCCCGTCGACGAAGAGCGCGACTCGTGGCGGAGCGTCCTCGTCCTCGTCCGCGAGTCGTCCGAACAGGTCCATACCCCTTCTACCCCGTTCGTGGGCATATACGTCCCGATTCTCGGCACCGCTGGCGCGGCACTCGCCGGCCGTCGCCGCTCCCGTGCCAGCATCACCTTCATACCTGTGCGCGCCGCAGGGCAGACGATGGCGTCGTCCCCGATTCCGTCTCTCGACTCTGAGAAGGGAGCCGACGGTCTGGACGAGGCGTTGGCGGTCCCCGACGCGACGGTCGCAATCGTCGGTCCGCCCTTCGCCGGCCGCGAGGTGGCTCTCGACCGGGCCGCGGACACGCTCGACGGGGCGACCAGAGTCCGCGCCGGTCCCGACGCACCCGTCGGACCGTCGACGCTCGACGGCCCCACGATTCTCGACGACTGTCACCACGGCTACGCCCACCACGTCGGGGGGTTCGACCCGCTGGACGACTTCCTCGACCGACTCGCGTCCGCGTCGGGTCGCACCGTCACCTCGTGGAACCGGTACAGTTGGAACTACCTCGACGCGGTCCGTGACGTCGGCGATGCATTCGAACACGTCTTCTCGCTCGCGTCGCTCTCGGCCGACGGCGTCGCCGAGGTGCTCCGGTCGACGACCGACGCGTGGCCGGCGTTCGAGTACGCCGCCGATGGCGACGCATCGCCGTTCACGTCCGTCGACTATCGACTGCCGATTCCCAATCGGGAGGTGACCCTCCAGCTGCCGACCGTCGACGTGGACTACGTGACCAGCTGGCTCCGCGGGGGTGAGTCACCGAGTCCCGAGACGCTCGTCTTTCAGCGACTCGCTCGCCTCGCCGACGGGAATCCGGGCGTCGTCGCGGCCGCGTGGGAGGCGAGCGTCGCCGGCCGCGAGTCGATCACGCCCGACGACGTCGCGCTCCCGGTCGACCGGGGACTCGACGTCGACGACGACGCGGCGCGCGTCCTCGGCGTCCTCGTCTCGAAGGAGTCAGTCTCGCGCACCGAGTTGGCCGCCGCGACGACGGGCGTCTCGCTCGACCGGACGCTCGGTTGGCTCGCCAGCCACGGGTTCGTCGTCGACGCCGACCCCGTTCGACTCCATCCCGGAAGTCTGCCGAGCGCACTCTCATCGCTCGAACGGAGGCGATGGCTGTGTTGAGTGCGCCGCTTCTCGCCGGCCTCCGTATCGACGCGACGACTCTCGTCGGTGCCGTCGGCATCCTCGTCCTCGCCGTGTTGGCGGCGCGGGCGGCGCGCGTGGTGCTCGCCGCCCTCGCCGACCGGTTCGTCCAGCAGGGCGCCGCCATCCGACTGGCGATTCCGCTGACGAAGTTCCTGATTTACGGCGTCGCCGCGTACTCGGTGCTCGGACCGCTCTTCCAGCTCTCGCAGACGCAGGCGCTCGCGTTCTCGGGCGTCCTCGGAGCGGCGCTCGGCCTGGGACTGAAAGACCTCCTCGGGAACGTCGTCGGCGGATTGGTGGTCGTCTTCGAGACGCCGTATCAGGTGGGCGACCGAATCGAACTCGGCGACTACTACGGCGAAGTCGTCGACGTCGGCGTCCGCGCCACCCGCTTGCAGACGCCCGACGACAACCTGGTGGCCGTGCCGAACTACCTCGCGCTCACCGAGTCCGTCGCGAACGCCAACGCCGGGTCGCCGGAGATGCTCGTCGTGACCGAACTGTTCGTCGCCAACGACGCCGACGCGGAGCGTGCACGTACCATCGTCGAGGACGCGGTGTACACCTCCCGCCACCTCGCACCCGAGCGACCGGTGACGGTCCTCGTCGAGGCCAATCCCCGCTACCGCACGATTCGCGCGAAGGCCTACGTCAACGACCTCGACGCGCAGTTCGCGTTCGAGTCCGACGTGACGCGGCGCGCCCTCCGGCAGTTCGACGCCGAGGGGATTCGGACGCCGCCGTCTGGCGTGCCAACGGGTGACTGATTTGGCGGAGTGTCTCACGCTATTTTCGTTGCTTACACGCCTAACACTCTTTACAGCTGATGGCGTACCTCCGTCGACGATGTCTATCGACCGAGACACCTTCGAGAACACGGACGAGGAGGAACTCGAAGCACTCTCCGTGCCCGACCGCGTCCTCGGATTTCTCGCCGCTAACGAGGACCGGGCGTTCAAAGCCCGCGAAATCGCCTCTCAGGTCAGTCTCGACGAGGGTGCAGTCAGCACCGCACTCTCTCGGTTGAAGGACCGTGAGCTGGTCGAGCACAAAGCGACGTACTGGGCGATAACCGACGACGCCGACCGACTCGACGGATACAGCGGCTACGAGCGAGCGACCGCCCTGTTCAACCAGCAACTCGGGACAGAGGATGCGGACTCCTGGCGCGAACACGCGCCGAACGATTCGCACCCGAGCGTCGAGGACGACCTGTGACCGACGAAGCGACACCAATCTTCGAGCGTGGCGACGTCGTCTACGGTGACGACCCGTTCAAAGGCGAAGAAGACGCTCGTCCTTGGCTCATCCTCTCGAATCACGACGGCCGTCCGTTTCACGGTGACCAGTATATCGTACTCACGCTGACATCGAAATCGTGGATGGACGGTCTGATCGAGATTCCGGAGGCGAGCTGGATTCGTGGCGGGACACCAGACGACAGTCGGATCGTTCCGTGGGCGGTCCAGTCGATCGACCACGAGGACATCGACTTCTGGCAAGGCCGTCTCGATAGCGACTGTGTCGCTCGCGCCGTGGCCGCGCTCGTCGACGAACTCCGGTAGCGGCTCGGAATATTCCTGGATAACCCACGCTACGCGCTTCGAAGGCGGTCTCTCACTCGATTCGCGCATCACAGACTCGCCGACTCAGCTGTCGTATCGAACGCTCGGCTACAATTTCGTATCGCGACATGCGATTTATCGTATAATTACCTGGCCAGCGACGGGCCAAACCATTAGGTCACGAGGCACGCAGTCACGGGCATGGGCCTACGGAAGCCACCGTTGCGCGACGTTCACGCCGAGCATGGCGCGTCGTTTACCGAGTTCGGAGGATGGGAGATGCCCGTCGAATTCGACTCGATTCGGACCGAACACACCGCCGTCCGCGAATCGGCGGGTATCTTCGACGTCTCGCACATGAGCGAGATTCGAGTGTCCGGCCCCGACGCGACGGTGTTGATGAATCGCTTAGTCACGAACGACGTACAGGAACTCGACGTCGGCGACACGCAGTACGCCTGCATCACCGATTCGGACGGCATCATCCTCGACGATACGATGGTGTTCCGACTCCCCGACGACGAGGACGGACCGCAGTACCTCTTCGTCCCCAACGCCGGACACGACGTAGAGATGTACACCCGGTGGACCGAGTACCGCGACGAGCGGGGATTCGACGCGACGGTCCACGACGCCACCGAGGAGTGGGGGATGCTGGCGCTTCAGGGCCCCGACGCACCCCAACTCGCCGACGATGCGACCGAGGGACGGGCGACAGATATCGACCGGTTCGAGGCCGGGTTCCTCGACGTCGCGGGCGTTCGGTGTTACGTCTCGCGGACGGGCTACACTGGCGAGGACGGGTTCGAGTTCCTAGTTCCGTGGGCCGACGTGGAGACGGTGTGGTCGGCGTTCGACTGCCAGCCCTGCGGGCTGGGCGCTCGCGACACGCTCCGTCTAGAGATGGGCTTTCTGCTTTCCGGGCAGGACTTCGACCCCGAAACCGAGCCCCGAACGCCCTACGAGGCGGGCGTCGCGTGGACGGTCGACCTCGGGACGGAGTTCGTGGGTCGGGACGCCCTCGAACGCGCCGACCGCGAGGGGGTCGAGGAGCGATTCCGCGGCGTCAAACTCCAGCAACGCGGCGTGCCACGCGAAGGGTACGAGGTTGTCGACAGCGATGGCGACCACCTCGGCCACCTCACCAGCGGCACGATGAGTCCGACGCTGGGCGAGCCAATCGGACTCGGCTATCTCTCCGAAGCGGCGCCCTCGGGCACTCGCGTGCGGGTCGTCGTCCGGGGCGAACCGAAACAGGCGACCGTAGTGACACCACCCTTTATCGACACATGAGCTTCGACGTACCCGACGACCGACGGTATCTGGAATCGCACGAGTGGACGACGACCGACGCCGACAGCGTCAGAATCGGCATCACCGACTTCGCACAGGACGAACTGGGCGATGTCGTGTTCGTCGAACTCCCCGCCGAGGGCGACGAACTCGAACGGGGCGAGGAGTTCGGCGTCGTCGAGAGCATCAAGGCCGTCTCCGACCTCGTTTCGCCCGTCTCGGGCACCGTCACCGCCGTCAACGAGGATGTGTTCGACACGCCGGAACTGCTCAATCAGGACCCCTACGGCGACGGCTGGCTACTCGAACTCGAACCGAGTGACCCCGACTTCGACGCGTTGCTCTCGCCCGAGGGCTACCGAGCGCAGATCGAATAGGGCCTCAGAAACCGGTGTGTTTCGAGCTGTCGATGCCGTCGATTTGAATCATCCCGTAGTCGCACTCGGTACACGCCCACTTCTTCTTCTCACCGAGGTGGAGTGACGTACTCGCCGTCCGCCAGAAGGTGTCGTTCGAGCACTCCGGACAGTCGTGTTCCATCTCTAGGCTCATACTGCCACCTCGGGAGTCAGTCACATTGAAGATACTGGTTCCCGAAACAAGCGATAAACCGAATATAGCGATACGAATTCCGGTCTCCTCTCTGAGCGCGTTCCGGCGGCAAGGACGCGACTGGTACGCTCGCTCGGCGGGCCAAGTTACTTGCCCGCTGCACCCGAACACGGGGTATGGCGCTCACACTCTACGCCCTCGACGGCTGTCCGTACTGCGAGAAGGTCCACGACGCGCTCCAAGACCACGGCGTCGACTACGAGACGGTGTGGGTCGAGGCGCTGCACTCGACGCGAAACGAGGTGAAACGCGTCAGCGGGCAGCGTGGCGTCCCCGTCGTCGTCGACGATGAGCGCGGCGTCACGATGGCCGAGAGCGCGAACATCCTGGAGTACGTCGACCGGACGCTCGCATGAAGATTTACACCGGCCGCGGCGACGAGGGGATGACCGACCTTCGGGACATGTCCCGCGTCTCGAAGACCAGCCCCCGTATCGAAGCCTACGGCACCGTCGACGAAGCGAACGCCATCATCGGGACCGTTCGACCCACGGGCTACGACGACATCGACGCACGTCTCGAACGGATTCAGAACCACCTCCACGTCGTGCAGGCCGACTTCGCCAACCCCGACCCCGACGAGGACGACCCGGTCGTCACCGAGGCCCACACCGAGGAACTCGAAGACTGGATCGACGACGCGGACGACGAACTCGAACCACTCCAGTCGTTCGTCCTGCCCGGCGGGAGCGATGCCGGGTCCGCGCTTCATCACGCCCGGACCGTCGTCCGGCGGGCCGAACGCCGAGCGGTCGACCTCGCCGGCACCGACCCCGTCAACGCCGAGGCGATAGCCTACCTCAATCGCCTCTCTGACGCCCTCTTTACCTTCGCTCGCCTCGTCAACCAGCGCGACGGCGTCCCCGAGGACCGGCCCTCGTACTGAGTCGTATGTCTCGGCATCTCGGATTCGCATTCCTCCTCGTCGCGTGCCTCGCACTCTCGCTCGGCGTCGCTTCGGCGTCGCCCGCGGCCGTCGACAGTGGCCCGTCCGACCCGGTTCGGGACGTCAGTATTGTCGACGTGGTGCCCGAGAACCGCTCGGAACTCACCGGCGTCCACACCGTCGAAGTAGGGTCGACACTGCTCGTCCGCGGGGCGACCAACCGCCGCGACGACCGGACCGCCATCGACGTGACCGTGACCGACGGGCCCGACGCGGACCGCATCGGCTTCGCCACGGTCGACTCGTGGGGCTTCGACGGCGTCTGGACGGCCCGCCTGCCCATCCCGGAGACTGTGACACCCGGCACGTACACGCTCCGCGTCCAGACCGACAGTGAGACCGACTACCAAGAGTTCGAGGTCGTCGCCGAGAAACGCGCGACGCTGACCGTCCGGTCGGCCGCCGCGGACGCCGTCGTCGTCAACGCGACGCTTCCCGACGGCGGCTACGTCGAACTCCGCGACGGCGACACCGTCGTCGGCACCTCGTCGTATCTCGCGCCGGGGGCGCACGAGCGTATCACGGTCCCGGTCGACGGCGCGCCGACCACGCTCACCGCCGTCGCTGTCGTCGGGACGCCCGACCGTCGCCTCGACCCCTACACCGTCGACGGGACCACGGTCACCGCGCCGGTTCGGGTCGAGACGCCGACCGCGACGGCGACACCCACGGCATCGCCGACGCCCACGCCCACGCCGACTGCCACACCGTCGCCGTCACCCTCCTCGACCGCTGCATCCGGGCCCGGATTCGCACCGCTCGCGGCCGTCGTGGCGCTTCTTATCGCCGGATTCCGTCTCTGTCGACGGCGATAGCGCCACAAAGGCTATATCTGTCCTCTGCGTTTGGTCATATATGAACAAGCACTTCGAAGACGCACGCTACTACCTCAGCCGCGCGGGCGAACACGCGAAGGAAGGCGCACTAGAGGAACTCGAACCGCTGGAGGAGCGCTTCCGCAACATTACCGGTCGCGAGGAGGAACCGGAGCCGTCACGGCTGGACAAACTTCAGTCGGACCTGAAGGAACTCGAAGAGCGTGCGGAGGGCGAGGCCCAGACGGCCATCGCCAACGCCCGGGAGCGGATTCGCCGCTACCGCAGCGACGACACGGCAGAGTAAGACAACCCTTAAGTTCACCTCGCCAGTACCGACATACTGGCGGGTTGGTGGTCTAGTCCGGTTATGACGGCTCCTTCACACGGAGCAGGTCGGCAGTTCGAATCTGCCCCAACCCATTTCTATCGACACCGCAACTGCGAGCGGAGCGAGCAGTCTGTGTCGGCGACGTGACGACGCGGATTCGAAACAGGGAACGAAGTGAGTATCAGTGAACGGAGTGACTGGGATTCGAATCTGCCCCAATCCACTCGTTTCCTGACGCACAACACGTAGTAGTGCCAACCGAGAATTGCTCGGAACGCTCGTCACGCCTCAGAGGAGGAACGTCGCAAGCACGGGAATCGCATCCAAGAAGGCGATGCCCAGAAGACTCCGCCGCTTGATCGGCCAGACGGGAGCGCCCTGCAACGACTCCCACACCGGTGCGTCGAGTTCGATGTTCTCCATCTGACTGTCGTCGGTAGGGTCGCTCTCGGTCCCGTCCCGCGCTCGCCGCTGGAGTTTCTGGATTTTCTCCCGTCGTCCGCGTCGCATCTGTCGGTGTATCCGCCAGAACGAGAAGTACACCCACAGGATGACGACACCGGCGTACACGACGAGCGGTCCGAGGAAGCTGATGATCCAAGTGACGATCCCAATCGGTGTCGCGTTCGCCAGTCCCTGCAAGTGCGTCAGGCCGCCCGTGGAAAACCGAAAGGCGACGTAGCCGCCGGCGACGACCAGCATGAGGTTCACTCGCGTCGCGAACCGGCCCAGCGCTCGGTAGCCGCCGTGTTCGTCGGGATGGAACGGCTTGTAGTCCAGATAGTCCTCGGAGAGCAGTTTGCTGAAATGCCAGAGCAGGATGACGAAATGGAACAGGACCGCGACGAGGAAAATCTGCAATACGACGGTGGTGCTGTACGAAATCTTTCCCAACACGGGATGGCTCGTCTCGAACGTCAGTAGTGGGAGCGGAATCGTCGGCGCAAGCAACACCATGGCGAACAGGACGCCGCGCGAGATGTGGACGGGGCCGACACTTTTCCCGTCGCTCAGGGGCACGGAGAACGGCCCCAGTTCGAAGGGTGCCAAGTTACTGGTCAGTCGCTTGCGGAACTCGTCGTAGCGCTCCGAATCGACGATTTCGCTGTCTCTGAGGTTCCAGAACAGGTTCTCACCGCGTAACACGAGGCCGTCGTAGACGAGGTAGCCTTCGAGGAGGATGAACAGGAAATAGCCCGAGCGGAAGGCGAGATGTTGCTGTGAGCCGGTCACCTTGTTCGTCACGACGAGGTAGGTCGAATAGCCGACGCCGGCGACTAGGAGGAGCAGGCTTCCGAAGAACACGAGCGTCCGATGAATTTTGAGGTCGTCGGTACTGACAGCGCCTCGAAAAATCCTGGCGAGGAGGGCAATCCAGAGGATAGCGAACGGGACGACGAGCAGAAACTCCGTCTGTATCGACACCGAGAGCCCCCCGAGTGAGTGAAACGTCCCGAAAGGGAGATAGAAGTCGTTGAGCTGTTCGACCACGAACGACACCGAGGCCGCGAACAAGAGCAACACCGGGGTGTTTCGAAGCGCGAGTCGGAGGAGCCCGGAACAGAACTGCAACGGCGGCTTCTCGGCTCCCGCCCGCGGTTCGAGGTTGGCGTCCGAAACGGGGTCGAACCCAAGGATGGCACACGACTGATAGAACGGCCCCGTATCGGCCGTCCAGCGCTGCCAGAGCGTGTCGGCTTCCGCCGCCACATCTCTCCTCGAATCGCTGGGTGCTCCTGCCTCGTCGCTCGCCATACTCCGTACTGGCTATCTCGCCTACATAAATCTAGTTTCTGACTAGATGAATCCGGACGAAACGCTTGACAGCATCCCGAACGGCGACTAGCAGCCACCCACCCCGGCAACAACGATTATGTATCTCTCGTCGCTCATCGGGAGCCATGTTCGACGCCGACGACCCGGGAACGATATTCAACGAGTTCCTCATTGCCTTGTTCGGGCCGGGAATCCTCCTCTTCGTCGGTCTCTGGCTCTCGTTCCGGTTCGTGTTCGACGGACTGCTTCGCTCTCTCGGGCTCCCGGAAATCGTCCCTGCTGACGGTGCGGGCGTGCTCGCGGCCGGATACGGGCGATTCCTGCTCTTGATGGTGGGGACGGCAGTGTTGCTGTTGCCCGTCCTCGCCGTCTACCACCGGTTCGTCCGCGCGACGCTTCGGAGTCGGGGGATCGTCTGATGCCGGTCGCGTCGATTCGATACTCACCGTTTTCCACCCATGCTCAGTGAGTCGATGGCCGAGGGACTCGTCACCTACGGGTTCCCGCTGTTCTGGATCGGTGTCGGGGTCGTGCAGTGGCTGTGGCCGTCCGCACTCTTCGTCGCGTTCTCCGACGAGGACGTGACGCCGGGGGCCCGCGGCTTCGCCGTCCTCTGGGTCGTGGTCGGGTCCGTGCTCGCGTTGCTGTTCGTCCCGTGGACGGGCGCGTTCGGTGGCTGGTTCGTCCCGGGGACGGTCTTCGTGGTCGTCGGTGGTCTCCAGCTCGTTCACCCCGTCTGGTCTTTCGGCGAGCGCTCGGGGGCCGCAGTCGGCGTGCTCCTCTTGTCCACTGGCACGGCGGCGCTGGTGGTCGGGCTGTTGTGACCGCTACCCGGCCGAGCGTATATATGGCTGCGTACCTCTCGTAGGGTGTAATGCTCGTCGTTCACGCGACAATCCCGGTCGACCCGGCCCACCGTGACCGAGCGGTCGAACTGATGCGAACGCTCGCTGTGGAGTCCCGAGCGGAGGAGGGCGTCATCGACTATCGCGTCACCACCGACATCGAGGACGAGAACGTGTTCAGAATCGTCGAACGCTACGAAGACGAGGCGGCCTTCGGCGCCCACGTCGAGACCGAGCACTTCGGCGAGTTCGAGGCGGCACTCCCCGAGTTACTCGACGGCGAGCCGACGATCACCCGATTCGACGTCGAGAATGCTGCCGACGTGGAACTGTAGCCCCACGCACCGACGCTCATTTTCGCAGTCTGATCTCGACACAGGCACCGGCGACTGCCTCGTCGATCCGAATAGTGCCGTCGAGGCTCTGGACGATCCAGTGAACGAGCCACAGGCCGAGACCGCTGCTGTGTTCGAGTGGCGTCTCCTCGCCCGTCAGTAACACCTGTCGCTCCTGTTGGGGAATCCCGGGGCCGTCGTCTTCGATTCGTATCGTCACCGCCTCCTCTGTTTCCGTCACCCCCAACTCGACGGTTCGCGGGGATGGCTGGTGGATGACGGCGTTCTCGACGAGCTCTCGCACCGCCGTCTCCAGCCGCGCGTCGCTCCGGGCGTATGCGGCCTCGGGCGTTCGCACGTGAACCGACACGGCGGGATACTCGTTGTCGAGTTCGCGCGCGACTCGAACGACGTACGGCACCACGTCCTCCTCCTGCGGTTCGGCTGGTGCGTTCAGGGTGGCTTCGAGGGTCTGTGCCGTCTCGGCGAGGTCCAAGAGCTCGGTACTGCTCCGGACGATGCGGTCGGCGAACTCGGCGTCGCGGCCGTCGAGTCGCTTCTGCAGCTCCATCGCGAAGCCCACGATAACGCTCATCTCGTTTCGGAGATTGTGCCTGAGCACCCGGTTCAGCACGCCGATGAGTTGGTTTCGTTTTCGGAGTTGCGCCCGGCTCTCCTCCAGTTCGTGCTCGCGGGTGTGGCGTTCGATGGCCTGCCCGATGAGTTCGGCGAACAGCTCCACGAAATACGTCTCCGCCTCGGTGAACGCCGACGCTCGCCGCTCCGTATCGGCGAAACACACCGTCCCGTAGGGCTCGTCGCCGACGGTGATTTTGGCGCCGATATACGTCCCGAGGTCGAACGCCTCTACGGCCTTCTCGGGGATTTCGTCGGACACGTGGGAGTCCTGGATGGCGAGCGCGCTGTCTATCTGAAACGTCCGGCGGCAGTACGCCTCGTCGAGCGGGCACGTCTCGCCCGGCTGGATGAGCGAGTGCCCGCCGGTAGCGTAGACGATTTCTTGGGTATCGTTGTGAATCTGCGTGACGAAGCCGATCGGAAGTTGGAGATAGTCTGCACCGAGGCCGAGCGCCGACCGGATTTTCGCGTCCGGGTCGGCTTCCGGGTTTGCGAAGACGTCGTAGAGCCGTTCGCGGTAGCTAGCCGAGTCCATCGATGACACCGACGTATCCTCGATTGCTGTCGGGACGGTGAAAAGTGTGTGGTGGGCCCACGGCACACACTACTCGGCGAGAGGCTATCCGGTGTCGCGTTTATCCGCCAGCGCGCATCGCCTTCCGCGCGAAGCGTTCGATGAGTGAATCGAGTGCCGCGGGGTCGCCCTCGAAGACGACGTCCACCTGTGTCAGCGTCGTCGACGGGCCAATACTGACGGTCTGTGTCGACAGGTCGGCGGCCCAGTCGTCGGCTTCGACACGGCCGTCGTCAACCTGTGTGGCGCCCAGATTCTCGAGATACTTGATCGCCAGCCGCTTCGATATCCCTCGGAACGAGCGCTCTCGCTGTACGTCGTGCTCGTTCGCGCTCATCTGTCCCTGCCTCGGAACGACCGCTGTGAATGATGTGCCATACCCTTCGTACTCGCTCTGAAAGCAAAAGAGAGAGGGCGACGTGCGTCCGCCTCGCACGACCGCCCGAGACGGCGAAATCGGGGCCGTGCCGCGAGCGGTGGACGACAGCCCGCGCGAGAGTTCACCCGCGCGACGGTCGCTCCCAGAGGTCGACGCCGACCACGAGCGCGGCGACCGAGAGCGGCAGGAGGACGACCAGTCCGCCGAGTGGTTCGAACGAGACGCCAGCGGCCATATCGACGGCGACGAACACCCCCGAGACGAGGGGGCCGCCGACGAGTGCGGCGCCGAGACGGCGGTGGTCGTCGCGCAGGTAGCCGACGCCCCACGCCATCAGCGACGGAAAGAGGAGCACGACGCCGAGCAGCCCGAGCGCCACGCCGATCAAGACGTTCATCGCCGAGGTGATGTCGTCCGTAGCGACCCCCTGCGTCGACATGACGAGCATCGTGCCCAGCGCGACGATGGCGGCGCCGACGACGCCGATAGCGGCGAACCAGCGCTGCCAGCGGGCCAGCGACTCTCGGTCGCGCCAGAGTAGCGAAAGGAGGCCGACCAACAGGAGTAGCGTCGCCGCCACGGCGACGACGGGAATCACGGTGCGCTCGACCCACAGCGAACTGAAAAGCGGCGGGTCGAACACGTAGGAGTCGGTCGGTTGCGGGCCAAACCAGCGCGAGGGGACGCCGACGAGTGCGACGAAGAGGCCGCCGAGGACGGTCATGCCGCCACCGACGCGGAGGGAGGGCGTCCACACGGTCACGCACCCCCGAATCCGACGACGGTGCCGCGATGCGTCGCGAGTACGCCGCCGCCGTCGAGCACCGCCGGCGACAGGACCCGGTCACCGGTCGAGAACCCCCACGTCACTTCGCCGAAGCGCGCGGTGAAGGTGAGCAACTCGACGGCCCGTCCGACGCCCTCGTCGTTTGGCTGCAGGGTGAACACGTGTTTGCCGGCCGCGGCCGCGACGGCGCCTTCGGTCGTGCGCGAACACCACCGCGGCTCCGGCGGGTCCGTCGACCGGTCGAACGCGAACGTCGCGTCGGCCGCCTCGCCCGGGCGTTCGACCACGTATATCGTGTCGTCGGTGACGACCGGCGCGGAGAAGTTCCGGCCGCCGCCGCGGTCGACCTGCCACAGTTCCTCCCCGCCGTCGAGCGAGAGCGCCGTCAGTCCGCCGTACGCCCCGAGATACACCGTGCCGTCGGTGGCGACGGGGTACGTCTCGCCCGTCTGCGACGCCGACCATCGGCGGTCGCCGGTCGCCGCGTCGAGTGCGACCGTCTCCTCGTCGCCGGCCGCGACGACAGTCCCGTCGGCCACCGCGGGGGCCGCGGCGGACACCTCGGCCGTCCACTCCTCCGTCCCGTCCGCCGAGAGTCGGATGACGCGGTCGTCTGCGGGGACGACGACGCCGTCGTCGAGTGCCGTCGGGACCCCCGCGGTCGTCGACGGCCCGTATCGCCACGCCGTCTGCCCGTCGTCCGCGTCGAGGGCGACGAGGCCGTTCTCCGTAGCCAGGTGGACGCGCCCGCCGGCGACGACCGGGGGCACGATGTCGTCTTCGTCCTCCGTCGCCGTCCCCGTCGCCACCGGCCCGATGGAGTCGCTGCGCCAGCGCACGGAGCCGTCGCGGAGAGCGAGTGCGACGACCTGAGCCCCGGTGGCGAGATAGACGGTGCCGTTTGCGACGGTCGGCGAACTCACCGCGTTCACGTCGGTCTCCGGAGTCGAGACGGTCGTTTCCCAGTGTGCCGTCGGCGATTCCGGGAGCCGACGCGATGGCGCGTAGCCGGTGTTGCCGGCGTCGAACTGCGGCGCCGGCCACGAGCCACCGGGGACCGTGTTGAAGCCATCGCCGGCGTCGTCGGGCCCAAACACCGTCGACGGCGTCGGGTCCTCGTTGTCTGGACACGACGAGGAACAGCCGGCGACGCTGGCGCCGGCACTCGCCGCGAGCGTTCCGAGGAACGTCCTGCGAGTCGTGGAGGGCATCGATTTCGTGTTGTGAAACCGTCGTGATATTTCCCCCGGTCGTGTTTCATAGCAGCCGTCCCTTTATCACTGTTCGAGTGGTACGGTGACGTATGACACGAGTCCGCGACGTGATGACGACGCCGATGCTCACGCTGGACGCCGAGACGCCCGTCAGCGAGGCGGCCCGCGGGATGCTGGAGGCCGGCATCAAATCGGTCGTCGTCGTCGGCGAGGCCTGCCGACCCGAGGGCATCTTCACCTCGACGGACGCCGTCCGGGTCGCCGCCGACGAGGCGTCGGCCGCGGAGGCGACCGTCGGCGACTACATGGCGACGGACGTGGTGACGGTCGGCCCGGACGACTCCCTTGACGCCGCCGCACGTCGGATGCTCGACGCCGACGTGAGTCACCTGCCCGTGACCGACGCCGACGGCGACGGGATGGGCATCCTGACGACGACGGACTTAGCCGAGGCGCTGTCCGACGCCGAACCCGTCACACAGTCTGGATAAGCGAGCAAGACCTTTCACATCACCCCGTGAACAGGTCGGTATGGCTCTCGACATCGAACGAGTCGTCACGTATCCGACGGAGTCGGACGAGTGGATCAAGACCGTCATCATCGGCGGTCTGCTGACGCTCCTGTCGATTCTCGTCGTTCCCGCGTTCTTCGTGTACGGCTACGTCGTTCGCGCGCTGCGGTCGGGAATCCACGACGAGGAACCGCCGGTCTTCGACGAGTGGGGGGCGATGTTGAAAGAGGGTCTCGTCGCCTTCGTCGTCATCATCGTCTATCAACTGATTCCGCTCGTCGTCATGGCGGTGACTGTCGGCGGGTCAGTCATGGCCCTCGCCTCCGGGAGTGAAGCCGGGGCGGGAATCGGCCTCGTCGGCCTGTTGGGTGGGTTCGCAATCTCGCTCCTCTTGGCTCTCGTGTTCGGCTATGTCGGTCTGGTCGGCCTCGCCAACTACGCCCACACCGGGCGGGTCGGCACCGCGTTCGACCTCGACGTGATTCGCGAGGTGTCGCTCGACTCCGCCTACGCCGTCCCGTGGCTCTACGGCGTCGCCGTCATGTTCGGTGCGGCAGCCGCCGCGAGCATCCTCGGCATCGTCCCCATCATCGGCGCCATCGCGGGCGTGTTCGTCACGTTCTACGGGCAGATTGCCGCCGCGTGGGTTTGGGGCCGGGGATTCGGCGACGCGATGGGGATTGCTCCCGACGGTCCGTCCGGTGAGACGGGCGGTGGCGGGGATTCGTTCGAGACGATGGCGTCCGAAGATGTCGGCGAGGTGGCTGATACTCCCGACGATGCATCGCCGGAGACGGCAACTGACGACGACTCGCAGACGCCCTGACCGCCGACAACCACAACGCTGAAACGCGCCGCGGTTGGCCGTAGACGTATGCCAACGGTCGCCGAGCGTCTCGATGTCGACCCGGCCCGGCTCTGGGCCGGGGCGGTCCTCGCTCTCCTCGCCGCTCTCATCGGCGGCTCGATTCTCTTCCCACGCATCGTCTACGACGGCTTCGTCTGGCACTTCTTCTGGGGGCCAGTCCAGGCGGACGCCAACGCCGCCACCTGTGCCATCCGCGAGGGCGGTACCACGCAGTATCTGTACGCCGACTCGGCGTGTCGCGCGGCCGCCGAACCCGTCGCCTACCCCGGCTACACGCTCGTCTCCGAGGTGGGTTACGTCGTCACGCTCCTCATCGCGCTTTCGGGCGTCGGCTTCCTCCTCCAGCGCCTCGACATCGGCTCCGAGCGCGACATGTTCTTCGCCCTCCTGCCGTTCGTCTTCTTCGGCGGCGCGCTTCGCGTCGTCGAGGACGTCACCGACGCCGCTGCGGGCGCGGTCATCGGCTACCCGCTCAACACGCTCATCATCAGTCCGATCATCTACTTCACCGTCTTCGCCGTGACACTCGTCGCCCTCCTCGCGAGCGTCGCCCTCGTCCGCCAAGGCGTGGCCGAGCACTACACTCGCCCGCTGTTCGGCATCGGGTCGGTCGTCCTCGTCGCGACGCTCCTCTTCTTGCTCTGGAGCGCCATCACCGGCCCCGGAACGCTCCACCCGCAGGTCCTCGTCGTCACCCTCGCGGGCGCGACGCTCTCGGCGTGGGGGACGTGGTGGCTGGTCGAACGGTTCGCACCCGCCGTCAACGCCGGGACGGGCCGACTCGGGTTCGTCGTCATCTGGGGACACGCCGTCGACGGCGTCGCCAACGTCGTCGGTCTGGACTGGATGGTCGCGCTCGGTGCAGGGCCGAACCTCATCCCGAAACACCCCGTCAACAGCGCCATCGTCGATATCACGGCCTCGACGCTCCCGCCGGCCGTCCTCGCGGTGACCGGCGACACGTGGCCCTTCCTCGTCGTGAAACTCGTCGCCGCGACGGCCGTCGTCTGGCTGTTCGACGAGCAGATATTCGAGGACAGCCCGCGGTACGCCATCGTCCTCATGGTCGCCATCCTCGCGGTGGGACTTGGTCCCGGGACGCGGGACATGCTCCGCGCGACGATTGGCGTCTAAGGGAAGGGGTGGAACGCCCGGTTCGGTCGCGGTTCGTAGCCCAGTTCCTGTGGCACCGTCTCCATCCGCTCGCCGAAGTACGGTTCGTCGACGAACAGCGGTTGGGCCTCGGGGCTGAGGACGCGCACCGCCTCGAAGCCCAGGTCCGCCACGTCCGGCGTCGTGACGCGGGCGGCGTACACCGAGAGTGCGTCGCTGGCGCGTTCGACGAGGGCGTCCAGTTCCGCGGCGCCCGAAACGTCGGCACCGACGCTCGACGCCGGCACGTCGCCGTCGCTGTCGACGAACGCCTGCGCGTCGGGCGGGAAGGTGCCGTAGTGGCCGATGGCGCCCTCCTCCTCACGCGCTTGCTCGGGCCCCATCGCCCGCAGTTCCATCCAGTTCTGGAGCGCCTCCGCGAGCGCTCCCCGCGCCGCCGCGACAGCGTCTAAGTCCGCGCCCGTGCCGACGGCGAACTGCGGCCACTCCCCCTCGCGGTGGACGGCGACAGCGACGACCGGCACGTCAACGTCTGCGGTGAGCAGGAGCGGCGTCACGGTCAAGTCCTCGGCCCGCGCCCGGTCGACCAGCGCCTCGAACCCCTCGTCCGCCACCGACAGGCCCAGTGGCTCGTACGTCGAGTACCACGAGAGCATCGCCGCATCGCGTTCGACGACTTCGTACAGCCCCGAACGGAGCGCCTCGGCCCCCGAGTTGCCGAGTCCCAACCCGGTGGTGATGGCGGGGCGCGGCCGCTCTGCCGGCGGCGGGTAGTGGACGAGCGACGCCGGGAGCGACACCTCCGCGCCCGTTGCCAAATCTTCGCCAGGCACCCACGGGATGGCGTCGTCGCTCGCGTCGCCCTCGGGGTGGACGAACGCGGCGGGCGACACCGCCGTCCGGCCGTCGACCGTCTCCGCCGACGGCGGGGCCGTCGTGAACGAATCGGTGTGGTAGACGCCGGCGCAGTACCGCTCCAGCCCCTCGCCGAGGGCTTTCATGAACGCCCGGTCCCAGTCGTGGTCGACGCCGGCGGTGAAGGGGGCGGCCCGCGCGTCGCTGAAGGCCGTCGTGTCCGTCGTCGTCGCCAGATAGTACGGCACTGGGAACGACTCGCGTTCGCCGACCTGCGTCACGAGGCCGACCCGGTCGTCGACGGCTTGCTCGCCACGTGCGAGTGCGTCGTCCAGCGAGGCGTCCCGGTGGTCGAGCCGGAGCGTCCGGTCGCGTTCGGCCGGCCGCGGGACGCGATGCACGCGCCGTTCGGCGCCGGGCACCTCGACGACGGTCCCGGCCACGTCGTCGCCGCTGAGTAGCGAGACGGCGCGGTGGCCGGCGACGGCGCCTGCGAGGCGGACGGCGCTTCGACTCCCCGTCGCGTCGCCGGTGGTCTCCTCCTCGGCCGCCGCCGCGACGCGCAGTCGGAGGTCACGGTAGCCGACGCCGTCGGCGAAGACGGAGACGGCCGCGTCGAGGTCCGGAATCACGCGGCCGCCGAGGCCACCGATTTCGACCGCGACCCAGCGCCGTGCGGCGTCGTCCGCACGCTCGAAAGCTGGAGCGCCCGCGGGTGCGATGACGACGCCGAGTGGGTACGACCCGAACTCGTCGGGCGTCGCCGTCGTCGGCGTCGCGTCGATGTCGTCCAGCGCGGCCCGCACCGACTCGGCGGCCGGTCCGGTCCCCGCGATACCAACGTCCATGCGACGGCCGACGCCCGCCGCCGGGAAAAGTGAACTGACCGCGCTCAGGTGGTTTGTGAGTCAGTACCGCAGGTCCGCCGAGACGGGGCGGCGAACCACCGGAAAACAGTCACAACAATCCGCCTCAGGCGGTTCGGTTGAGCGTCACCGCGGCGAGTTCCGCCGGCGTCACCTCGTCGAAGCGGTCCTCGTTGAGCTTGAGTCGCAGTCGCGGCCGACCCACGTCGATGGGGACTTTCTCCGTCCTGATGAGCCCCTCCTCCTCCAGCGTCGTCTTGGTGCGGGAGAAGGTCGCCTTGCTCGCGATGCCCACGTCCTCGCCCCACTTGCTGATGTCGTACAACAGGACGTCGTTGCGGGCCGCGACGAGGATGGTGAGCGTCACCTCGTCGAACTCGCCGCCGGCCTCGCGGGCGTCCTCCAGCGCCGACAGCGTCGCGTCGAAGTCGGCACGCGTATCCTGACCGATCTCTTCGCCGAGCGTCTCCCGAATCCGAGACAGCGGCGGCGTTCGCAGGTCGAACTCGTCTGCGTTCTCCCAGCGCGTCTCGTAGGTGTTGCGGGCCGCCTCAACGAACTCGTCGTCATCGTCGCCGAGTGCCGCCACCTGGTCACCCGCCTCGACGAGCGTCCACACCGTGGTGTCGGTGATGAGCAGCGTGTTCGACGCGCCCCGGCCCGTCCTGATGCTGAGCGTCTCCGAGGCGACGTGGTCCGCGGCGTTGCTCGCCACCACGAAGTCGTCCATCACCTCTTTCAACAGCGCCGCGTCGGCCAACAGCCGAATCGTCGGCGGGTCCGCCGCGGCAGTCGTGACAGCGGTGAGCGCTTCGACAGTCTCTGCGCTCGGGTCGACCACCAACAGCGACGACGACGACTCGAATACCTGCTCCAGTATCTCTTCTAAGCTCTCCCCGTGCAGATTCGCCCCGGCGACCATGGGAGCAATATCCACACATCCGTATTTAATTTTAACGCAGGTTCAGGGGCGTAACAGAGTATTTTCAGGAGTGGATTCTACTGAATTTTGTCGGTTGGCGACTCGCGAGAGATACCTTTATGCCGCGCTTGGCACGCGGATACGCATGGACTACAGTCACCTCCGCGCGACGGATTCGGCCGTCGCCACCGCCATCGACGACGAGGAAGCGCGCCAGCGGACCACGCTCTCGATGATTGCCTCCGAGAACCACGCGAGTCAGGCCGTCATCGAGGCACAAGGGAGCGTCTTCACCAACAAGTACGCCGAGGGCTACCCCGGCGAGCGCTACTACGCCGGCTGCCAGTTCGCGGACGTCGTCGAGGAGCTCGCCATCGAGCGCGCGACGGAGCTGTGGGGCGCCGAGCACGTCAACGTCCAGCCCCACAGCGGGTCGCAGGCGAACATGGCCGTCTACTTCGCCATGCTGAATCCGGGCGACAAGATTCTCTCGCTCGAACTCGAACACGGCGGGCACCTCAGCCACGGCCACCCCGCGAACTTCGCCGGCCAGCTGTACGAGGTGGAACACTACCGCGTCGACCCCGAGACGGGCTATCTCGACTACGAGCAACTCGCAGAAACGGCCGACGAGTTCGACCCCGACGCCATCGTCTCCGGGTTCTCCGCCTACCCCCGACAGGTCGACTGGGAGCGCATCGACGCCGTCGCCGACGCCGTCGACGCCCTGCACATCGCCGACATCGCTCACATCACGGGCCTTGTCGCCGCGGGTGTCCACCCCTCGCCCGTCGGCATCGCCGACTTCGTCACCGGCAGCACGCACAAGACCATCCGCGCCGGGCGCGGCGGTATCATCATGTGCGGCGAGGAACACGCCGACGCCATCGACAACGCCGTTTTCCCCGGCGTGCAGGGTGGCCCCCTGATGCACAACATCGCCGGGAAGGCGGTGGGCTTCCGCGAGGCCCTCGACGACTCCTTCACCGACTACGCGGAACAGGTGGTCGAGAACGCCCGCGCCCTCGGCGACCAGCTCGCCGACCACGGCCTCTCGCTGGTCTCCGGCGGCACCGACACGCATCTGGTGTTGGTCGACCTGCGCGACTCGCATCCGGACCTCTCCGGCGGCGACGCGGAGGCGGCCCTGGAGGAGACGGGAGTCGTCCTCAACGCCAACACCGTCCCCGGCGAGACGCGGTCACCGTTCGACCCGAGCGGAATCCGCGCCGGCACCGCGGGGCTCACGACTCGCGGCTTCGACGCCGCCGACATGCGCGAGGTGGGTGACCTCATCGCGCGTGTCCTCGACGCCCCCGAAGACGAGTCGGTCCTCGCCGACGTGAGCGACCGGGTCGACGACCTCTGTGGCGCGAACCCGCTGTACGACTAATCGGGCGTCTCAGAACTCGAACGCGATGCTTACTCGACCTCGGTCTTGACGACCGTCACGGCTTGGTCGGCCAGTCGAACCACGCGGTCGGTGACGCTTCCCAGCAGACTCCGGTACTCCGTGGGGTGGCGACGAGTGCCGAGGACGATGAGGTCGATACCATTCTCGTCGGCGTAGTCGACGATTTCCTCGTGGGGACGGCCGTGCTGGAGTGTCTCCACGACTTCGACGCCGTGGTCGGCGGCCCGCTCCCGGACTGCCGCGAGGGTGTCCTCGCCGACTTCCTCCAGTCCGTGTTCCGGCCCCTCGCGTTCGTCGACGTACTCGTCGCCGCTGTACGCGGAGTAGATGTCGCTGTCGACGACGAAGAGGACGTGGAGCATGGCGTCGTGGAGCGCCGCCAGGCGGATGGCGTGGGCCGTCGCGTTCTCCGAGCCGCGTTCGCCGTCCGTCGCGAGCAGTATGTCGTCGTACATACACGTCCCTTCGACCCCGACCGACAAAACCGTGGGTGTCGATACTGCACCAACCAACGCGTTGAAGGCGGTTCATCGCGCCTGTCGGGACATGACTCAGATCATCGACGGCAACGCCGTCGCCAGCGACGTGCGTGACGGACTCGCGACAGCTATCGACCAGTTGGCCGACGCTGACGTGACGCCGACGCTCGCAACCGTCCTCATGAGCGACGACCCGGCGAGTGAGACGTATGTCTCCATGAAACAGCAGGACTGCGAAGAGGTAGGCATCGAAGCACTGGACGTGGAACTCGACCCCGAGGCGCCCGCCGAGGAACTGTTCGACACCGTCGAGGACCTGAACGCCGACCCCGATGTCAACGGCATCCTCGTCCAGATGCCCGTCCCGGACCACATCGACGACCAGTCGGTCATCCGCGCCATCGACCCCGCGAAAGACGTGGACGGCTTCCACCCCGAGAACGTGGGCCGTCTCGTCGCCGGTGACCCCGTGTTCAAGCCGTGTACGCCCCACGGCGTCCTGAAACTCCTCGACGCCGCGGACGTGGAGACGGAGGGCGCGGACGTGACCATCGTCGGCCGGTCGAACATCGTCGGCAAACCGCTCGCGAACCTCCTCGTCCAGAAGGCCGACTACGGCAACGCGACGGTGACCGTCTGTCACTCCCGGACCGACAATCTGGCCGAGAAGACCCAGCGCGCGGATGTCGTCGTCGCCGCCGTCGGTGTCCCCGAGCTCGTCGACGGGTCGATGATTTCCGACGGCACCGTCGTCATCGACGTGGGCGTCAACCGCGTCGAACGCGACGGCGAGTCGACGCTCGTCGGCGACGTGGACTTCGAGAGCGCCAAAGACGCCGCGAGCGCCATCACGCCCGTCCCCGGCGGCGTCGGGCCGATGACCCGCGCGATGCTGCTCTACAACACGGTCAAGGCGGCGAGCCGACAGGAAGACGTGCCGGTCGACCTAGACTAAGGACTCGAGTCGCTCCCGCGCCGATGCGAGCGCGGATATCTCGCCCTCTATCAGATACCGCCCCACGTCCCGCGTCGCCGCCACGAGCGATTCCGCCTCGTCGAGCGACACGTCGCCTTCGAGTGCCTGTACGCGCTTGACGTGTTCGTGAATCGTCCCGAGCGTCTGCCGTGCTTCCTCGTCGGGGTGTTCGTCCAGCCAGTCGGCCACGTCGTGCCGATAGTCCGCGATGGCGTTCGCGTAGCCCAGCCCTCGCGCCGACGCCCACGCGTCCGAGACGGTATCGACCGGCGGGCGCTCCCCCTCGTCGGCGTCCCGGAGGAGCGCGTGGAGGTAGCGCTCGTCGGCGTCGGTCGGGGTTCGCGTCCGGCCGAACAGGTCGACCACCTGGAGGAGTTCGTTGGCGGCGAGGACGGTGTCGTCGAGGGGCAGGAGGTCGCCCCCGTCGATGAAGCCACGCTGGCGGCGGTACTCGCGCAGGTCGCGCTTGCAGTCCTCGACGCAGTCGGCCAGGCGGTCCTCCGCCCACGCGGTCCGGTAGGGCGTCAGGTCGAGCGTCGTGGGGGCGTCGGTGTGGAGAGATCGCTCGTCGACACCGACGCTTCGCAGGCTCTCACACGAGGGACAGGCGACACTTCCCGTCTCGTAGTACGACCACCGGTGGCCACACGACTGACACTCCCGCTGGCCGCGAACCTTCATACCCGGCGTTGGCCGGGCGGCGACAAAAGACCGACGCTCCGGTGTGGTGGGGCCGCTGCGGCCGCTTCGACTCTCGTGTCATTCGAACAATCGCTCTGACGACGAGGCGGTATCTTTATGTTTGGGTACTCATCAGTAACTGGTGACGCTTCGTCTGGAGGGCCGAAGCGTCAGCGGGGACCAATTCAGGGCGGCAAGCATCCACGCGATTTTCGCGTGGCTTGCTTCCTTTTCGTAACACCGGTGAGAAACGTCGCTATTCTTCGTCCGACTCGACCGTCACGAGCGACCCGGGGTCGACCGTGTACGGCTGGAGCGGTTCGCCGTCCATGAGCTCCGGGAGCACCAGTCGGGCGAAGTGAATGACCAACACCAGCAGCATCGGCGCGAGGAAGATACCGTACCAGCCGAAGAGGAGCGGCCCGAAGGTGTACGCAATCATCAGGCTGCCGACGTGGAGGCTCCGCCCGGAGACGTACGGCCGGAGCACCAAGTCCGGAATCGTGTCGACGATGACGAACGCGACGCCGGCGAACAGGGCAACGAACCAGAGTCCCGACGGGTCGGTCAGGACGCCCATCGCCGCGAGATAGAGCGCGACAGGGATGTAGACGAGTTTCATGCCGACGATTGGAATCAGGCTCGCGACGCCGGCGAGCAGTCCGACGAGGGGGGCCGCGGGAATCGCCAGTCCCGGCGGCGCGTAGACGTTCAGAATCGAGAACGCGAGCACGCCGATACTCCCCGTCAACACGGCGTTGAGGATGTTGCCGAAGAAGATGGCCTTGAAGTCACGGTCGACGGCGCGGGCGTACGCTTCGAGGACGCCCCGGTCGTCGCCGAACTTTCTGACCGTCCACCGGCCGAGGCGGTGGCCGTCGCGGAGCAGATAGAACGCGAGTGCGAGCATCACGAACAGGTGGACGGCGCCGACGCCGACGAACGCCACCGTGTCGACGGCGGACCCGAGCGAGGAGACGAGCGAGCGGATGCCCTGACTGGTCAGGTACTGGTTCGGGTCGAGTTCGAGGAGGGTCGCGGGGTCGGCGATGCTTCCGAGGAGGTCCTGGTCGACGAGCGGCCACCGCGTCGGGTCGAACGCCCCCTCGTTGACGTACTTCAGGAGTTCGTCGAGCGCGATGCTGAGCGCGTAGACGATGAGCGCGAGCGCCGGGAGAGCGAGCGCGACCAGCGAGACGGCCGCGGCGAGACTCGGCGGCCTGATGCGGCGCTTCAACCGCCGGTAGATGGGCCGGGTGGCGTAGTAGATGAACACCCCGAAGACGAACGTGCCGATGAAGGTGTGGACGACGTAGACGAGCGCCGCCCCGAGGACGAGGCCGAAACTCCACCAGCCGAGGCGGAAGCGAGAGACCTGGAGGGACATGATGCTCACAGACGAGTGGGGTGGAGAAAAAACCTGCCGCGGCTACGTCCAGCGGTCCAGCCCCGTCTGGACCAGCGCGTCTTCGATGCGGTCGAAGCCGCGCGCCACCTCGTCGGCGTCGACCTCCCACTCCTCGACGACGAACTCCCGGGCGGCGGCCACGTCGGGGTCGAGATCGAGGTCGAGGTTGTAGTCGTCGGTCACGGGCGGGTCGCGGAACAGGGTACGCACTCGGTCGGCGTTCGCCACCTGCCAGCCCTCGGCCTCGATGGCGCTCCAGAGGTCGCCGTGCTCCGTTATCGCCTTGAGCGCCGTCTTCGGCCCGACGCCGTCGACGCCGGGGTTGAAGTCCGTGCCGCAGAGGACCGCCACGTCGACGAGCTGTTCGAGCGTGATGCCGTGACGGTCGAGCGTCGCGTCGAGGTCCATCAGCTCCGGTTCGCCCTTGCTCGTCAGTTGACGGAGCGTGTGGGGCGCGCCGAACAACAGCGTGTCGTAGTCCTCGCTCCCTGCGTAGTCGGCGTCGCCCCGGCGGGCCATGTACGCCGCCTGCGCCTCCCCCTCGGCGGGCGCGTCGACGACGGGCACGTCCAGCAGACTCAGGAGGTCGCGCGTCGTCTCGAGAATCGTGTCGGTCAGGCGCTGCGTGCGGGCTTCGAGGCGCGCGGCTTCGACGGCGTCGCCGCGCTCTTCGGCCTCGGCCAGTCGCTCCTCGGCGCGTTCGCGTTTCGCGCGTCGCTCGCTCACCTCCGCGTCTTTCAGTTCCGTAACGCCCCCGTCGAAGACGAACACGGGCGTGATATCGTGGTCGAAGAACTTCGGGAGGCCCTGCACGACGCCGACGAGGTTCGCCACCTCCTCGCCCTCGGCGGTGGTGTACACCGCGTCGTTCGTCCACTTGACCGTCGTCGTGAGGTAGCGATACAGCCAGTTGTGCGCGTCGACGGCGACGACGCTTCCGGCCACCTCGTCCCACGACACGTCCGAGAGAGCGGCGAGTTGGCGGAGGTCTGCGTTACCCATTGCCGCTCCGTACGGCGCCGTCCGATTTCAACTCCCGGGTTCGGCGTCGATAGGGGCGGGCGGGCCGGCCGCCGCCTTCGCGTCGAGTCGGTCCCGAGCCGCCGAATCGAGGTCGCGCGCTCGATAGCGGTCGAGGCCGTCGCGGTAGGCGTCGGCGTCGCGTGTCGCCGGTGCGTCGGCGGGTCGCTCGCAGACGAGTTCGGCCAGCCCCGTCTCGCGGCCGGTGAACGCAAATCCGGCGCGATAGGCAGCGACGAACGCCGCGGGGTTGTTGACGGCGATGCGGACCTGCTCGTAGCCGTGGTCGGCGGCGCGGGCGGCGACGAACGCCAGCAAGCGCGACCCGAGACCCTCGCCTTGCTGGTCGTCGCGGACGGTCACGTATCGCACCACGAGACAGTCGGCGTCGGTGCGGTCGGGGCTGAACGACGCGGCCGCGAGGACGTGGTCGGCGTACTTCCCCGCCGACTCGGTGCCGTCGCGGACGACGGCCTTCCCCGTCGACCCGACGACGAACTTGCCGGCGTACGCGAAGCGCCGATAATCGAGACGGAGCGTCGGGCCGTCTTGGGGCCAGCCGAGCACGGCGAACTCCATGGGCGGGCTACGCCACCGACCGGAAAACCGTTGGCGTTCGCGGCCCACGCGCCACCATGCACGGCCCCGGCGACGTTCGTCTGTTCGACCGGATGGCTCGCCTCTACGACCGGGTCGCCCCGGCGACCGACCCCGAACCGATTTGGGCGGGCTTGGCGCGGGCCGACCGCCCCGTCGAGCGCGTCCTCGACGTGGCCGGTGGCACCGGGCGGGCCGCACGCGCCGTCGCGCGGGATACGGGGCGTGTCCCCGACCCCGTCGTCGTCGACGCCTCCGAGTCGATGCTCCGCCGGGCCGTCGCGCACGGAACGGCGGCGGTCCGCGGTGACGCCGGTCGGCTCCCGGTTCGAGACGAGAGCGTCGACGCCGTCGTCGTCCTCGACGCCCTCCACCACCTCCCCGACCAGCGGGCTGCGCTGGCGGACGCGGCGCGTGTCCTCCGCCCCGGCGGCGTCCTCGTAGTCCGCGAGTTCGACCCGGGGACCGTCCGGGGGCGTGTGCTGGTCGCCGCGGAGCGACTCGTCGGCTTCGGGTCGACGTTCCGCGGGCCGGACGCGTGGGCCAGTCTGATTGCGGACGCGGGGCTCTCGCCGTCGGTGCTGGACCGGGGCTTCGCGGTATCGGTCGTCGGGAAAAAACGAGAGAGCCATTAGGCCCCGGGCGAATGGCCGGATATGGCCAACGCAGTCGCGGACTTCTTCGAGCGTCGTCTGGACGGGCGCACGACCCCGATAGCGGTCGGTGACCTGCTTCTCATCGCCGTCCTGTTCAGCGGGGGGACGATTCGCCACCACGGCGTCGCCTTCGTCACGTCGAATCCGGGGTATCTCGCGGTGACCATCGCGCCCTTCCTCGTGGGCTGGATACTCGCCGCGCCCCTCCTCGGCGCCTACTCGCCCGGTGCCGCGGAGTCGTCGAAGGCGGCCGTCCCCCTCGCGCTCCGGTCGTGGCTCCTCGCGGACGCCATCGCACTCAGCATCCGGGCGACGCCGCTCGTCCACGGTGGGGTACAGTTGACGTTCGTCGCCGTCTCGCTCGGCGTCGGCCTCGTCGGCCTCGCGGTCTGGCGAACGGTCTATTTCAAACTCCGCTAAGCGGCGGTTTCGTCGGTTTCTTCGCTCTGGTTTCGGCGCAGGAGGACCGCCGCGAGCACCGCGGCGACGACGGCGACGCCAGCGAGCGTCGCGAAGAGCGCACTCGCGTTCGCGTAGGTGAGGATGGCACCGGCGAGGGCGCCGCCGAGGGCGCCGACGCCGAAGGTGCCGAGGTAGACGTAGCCGTACGAGAGGCCACGGGTGCCGGCGGGCGAGTAGTCGGCGACGGCGGCCTGATAGAGCGGCTGTGCCGCGAAGAGCGTCGCGCCGAAGAGCGCGCCGAAGACCAGCAGGGGCGCGATGCCCAGCGACGCCACGGGGAGGAAGGCAAGCGCGAGGACGGCGAGCGTGCCGAACACCGCTGCGATGCCCTTCTCCGGCGAGATGTGGTCGGTCAGTTTGCCGCCCACGTACTGGCCGGCGACGCCGACGAGTAGCAGGCCGGCGTAGAAGTACCGCTCGGGGTTGAGGGTCCGGTCACTGCTGGCCTCCAATCCGGGGACGAGCGACGAGAGCGCGACGGGTTCGAAACCCGGCATCCCCGACAGCAGGTCGGGGAGGAAGGTCAACACGCCGCGGTAGTAGAGGCCGTTGGCGACGACGATGGCGAAGACGACGGCGAAGGCGCCGAAGAACAGCTGCTTCGAGGTGACGGCGAACTCGCCGAGCGAGTTGACGCCGCTCTGTCCGCGGGCCGTCCCGCTCCCATCGGTGGCGACGGCGTCGACGGCGGCCGTCTCGTCGAATTCCGCGCGCAGGGCGTACAACCCGGCGACGGCGGCGGGGACGGCGAGAATCATCGCCACCGTCGACCAGTCGAACAGCAGGAGGAGGATGGCGGTGACGAGCGGACCCAGGCCGATGCCGAGATTGCCCGCGATACCGTGGTAGGCGAAACCGGTTCCGCGCTCGTCGACGCCCTTGCTGATGAGCGTCAGGCCCGCAGGGTGATAGACGCTGGCCGCCGCGCCCCACAGCAAGAGTGCGAGCGTCACGACGACGAGCGTCGACGCGGTGCCGAGCAGGAAGAAGGCGCCGGCCATCCCGAACAGACAGACGGCGATGAGGCGCCGAGAGCCGAGGCGGTCGACGATGACGCCGCCGGGGAGTGCGCCGATACCGAACAGCGCGTACCCGGCGGTAACTATCAGCCCGAGCGTCGCTTGCGTGACGCCGAACTCCATCCCGCCGAGCTGGAGCACGTCGAACTCCAGCAGCCAGATAGAGACGAAAATCGGGATGGACAACTCGTAGGTATGGACCATCGCGTGGGCCAGCGACGCCAGCCCAACGATAGATCGGTCGTTCCCGTTCATACACGTAGTAACGGGTCCGAGACATTTAATTGCTTCTGAGATGAACTTGAAATATAATTATTGTTAATGGCATCAGAACGAGTGGTGACGTGTGTCACTGCCCCGGCAGTCGCCATTACTGACACCGCCAGCCTCTCCGACGCGTCTGACAAAGGTATATTATCCTTCAGATGCTCGGTGTGGCATATGGTCAAGAGCACCGTCCGGTTTCCCGAGTCTGTCGTCGGCGAAATCGAAGCGCTGGTCGAGGACGGCCGGTTCGAGAGCAAGTCCGAGTTCTATCGCTTCTCGACGGACTACGTCCTGAATCAGGTGCTCGACGATTACGACCCGGAGACCATCGACTACCGCGAAATCAAGTCGGAAGTGATGCCGGACCCCGAACAGACCCTCGGGGCCGACACCGACCGGGAGGAACCGCCTTTCTTCGAGTCGGTATCGTTCGTCCGCAAACTCGCGCTCCGCGGGAAGTTCAACGACGCCGAGGACTTCATCGACCACCAGTACGCGGCTGGTGACCGCCACGCCATCCTCCTCGAGGAGATGCTTCGGCTGTACCGCGCCGACCGGCGGAAACGGGCCGCCCCCGAACCGGTTCCCGACTCCGAGCGAGAACGCTCCGACCACGTCGAGCGCCCCTGACCGCGCCGTAGCTATAACTGTCGCCCGCTCGGACACCGGATATGACCGAGACGCTGTTCCTGTCCAGCGACGACGTTGCCGGCCTCGCGACCCCCGCCGAGTACGTTGACGCCGTCCGCGACGGCTACCGCCAGCGCGGCGAGGGCGCACCCGCCGACCCTCGGACCGCGCTCTACAACGACGACCCCGCGGGCCTGTTCACCTCCTACACCGCAATCCTCCCCGACACGGGCGTGATGGGTGGTTACATGTACAGCGCCGGCTTCGGCGAGGGCGACGCGTGGTTCGTCACGCCGCTGTTCGACGCCGACTCCGGCGAACCGCTCGCGCTCCTCGACGGCGCGAGCATGAACCCGTTCAAGACGGGCGCGACGGGCGCCGTCGGCGTCGACGCCCTCGCCCGCCCCGACGCCACCGCCGTCGGTGTCTTCGGCTCCGGCGCGCAGGCCCGCGGCCAACTCCGCGCCATCGACACTGTCCGCGATATCGAAACCGTCTGGGTCTACTCCCCCACCAAGTCGAGTCGCGAGTCCTTCGCGGGCGAGATGGACCGCCGCCTCGACGCCAGCGTCGCCGCCGTCTCCTCCAGCGCCGCCGCCGTCGAGGGCGCCGATATCGTCGTCACCGCCACCAACTCGCCCGAACCGGTCTTCGACGGCGACTTACTCGACCCCGGAACGCACGTCACCGCGATGGGGCAGTACCACCCCGAGAAACGCGAACTCGACGAGCGGACCGTCGAGCGCGCGACGTACGTGGTCGACCTCCGCGACCGACTCACGCAGGACGCGGGGTCGTATATGCACGCCGTCGAATCCGGCGCCATCGACGCCGACCACTGCCACGCCGAACTCGGCGAGGTGGTCGCGGGCGTCGCCGAGGGCCGGACCGACGAGGACGAAATCACCATCTTCGACAGCGGTGGGACGGGCATCGAGACGGCCGCCGGCGCGGCCCTCGTGTACGAGGAGGCTCGCGACGCGGGACTGGGCAGCACCATCGACTTCGCCCCCGCGAGCGACGCGCTGACGGGGCGAGAGTAGTTACTCCGGCATCGCCAGCGCGCCGCCGAGGCCGAGACAGCCGAGCGCAACGACGCCGATGGGGACTACCGCGCCGGCGCCGAGCAGTCCGGCGACGAGCGCCACCGCGCCGCCGACGAAGAGGGCGCAGGCGACGCCGATGAGCGCCTGGCCGAGTTGGTGTCGCTGCATCTCACTCCAGTCGGTACCGCAACAGCCCCGCGATGCCGCCGAGGTTCTTCAAGCGCTGTCCGGGGTCGAACTCCCCGGAGAAGACGACCACGTCGCCGCCCTGGCGCTCGACGGACGTGATTATCTCGTCGGCGTCCACGTCCCAATCGCCACGTCCCTGTCGCTCCTCGCGGAGTCGGTCGTCGAGGACGAGGAGCGTCTCGATGGCGCCGTACTCCGCCGCCTCGGCGACTGCCTCGGGGCCGTACGTCGCCTTCTCGCCCGTCGCCATCCGCTCGGTCAACTCGTCGATGAGTTCCGCCTCGCGGGCGATGCGCGTCTCTGTCTGCACGTCTTCGAGGGCGCCGCGCTTGAGCACTTCGTGGACGCCGCGGTCACCGACGCCCGAGGTGTCGACGGTGGTCGTCTTCTCGGACACGTCCGGGAACTCCTCATCGAAGTGGTCGAGGGCGTCCTGTTTCGTGAAGCCGGGGCCCGCGAGGATGACTGCGTCGGGGTCGAGGTGGGCCAGCGCCTCGCCCAACTCCGCGAACAGTTCCTCGCGCGGGCGAGCGTACTCCCCCTTTCCAGTCGGGCGGGTGAACGACGCGTATTCCTCGGTGCCGTACTGGGCGACGGTGTGGACGTGCGCTTCGCCCTCCTCCACCGTCGCGATGGCGACATCGGGGTTCTCGGACGCGGATTCAGCCTCCTCGATGCGCTCCATCTGGTCCGGCTTGAAGTGTTTGACAATCGTTAGCTCGTCGTGTTCCTCGACGTTAATCGTGTGGTGGTGGCCGAGCTGGTCCTCACGGGAACAGCCGACGATAGTGCCGCCGACGCGCAGGCGGTTGGCGAAGCGGGCGAACTCCACGTCCTCGACTTCGAGGGTGACGTGGATGTGTTCGCGTTCGCCGCCGGTGTCGCGCATCTGGTCGTCGGCGCGCTGGATGCGTCGACTCGTGTCGCCCTCGACGTCGTCGCCGGGTTCGAGGACGTAGGAGAGATGCCAGAGGTCGTCGACGTTCTCGGGGACGACCGTCAGTCGCGTGCGCCCCTCTTCGCCGCGACCACGGCTCTGAATTCGCATATCGGTGGGTCGCGGGCCAACGACTCATGCCTTGTCATTCGATTCGGCGGCCGCGTCCTCACTCGTCGACGATGTCGCTCCCGCCGGGCGGCAGGAACTCCTGAATGCGGTCGGGGCTGGCCACCTTCCGGACGAACGATTCGTCGGCGAACTGCTCTTTGAACCGTCGGTAACACAGCTTCGCGGCGTCGTTCTGGGCGTACTTTCCGGGCTCCAGCCGCAGGGTCGTCGCCGCCTTCGGCTCGATTGCCGCCGGCGGGCCGCCGACGACGCGCGTCTCGGGTTCACACTGGATGCCGACGGCGACGCTCGCGGACACGTCCCGGAAGTAGGTGCGGTCGCCGCGGATGACGAACCCGCCTTTCTCGATGTACTCCCCGCTCTCCGGCGTCTTCGACACCTGGTCGGGGTCGACCATGTACGCGTCGCCTGCGAAGCGACCGTCTTTCCAGACCGAGGAGTAGGCGACGGCGAACTGCGCCGCCTCTCGGAGACTGGAGTCGGGGAAATCGACGTCACGGGCCTTCTCGCTCGGCCCCGTCGCCTTCAGAATCGTCACCGGGCCGCCGTGGGCCTGCGTGTGGAAGAACCGGTCGTTGCTCTCCATGTACTTCTTAACGAGGGCCTCGTTCTCGTCGGCGTTCCGCCCGCCGACGACGAGGAAGTCGTCGCTCGTGTGGAACCACCGGAAATCCTCGTACCAGTGTTCGGGCTGTTTGATGGGGACGGAAGACCGCGAGAGCCAGTCCACGTCCGCCGGTTCCTCGTCGTCGTCCGCTTCGTCCTCGTCGTCGTCGGCCTCCCATGCTTCGCGGCGCTGTTTGACCGCCTCCAACTCTTCGCGCGTGTTCTCGATGGCCGCCTGTGCACCCTCCTTTTTCTCCTCGACTCGCTTCGCCTCCTTGTACAGCTCGTCGGCGTTCTTCTCGACGCCCATGAAGGGGTCGACCGGCACGCGCGTGCCGTCTAAGTCGACCGTCACCGTCCCCTCCTTCGAGTCCATGTCGACCACCGCCTCCGCGGCGGGGATGCCGCGTTCCGCTCCCTCTTCCAGCGTCGCTTCGATGTCGTCCCACCCCTCGCCCGCCTCGCGGGCGTCACGCACCGTCGAGATGATGTCGTCGACGAGGTCGTAGTTGGCGTACAGCGCCTCGGCGCGTTCGCGCTCCGCCTCGGCCTGCTCTTCGAACCCCTCGATGGCACCCTCTTGCTGTTCGATGATGCGCTCCTGTTTGGCGATTTCCGCCTCGAAGTCGGGGCGTTCCGTCCCCGTCGACGTCTCCTCCTCGGGTTCGCGCTGGAGTCGGTTGAAGTACTCGTCGACCGCGGTGTTGAACGAGTCGTAGGCCTCCTGTGCCAGCCCTTCACGCTCCTCTAGCGGGAACGGCGTCACGTCCACCACGTGGTCGTCTTCGAGGTACACGCGCGGTTCCACGTCGCCCTCGCGCAGGCGGTCACCCAGTCGACCGATGGCGTCGTAGAGCGCCTCGTACACCTCTTCGTCGGCCTCGGTGATGTCGAGGGTCTTCTCGACGTTGGCGCGCGAACAGAGTTCCTCGCCGTAGAGGCCGCCGAAGTTGAGTTGGGTGGCGAGCGTCCGCACCACGTCGGTGTCGGACTCTTCCATCCGCCGGACGAAGGCGTCGTAACTCATCTCCAGCGGGTGCAGGCGCGACTCGGGGAAGCCGTACTGCGACCCCGGCGCGACGGTGCGTGACTTGAGTCGCACCGTTTCGAGGCTCTGGACGACTTCGCCCGCTTCGTCGAGGACGGCGACGTTCCCCTGCCCGAACAGTTCGGCGACGATGCGCGTGTTCTCGTCGTCGCGTTCGAACGTGAACTCGAGGATGCGGTCGAACTCGTACTGCTCGACACCGGCGAAGTCGGCGCCGCTGAGCCGATTGCGAAGCATCATCGCGAAGTTCGGCGGGCGTCCCGGTGCGTCCGCGACGTGGTCCGGGTCGGCGACGTGGGCGCGTTTCACCTCGCCCACTTCGATCATCAGTTCCACGCGTCCACGATCGAAATCCCGCATCCGAAATCGGAGAAGGTCGTCGTCGTAGAGGTAGGCCTTGTCGACCTTCGCGCCCTCGTACCGGTTGAGTTCGGCGACGAGAGCGGCGAGGTCGACGCTCGTCAGTTCCCGCTTCGCGTCCATACCACGCTTACTCGGGCCGGCCGAAAAGGCGTGTCGTTGTCGGAGCGCGGGAAACCACTATACGCGCGGCCCGACTGCCACCGGTATGCGACTGCAGGAGTTCTGGGGTGTGGGACCGAAGACGAGCGACCGCCTCCGCGAGACGCTGGGGGCCGAGGCGGCCGTCGACGCCATCGAATCCGCGGACGTGCGCGCGCTCACCGACGCCGGGGTCACGCGCGGCCGAGCGACGCGCATCCTCCGTCGCGCCAACGACGAGGCGGGGATGGACGCCCTCGCAACGCGCGACGCACGCGAGGTGTACGACGACCTCCTCGAACTCGCGAGCGAGTACGCCCTGACGCGCCACGCCGCGGACCGAATCCGCGTGCTGACGCCGCTCTCGGACCCCGACGCGGTCACGGCTCGACTCGATGCCGTCGAGGCCGCCCGCGAGGCGTGGGAGAGCCTCGACGACGCGAGCCGCGACGCCGTCGTCGCGGCGTTCGACGCCTACGACGACGCGGACGGGACCGAACGCGCCGCCGTCGACGCCGCCCTCGCGCTCCGGGACGCGGGCCTCGACGGCGACACGTTCGACGCCCTCGGCGACATCGACCCCGACGCCGTCCGCGAGGCCGCCGACGCCTTGCAGTACGTCACGCCAGACGGCGTCGCTGCGGGCGCCGACGACCGACTCGACGACGTGCGCGCCCGCCTCGACGACGCCCGCGAGCTGGAAAACTCGTCGTTCGACGTGCTCGAACGGGTGCGCGAGACGGGCGTCAGGGACCTCGAGGACTTCCGGCGCGCCTTCGCGGACTACGTCGACCGCGAGACTCGCCTTTCACGGGCGGCCGTCGAGGAGGTGGCGCCGGACGACGCCCGCGACGCCGCCGACTTCGTGAGCACGTCGCTCCGAGCGCTGGTGGACGACCTGGAGCGACGCGAGACGGAGCGCGAACGCGAAGTGGAGGACGACCTCCGCGCCGCCATCGCGGACGCCCGCGAGGACATCGACCGGGCCGTTGCCGCCGTCGACGACGTGGCGGTCGACCTCTCCCTTGCCCGCTTCGCGGCGGCGCACGACCTCACCCGGCCCATACTCGGCGGCGACGGCCTCGCCGTCGAGGGGGCGCGCAACCTCTTTCTCGACGACCCGGAGCCGGTCGATTACGCCGTCGGCGACCACGGCCTGTCGCCGCCGAGCGGTGACCGCGTGGCCGTCCTCACCGGCGCGAACAGCGGCGGAAAGACGACGCTGCTCGAAACCTGCTGTTCGGTCGCGCTGCTGGCCGCGATGGGGTTGCCGGTGCCCGCCGACCGCGCCGAAGTCGGGCGGTTCGACGCGGTGGTCTTCCACCGGCGCCACGCGAGTTTCAACGCGGGCGTGCTGGAGTCGACGCTGAAGTCCATCGTCCCGCCGCTCACCGACGACGGGCGGACGCTGATGCTCGTCGACGAGTTCGAGGCCATCACCGAACCCGGGCGGGCCGCGGACCTCCTGAACGGCTTGGTCGACCTCACCGTTGAGCGCGGCGCCCTCGGCGTCTACGTCACGCACCTCGCCGACGACCTGAGTCCGCTCCCCGACGCCGCCCGCATCGACGGCATCTTCGCCGAGGGGCTGACCTCCGACCTCGACCTCCGGGTGGACTACCAGCCACGCTTCGGCACCGTCGGCAAGTCGACGCCGGAGTTCATCGTCTCCCGCCTCGTCGCCAACGCGGGCGACCGCCGCGAGCGGCGCGGGTTCGAACACCTCGCCGCCGCGGTGGGCGAGGAGGCGGTCCAGCAGACCCTCGCCGACGTCCGGGAGTAGGCGCCGGAGCGTGCGACTCTTAACCCCGCGACTGCTGGGGGAAGTATGTTCGAGGACCGCTCGGGGCTGCTCGCCGATAACCCCCCGTTTCGGGGGTACGGCGCGGCCGTCACTGCCGGGCCGGACGGGGCACGCGTCTTCGTCGCTGGCTTCGGCGCCGCCAATCGCGTCCTCCGGTGGGACGACGGCCGCGTCGTCGACACGGCGTGTGGCGTCCTCGCCGACGAGGGGCGACACGCCATTGGCGTCGCCGCCGCCGACCTCGACGCCGACGGCCGCGAGGAGGTGTACGTCCACAACGTCGCCTCCTTCGGCGGCACCTCCAACGAGGCGGACCTGTTGCTCGACCCGACCGGCGAGGGGACGTGGCGTGACCTCTTCGCCGACCCGCTCAACCGCGGCCGCGAGAACTACCGCGTGGGCCGGTCGGTCGCCGCCATCGACCGCCTCGGAACCGGGCGCTACGGGATGTACGTCACCGGCTACGGTTCTCCCGGACGGTTCTACGAGGTGGGCGACGACGGCGGCATCACGGACCTCGCCGACGCCGTCGGCCTCGACGTGGTGACCGGCGGGCGCTCGGTTGTCGTCGGCCCCATTCTCTCCGACCGGACCGACCTCTTTCTCGGCACGGAGCGCGGGCCGAACCTCCTGCTTCGGAACGCCGGCGGGACGTTCGTCGACGTGGCGCGGGAGTACGGCGTCGACGACCCGGAGGAGAACGCCCGCGGGGCCGCGCTCGTCACCCCGGACGGCGCATCGACGCCCGACATCGTCTGTGGCAACTGGAACGGCGAGAACCGTCTGTTCACACTCGCCGACGATGCCTTCACCGACACCGCACCGCCCGACCTCGCCCGCCCGGCGCGCGTCCGGACCGTCATCGCCGCCGACTTCGACAACGACGGCCGACAGGAACTGTTCATGAACTGCCTCGGCGCCCCGAACCGCCTCCTCGTCGACGACGGCGGGTGGACCCAGACGGGCGTCGGCGACGCCCTCGAATCCGAGGGGCTGGGGACGGGCGCCGCCGTCACCGACATCGACGGCGACGGGACGCTCGAACTCCTCATGGTCCACGGCGAGGGGGAGGCCCAACCCCTCTCGCTGTTCGCGGCCCCGAACGACGGCGACTGGCTTCGGGTGCGACCCCTGACGGCCAACGGTGCGCCGGCCCGGGGCGCGCGCGTCGACCTCCAGACGGACGCCGGCCACCAGTCCCGCGTCATCGACGCCGGGAGCGGCTACCTGTGCCAGATGGAACCCGTCGCCCACTTCGGCCTCGGGTCGGCGACGCCCGAATCGCTCACCGTCCGCTGGCCCGACGGCCGCGAACGCACCTACACCGACCTCGACGCACGCACCACGATGACTTGCTCCCATCCGGGGAGCTGATCGTCGTGGCGGCGCGAGATAGCGGGTTTTAAGACTGGCTTCCCGTTACTGACTGGAAAGATGATCGACCCCACGTCAGACATTGGGGAGGACGTCGACGAGAGCACCGCACCGACGTGTCACACGTGCGGAAAGAAGATTATGCAGGAGCCGGACCACCGGGTCGTCTCGTGGGTCAAGGACGGCGACATCTCGCATCTCCACTTCTGCGACGACGAGTGCCGAACGGCCTGGAGCGGCCGCCGTCCGACGCCCTAGCGTCGTCGTGACCGCTCACTCTGTCCGCTCGAACCGGTCTAATCCCAACGACAGCATCTCCGGACTGACCGGCTGGAACTCCTCGCGCTCCCACTCCGGGAAGTAGTCGCGGACGCCGTTCCACCGGTCGCGGGCGTAGCGGGCGTCGACGAGGGCGCGAACGCCTCGCTCCTCGGGGCCGCGAATCACCCGCCCGATTGCCTGTCTCGCCTTCCGAACCGCGGGCACGGTCAGCGCCGTCTCGAATCCGCTCCGGCCGCCGCGGCCGTCGGACCCGAATGCCCGGTCGTACGCCGTCACGACGGCGCGTGTCCGCGGACTGGTCGTATCGACCAGCGGCACGCCGCAGACGACGGCGGCGTGCAACCGGTCGCCGCGGTAGTCGACGCCCTCCGTCAGCGTCCCGCGGATGCTGGTAACGAGCGTCTTGTCTCCGCCCGCGAAGAAGTCGTGTTTCAACGCTTGTGTCGTCCCGTCGTCGCTCGACTCATCGAGTAAGACCGGCGTGTCGAGGCGGGCCTCCAACTCGCCGGCCATCCACTTCGCCTCCGCGTAGTTCGGCATCCCGACGAGGACGTTCCCCTCGCGACCGGCGACTTCGGCGACGGCGTCGACGTACACGTCTCGCGTCTCGCTCGCGTCGTCCGCGCGGTTCTCGTGGGTGAACGCCGGGGCGTCGACGGCGAAACTCGCGCGGTTCTCGGCGGGGAATCCGAGTCCGTACGTTCGCTCGACGACCGGGCGCCCGTCGTCGGCGAGTTCATCCAGTCCCGTCACCGTCCGGAACACGTCGAGGGGTTCGAGCGTCGCCGACATCAGGACGCCGCCGCCGAAGTCGTCGAGGCGGTCGGCGATGGCGTCGCCCGGCACGCAGTTGTGGAGCGAGAGTCGCGCGTTGTAGGCGCGGCGCCACGAGTCCGGGGGTTCCATTTCGTTCCACGTCCGCGAGAGGTCTATCTCCCGGAAGTGTCGCCCGTGGTCCGCGCGGTACCACGAGCCGAGGACGCGGCCGACCGTCGTGATAGCGCGTTCGCGGTCCTCCTCTTCGAGGGAGTTCAGGGCGCGCGCGACGGCGGCGCCGACGGATTCGGCGCGCACCCACACGTCGTCGCCGTAGTTCTCGCTCGCCCACTCGGTGATGGCGTCCGGTTCCGGCGTCTCCGGGTCCCGGAGCGGGATTTCGTCGTCTGAGAGGTCGTCGAGCGACGCCCGCCACGACGGGTGTTCGGCGTCGAGATGCGCTTGTACCTGACGGTCGAGTTCCTCGCGCAGGTCCCGGACGAACGACCGCGTCGTCTTCAGTTCCGCGAGGCTCACGTCCACCTCCTCCAGCTCCCCGCGGACGACGGCTGCCTCCTGCGTCTCCGGGTCGAGTTCCACGGGCTGAATCGCCCGCGTCAGCTCCGATTCGGCGTCGCGGAGCGTCGCGTCGGCCACGCCGTCGCTCACGAGGTCACGCACCCGCGGTTCGAGCATGTGCGCCTCGTCACAGACCAGAAACGTCGAGTCGTCGAGGAGGGCGCCGGTGAAGGAGTCGACCGTCCGCGGGTCGAACGCGTGGTAGTAGTTGCCGATGGCGACTTCGACGTGGGGGAGGAGCGCACCCAGCATCGAGTGCGGGCAGGTGCCGTGACTCGCTGAGAGGCCCACGAGGTCCTCCGTATCGAGGAGCCCGGCGTCCTCGAAGTCGAAGGGGACGGCCTCGATGGGGTCGCCCTCCTCCGGCAGGTCCTCCAGATACTGCGCGTAGAAGGGGCAGTATTCGGTCCCCTCGTAGTCTGCGGTTTCGGGGAGATACGGCGTCAGTTCGCCTGCCGTCTCCAGATAGTCGGGGCCGGCCGACGGGTCGCGCCCGGAGTCGAGCAACCCCGTCTGAGCCTGCCGGGCGTCGCTCGCCAGCGCCGCGGCCGTCGTCGGCCCCTCCGACCCCGTCAGGTTGCGCGTTCGCTCGCGAAGCCCCTCGCAGCGGTCGTAGACGGTCGTGTCGTCGATGTCGGCCACGTTTTCACGGCTGTACGGACACACGTCGGCCTTGCCGACGAGCGTCAGCGCCGAGACTGGCCGCCAGTCGTCGGGTAGGTTCTCGTTGATGGTGCGCACGTCCGCCTCGAACTGGCGGAGTTGCTGTTTGACGCTCGTGAGCACGACGACTCGCTCGAACGGCGAGTCGGGGTCGCGCACCCGGTCGATGCCCGCCGTCAGCGCGAGCATGGTCTTGCCCGTGCCGCAGGCGCCCTCGATGACCGCGAAGCCGCCCCGGTCGGCGGTGTCGATGGCCGTCTCGATGCCGTCCGCCTGTTCGGGGTACGGCTCGTCGTGGCCGAACACCGTCCGCCACGTCTCGCCCATTACCTACCCGCTGGCGTCGTCTTCGGATAAATACCTCGTTCCGTCACAGCAGGCTCTCGCCCAGCACGATGACGGAGAGGTTGTTGGCGAAGACGCCGAGGCCGACGGCGACGAGGACGCCCAGCCACACCTCGATGAGGAGCGCGAAGTAGTAACTCGCCGGCGCAGGCGTCCGACGCAGGCGGTCGAGCAGGAGGCGGAAACAGAGGGTGACGAGGACGACGACGGCGAGGTGGGCCCCGACCACGACGGCGACGTCTCGACCCAGCAGCCACCGCATCAGCGGGTTGCGCTCGGCGCCGACGCCGAGCAGTCGCGCCGCCGCGAGCGTCGTCAGCAGGTCGACTGCGAGCAAGAGAAAGAGCGCGACGGCAATCCAGTCCCAGTACTCCTCGATACGGCCGTCGAGGCCAGCCGTCGTCACGACGACTCACCCGACGGCCTGTCGGCTCGGCGGACGCTCGGCGGACAGTCGACCGCCCGGACGGCGTCGGACTCACCGAACACAGTTCCCAATGGGCACGCGACACTATCCCGGTTTCGGCGCCCTCAGTCACTCGCGATGTCGTCGCTGGCGACGACGACCAGCGAGTCCTGCGTGGGTGCGTACACCGTCATCTCGCGTCCCTTCACGGAGTACCGGGTGCCCGCCTCAGCCACCAAGCCGGCGGCCTCCAAGTTGCCGATGTGATGGCGGACGTTCTGGAGCGACGTCGACACCGACTCCGCGAGTTCGGAGACAGTCGCCGGACGCTCTTCGAGGGCCGTCAGAATCGCTCGCGCCGTATCAGAGGAGACGGAGTCGAGCAGCTGTTCGGCGTCGTCGTCCGTGAGCGACAGGACGCGGAGGTCCCCTTCTCCCTCGGGCGTTACGTCTCGCTCGAGACGGGTGGGCAAGAGCCCCGACATTACGTCGTCGGTTCCGCATCGACCCCCAAAACCCTTCGCCAGAATCTCATTCGGTAACTCGAATGATACGTATGGCGGGCGACGACGCCGTGGCGAATACTATAACGGCCGTCGGAGCAACGTCCATCCATGATAACGGCAGAGCGGATGGCGGCGGTGGACGAAAACGCCGCCGCCCTCGGCGTCCCGCGCAAGCAGTTGATGGAGTCGAGCGGTAACGCCGTCGCGAGGGCGGTCCGGCGCGTGGCCGCGCCCGGCGACTCGGTGGCGCTGGTCTGTGGCCGCGGCAACAACGGCGGCGACGCCTTCGTCGCCGCGCGCTTTCTCGACGACTACGACCCGACCGTCCACCTCCTCGGGCGGCCCGAGACAATTGCGACCGACATCGCCCGCGAGAACTGGGCGGCGCTGGAACGGGCCGAATACGACACCCGCGTCGTCCGCGACGCGCAGGAACTGGCGCTCGGCGACCCCGACGTGGTCGTCGACGCGATGCTCGGCACGGGCGTGACGGGCGCACTCCGCGAACCGGAGCGCACGGCCGCAGCGGCCATCAACGACGCCGACGCCACCGTCGTCGCCGTCGACGTGCCCTCGGGCGTCGACGCCGACACGGGCGAGGCGGCGGGCGTCGCCGTCGACGCTGACCACGTCGTCACCTTCCACGACGCCAAACCCGGCCTCGACGACCACGAGGTGACCGTCGCCGACATCGGCATCCCCGAGACGGCCGAACTGTTCGCGGGGCCGGGCGACCGCACCGTCCTCTCGCGCCCGGCGGACGCCCATAAGGGCGCGTTCGGCGAAGTCCTCGTCGTCGGCGGCGGTCCCTACACCGGCGCCCCCGCACTCGCCGCGCAGGCGGCGATGCGCGCCGGGGCCGACCTCGTTCGCGTCGTCTGTCCCGACGCCGTCGCCCGCGAGGTACAGAGTTTCGAGGAGGGCCTCATCGTCCGGCCGTTCGAAGGCGACCGACTCACGACCGACCACCTCGACCGGATTCGTGCCCTCGCCGCCGACCACGACGCCGTCGTCTTCGGCCCCGGCTTGGGCGACGACCCCGCGACGCTCGACGCCGTCCGCGCGTTCCTCGCCGACTACGACGGCCGTGCGGTCGTCGACGCCGACGCCCTGCAGGTCGTCCCGGATGTCGACACCGACGCCACACTCCTCTGTACGCCCCATCAGGGCGAACTCCGCGCGATGGGCGGCCCGAACACCGACGACTGGCGCGAGCGACTCGACGCCGTCGCCGACTTCGCCGCCGACATCGGTCACACGCTGCTGGTGAAAGGCGCCTACGACGTGATTGCCGACGGGAGCGACGCCCGCGTGAACCGCACGGGCAACCCGGGCATGACCGTCGGCGGCACCGGCGACGTACTCGCGGGGACAGCGGGCGCCCTCCTCGCGACGCAAGCGCCCCTCGACGCGGGAACGCTCGCCGCCTACGCGAACGGCCTCGCGGGCGACCACGTCGTCGATGACCGTGGCTATGGCTTGCTGGCGAGCGACCTCCTCCCTGCACTGCCGCGGGCTCTGTGGGGTGATGCCGATGAGTGACGAGTCCGACGACCTGACCCACACCGACGAGTCGGGGAACGTCCAGATGGTCGACGTGGGCGACAAGCCCGACACGGCGCGTCGCGCCGTCGCGCGCGGCGAGATTCACCTCCAGCCGTCGACGATTGCGGCCATCCGCGACGACCAGATTGGCAAGGGCGACGTGCTCGCCACCGCACGCGTCGGCGCCGTGCAAGCCGTCAAGCACACGTGGGAGACGATTCCGATGTGTCACCAGATTCCCATCACGAACGTCGAGACGGAGTTCGACGTGGGCGAGGACCGCGTGACGCTGACCGTCGCCGTCGAGACGACGGGCAAAACCGGCTGTGAGATGGAGGCGCTCGAAGGCACGACCACCGGCCTGAACGTGGTCTGGGACATGGTGAAGGCGGCGGAGAAAGACGAGGACGGCGAGTATCCCGACACCGGGATTCGAGACGTGCGGGTTATCGAGAAGACGAAGCGGACCCTGTAGCCGCGGCCGAACGTCATCCCGGCCGACCGCGGTGCGGTCGACCGTGACGGGTTCACCCGCGACTAGACTGATTCGACGGCCGCGAGGTCACTCGCCTTCGCCCGGGCGCGTTCGATAATGGCGGGACGGGCCTCGAACTCCAGCGTCACCTGTTCGCCCTCGTAGTCCTCGCGTTCGACGTTCGCGTGGTCGTGGACCCACGAGACGAGACTCATCGTGTCGTCGCCGAGGGGGAGGACGAGTCGCTCGAACTGCCAGTCGGGGAGTTCGTCCTCGATGCGGTCACGGAGCGCGTCGACGCGTTCGCCGGTCAGGCCGGAGACGGCGACGGGGTTGGGCGCCAGCGCCGCCAGCGCCTCGCGTTTCTCCGCGAGTTCCTCGTCGTCGACGCGGTCGATTTTATTCAACACGGTGACGATGGGCGCCTCGTTGCGTTCGTACAGCGTGTCGTGACAGGTGACGAGCTTCTCCCGCATCTCCTCGACGTCCTCGCTCGCGTCGACGACGAGGAGGACGAGGTCGGCGTGATAGACGGAGTCCAGCGTGGACTCGAACGACTCGACCAGCCAGTGGGGCAGGTCAGAGACGAATCCGACCGTGTCGGTGAGGAGGACATCGCGTTGCCCGGTGTCGGCGCGGCGGGTGGTCGTCCCGAGCGTCGTGAACAGGCGGTCCTCGCTCTCGGCGGTGGTTTCGAGGTCCGGGTGTCTGTCCTCGTTCTCGTCCACGTCGAGTTCGGCGGCCAAGCGGCGCATCAGCGTCGACTTGCCGGCGTTGGTGTAGCCCGCGAGCGCCACGAGGTCGAAGCCCGACTCGCGCCGTTGCTCGCGCCGCGTCTCCGCCTTGTCCGCGATGGCGTCGAGTTCGCGCTTGATCTCCGCGATTTGGTTTTTGATGTCGCGTTCGCGGCTCTGGTCGTACTCCCCGAGGCCCATAAAGCCGGGGCGCTCGTCGCGCGTGGCGAGACTCGCCTTGGCCTCGGCTCGCGGGAGTTCGTAGCGCAGTTCCGCGAGTTCGACCTGCAGCTGCGCCTTGCGGGTCTGGGCGCGTTGGCCGAAGATGTCGAGAATGAGGGTGAAGCGGTCGACGACCTCGGCGCCCTCCGGCAGTTTCCCGCCGATGTTGTACGTCTGGTATGGTCCGAGTCGGTTGTCGACGATGACGGTATCGGCGCCGGACTCGGCGGTCAGTGCCGCGAGTTCGTCGGCTTTCCCCTCGCCGAACGCGTAGGCGGCGTCCTCCTCGCGGGTCTGAGTGAGTTCGCCGACGATCTCGTAGCCCGCCGCTCGGGCGAGGTCTTTGATTTCGGTCAGGTCGGCGGTTCCGCGCTCGACGCGCTTGGCGACGACCGCCTTCATCGGCTCACCTTCGGACCGTTTGGTGCCGCGTCGGTTTCCTGCACGAGTTACTTCCGATGTTGGCGCTCGAACCACTTAAACTCCGCTCGCCGGGCGTGTCACCGCCACAACTGACTTAACTGCGACCGGCCCACAACCGGGTATGGACGGACTGCTCGTCGCGTTACAACTGGGGATCGACCCGCAGCAACTCGGCCTCGAGTTCGGCGGCGGGGCCGCAATCGGGGGCATCATCGGTTTCGCGGCCAAGAAACTCGCCAAGATCATCGCCATCATCGTCGGCCTCGAACTCGCACTGTTCAAATTCTTGGAGTCGCGTGAGATTCTCAGCGTCGACTGGTCGGCGCTCTCGGCGGGGATGCTGAAGACGGGGTCGAACGCGGCGAGCGGTCCGCCGGGCTGGGTGTCGACCATCCTCTCGACGCTCTCGGTGTCGGCCGGCTTCACCGGCGGCTTCCTGCTCGGCTTCCGGCGCGGATAGTTAGCGCACGTTCAGGTCGTCTTCGTCCTTGACGATGCGCGTCTCTGCTTCGCCGCTCGTCAGCTCGTTCACCAGGTCGTAGAACTCGTTTTGCATCCCTGCCGGGAAGGTGAGCACGCCGACCCACGAGCCGTCGGCCTGCCACTCCTCGCGCTCTAACTCGCCGAACTGCCGAATCTTCGCCTGCGCGCTCCCGGCGTACTCGGCGGGGACTTGGACCGCAACCGTCACCTCCGCGAAGCGGATGGGGATGACGGGGCGGAGCGCGTCGAGGGCCTCGTCCACCTGCGTCTCGATGCGTTCCATGGGGTCGACGCGGAAGCCGGCCTCTTCGAGTGCGCGCTCGATGCGCTCGGGCGGGTGGGGCGCGTCGTCCATCTGCGGATTGACCGCGTTGCGCGCGATTCGGTTGATCAACTGCTTGCGCTTCTGTTCCTGCATCTGCTCGCGCTGTTCGGCAGTAATCTGGATTTCGCCTTCCCTGACCACCTCCGGAATTATCTCCAGCGGGTCGGTCGTCCCGAACACCTCTTCGAGGTCAGCTTCGGCAGGTCGGTCGCCGCGCGAGGCGTTCTCGAAGACGTCCTCGGCGGCGATGACGTCCTCCAGGTCGCCGTCGAACTCGCCGCGCTTGATGGCGAGTGCGGCGTCGGGGTCGATCAGTACCTCGAACCGCTCGCCGTGGGATTCGAGGCGTGCCGTGACGGCCTCGTCGAGCGAAATCATGTGCCGGGATACAGCCCCCGGAAGTATATACTCTCGGCTCGGTGACGGCGCCGTCGCTCACCGGTGTCGTCGAACGGGGTGCCCTCGCGGGCGGTACTCGATTAGGAGAGGTCCTCGATGGTCGAGAGGAGCGTGTCCTTGTCCTGCACGCCGATGAGACGCTCGGCCTGCTCGCCGTTGGCGTAGAACTCCAGTGTTGGGACGCTCTGGATGCCGCGGTCCTGTGCCAGTTCCTGGAGTGCGTCGATGTCGACTTTCAGCACGACGGCATCGGTCTCGGCGGCGATTTCCTCGACGGTCGGCTCCAGCATCTTGCAGGGACCACACCAGTCCGCGTAGTAGTCCACGAGGACGATGGCGTTGTCCTCCACGAGTTCGGACAGGTGCTCGGCGCTCTCGACGTGAATCGGTTCCGACGGGTCGGCAGTCGACGTGCTCATACAGCCACCTAACGAGCCTATCCCCTTAACGGTTGAGCCGTGTTGGCGCGCCCGTGCACGACCGCTAGTCGACCCGGTATTCGAGGACGACGCCGTCGTCTACGCGCTCGACGGCGGCCAGTTCGAGCGACGGGAACTCCTCGACGAAGCCCTCGCCGTCCGCCAGTGTGGGCGCGTCTCGGCCCCCGATGACCAGCGATCCGACGAACACGCTGAGTTCGTCGACCAAGCCCACCTCGAACAGCGAGTAGATGAGTTCGCCACCCCCCTCCGCCAGCAGTCGAGCCACACCCTCGGCTTCGAGGTCGGCCAGCGCCGCCGCGAGGTCGACCCGTTCGGCGCCCGCCTCGACCACTGTCGCCCCCGCCTCGCGCAGTCGTTCGACGCGGTCCTCGGGCGCCGCCGCCGAGACGAGCAGATACGTCTCGGCATCGTCGTTCAGACAGGTCGCGTCGGGTGGGGTGCGGGCCCGGGAGTCGGCGACGACGCGGGCCGGATTCGCCGGCCGGCCGTTGCGCAGGCGTTCGACCCGCCGCTGTTCGGCTTTCACGCCGAGATGGGGGTCGTCCGCGAGAACGGTCCCGACGCCCACGAGGACGGCGTCGGCGGCGGCGCGGAGGCGGTCGACGCGGTCGAAATCCGCCTCGCCCGAGATGCGGACCTGCCGGCGCTCTCGGGTCGACAGCTTGCCGTCGACGCTCGTCGCCGCGTTGACGACGACTTCCATGCGAACTCGTTCGGGCGCGGGCGCAAACCGCTTTCGGTGGGCGCGACGCTCGCAGGGCGGTTCGACGCTCGCGGGCGAGGTTTTTAAGACCGCGCGACCAACCCCACACCGATGCAACTCGACGACCATGCCGAGGAGCTCGCCTCCGACCTCGGCGTAGACAAAGCGGAGGTCAAAGCGGACCTAGAGAGCCTACTCGAATACAACGTGCCGGTCGAGGAAGCCAAAGCGAGCATCCGGCGGAACCACGGCGGCGATAGCGGGTCGTCGTCGTCCGCGCCGACGGCCAAATCGCTCGCCGATATCTCCCCCGACGACGGCTCCGTCACCGCCACCGTCCGCGTGTTGACCAAGGGGACTCGCTCGATTCGCTATCAGGGCGAGGACCAGGTCATCCGCGAGGGCGAGTTCGCCGACGAGACGGGGATTATATCCTACACCGCGTGGGAGGAGTTCGACTTCGAACCCGGCGACTCGGTCACCGTCGGCAACGCGAACGTCCGCGAGTGGGAGGGCCGGCCCGAACTCAACCTCGGGACGAACACCACCGTCGCGGCGGCCACCGAGACGGTCGAGACGCCGTACGAGGTGGGCGGTGACCGCGACCTGATCGACCTCGAACCCGGCGACCGAGGTCGGGCCGTCGAGGTGCGCGTCCAGGAACTCGACGACCGGACCATCGACGGCCGCGACGGCGAGACGGAGATTCTCTCCGGCGTCGTCGCCGACGAGACGGCCCGCCTCCCCCTCACGGATTGGGACCCCCATCCCGAACTCGAAGCGGGGGCGTCCGTCCGCCTCGAAGACGTCTACGTCCGCGAGTACCGCGGCGTGCCACAGGTGAACGTCACGGAGTTCTCGACGGTCCGACCCCTCGACTACGAGGTGAGCGCCCCCGAGACAGCGCCGCGGATGCGCGTCGGCGAGGCCGTCGACACCGGCGGCTTGTTCGATGTGGAACTCGTCGGCAACGTCATCGAGGTGCGTGACGGCTCCGGCCTCATCGAGCGCTGTCCCGACTGCGGGCGCGTCGTCCAGAACGGGCAGTGTCGCGCCCACGGCGACGTGGAGGGCGAGGACGACCTGCGGGTGAAGGCCATCCTCGACGACGGCACGGGCACCGTCACGACCGTCCTCGACACCGACCTCACCAGCGAGGTGTACGGTGGCGACATCGAGGACGCGAAGGAGGAAGCCCGCGACGCGATGGACAAAGAAGTCGTCGCCGACGCCATCCGTGAGCGAATCGTCGGGCGCGAGTTCCGCGTCCGCGGGTCGCTCTCAGTCGACGAGTACGGCGCCAACCTCGACGCCGAGACGTTCGAGGAGTCCGGGGACGACCCGGCCGACCGTGCCAGCGAACTCCTCGCGGGGGTGGCGCGATGAGCGCCACCGACGACGGGCCGGGACGGCGCGAGGTGGCCCACCGCCTCTTCGCCGCGGAGTTCGACGACGCCACCGTCTCCTACGCCGAGAGCGACGAGGAGCGAGCGCCGAAGTACGTCGTCACGCCGACGGGCGCGCGGGTGAATCGCCTGTTCGCTGTCGGCGTCCTGACCGAAGTCGAATCGGTCAATGAGGACGTGCTCCGGACGCGCGTGGTCGACCCCACGGGCGCGTTCGTCTCCTACGCCGGCCAGTACCAACCCGACGCCGCCGCCTTCTTCGAGCGCGCCGACCCGCCGGCTTTCGTCGCGCTCACGGGCAAGGCTCGAACCTTCGAACCCGACGACGGCGACCGGGTGTACACGTCGGTCCGCCCCGAGAGCGTCTCGACGGTCGACGCCGAGACGCGCGACCGCTGGACCGTCTCCGCCGCCGAGGCGACGCTTCGCCGTGTCGCCGCGATGGCGGATGCCCACGCGATGGACGCCCGCGGCGACGAACTCGAAGCCGCGCTCCGCGAGGCGGGCTACGACGAGTCGCTCGCGGCGGGCATCCCCATCGCCCTGGAACGCTACGGGACGACCGTCGCGTACCTCGACGCCGTTCGCGAGCTGGCACTCGACGCGCTGGAAGTCGTCGCCGGCGACCGCGACGAGGTGCGCGCACTCGACGTGGCGCCCGACGACACGGGAACCACCTCGCTCGGCCCGCTTCCCGAGGCGGTGCAGCGCGATACCGAATCGGTCGAGCGAGTGACCCCGAAGAGCGCCGTCGAATCCGACGAGACGGCGACGACCGAAGCCGATACGGAACCTGACGCGACCGACGACCCGGCGACGCCGGACGAATCGGCGTCGACGGCCGACGAATCGACGGCAACGGCCGACGCAGACGCCGAGTCGGAGACTGCGGCGTCGACCGACGACTCCGCGGAATCGACGGCAACGGCCGACGAGACGGAGAGCGAATCCACCCCTGACGAGACGGAGAGCGAACCGACGCCCGCCGAGACGGAACCCGACGATGTTGCCGCCGAGACGAGCGAACCGTCGACGAGCACGGAGCAGTCCACCGAAGCTGCGAGCGACGCCGACGACCCCGCCAGTCCCGATGACTCCGCCGACGCCGACGACATCGGCAAATCAGCCGACACTAGCGGCCTTGACGAATCCCCCGACACCGGCGACCTCGGCGAATTCGACGACGACGACGACCTCTACGAGCTCGACGAGGAGGAACGCGCCGAGGTGGAAGCCGAGTTCGACGTCGGCTTCGAGAGCGGTGCGGAGGTCGGCGACCCGGGCGAGGCCGATATCGATGTCCCCGGTCCCGAGGACTTGGAGGAAGGCGTCGGCGAGGTGGCCGAAGAGACACGGGACGAGACCGACGAGGCCGTCGACGACGCGGACGAGTCGACGGCCGAAGACGTCGACCTCGAAGCCGCGGCGGTCGAGGTCATGGCCGACCTCGACGAGGGCGACGGCGTCCCCCACGACGACGTGGTGGCGGCGGTGGTCGACGAACACGGCGCCGACCCCGGCGCCGTCGCCGACGCCATCGACGACGCGCTTATGAGCGGGAAGTGCTACGAGCCGAGCGAGGACCGCCTGAAGGCGATCTGAGCGTGGCACGCGTCGAACCGGTGCCGGGCGAACCGGCCGCCGTCGCCGACTGCGGGGGCGAACAGGCCCTCGTCGTCGCCGACTACCACGCGGGCATTGAGACCGGCCTCCGCTACGAGCGCGGGGTGGAACTCCGGAGCAACGCCGAGGCGCGTCGCCAGCGACTCTGCGCGCTCTGTGACCGCACCGACCCGGACCGTGTGGTCGTCCTCGGCGACCTGATTCACCGCATCGGCGACCCCGAACGCGGCGAGGACGACGAAATCGAGGCGTTGCTCGACGCCCTTGACGCGCGGTCGACGCCCCTGACGCTCGTCCCCGGCAACCACGACGGCGGCGTCGCGGACGCCTACGGCGACCGACTGGACGTGACCGACCCCGGCGGCGTCAGATTGGGCGACGTGGGCTTCGTCCACGGCCACACGTGGCCCGACCGCTCCGTCCTCGGCGCCGCGACGGTCTGTATGGGTCACGAACACCCGCAGGTCCGCTTGGAGGACGAGGTGGGCGGTGGCCGCGCCGAGAAGGCGTGGCTCCGGGGGCGACTCCGAATCGACCCGTTCGCGGACCACTTCGGCGTGGCCACCGAATCCTTGGCGTGGGGCGACCCCGAACTCGTCGTCTTCCCGGCGTTCAACGACCGCTCGGGCGGGACGTGGGTCAATGTCGAGGGGCAGTCCTTCCTCTCGCCGTTCCTCCCCGACGCCCTCGCTGACGACGCCGAGGCGTACCTCCTCGACGGGACGCGTCTCGGCGCCTATCGGCGGGTCTGACGGTTACACGCCCGGCACGCCGAAGGCGCCGGTCCCGACGCCGAGGACCGAGTTCAGGACGAAGAGAATGCCGAGCGCCGCGACCCAGGCGATGAGGCCCATCGTCGCGGCGGTCAGCCAGCCGCCGGGGTAGCGCCACTTCAGCACGCCGACCCACACGACCAGCGCGACCACGGAGCCGACGACCGGGAGCCACGAGACGATGGCCCAGCCGAGGGCGCCGAGGAGCGCGGTGACGATGGCGCGGCTGTAGTCGTCGACGCCCGCGACGACGCGGGCACCGACGTAGATGGCGAGGCCGCCGACCAGCAGGGCGACGAGAAACGTCACGAGCGCACCGGAGACTGGGAGTGCCATACACCCCTGGCTCACGCCACGCACTAAGCCCTGCGGGCCGTCGCACCCGCCGAGCGGTGACCTTAATCGGCTCGCCCGACTAGCGCGACCGAATGGCAGACGGAACGCTCGACGGGATGGACGCCTTCACCCACCTCGGCGAGCGAGTGCGGGCCGCGCTCTCGGAACGGGGGTTCACCACCCCGACGGAGCCACAGCGACGGGCCATCCCCCCGCTGGCGGCGGGCGAGAACGCACTCGTCCTCGCGCCGACGGGCACGGGCAAGACGGAGACGGCGATGCTCCCCGTCTTCGACGCAATCTATCGCGCCGAGGACCGCTTCGGCATCTCCGCACTCTACATCACGCCCCTCCGCGCGCTCAACCGCGACATGCGCGACCGACTGGACTGGTGGGGCGAGTACCTCGACGTCGAGGTGGACGTGCGCCACGGCGACACCACCCAGTACCAACGCGGCAAGCAGGCTGACGACCCGCCGGACGTGCTGGTGACGACGCCCGAGACGCTACAGGCGATGCTGACGGGCGAGAAGTTGCGGACGGCGCTCGAAGACATCGAACACATCGTCGTCGACGAGGTGCACGAACTCGCGTCGTCGAAGCGAGGCGCGCAGTTGACGGTCGGACTCGAACGCCTTCGCACGCTCGCGGGGTCGTTCCAGCGCATCGGCCTCTCGGCAACGGTCGGGTCGCCCGAGGAGGTGGGTCGCTTCCTGACCGGCGACCGGGGCTGTTCGCTCGTCGAAGTCGACGCCGGCACCAACGTCGACTTCCGGGTGCGGAACCCCGAACCGACCGACGAGGACGAACGCCTCGCGGGCGAACTCGCGACCGATGTCGACATCGCGAGTCACGTCCGCGCGATTCGCGACATCGTCGCCGAGCACGAGTCGACGTTGGTGTTCGTCAACACGCGCCAAACTGCGGAGGCACTCGGCTCGCGGTTCAAGCGTCTCGACGCCCCCATCGGCGTCCATCACGGCTCGCTCTCGAAGGAAGCACGCATCGACATCGAGAAAGCGTTCAAGAGCGGCGATATCGACGGCCTCGTCTGTACGTCGTCGATGGAGCTCGGCATCGACGTGGGGCGGGTGGACCACGTCGTCCAGTACGGCAGTCCGCGCGAGGTGGCTCGCCTCCTCCAGCGAGTGGGGCGGGCGGGTCACCGCCGCGACGCCGTCTCCGAGGGGACGATTCTCGTCGACCACCCCGACGACACGCTGGAAGCACTGGCCATCGCCCGCCGCGCCGTCGCGGGCGAGGTGGAGTCGGCCTCGATTCATCACGGCAGCCTCGACGTAGTGGCAAATCAGATAGTCGGCCTCGTGATGGACCACGGTGAGATTCACGCCCGCGAGGCGTACGAGACGCTGACGGCGGCCTATCCCTTCCGTGACCTCTCGGAGGCGCAGTTCCAAGAGGTGGTGCGGGAGTGTTCGGACAACCGCCTCCTGTGGTTGGACGAGGACGCCGACCGCTTGGAGAAGTCGGGCGGGACGTGGCGGTACTTCTACGCCAACCTCTCGATGATTCCCGACGAGGAGACCTACGAGGTGTACGACCTCTCTTCGCGGGAGACCATCGGCACCCTGGACGAGAAGTTCGTCCTTAACTTCGCCACGCCGGGCGAAGTGTTCATCCAGCGCGGCGAGATGTGGCGCATCACCGAAGTCGACGAGGAGGAGACACAGGTCGAGGTGACGCCCATCGAGGACCCGGCGGGCGAGGTGCCGTCGTGGACGGGCAAGGAGATTCCGGTGCCCGCCGCTGTCGCGGGCGAAGTGGGCGAGATGCGCGGTGTCGCCACCGACCAGTTCGGCGGGGGCGCCGACCGAACCGCCGTCGCCCGCGAGTTCCTCCCGCGCTATCCCGGCGACGAACGCACCGTGAGCGAGGGCCTCGACCCCGTCGAGCGACAGGTCGACACCGAGGCGCCGACGCCGACGAACGACCGCATCGTCGTCGAGGGACAGGGCCGGACCGTCGTCGTCAACGCCGCCTTCGGCCACGAGGTGAACGAGACGCTCGGCCGACTGTGCTCGGCGCTCGTCGGCCAGCGCACCGGGTCGTCGGTGGGGATGGAGGTCGACCCCTACCGCATCGAACTCGAAGTGCCGGGGCGGAGCGGGCCAAGTGAGGTGGTCGACGTGTTGGAGTCGACCGACCCCGCTCACGTCGAGGGCCTCCTCGAACTCGCCCTGAAGAACTCGGGGACGCTGAAGTTCACGCTCGCGCAGGTGGCGGCGAAGTTCGGCGCACTCAAGCGATACCAGGGGCAGGGCCGGTTCGGCGCCGACCGCTTGCTCGCCGCCCTCGAAGACACGCCCATCTACGACGAGGCAGTCCGCGAAGTGTTCCATACGGAACTCGCCGTCGAGGAGACGGCGCGGGTACTCGAACGGATTCAGTCGGGCGAGATAGAACTGGTGACGGCACGCGAGTTGACGCCGCTCGGCACCGGCGGGCGGTCGAGCGGGCGCGAACTCCTCGTCCCCGAGAACGCCGACGCGAGCGTCGTCGAGACGCTGAAAGAGCGGATTCAGAACGACCGCGTCATCCTCGCCTGCCTCCACTGCACCGACTGGACGCGCAAGACGAAGGTGAAACGCGTCCCGGACCAGCCCCGGTGTCCCGAGTGCGAGTCGACGCGAATCGCGTCGCTCAACCCGTGGGCCGAGGAGGTGGTGAAGGCGGTTCGCGCGAACGAGAAAGACGAGGAACAGGAGCGAATGACCGAACGCGCCTACCGCTCGGCCAACTTGGTCCAGAGCCACGGCAAGCAGGCCGTCGTCGCCATGGCCGCCCGCGGCGTCGGCCCGCACAACGCCGCCCGCATCATCGCCAAACTCCGCGAGGACGAGGCCGACTTCTATCGCGACATCCTCGAACAGGAGCGCCAGTACGCCCGCACGCAGTCGTTCTGGGACTAAGCGTCGTTCATCCGCGTCTTCGTCGTCGTCCCGCAGGCGCCACACTCGACGATTCGATAGGGCTCTCGCGAGAACGCCGCGTTCTCCCCTGCCGGGTTCTCGGTGAGAATCTCCACCGAGATATCGAGCGATTGCTCTGCCCCACACGCGCTACAGTGCTCGGCGGTCGAGTCGGGCGTGTCACTTATCATCGGAATCGCCTTGCATCGAGGTCAGGACTCTCCCCACTTCCCGGGCCAACCTAATTGATTGGCCCCCGGCCGCCTCATACGGAGTATTGTCCCCGTTTTCCGGTGGTTCGCCGAGACGGGTGGACACCCACCGGCACTGACGTACAATACCCCGTCTCACGCGGCGTCGACCCGGCGTATTCGCCCCGCGGTCACGTCGCTGCCCGGACTGTAGTGGACGATGGGGTCGCCCGCGGGTCGGTCGAAGCCGTTCGCCGCGAACAGCGTGTTCTCGCGCACGTCGAGGGTCGCCGCGCTCACCGCCCACGGGTCGTGTTCGATGTCGCCGCGGTAGAGGCGCCCGCCCTCGCTCGCCGTGTAGAAGCGATAGCGTTCGGTGAGGAAGGCTTCGAGCGAGTCCGAATCGACGACTGTCGCCTCCTCCGTCGGGCCGTAGGTGGCGTCGAACCGCGCCGGGGGCGCGCCCCGGTGTGTGCGTCGACTCCGGAAGTCGATTCGACCCATTCCCCGGTCGCTGACCGACATCTCGGCCCGGTAGTAGGGGAGTTTGAACAGGCCGCGCGCAATCGCCACGCCGAGTGGGTCGTCGGCGTCGAGGTTGTAGAAGTAGACGCCCGACCCACCCTCTGCTTGTACGTACGTCCGCAGGTTCAGTTCGGGGAAGGAGAGGCCGACGGGGGCGCCACGGGGACGAATCGACGCCATGCGGAAGCCGACGATGCCGAGGTAGGCGTCGCCGTCGCGCGTGTCGACGGTCAGGCCCTCGGGGAGCGTCGGTTCGACGACACTGGGCGCGACTGGCCAGTGGGCGAAGCATAGGTCGTCCCACCGCATCGAGAGCAGCGAGCGCATGGGAGACGAACGGCCGCGACCCAGTTTTGGCTGTCGGCTCACTCACCCACCACGAGCGACGGCGAAACGGCGTCCAGCGCCGCCTCGAAGTGCGCGGCGGTCAGCGACACCTCGTCCGCGTGTTCGTTGGCCTCGGCCCCCTCGTAGGCGTCGGCGACGGTCCGGACCGCGAGCATGGCCGCTTCCCGACAGACAGCGGCGAGGTCGGCTCCCGAGTAGCCGGCGGTGCGCGCCGCGACGGCGTCGAGGTCAACGTCGCCGGCGAGGGGTTTCTCGCGGGTGTGGACCTTCAGAATCGCTCGCCGGGCGGGTTCATCGGGTGCGGGCACCTCGATGTGAGACTCCAGTCGCCCCGCGCGGAGGAGCGCAGGGTCGAGGGCGTCCCGGCGGTTCGTCGCCGCGAGGACGACGAGGTGAGGGTTGTCAGCGACGGCGTCGAACTCCGTCAGGAGTTGGGAGACGACGCGCTCGGTCACCTCGCTGTCGGCGCGGTCACGGGCCGTCGCGACGGCGTCGATTTCGTCGAAGAAGACGATAGCGGGCGCGGTCTGTCGGGCGCGGTCGAACACCTCCCGGACCGCCTTCTCGCTCTCGCCGACGTAGCGGTCGAGGAGTTCCGGGCCCTGCACCCGGACGAAGTTCACCTCGCTCTCGGCGGCGACGGCGCGGGCCAGCAGGGTCTTGCCCGTCCCCGGCGGGCCGTAGAGGAGGACGCCGGAGGGCGGGTCGGCGTCCGCGGCGTCGAACAGCGGCCCGTAGGTGAGCGGCCACGTGACCGCACGCGAGAGCGTCGCCTTCGCCTCCTCGAGGCCGCCGACAGACTCGAACCCCTCCGTGGGCGTCTCGGAGACGTACTCCCGCATCGCGCTGGGGTCGACGGCGGCCATCGCCGTCTCGAAGTCCGCGCGTCCGACGGTGATGTCGCCCGTGGCCGTCCCCTCGCGGCGGGCGCGTCTGAGCGCCGACATGGCGGCCTCGGTCACCAGCGATTCGAGGTCGGCGCCGACGAACCCGTGGGTGCGACTGGCCAGTCGGTCGAGGTCCACATCCTCGGTCATCGGGACGCGACGGGTGTGAACGTCGAGAATCTCGCGCCGGCCGGCGACGCCGGGGACGCCGATTTCGATTTCGCGGTCGAAGCGCCCGCCGCGCCGGAGCGCGGGGTCCAAGTCGTCGACGCGGTTGGTCGCGCCGATGACGATGACCTCGCCCCGTGCTTCGAGGCCGTCCATCAGCGAGAGGAGTTGGCCGACGATGCGGTCTTCCATCCCGCTGCCGTCCTCGCGTTTCGGGGCGATGGAGTCGATTTCGTCGAAGAAGATGATGGTCGGCGCCTCCTCGCGAGCGCGGTCGAACACCGCGCGCAGACGCTCCTCGCTGTCGCCCTTGTACTTCGAGACGATTTCCGGCCCCGAGACGGAGATGAAGGTGGCGTCGACTTCGTTGGCGACGGCCTTGGCGATGAGCGTCTTGCCCGTCCCCGGCGGGCCGTGGAGGAGGACGCCCTTCGGCGGGTCGACGCCGAGTCGAGTGAACAGTTCCGGCTCCGCGAGGGGGAGCTCTATCATCTCGCGCACCAGGTCGAGCTCGTCGTCGAGGCCGCCGATGTCCTCGTAGGCGACGCCTGTCGCGGGGCGCGAACGCTCACCCGTTGCCGCCGCAGTCGCGTCGTCGGTCGCGTCGATGTCGCTCGGTTCGGTCTGCTCGTCGCCGCCGACCACTCGAATATCGGTCGCGTCGGTCGCTCGGACGGCGCCGGCGGGCCGCGTCTCCGTGACGACGAACGGGTCGGCGTCGAGGCTCTCGACGCGCACCCGGTCGCCCTCTCGGAGGGGGCGGCTCTCGATGGTCCGTTCGAGTTCGCGCCGCACCGAGTCTCGGCCGGCGTCGATTGCCGGCGGCGCCCGAAGCGTCATCCTGTCGGCGTCGGCGACGCTCGCCCGTCGGACGCGGACGGTGTCGCCGACGGCGACGCCGGCGTCCGCCCGCGTCTCCGCGTCGACGAGGATGGCGTCCCCGGGGACGCCGGGTCGCGCCGGCCAGAGCTTCGCCACCGTCTCCCGGCTTCCCTCGATGGCGACGGCGTCGCCGCTCAACACGCCGAGGCGCTTGCGGGCCGCCTCGGGGAGTCGGGCGATGCCCCGGCCCGCGTCGCGTTTCTCGGCGCTCCGCACCGTGAGTTCGATACCGTCGCCCGCGCTCATACCGAGGCGCTAGGGCTGGCCGACCCTTTACGCTTCGCTCTATCGCACCACGTCGGCGGCGACGCTCCCGATTCGGTCCACCTCGGCGCGCACGTGGTCGCCGGGCGTGATGTGGTGGGCGCCGGGCGTCCCCGTCGAGATGACGTCGCCGGGTTCGAGCGTCATCACCGACGAGTGACGCGCGACGAGTTCGCGCGGCGAGAAGTGCATGTTTGCGACGGTGTTTCGCGCCCGCACCTCGCCGTCGACGACAGTCCGCACCTCCACGTCGTCGAGCGATGCGTCGCGTTCGGGGACGGCGACGTGGGGGCCGAGGACGAGGAAGGTGTCGTAACTCTTCGCGCGGGTGAGATAGCGCGGATTTCGCTGGAGGACGTCCTCCGCGGTCATGTCGATGACGGGCGTGTAGCCGGCGATTACGTCGTCGGCGTCGTCGACGCTCACGTCTCGGCAGGTGCGGCCGACGACGACGGCCAACTCTGCCTCCGCGGTGACGCGCTCCGACTCCTCGGCTGGCGGGAGACGGATGGGGCCACCCGGTCCCGTCGCCGCCGTCGCGGGCTTGAAGAAACTCGCCGGTTCGTCGGGCGGGTCCTCCGAGAGGTCGGCGGCGTGGTCGGCGTAGTTGAGGCCGATGCCGAACAGTTTGCCCGGGTGGGACAGACACGGGCCGAAACTGAACGCGTCGCGAGCGACGGGGTCGGCCGTCGCGGTGTCGAGTTCGTCGAGGCCCGTCGTCGCCCGCGGGAGTGCGTCTCGGACGCTCGACGTGTCGGGATAGGTCGATTGGAGTGGGACGAACCCCGCGTCGTCGCCGGCGAGGGGGCGGCCGTCGGCGGTGCGAGCGAGATAGCGCATCAGCGCCCTCCGCGGTGTCGGCAGTCGTCTGTGAACATGGTCTGGCTCGCGGCGGCGACGACCATGAAGGGTCGGGAAATCGACCCGTCAGGTCTGGCTCTGATAGAACAGGACGACGATGGCGACGCCGACGAAGACGTGCGGGATGACGATGAACGGACTGCCGCCCAGTGGGGGGAAGCCAAAGAGGACGTGGACGACCGGATTCGCCGTCAGCGCGTAGAGCACCAGCGCGATGCTGAGGAGGATGAGACTCCGCGTGTACCGGTTCGGCAGGTCCCGGTAGAGGGAGGCGTACGTCCACAGGAGCGCCACCAGCAAGACGAAGTTGAACGTCGTGACGAACACCTGCACGCGGGTGAGGAAGACGAACACCTCGGGGATGTGCCCCGGTGCGCCCGGATAGTCGACTGCGAGCATGGCGACGTATCCGAGGAGCAGTCCAACGCCGGTCACGAGCGCCGTTCTGAGGCGCGGATTGATGTCAGTCTCCATTGGTCTCTAGGTCCGCTTGCTCGGCAATTTCCTCGAGGATGTCCAGGTTCGCCGTCATCTGGTCGGTCAGAAAGAACATCTTCCCGTAGTCAGCCCCCTGTGTCGTCACGATGTTGTTCTCCTCGAGCACTTCGAGGTGGTGCTGGACGGTCTTGTAGTTCAAATCGAGCGTCTCGGACAGTTGGTTCGTGTTCATCGGCCGGTCGTGGAGGGTGCGGACGATTCGGAGACGGTTCGCACCGCCTCGCGACCCGCCGATGAGCCACCACAGCAACTGCCGCATTATCGTATCCGGTGGCGAACGCTCGGAAATAGTTTCTGGTGTGACTGGTCCCCCGCCAGCGACCACGTGGCGACGCCGTCCGCGACCAGTGACGAATCACGACCACTCACCCTCGTAGCGCTTCGACCGGGCGGTCGTTCGCGGCCTTCCACGCTGGGTAGATGCCACTCAGAACGCTCGTGACGACGGCGAAGGCGAACCCGTAGAGGAGATACTGCGCGCTCGCCCAGCCGAGGACGCCCGTCGCGTCGCCGGTGAGGACGCTGAACATGATGGCGCCGACGGTGAGCGACGCCACCGCCCCGACGAATCCGCCGACGACGCCGAGGAACGCTGCCTCGGTCAGAATCATCCGCAGGACTTCTCCGCGGCGGATGCCGACGGCGCGGAGGACGCCGATTTCGCCCCGTCGCTCGATAGTGCTCATCAGCATGACGTTGAGGATGGCGACGCTCGCGACGATGAGGGAGATGGAGCCAATCCCGAGCAAGGCGAGTTGGAGCGTGTTCATGAAGGAGTTGACGTTCTCCTGGACTCCTGCGTAGGTCATGATTTGCAGCTCCTCCTCTTGCTCTCGCCCGTCGCTGTTGAAGTGACTCACCAGCTGGTCGGAGATGGCCGTCGCGGCGTCTCCGTCCTCGGCGATGATGGTCACGCTGTCGTAGTACTGCTGGTCGCGGAGGCCGGACATCGGGATGACGAGCTCGCCGCGGCCGCCGCCTCCGAAGCCACTCTCCGAGGCGATGAAGCCGCGAACCCGGTAGATTTGGCCGTCGTACTGCACGGGGTCGCCGAGCTCCAACCCGAGCTCTTGGGCCGTGCTGTTGCTGATGAGCGCGCCAGTCTCGAGCCGTGCGGGTGCTTCCCCGCTGGAGACGTCGTAGAGCGCGTCCGCGTTGGTCACGGCCGTCACGCTCACGTACGCGCGCCCGCTCCGCGTCTCTATCTCGGTGTCGTTCGTCTTCTGCGGAACGACCTGCGCGTCGGTCACCAGGTTCTCCATCTCCTCGACTTGGTCTTCGGTCACACCGTCTTCGACGCTGTCCTGGCCCGCGGAGACTGACACCTGGTTGGTGAGGCTACCGAGGTCCGAGGTGGCCTGTTGCTGGATGGCGACGCCGGCCATGCCCAGCGACGCGATGGCGACGACGCCGATGACGATGCCGAGCGCGGCCAACCCGGTCCGCATCCGATTCCGACCGAGGTTCCGCCACGCCATCAGGACGCTCGGGAACCGTCGCAGCACTTTCACGACTGAATCACCCCGTCGACGAGGCGGACGATTCGGTCCGCGTACGCCTCCATCTGCTCGTCGTGTGTCACCGCGACGATGGCGATGTTCTCCTCCTCTTTGAGCCGCGTCATCTCTTCGAGAATCGTCCGGCCGGTCTCCTGGTCGAGATTGCCGGTCGGCTCGTCCGCGAGGAGGATGTCCGGTTCGTTGATGAGGGCGCGAGCGATGGCGACACGCTGTTGCTGGCCGCCGGACAGTTGGGCGGGCGTGTGGTCGAGTCGGTCGCCGAGGCCAACCGTCCGGAGCAGGGTGATGGCGCGGTCGGTGCGCTGGACGCTCCGGTCCCACATCGACGGGAGTTCGACGTTCTCGACGGCGGTGAGCATCGGGAGCAGGTGGAAATCTTGGAAGACGAATCCGAGCGACGAGCGCCGTTCCTCGGTGAGTTCGTCCTCGTCGAAGTCCGTCACCTCCCGGCCGTCGAGGCGGACGGTGCCTTCCGTCGGCGTGTCGAGCAAGCCAATCATGTTGAGCATGGTGCTCTTCCCCGACCCGGAGGGACCGGTGACGAGCACCATCTCGCCGCGGTCGGCGTGGAAGTCGATGCCTTTCAGCGCCACCACCGTCTCTTCGCCGCTCTGGTAGCGCTTGACTACGTCCGTGAGTTCGATGACGCTCATGGGTTGCGCCAGCGGTACACGCCGAAGCCCACGCCGCCGACGACGAGCAGGGCGACAACGGCGCCAATCGCCGTCATCGGGAGGCCGCCCGAGCCGCCACCCGGTTCGTCCGGGCGGCTCGCGGCGTTCTGCTCGCCGCTCGAAGCGGCCGCGCTCGCGCCCGTCGACGCCGAGTCCACGTCGATTTGCTGGGTCGTCGTCACGCGGTCACCGTCGACAACGTACGTGATTTCGACGGGGACCGAGGAGACGTTCGACTGTCTCGACGCGGTGAGTTCGAACGTGCCGAACTCGCTGCCCTCCACTTCGCCGACGTAGTACTGGCCGGACGGGGACGTCGGACTCACGGCCTCGGTGTCCGGGACGCTCACGAGGACGGATTCGGCGGTGGTGCTGCCGAGGTTCGCGGCGTCGCCCTGGATGGTGACGCCGCTCCCGGCCGCCGACGACTGGACGCTCACGAGGCGAATCTCGCCCGAGACGGCGGCCTGGTCGCGCAGGGTCGTCGTATGGGTGGTTCCGGCCGCGGTGTACGTCGCCGTGTACGTGACCGTCCCGTCGACAGAACTCGGGATGTCGAAGGTCACCGACCCGTTCGAGTCGGGGTCGATGTCGCCTATCAAGTTCCGGGCGACGACCTGGTCGTCGGCCGTCGCCGTCACTTCGATATCAGAGAAGCCCGTGTTCCCGAAGTTCGTCAGTTCCACCTCGGTGTCGCCGTCGCTCGTCGTCTGTGCCGAGAGGTCACCCCTGACCTCCGGTTCTTCGACGGTCATCTCGACAGACTTCGTGGCCGTCCGCGTAACGCCCTCGGCGGTCGTGTACGTGACCTCGCCCTTGAGCGTCTGTGTCCCCGTCTCGTCGAACGTCACGTCGTACGCGAAGACGTGCTGTGACCCGCCGTCGATGGAGCCTCTGATTCGGTCGGGGTTGTCGACGGTGCTGTCGTTGAGTTCGAGCTGCACGCCGGTAATCTGTTCGCTGTCTCCGTTCGCGACCGTGACGTTGACCGGTGTCTCGGCGCCGGCGGCAGCGTCGTCGTCGTAGACTGTCGAGAAGGCCATCGAGACGCCGCTGGACCGTTCGACGTCGATGTACACGGGGCGCTCGATGACGAAGACGCCGCCGCTTGGCGAGGTCCCGCGGAGGACGACGGCGAGTCGCTTCTCACCTTCGCTCTCGAACGACGTCGAGAGTGGAATCTCGATAGAGTCGCCCGGACCGAGATCGCCGAGGTCGTCAGTGGTGCTCCGTCGGGTTTGGCCCGGTCCCCGGAGGCTCGCTTCCGAAATCTCTGCGGCCCCGCTACTGCTCTCGGAGTTCTGTAGTTCGGCCGTGACCGTTATCTGCTCGCCCGGTTCGGGCGTCTGCGGTGACACCGAGACGTTGCCGATGGTGACGTAGGCGCTGTCCGACTGCGCCGACCCGATGGTCGCCATCGGAACGGCGAGACTGCTCGCCACCAGGGCAACGGCGAACGCGACTTTCGCCGGTCGGCCCCACGTCATCGCCGCACTCCGGGGCGCGTCCCGCGTTCGGTCACGATACCGTCTCGCGACGTGTGTCGCCTCCCGTGTCGTACTTCGTCGTCCGTCATGGATTCACCCTCGCCATCGGGCGTTAAATCACCTGTCCGAGATTACACACGAAAGAGGCACAAATTCGACCAGAATCGAGGGACGGCCACTCGATTCGGGTCGCTACTCGTTCGCCCGAGCGAGGAAGGCGAGCGCCGCGCCGAGCAGTGCGATGTTCTGCAGGAAGGAGGTAAGCTCCTCGCCACGCGATTCTTCGTCGACGGCCCAGAAGTCGTGCATGACGGGCGTGACGCCGACGAAGAAGGCGGCGACGCTCGCCGCCGAGAGCCGCGGGAGTTTCCAGAGGCTGATGCCCAGGCTGCCACCGAGGAGCAGTCCGCTCCCCACCGGCACGAGCGTCTCGGCCTTCGGGACGCCCTTCGCGTCGGCGTAGCCGATGCGTCCTTCGAGGTTCGTGAAGTTCCGGACGGCGAGCGCCGCGAGCCCGCTCCCGAAGAGCAGGCGGGCGAGTCGCGATGGCGGTTCGGCGCTGGGCTCCGTGTCGTCGTTGTCGGTGTCTGTCATCGTCAGCATAGACGGTCGGCCGAGAAATAAACGCTCGGACTGTCGTCGAGCCGTGCCGCGGTCTGCCGGCCTCAGAGACGTTTCGGTGCGACTCCCGCGGCGCGCTCCGTGCGAGTATATATCGCTCTGGACACCAATTAGCAACCGCTTACTTGGGTCGGCGCCCAGATTCGCGTACCCAACCCGTATGACTTCACCTCAGTTCAGCGCCGCCGTCGACCCCCATCACCAGCGGTTCGACGTCGACGCCTACACCGACATCTACGTCGTCGGCGACGTCCACGGCAGCCGCGCGGCCCTCGAAGCGCTGCTCGAGGAACTTGACCTCGCTGACGACGACCTCGTCGTCTTCGTCGGTGACCTCGTCCGCAAGGGCCCGGACAGTCCCGGCGTCGTCGACATCGTCCGCGACGACGACCGACTGGTCTCCGTCCGCGGCAACAACGAGCAGAAGGTCGTTCGCGGCGACAAACACCCCGACTGGCTCCGCGAAGGCGACCGCGCGTACTTCGAGTCGCTGCCGGTCGCCATCTCCTTCGGCGACGCACTCGTCGTCCACGGCGGCGTCGACCCCGCTCGACCGCTCGCCGACCACACGCTCGACGAGTTGCTGACGATGCGCGCCCCGCAGGGCGACGGCTACGACGGCCCGTTCTGGTACGAGACCTACGACGGCCCGCATCGCGTCTTCTTCGGGCACACCGTCCACGAACGCCCCGTCGAGCGCCGCTACGCCGTCGGTCTCGACACCGGGTGTGTCTACGGCGGGGCGCTCACCGCCTACGACTACCGGCGTGACCGCTTCGTCGCCGTCGACCCGACCACGACACACGAGTCCCGCAGCGAGTCGAAAATCGTCAATCCCGTCTGAGGCTGTCGTCCTCGGCCACCGCGTCGCTGTCGTGGGTTTTCGCCATCACTCGTACTCCGCCTGCAGGCGGTCCCGCGCCCCGTCCCGCGTCTTGAAGTACCGTCGCTGTCCGTCTGCGGTTCGGACCGCCCACTCGTAGGTTTCGCTCTCCGGGTGGTACCAGCGGTCGGCGTGGGTTTCGAACACTGAGGCGTCGCTCTCGACGCCGCCGTCGCTCGTTGCCGGTTTCGCGGCCGTCTCGGGCACCGGTTCGACGAGCAGTTCCTCGTCGACGAGGTCGGAGTCCACGACCAGTCCCGGGCCGTATCCGCGCTCGCTCGCCTCGCGTGCGGACTGCATCAGTATCTCCTGCACGTCGCGGACGGGGTCGCCCCCTTCCGGCGTCACTTGTTCGTAGGACCCGTCGCTCTGCATCACCCACCGTCGGCGGTTGTCTCGGAGCGACGCTTCGAGAATGAAGCGGAGTTGGCGGCGCAGCGACGGCGCTTCGACGGGCGTGACGGCTTCGACCCGGTGGTCAAGGTTTCGCGTCATCCAGTCCGCCGACCCGATGTACCACTCGGGGTCCCCGGCGTTCTCGAAGTAGAAGATGCGTGCGTGCTCCAGGAATCGGCCGACGATGGAGTAAACGGTGACGTTCTCGCTCACGCCTTCCAGTCCGGGGCGCAACCGACAGATGTCGCGGACGACGAGGTCGATGTCGACCCCCGCCATCGAGGCGCGGTAGAGCTCCGCGACCATCTCCGGGTCTTCGAGGCCGTTCACCTTCACGACGATACGCGCCTGCTTTCCCTCGCGGGCGTTGGCTTTCTCTCGGCGAATCTTCTCGACGAACCGCTCGCGCATCGTCACGGGTGCGATCAGGAGTTTGCGGAAACTGTCGTCGAGCGTCGGGCCCGTGAAGAAGTTGAACACCTTCGTGAGGTCCTGACCGATGTCCCGGTCGGCAGTCAGGAGTCCCAGGTCGGAGTACCCCTTCGCCGTCTCGGAGTGGTAGTTCCCCGTGCCGACGTGGGAGTAGAGTTGCACGCCGTCGGACTCCTGCCGGACGACGAGCGCCGTCTTGGTGTGGGTCTTCAGGCCGACCGTTCCGTAGGCGACGTGGATGCCCTCCTCCTCCAAGCGGTGGACCCATTCGAGGTTGTTCTTTTCGTCGAACCGGGCCTTGAGTTCGACCATCACCGCCACCTGCTTGCCGTTGTCCGCGGCGTCGATGAGCGTCTGAATCACCTTCGAATCGCTCGCTGTTCGGTAGATGGCGGCTTTCACCGCGAGCACGTTCGGGTCGTTCGCGGCCGCGTCGAGGAACTGTTGGACGGTGCCCTCGAAGGAGTGGTACGGGTGGTGAGCGAGGATGTCGCCGTTCCGTATCTCCGCGAAGAGGTTCGACCCGCCGTCGGACTCTCTCCCCTTCGGGCGGAGTCGGGGGTGTGGCTCCGGCGTCCACGAATCGAGTTTGAGGTCGGGCCGGTCGACGTCTATCAGCTCGAAGAAGTCCTGGAAATCTATCGGCCCCTCGCGGTAGAAGACTTCGCGGTCACCGAGGCCGAGGTTCTCGCGGAGGATGTCGACGGCGCGTTCCGGCATGTCGGCGTCGACCTCCAACCGGACGACTGTGGCGAAGCGACGCTGTTCGAGGACCTCCTCGATTTGGTCGATGAGGTCCTCCGCCACCTCCTCGTTGCGCCGCACCTCGGCGTTGCGCGTCACGCGGAACTTCGATACGTCGACGATGTCGAGGTCGGGCAACAGGAGGTCGAGGTTGGCCTCGACGAGGTCTTCGAGGAGGACGTACTGCCCGGTCGTGTTCGGCACGTCGACGAAGCGGGGCTGGTTCGGTGGAATCTTGATGCGGGTGAACGTCTCCTCGCCGCTCCCGTCGTCCGAGAGGACGCCCAGCGAGAGCGAGAGGTTCGAGATGAAGGGAAACGGATGCGCGGGGTCGAAGGCAAGCGGCGTCAGCGTCGGCAGAATCGACGCTTCGAAGTGTGCGCGGAGGTCGTCGCGCTGGGCCGCCGTCAGGTCCTCGTAGTCGCTGATTTCGATGCCGGCATCGGCGAGTTCCGGCTTGAGTTCGGTCTGCCAGTAGTCGGTCTGTTGGTGGAACAGGGGGCGCGCGGCGTCGAGAATCTCGCGCCACTGCTCTTCCGGCGTCCGGCCGTCGGGCGTCGTCTCGGTGACGCCCGCCTTCATCTGCTGTTCGAGTCCGCCCACGCGCTTCATGAAGAACTCGTCCGTGTTCTTCGTGAAGAAGGCGAGAAAGCGGAGTCGTTCGAGCGGCGGATTTCGCTCGTCCATCCCCTCGCTGAGGACGCGCGATTGAAACGACAGTTCCGAGAGCTCCCTGTTGAGGTAGTATTCGGGCGCTGTTAGATCGGGCTCGCTCATCTACGCTCTCGTTTCAGCCGCTCTACCGCCGATATATAAATCCCCAGAATGTATTAATAAATGGGCCGACATAGGCATACATAGTGTATATATCTGCCGAGCAGCCTGCGCTTGTCAGTCGATTCACCGTCGACCACACGATATATCGACTATTCTAGGTTCGACGCCGTCGTGCTCGCGTTCTAGCCGTCGCGTGGCGGTAGAAGTCGTCGAAGTCGGGCCAGCTACCGGTTCGATTTCCGTTCCTGTTCGGGGTGCTCGGAGATGAAGACGCTCGTGTCGTCCGGCACGTCGTCGGTGACCCACGAGTTCGCGCCGATACTCACGTGGTCGCCGATGTCGACCGGTCCGAGGATGTTGCTCCCGGCGCCGATGACGACGTGGTCGCCGATATCTGGGTGTCGCTTGTAGCCTTTCGCCAGCATGTGCTCCTCGCCTTCCTTCTCCTCGAAGTGGAGGGCGCCGAGCGTGACGTTCTGGTAGATTCGCGCCCAGTCACCGACCGTGGCCGTCTCGCCGACGACGACCCCCGTCCCGTGGTCGACGAAGAAGTAGTCGCCAATCTCCGCGCCGGGGTGGATGTCGATGCCCGTCTCGCTCTTCGCGTATTCGGCGAGTTCGCGGGCGTACGCGAAGTGCTCGGACTGATACAGGACGTGCGCCACGCGGTGGGTCAGGATGGCGTGAAAGCCGGGATACGACCGGATGATTTCACAGTAGCTTCGCGCTGCCGGGTCACCCTTGTAGGCGGCCTCGACGTCTTTCTTGAGCGTGCGTCGAATCGCCGGCAATCGGTCCAGCGTCCGGTCGACGAGGTCGGTGAGTGCGGCCGCGTCGCGGTCCGAATAGGCCGTGATACCGCGGTGGATACACGACCCGAGCTGGGTCAGGCGGCGACGCGTCTCCTCGGGGGCATCGACCAACTCCGTCGCGCTCCAACACCGGGGAAAGAGGAGCTGTTTGAGCAGATGCGGTTCGTCGCGGAGGAAGTCACGCCGCGGATAGTCTCGGTCGTCCTCCGTCGGAAAGGGCGCTTCGTCCGCTTGATACGCGTCGATGAGGTCGTGATGCGCATCACCAGTGTACTCGTAGCCCATTTGTATCCGGTAACGGGATGGAGTACCGTAGTTCTTCCACCTTGCTCTCGGGCGCCCTCTCTTAGAAGATGGCAGCTTCGTCGACAACATCCGGTCGCAACCCCTCCGTCGAAGATGTTCGCGAACATCTCTTTTCGTGACGAAGACGACCGTTTACCACATGTCCGACCGGGAGGCCGAACTACGTCAACTGGTCGCCGAGCTCCGAGAACACGAGGCTATCGACGACGCGTTTCTCGCGAAGAGTTTCACCGACCGCCTCGTAATCGTCGACGTCGTTGACGGCGACGAGATGCCAGCGACCGTGGTGGACCGCCTCGCCGACCACGACGTTCGCGAACGCGACGAGACGGACGGTGTCGGGGGGTCGTTCCCCAGTGACGTGGGTGACGCGACGCGACACCACTTCGTCGACGTTCAGACTCGCGGCGCGCACCAATCCTACGTCGTGGATGGATACGGGTCGTTGTGAGGTGACGTACTCGGAAAGTGAGGAGTGCTCCGACAGGGATTCGAACCCTGGTCATTGCCGTGAGAGGGCAATATGATTGGCCGGACTACACTATCGGAGCGCGGTCGGCGTCTCGCACGCCGATCACATCAAAACCGAGGAGGTGGCGATATTTAAACGCAACTATCTCGGACTACGGGTGGCATTCGGTCACGACCGTCGGTCGCGCGGCACGAAGGCTAAAAGGGTCTCGGGGGCGTCGACTCGGACGACCATGAGTCTCGAAGACAGCGCGGCCGTCGTCACGGGCGCGAGTTCCGGCATCGGCGAGGCGACCGCTCACGAGTTGGCGAGTCGGGGAGCGCGAGTCGCCCTCGCGTCGCGGAGCGAGGAGCGACTGGCGGGCATCGCCGCCGACCTCGAAACGAAATACGGTGTCGAGACGCTCGTCGTCCCGACGGACGTCCGCGACGAGGCGGCTGTCGACGACCTGATAGAAACGGTCGTCGACGCCTTGGGCGGTCTGGACGTACTAGTCAACAATGCGGGCCTCGGCCGCGGCGACGGCGTGTCCGACCTCTCGACGGACGACTACCGGGCGATGATGGACACGAACGTCGACGGCGTCTTCTTCGCGACGCGCGCGGCGCTCCCGCATCTGCGCGAGTCGGACGGCAACCTCGTCTTCGTCGGCAGTTTCGCGGGGCAGTACCCCCGTCCGGGCAATCCGGTGTACGCCGCGACGAAGTGGTGGGTCCGCGGCTTCGCACACAGCGTCGAGGGACGGGCGGGTCCGGACGGCGTCGGCGTCACCGTCGTCAACCCCTCGGAGGTGCGGACCGAGTTCGGCGGCGACGACGGCGAGTCCTTCGCCGAGCGGTTCGAACCGGGCGAGGTGAGCGAACCCGAAGAAATTGCCGACGCTATCGGCTTCGCCGCCGCGCAGGACCACTCGACCGTCCACGAAATCGACGTCTATCGCCGCGACAAGTTCGAGGGCTGGTAGGTCACGTACCGCTGGTCGTCGACTCGACGCCAGCGGTCGCCGCGACGTGTTTGAGTCGCTGGACGGCGCGCATCGCGTCGTGTTCGGTATCGTATGCGCTGTCGCTCACTGCGAGCACCGCTCCGTCGCCGTCCCGGAGTCGCCAGCGGACGCCCGCGTCGTCGTCGAACACCTGAAACGTGGCGTCGGGCATCCTCAGGAGAGCTGCCGGGACCACCAGCGGAGCCAGTCCGCGAGCGGACCGCGAGTCCCCTCCACGTGGACGCTGACGGTCCCGTCGAGATGCCAGCGCGCGAACTCGTCGCCGGTATCCATCCGTAGCGGCACGTCTACGGTCACCTCTTCGAACGTGCATTCGAGCTCTTCATCGCGGTCGATGGCCGTGTCAAGGACCTCGTCGACGAGGTCAAGCCACGTCTGTTCCCCGTCGGTCACCCGGCCGGACGGATCGGTCGACATCGATTACTACCAGTGTCGACTCCGGCTTGTATCTTCGCCCCGTGCCGCCGAAGCGCTTTCACCGCGCCGCGTCGAACGCCACCGCATGTCGCTCACCGACCCCGAATCCGGGCTTCGACAGGTGCTCGAGCGTCGCCGACTCAACGCGGCGCTCGCGTGGGTCTTCGTCGCCGTCCTCGTTCTCGTCGGCGGCGCCGCGGTCTGGAACGGACGCGCGCTCTGGGCTGGCTTCACGCTCGCGCTCGTCGCCCTCGCACTTCTCCCCCCGCTCGCCTTCCGCCGCGCGGACGCGATGGTGCCGTGGGAGGTGCTGGCCCTCGCCTCCGTCCCAGCGCTGGGACGACTGCTCGTCGTCGGCCAGACCGTCGGCGGCGTGACACTCACCGGCCGGGTCACCACGTACGTCGCCGTCGCCGCCGCGGCGCTCATCCTCGCGGTCGAACTCGACGTGTTCACGCCAGTCAGAATGAACCACTCCTTCGCAGTCCTGTTCGTCGTCATCGCCACCGTCGCCGCCGCCGGCGTGTGGGCCGAGGCGCGGTGGCTCTCCGACGTCTTCGCCGGGACACAGTTCCTGCTCGACGGTCGGCCGGAACACGACATCGAGACGGCGCTCATGTGGGACTTCGTCGCTGCGACTGTCGCGGGCGTCGTCGCCGGCGTCCTCTTCGAGTGGTACTTCCGGCGCTACGCAGACGTGGACGCGCGCGCTCCGGTGACGCCTGCACAGGGAGGTGAGCCCTGATGCGGATTCGCGACCGTCTCGGGTTCTCCACCCAGCAGCAGCGACAGGTCACCCGCGTGATGCAGGTGGCCCTCATCGGTCTCGTGGGCTTGGGCCTCGAACGCGGCAACGTCGGCATCGTCGTCAACGCGTCGGTCGGTCTCGTGGTGACGCAACTCCCGGCCGTGCTCGAACGCGACTACCAGATACCGATGGACCCAGCGCTGACGCTGTGGATAACCATCGCCGTCTTCTTCCACGCGCTCGGGACCGCCGGCCTTCCGGGGTCCAGCACCAACTTCTACCGGAGCATCTGGTGGTGGGACCACCTCACGCACACGCTGTCGTCCTCTATCGTCGCCGCCGCAGGCTACGCCACCGCCCGCGCCGTCGAACTCCACTCTGACACCGTCTCGCTCCCCGGGCGGTTTATGTTCGTGTTCATCCTCCTTCTCGTCCTCGCGTTCGGCGTCTTCTGGGAGGTCATCGAGTTCGCGGTGGCGGGAATCGCCTCGCTCACCGGGTCACAGAGCGTCCTCACGCAGTACGGACTCGGGGACACGATGCTCGACTTGCTGTTCGACACGCTCGGCGGCGTCGTCGTCGCGGTGTGGGGAACCGCTCACTTGACGGACCTCACGGGCGCGATAGCGGACCGGTTCGACGGGTCGTGATTACGCCCGCCGCTCGCTGACGGCGTGGGCGACGGAGACGAGCGCGAACACCACCCATGCGGCGACGGCGTACTCGACGCCCGATAGCGACGCGAACGGCGAGCCGCCGAGGGCGGCCAGTCCGAGCAGTACCACGAGGGCTGCGCCGGCGACGAGATACCACCGCCACCAGCGACGGGGCGCCCCCGACACGTCCACGTCGAGATACGGGAGGCAGGCCGCGGCGCCCGGACCGAGCTCTATCTCCCCGGCGCGACGGTCGTACGACACCACCTCTTGGTCGGCGAGTTTCGGCAGATGCATCTGGTAGAGCGCGGTCTGGACGCGCTTGCGCTGCTCGTAGGTCACCGCCGCCGGGTCGCAGTCGTTCTCAACGGCGGCGATGTACTCGCTCAGGTCGCGCAGGTCGGCCGGGGCGTCGTGGTCGCGAAGATACCGAATGACTTCGCGCCGTCGCTCGTTTCGAAGCAACGCGAACAGGTCGTTGCGGGCGAGCTCCGCCGACTCGTCGGGACTGCGTTCGGCCACCATCTCACCTCCGTCGTCGCGTGGCGGTGTCGGCGTGACGCTCCCCGGCCGCACCGCTCGGGCCGGTGTCGTGTCTCGTCACGTCGGCCCCCCGAACTGACCCGTCGACCGTTCCCCCCGAAGTCGCGAACACGATGACAGATCCACTATGGATGGTTCTGTCAATAGCGGGTTATATGTTGGGGCTGTGGCGAACGACGAACCCCCGATTTAGGGCCGGGATTTTAATCTTCGTCCACTCGATAGGATGGTACGCCATGGTGTTCAAGAAAATCACACTGGTCGGGACGAGTTCGGACAGTTTCGATGCCGCCGTCGACGATGCCATCGACCGCGCGGACGAGACGCTTGACAACGTGAAGTGGGTCGAGGTGGACGAACTCGGCGTCGAGGTCGCGAGCGTGCCGTCGCGGGAGTACCAGGCCGAAGTCGAAGTCGCGTTCGAACTCGAAGGCTGACGCTCCCGGCGCCCGAATCGCATAGATTGAAACCGCCCGGTGCCGTCTCCGAAGGCATGACGCTGGTGGTCGTCCCCGTCCGCTATCCGCTCAGTCGGCACTCCCGGGCGACACTCGCCGAGGCGCTTCGCATCGCCGAGGACCGGGACGCCGACCTCACCATCCTCCACGTCGACCTCTATCAGGAGGGACGGGAAGTGACGCGGACGGAGCTCAAGCAGGCCGTCGAACACGAGTTCGGGGCGCTCGCCCGCGCCCGCTACGTCGTCCGCCGCGGCTTTCTCGTCGAGGAGACCATCCTCGACGAGGTGGCGGCGGAGGACGCCGACGTGGTCGTCATCGGCTCGAAGCAGGTCAGTCGATGGCGGCGTACCTTCAGTCGCCTCCTCGACGACCCCGACATCGACCGCTTCCTGCGCCAGAAACTCGACTGCGAAGTCATCACCGTCGACGCCGGCCGGTAGGGGACGGCGACCGAGTCACTCGCCGTCGCCGGCGTCCGACTCCAAGTCATCGCTCTCCATCGGCGTCGCTTCGGGGGCGTCGCTCGCCGTCTCGGCCTCCGGCGGCGGCAGGTCCGAGCCATCCTCCACGGCGACCCGCGCTCGACCGCTGTTCTCGTCGAACACGAGGTGCTGGTGCGGGTAGGCAATCTCCACGTCGGCCTCTTCCAGCCCCGCCCAGATGCGCTCGCGGACGACCGATTCGATTCGCGGAATCTTGTAGGGTGTCCGCACCCAGAACCGGAGCGAGAGGCGGACGCCGTTGTCGGCGTAGGCGTCGATGAGACAGGTGGGCTTTGCGGGGTAGCGCGCGCTCCCGATGCGGATGTCCGGGCCGCCCTCTATCACGCCCTCGACGTTGCGCGCGGCGCGTTCCATGAGTCGCCGCGCGTCGTCCAGACTCCCCTCGTAGGTGACGAGTAGCGGGATGGACACCCGCGTGCGTTCGTCCTCCGCGGAGAAGTTGGTCACGTCTCGTTCGCGCATCGAGGAGTTCGGGACGACGAGGAAGGTGTTTTCGAGCGTGAATATTTTCGTGTAGCGAAGGGTGATGTCGTCGACGAAGCCGCGGCGGCCGTCCTCCAACTCTATCATGTCGCCTATCTCGTAGGGGTTGTCCGCGAGGACGAACACGCCGTTGATGATGCTCCCAACGATGGGTGCGAGGACGATACCGAGGACGGCGGAGAAGACGGTCACCGAGAGGACGATGTCGCCGATGCCGAGGCCGACGATGCTCCCGGCGGCGAGCGTCGCGACGACGACGGTCGATCCGCGGAGCAAGCCGAGGACGGTCTGGGCGACGCTCTGTCGGTGGAAGCGGCGCGCGACGGGCCGCCCGAGCAGGCGAACGAGGAACTTCGAGAGGACGACGCCCAGCGCAACGACCGCCAGCGCGGCGACGATTCGGACCGCGGTGAGCGTCCATAGCCATTCCAGCAACGGGCCGAGTTCTGCCGGTGCTCCCGTCCCCGTCTGTGCGACCGCCCCGCTGTTCATGCAGGTCACACTCCGGCACCGAAAAAAAGGGTTTCTCCGTCGTCCCCGACGACGGAGGCGAGTCCAGCGTTGCCGACCGAGTGGAACGTCCACCGAACTACAGAGGGCGAAGAGAGCAATTGTAATACGTCGGGAATCCAAAATAATCCGGTATGGGCGGTGCTCATCGAGGAATTTCTCCGGCCACCGGAGTTGTCTTACTCGTCGCAGTCGTCACTCTACTGGTCGGCGTCTCCGCCGTCATGTTCTTTCAGCTCACCGAGGAACGCGAGCCACAGCCCGACGTGGTCTTGGACGTGGAGCCGAGCGAGGACAGCCCGACCCACCGACTCGTTCACGAAGGTGGTGACACGCTCGACGGGAACAAAACCCGTGTGCTGGGGACGGCCGACGAGCAAACCCTCCACGGCAAGCAATTCACCACGGGGACGACGAGTCGGGTCGTTCCCGTCGAAGAGGAGATACGGATAATCTACGAGGGCGAACACGGGACGACCTACCGACTGGCAACCCTCGAACCGAGCCAGACGGCGCCGGACCCAGACGAGGGCTGTGAGTGGGTCGAAACCGAGACGGACGGCGGCACCGACCCGATAAAAATCGACGGTATCGTCGTCAACTGCGACGTGGAGACGACGGAGGGTATCGAGGTACAGAACGGCGGGACGGTCATCGGAGACAGCGTGAGCGGCGCCAAAGACTTCGATGGCGACGACGCTACGGTTTACGGTGACGCCGACGTCGAGAACGTCCTCAATCTCCAGGATGGCACGATAACCGGGTCGGCAACGTCAGATACGGCAGACGTCAAGCTCGACAATGCGACCGTCGGCGGAGCGGTGATTGCCGAGAAAGTCGTCGAGGTGACCGGCGGCAGTCGCGTCGATGGCGACACAGAGAGCGACACCAAGGACGTCAAAGTTCTCTCTGGGACTGTTTCCGGGTCGATTACCGCCGCTGGCGAGGTCAAACTCGACGATGCAACCGTCGGCGGGGACGTCTACGTCGACGACGCCGACTTCGACTGCACGAATTCGACTATCGACGGACAGGACTGCGGGGCGTACACGCCGAAGGCTCCCGACGCTGGGTGACCACACGGTCGCCCGGCCACGAGGAGCGGTCAGCGTGATACTCGTCTGGAACGCCGACGAGTGGACTTGGTTCCCGCGTTCAGTACGACCGTCGCGACCGACACCTGCCGAGGCGTTCGACAGGTTCGGAAGCTACTAAATCGTTCACGACGCAGGGCGTAGACGAATGGACCGACGGACACGCGAGTATCTCGCCGGCCGGTTCGGTGACTACTACCGGAGCGCCGACCCGACGCTCCCGCCCGACCCCGGCACCCGCGAGTGGGGGCACATCCCGTGGACGAGCGGCGAGTCCACGACGATGGTCCGCCACCAGTCTATCTACGACCTCGGTGACGTGAGCGACTTCCTCGCGCGCGAGGCGCCCCGCCACGTCTACTTCTCCGCCGCGCGATACGATGACCCCGGCGCCAAGACCATGGACGAGAAGGGGTGGCGCGGGGCCGACCTCGTGTTCGACCTCGACGCCGACCACCTCCCGAGCGTCGACCCCGAGGCCGCCACCTACGCCGAGATGCTCGCGGCGTGTCAGGACGCCCTCCTGCGACTGCTCGACATCCTCGAAGCCGACTTCGACTTCGACGACCTGACCGTCGTCTTCTCCGGCGGCCGCGGCTATCACGTCCACGTCCGCGACGACGAGTTGGCGCCCCTCGACTCGGAGGCGCGCCGCGAAATCGTCGACTACGTCCGCGCGGTCGACCTCGATATGGAGGGGTTGATTCGCACGCGGGCCGTCGGCGGGACGACCCGGCGCGAACTCCGAACCCGCGGCGGGTGGGGCAAGCGCACCCACGAGCGCCTGCTGGATTTCGTCGCGGAACTCCGCGAGCTGGACGAGGACGACGCGACGGCGCGGCTCATGGAGTTCGGCGGCATCGGCGAGGGATACGCGGGCACGCTGCTCGACGCCTTCATCGACAATCCAAACGCCGTCGAACGCGGCAACGTCGAAGCCGGTGGGCCGGGCGCACGAATACTGGTCGAGGCGCTCGCCGAGGAGACGGTGGCCGAGGAGACGGCGCCCATCGACGAACCGGTGACGACCGACACCCATCGACTTATCCGGCTCCCGGGGACGCTCCACGGCGGGAGCGGCTTGGTCGTCCGTCGTCTCGACCGGGACGAAGTCGCCGATTTCGACCCGCTCGTCGACGCTGTCCCCGAGCGATTCACCGACCACACCGTCCGGGTCGAGGTGACCGATCCGGGCACCGTCGAACTCGCTGGCGACAGCTTTACACTGGACGCTGGTGAGTGTTCGATACCGGAGTGCGTCGGCGTGTTCCTGATGACGCGCAACCGAGCCCGGAAGGTCCAAGAATGAACGTGGAGGAACTGCGCACCGTCCAGCGCACCGAACGGCAGAAAGACAGCCTCCAGCACCTGCGGGACTCGTTCTATCGCGACGTTGCGGAGTACATCGCCGAACGCAAGGACGAACGCGAACGCATCGCCGAACAGGCGGACGACCCCTTCTCCTCACCGGAAGTGAGCCGGCTCTCGGACGAAATCGAGACGGCCGAGGAAGTCGTCGAGAGCATCTACGAGCGCCGCATCGGCAAAATCGTCAAGCGCGCCACCTTCGCCGCGGCGGGCATGGCCACGGAGGACGAGGGGCTCACCCACGAGGAGCGCGACCTGTTCGAGGACTTGGTCGCGCGCATCGAGGACAACCGCGAGACGGTGCTCGACGCCCTCGACGGCGGCGCGGCGAATATGGGCGCGGACGACTCGGACGAGGTGGCCACGGAGCCGACCCCCGACCCCGAACCGGCGGCCGCGCCCGACGACCCCACCGGGCCAGCGCCCGACCCCGACGACATCTTGGCGGAGGCGATGGGCGGCGGGGACGGCGGGGAGTCGGACGCCCAGACGGTGGACGCGCCATCGCCGGACGCCACGTCGACCACCGCGACCGACACTACGCCGGCCAGCGAAACTGACGCGCCGTCGCCGGACACCACGTCCACCACCCCGACCGACGCTCCCGTTCCCGAGGCGTCGGCGGCGCCGGCCGAGTCGCCGGACGCCCCGACCCCCGACGACCCGACGCCCGACGGCGGGAGCGCCGTCGCCTCGCCCTCGCCGTCGGACGACACCGAGCGCACGACGCTGCGCATCACGCGCGACGTGGGCGAAATATTCGGCGTCGACGAACGGGAGTACGACCTCGCCAACGAGGACGTGGTGACGCTCCCGACGCCGAACGCCGAACCACTCTTGGAACGCGACGCCGCCGAGCGACTCGACGCCGAGTGAGGGCCACAGATACTTTGTGCACCGCTCCCAAGGCGGGCTATGACTTCCCGTCGGAGTCGCGCGCTGGGGGCGTTGGTCGTCGGATTACTGCTCGTCGCCAGCGTCGCGCCCGCCGTCGCGACGGCCGAGACTGACGCGACCGATCCGTGGACCACCGTCGCCAACCACGGCGGCGAGGCGACGCCGACACCGAGCGAGCAGGCCGTCCTCCACCAGCGCGGCATCGTCTCGCGCAACGACGAACCCGGGAGCGTGACGCTCACCTTCGAGTACGACGTTCCGTCGTCGGTCTCGGGGCTTCGCGTCGCCGTCCCGGTCCTCTCGCTCGACGGCATCACCGTCGAGGGGATGGAGGGCTTCGAGCGGACCGAGCGCGGCCGCTTCCTCTGGGATACCGAGACGGAGTCGCCAACGATTTCGATTCGGATGGCGGTCAGTGACTCGATGGCCAGCGGCGTCCGCGGGATGGAGCGCGACGACTGGGCCTTTGTCTCCGAACCGAACACGCGGGTGCAGGTGCGGACCGACGCCCGCCCGCTCCAGACGTCGTCGCTCACGGTCGCCGAGGGCGAGGAGGGCTTCGCCCGGAGTCACCTCGCCTACGTCGGCCCGCACGAGCGACGGAACGTCACCGTCGCCGACGAGCGAGCGACGTTCATTCTCGGTGACCAGGACGCCGACCCGCAGCGAGCCATCGAGTTCCTGCGCACCGCGAACGAGCACTTCGACCTCGGGGTGCAACGCGACTCCATCACCGTGTTCGTCCTGCCGCTGACCGGGTTGGAGGAGGCGCCCGTCCAGGCCGCCACCGTCGACACTGCGTTCTGGGTCGGGAGCGCGGGCGTCCGCCTCGATTCGACGGGCTCGGTGTTCGCACACGAGTACGTCCACACGCGACTGAGCACCGCCGGTCGCTCCGATGCGGCGTGGCTGACCGAGGCCGTCGCGGAGTATTACGGCCGCGTGTTTGCCTTCAACGACGGCGTCGGTGACTACGACTCGTTCCTTGAGGGCCTCCGCGCACAGCAGTACGCCCCCGACCGGCGCTCGGTCGTGCTCACCGACGGCGAGACGTGGCAGGGGACGACCGCTCACTACGAGAAGGGTGCGCACGTCCTCGCGGCGCTCGACGCCCAAATCCAGCGGCGCACCGACGGCGAGAAATCGCTGCGCGACGTGTTCGCGGGACGGTCGGAGCCGTTCCAGGACTACCGGACCTTCCGCGCGACGGTCATCGACGTCACCGGCGAGGAGTCGATAGGCACGTGGCTGGACCGGTACGCGACGACCGACGCCCTGCCACCGTTGCCGACCGACCCTCAGTATTACGTCGCCGAACCGTCGCTCGACCCCGACGGCGACGGGATGGCGAGCGGCGCCGAACTCGACGCCGGACGACACCCGTTCGTCGAGGGGGCCGCAGAGGAGCGACTCGCCGCGGAGCGAACGACGACGACCGACACGTCCGAGTCGACGGCGACGGTCACCGGGACACCGGGTGCGGGCACGGGAACCAGCGGATCGGCGCCCGGATTCGGTGCCGTCGCCCTCCTCGCGGCACTCGCGGCGCTCTGGGTCGGGGTGGGGCGGCGATAGCGTCTCAGTCGTCCTCCGCGCTCAGAATCCCGCGGTGGGTCATCCGCTCCGGGTCGAGGACGTCGTCGGCCTCGGACTCGGTCAGATACCCCTTCTCGACGGCCACCTCGCGGACGGTCTTGCCGGTCTTCAGCGCCGCCTTGGCGACTTCGGAGGCCTTGTCGTAGCCGATGGCGGGGTTGAGCGCCGTCGCGAGCGCCATCGAGCGCTCGACCGCGTCGGCGCAGTGCTCCTCGTTGGCCTCCAACTTCGCCACGAACTTCTCGGCGAACGTCTCCGAGGCGTTGGCGAGGAGGTCGGCCGACTGGAGGAAGTTGTGGGCGACGACCGGCTTGTAGAGGTTGAGGTCGAGCTGCCCGCCCGCAGCGCCCGCGGAGACGGCGGCGTCGTTGCCGACGACTTGGGTGTGGACCTGATTCACCGCCTCGGCGACGACGGGGTTGATTTTGCCGGGCATAATCGACGACCCCGGCTGGTTCTCGGGTTGCTCGATTTCACCCAACCCGTTTCGCGGCCCCGAGGCCAGCAAACGGAGGTCGTTCGCAATCTTGTTCAGCGACCCCGCGACGGTCCGGAGGGCGCCGTGGGCCTCGCTCATGGCGTCGTGGGCCGCCTGTGCCTCGAAGTGGTTGTCGGCCTCGCGGAACGGGAGGCCAGTCTCGTCGGCGATGTACTCCGCGGCGCGTTCGGGGAACTCGGGGTGGGTGTTCAGTCCCGTCCCTGTCGCCGTCCCGCCGAGGGCGAGTTCGGCGAGGCGGGGGGCGACCGACTCACAGCGCTCGATGCCCTTCTCGACCTGCGTTCGATAGCCGCCGAACTCTTGGCCGAGGCGGACGGGCGTCGCGTCTTGGAGGTGGGTGCGCCCCGTCTTGACGACGCCGTCGAACGCCGCCGCCTTCGCGTCGAGTTCGTCGGCGAGGGTTTCGAGGGCGGGCACGAGGTCGTACTCAACCGCCTCCAGCGACGCGACGTGCATCGCCGTGGGGATGACGTCGTTCGAGGACTGCCCGAAGTTGACGTGGTCGTTGGGATGGACCACTCGGTCGCCCACCTCGCTACCCATCAGTTCCGCCGCGCGGTTGGCGATGACCTCGTTGGCGTTCATGTTCGAGGAGGTGCCCGACCCCGTCTGGAAGACGTCGACTGGGAACTGGTCGTCGTGGTCGCCCGCGATGACCTCGTCCGCCGCGTCGACGATGGCGTCGGCCACGTCCTCATCGATGAGGTCGAGGTCGCGGTTGGCGCGCGCCGCCGACTTCTTGACGATGCCGAGGGCGCGGACGAACCGCCGTCCGAACGTCGCGTCGCTAATCGGGAAGTTCTCGACTGCGCGCTGGGTCTGGGCGCCCCAGTAGGCGTCGGCGGGCACCGCTATCTCACCGAGACTGTCTCGCTCGACGCGGAAGTCGGAGTCGTCGCTCATGCGCGAGCGAACGACAGCCGCGTCGTAAAAACTACCGCTTACGCGTCCGGGCCGTGCTTCTCGTACGCGTCCGGCGTGTAGGTCTGCATCTCCATCGCGTGGATGTCAGTCGTCATGTGACCCTCCAGCGCGTCGTAGACGAGCTCGTGTTGGTCGACCAGCGAGAGCCCCTCGAACGCCGGCGAGACGACGACGGCAGCGAAGTGGGCGTCCTCGTGGTCCTCGTCCGGGACGCGCGGCTTGGTGACCGTCGCCTCGGCGTTGTCGATTCCGTCTTCGATCAGTCGCTCGACTTCCGCGGTGTCCATACCCAATCCGGGCGGGCACGGCACAAAAACCGTCCGCTACCCCGCTACATCTGGTAGCGGCGTTCGTCGTCGCGCTGGGGGTACTGGTCCGCCCCCGTCATCTCCTCGTAGGTCATCCCCGAGAGATACTCGTCGTAGGTCACGTCGTACCCCTGCCGGAGGTGGAAATCCAGGTCGCCGGTGTCGACGGTCGACCGGTAGAGGGCGTGGACCGCCCGCCGGACGAGCTCCGATTCGTCCTCGGTGTCGAACGCCGCCGACAGCATCGCGAGTTCGTTTCGCGTCTCGCGGTCCAAGTCCACGAGCAACTCGTCGCCCAGGCCGCTGTACGCGTCTTTCACGTCCGCGTTCAGGTCGTCGAGACTCATGGCCGGGCAAACGCTCGGCCGCCGAAAACCCCTTTCGACTCCGCGGTCGAACCCCACGCCTTAATCCGTCTCGGCCGTACCGATGGTCGATGACCGAGATTGAGGGCGCCCTCGACGGCGACACCGACGCCGTCCGTGCGGCGCTCGTCGAGTGGTACGAGGACGACCACCGCGACTACCCGTGGCGCCGGACCGACGACGCCTACGAGATTCTCGTCTCGGAGGTGATGAGCCAGCAGACGCAACTTGACCGCGTTGTCGAGGCGTGGGACGCCTTCCTTGACCGCTGGCCCACCGTCGACGCCCTCGCCGACGCCGACCGGAGCGAGGTGGTCGCCTTCTGGTCCGACCAGCGACTCGGCTACAACAACCGCGCGCGCTACCTCCACGAGGCCGCCGGACAGGTCGTCGACGACTTCGACGGCGAGTTCCCGCAGACGCCCGCCGAACTCTCGGAGCTGATGGGCGTCGGTCCCTACACCGCCAACGCCGTCGCGAGCTTCGCGTTCAACAACGGCGACGCCGTCGTCGACACCAACGTCAAGCGCGTCCTCCACCGCGCCTTCGACGTGCCCGACGACGACGCCGCCTTCGAACGCGTTGCGAGCCACCTCATGCCCCCCGGCGAGTCCCGCGTCTGGAACAACGCCATCATGGAACTCGGCGGCGTCGCCTGCCAGAAGAACCCGCGCTGTGACGAGGCCGGGTGTCCGTGGCGCGAGTGGTGCGATGCCTACCAGACCGGCGATTTCACCGCGCCCGACGTGCCGACACAGCCGAGTTTCGAGGGGAGTCGACGGCAGTTTCGGGGGCGGATAGTCCGCCTCCTCGGCGAACACGAGGAGATGGAACTGGATGCGCTCGGCCACCGAATCCGCGTGGACTACGCGCCCGACGGCGACCACGGCCGCGAGTGGCTTTGTGGCCTCCTCGATGACTTGGAGGCGGACGGACTGGTCGCCACCGACAACCGAGACGGAGAGCCAGTCGCACGCCTCGAACGGTAGGTCAGTCGACGCGCTCGCCGTCCACCGCCGGGTGCGTCTCCGGAGCGTTCGCCAGCAACCGGTCGTAGACGTCGCGGACGCGGTCACGCAGGGCGGCCACGTCCGCCGCCGTCTCGCTGCCCGCGACGAGTGCTAGCGCCCCGCCCATCCCCACGCCCTCCTTCGCTTCGCCGCGGACGTAGGCGTTCGTCGCGGGGTGGTCGATGCCCTCGAATCCGGGCGCAGTCACGCGGAGGTCCACGTCCAGCGCGTCCGCGAGGCTACGAACGTCGGCGGCGTCGTCGGCGGCGACGAACGACGTCGTCGCCTGCGTCAGGGAGTCGGTCAGGCCGAAGTGACGAACGAGCGCCGCGACGGCGCTCATCTGGGTGCCGCCCCCGAGCGTGACCGCCGTGCCGGACTCCAGCGCGCCCACGGCCAGCCCCGACACCGCCGCGAGGACGGGGTCGCCGACGGCGCGCACGGCGTCGAGCGGAGCGCCCGCGGCCGCGCCGGGCGAGAGGTCGCTGGCTTCGAGGGCCTCGCTCACGACGCGGCGCTTGAGCGTCGTGGGGTTCTCCGGGAGCGACGACGAGACACCAGTTTCCTCGCCGAGCGCCGTCAGGACGCCCTTGGCCGTCGTCGTCCCGCCGGGAATCGTCTCGGCGAGGACGAGTTCGTCGTCGGGGAGCGAGGCGCCGAACGCGCGGGCGGCGTCGAACGTCGCCTCGGCGTCGGGCACCGCCTCTGGCGTTCGGATGTCGGCGCCGGGGGTGCCGGGGAGCGTGACCGTCGGCGCCGTCGTGTCGCTCGCCGTCCCAGCGTCGACGACGACGCTCTCGAACCCGAGGAGTTCGCGCGCAGCGCGCGTCACGACTGCCGGCGTCGGGCATCCGGTGGGACTCACGGGGACGACCGGCGCGTTGGTCGTCCGGCCGTAGGCGAGGATTTCGGCGTCGGCGCTGGGTGTGTGCGCCATCAGTTCGGGCGTCGCGCCCGCGGCGCTGATGCCGTCGATGCGTGCCGTGTCGGTGGTACCGATGGTGAGGACGAATTTCATAGTTAGACGCCGAACCGCCGGAGTCCGTATCGCTCCGCGTCGATGCCCTCCAGCGTCGCTCCGCGATACGCGATTTCGCCGTCGTCGAGGACGGTGAACGCGTCGCCGACGGCCGAGGCGAAGCCCGGGTAATGCGTCGAGACGACGAACGTGATGCCCTCGTCGGTCAGGCCGCGAATCAGGTCGACGAGCGCGCGCGTCCCCTCGCCGTCGAGGCCGGCCGTCGGTTCGTCGAGGACGACGTAATCGGGGTTCATCGCGAGGACGCCCGCGAGCGCGACCCGTTTTCGCTCGCCGTTGCTCAGGCGGCTACAGAGCCTGTCCTCGTACCCCGCCAGTCCGACCCGTTCGAGGGTTCGACTCACCGATTTCGCCTCGCCGCCCTCCATGTTGTGCGGGCCGAAGGCAACGTCCTGTTCGACGGTCGGCGCGACGAGTTGGTCCTCCGGTTGTTGGAAGACGAACCCGACGCGACGGCGGACGGCTTTCAGCGAGTCGCTGTCGTATTCGAGGCGCTCACCGCCGATTTCGACGTGGCCGCGGTCGGGTTCCAGCAGGCCGTTGAACTGCTTGAGTAGGCTCGATTTCCCGGCGCCGTTGCGGCCGAGGAGCACGGTCACCGCCGCCGACTGCGCGGTGAAGTCCACGCCGCGGAGTACGGACTGGTCGCCGTAGCCGAAGTGGAGGTCGACGGTCTCTATCACACCACCCACCTCGCGGCGACCAGCACGGAAAGGGCGACGCCGGCGACGGCGTAGCCGCCGCTCTCGTAGTCGGGGACGGGCATCCGGCCCGCGTAGTTCCGGGCGTTCATGGCCGTCTCGAAGGCCTCCGCCCTGTCGACCGAACTCACGAGCAGCGAGGCGGCGACGAGTTTCGTCGTCCGAAAGAGGGTGCGCCGGGAGTCGAAGCCACCGCGCAGTCGCGCCGCGGTGTGGCGGCGAGTCGCTTGCCCGACGAGCACCTGGATGCCGCGATAGACCAAGAGGAGGAGTTCCACAACGGGGTCCGGGAGGCGAAGGTCGTCGAGGGCGGCGACGAGCTGCGGGACCGTCGTCGTCAGCGCCAGAAAGGATAGCACGGAGAGCGACGCCATCGCTCGCAGTCCCGTCGTCGCCGCGAGGTCGAGGCCGCGGTCGGAGAGAGCGAGCATCCAGAGTTCGACCACCGGGTCGCCGGGCGTGACGAGGGCGACGAGGAGGAGACTCGGGACCAGAAAGGAGAGCGGGTAGCCGAGGAAGGCGACGTACGCGCGCCCGACGGCGTGTACCGACAGAAGGGCAAAGGTCGCGAAGGCGGCGACGTACACCGCCGTCCGGGTCGTCGTCGCGGTGAGCACCAGGGCGGCGAGGACGACGTAGACCCGGAGGGGCCCCTCGACGGCGGGCGTCGCGTCCACCTGCACGTCCTCAAGTGTCCGATGCATCGCTCGTTCGAAGGCGGTCGAGATAGTAGCTGAGCGCCGTCGCCCCGACACCCCCTTGCAGGGCGAACAGGGCGCTTTCGCCGGTCGTCCCCGGCGACCACACCGGCGACACCCACTGCTCGTAGCCCGGTGCTTGCTCGGTGGCGAGGGCGACGGCTTGCTGGTCCGTTCCGGTCCCGCCGCCGACAGTCGTCACGACGAGGATGCCCAGGGCGACGACGACGCCGACGAGCAGAAATCGCTTCACGACGGAACCCCCAGTCGGCGGTCGCTGATGGTGTCGATGCGGAGGAGGTAGCCCACCATCGCCGCGGCGAGGAAGCCTTCGAGAATCCCAATTGGGAGCTGCGTGAGCGCGAAGACGGCGGCGAAATCGAGCGTCGAAGCGAGGGCGCCGCTCACGCCCTCACCCGCGGGGAAGGCCGCGCCGAGTTGGACGGATGTCGTCAGATACGTCGCCCAGTCGGTGACGACGGCGGCGACGAACGTCGACTGCTGGAGCGTGAGCCGTGACCGAACGAGTCGGTACGCCGTCCACCCGACGAACGGGCCGACGACGCCCATCGACGTGACGTTCGCGCCGAGGGTCGTCAGCCCCCCGTGCGCGAGGAGGACGGACTGATACAGGAGGACGATGGTGGAGACGAAGGCGGTAATCGCCGGGCCGAAGAGGACGACCAGGACGCCGGTGCCGGTCGGGTGCGACGAGCTCCCGGCGACGGAGGGGAGTTTGAGCGCCGAGAGGACGAAGACGAACGCCGCGGCGACGGCGACGAGCGCCTTCGTCCGGGTGTCCGTCCGAATCGTCGACAGCGTCCGGCGCGCGCCGTACGCGACGAACGGGAGGGCGACGACCGTCCAGAGAATCGCCCAGACTGGCGGCAGGAACCCTTCCATGATGTGCAAGTCGAAATCACTCCGTGTGAGAGCCGATTACCTCGCCCATCAAAACAATACCGTTTGCGATAATGCAAGCGCACTTTGACTCTCGGCGCGCTGACACCCCTGTCCGAACACAAGTGGATTGAAGTTACTGCAAATAACGCTTACGTAGCGATGGACGACGACACCGCTCGCGAGTCGGCGCAGTCGGGAGACTCGTCGCCGGCAGCCGATTCGGGCGGGGAACGCGAGGAGCAGTCCGGTGCCGACTCGCTCCCGCCGTTCGACGAACAGACGACGGTCCCCGAGTCGTCCCGCGCCGCGGGCGGGACGGTGTATCTCGTCGGCGCGGGGCCCGGCGACCCGTCGCTGTTGACCGTGCGGGCGCGGCGACTCGTCGAGACGGCCGATGTGGTGTTGCACGACGCCCTCACGCGCGACACGCTCATCGACCGGATTCCCACCTCGGCCGAGGTGTTCGACGTCGGCAAGCGCGTCGAATACAAGACGCCACAATCCGAAATCAACGACCTGCTGGTCAGCCACGCCGAGGACGGCGATTCCGTCGTCCGGTTGAAGGGCGGCGACCCCTTCGTCTTCGGGCGCGGCGGCGAGGAGGCCCAACACCTCGCGGAGCAGGGCGTCCCCTTCGAAATCGTGCCGGGCGTCTCCAGCGTCATCGCGGCCCCCGGACTGGCCGGGATTCCGCTCACCCACCGCGACCTCTCCTCGCGATTCACGGTCATCACGGGCCACGAGACACCGGACAAAGCCGAGAGTTCGCTCGACTGGGCCGCCATCGCCAGCGAGATAGCGAACGGGTCGACGCTCGTGGTCCTCATGGGCGTGCGAACGCTCGAACGCAACGTCTCCGCGCTCCGGACCCACGGCGTCGACGGCGACGTGCCGGTCGCCCTCGTCGAGAAGGCGGCGTGGGAGGACCAGACTGTCGTTGAGGGCACCCTCGACACCATTGTCGACGTGGTGGAGCAGTCCTCTATCTCCGCGCCGGCGACCACCATCGTCGGCGACGTGGTGTCGGTCCGGGACGACGTTGCCGACGAGCTTCAGGACTTCGACCCTGTCTAATCCCGCGAATCGCGACGCGTCGAGCGGCGGCGCCGCACGCCCCCGAATGAAAGCCTGCTTTTAGTAGGGCAATCACAATTGTTTTTACCGGGGGCTGAAATGGTGGAGGTGATGCCCCAGGTAGCGCTTCCGCACGACGCGAAGGCCGGCCCGACAAAGTCGGAGATTCGGGCGGTCACGCTCGGGAAGTTAGACGTACGACCGTCGGACCACTTCGTCGATGTCGGCTCCTGTACCGGTGCGATAACCATCGAGGCGGCGCAACGCGCCGGTCGCGTGACGGCCGTCGAGCGGAAACCAGAGCGACTGGAGGTGACGCGAAAGAACCTCGACGCCAACGAGTACGACGCCGAGGTGACGCTTCGCGAAGCGGAGGCGCCGGCGGGGCTTCCCGACGACGCTGACGCCATGTTCATCGGCGGCAGTCGGAACTTCGAGGCCGTCCTCGACCACGCCGCGGAGACGGGCGTCGACCGCATCGGGATGAACGTCTCTCGGGTCGAAGTCGCGGGCGACGCCATCGAGGCCTTCCGGGACCGCGACCTGCTCTCGGAGGTGCTTCAGATGCAGGTGAGCCACGGCTACGAACTCGCGGGCGCGACGAGTTTCAAATCCGACAACCCCGTCTACGTCATCGTCGGGCGAGGTGACGAGGCGTGACCGTCTACGGCGTCGGCCTCGGCCCCGGTCAGGCCGACCTGATAACCGTCCGCGGCAAGCGCGTCCTCGAAACCGTCGACACCGTCTACTCGCCCGGCCGACTCTCGCGGTCGGTCGCCCGTGAGTACGTCCCCGAGTCGAAGCTCGGCGACCTCGATTTCCCGATGACGCGCGACCCGGACGAGCTCCGGGCGGCGTGGCGGGAGGCAGCGGGCGCCGTTGCCGACGGCGCGGCCGAGGACGACGTTGCCTTCGTCACCCTCGGCGACCCGAACGTCTACTCGACGTTCGGCCACCTCCGGCGGACGCTCGACACCTTCCACCCCGCCGTCGACGTGGACGTCGTCCCCGGCGTGAGCGCCGTGACGGCCTTCGCGACGGCGCTCGGCGTCGAAATCGAGGCCGGGACCGGCCTCTCCCTCCGCGAGGCGGCCGACGGCGCGGCCCCGACCGGCCCGGAGCGGATGATTCTGTTCAAGGTGACCGACGCCGTCGCCACCGACGAGAAACTCACCGCCGCCGGCTACGACGTTCGCTACGGGCGTCGACTCTTCATGGAACAGGGCGAGACGGTCGTCACGTCGGACCCGACCGAGGTGGCCGAGCGCGACTACTACACGCTCGCGTACGCCGAAAAGGACGGCCTCGACCGTGACCTCGCGACGGCCGACTTCGACGCGGAGACGGAGCGGTCGGCGTGAGCGACGACTACACCGCCGGCGACGTGCGCGAGGGCATCCCCTTCATCGGCGCCGGCCCCGGCGACCCCGGACTCCTCACCGTCACCGGCCGGGAGCTGGTGGAATCCGCTGACCTCGTCGTCCACGCGGGGTCGCTGGTGAACAGCGAACTGCTCGACGCGTTCTGTGCGGACGCCGAACAGGTCAACAGCGTCGGCAAGGACCTCGAAGAACTCGTGCCGCTGATGACGGAGGCCTACGAGGACGACCGGACGGTCGTGCGCCTGCACAGCGGCGACCCCGCCATCTACGGGGCGGCGCTGGAGCAGATGGACGCCCTCGAAGCCAACGGCGTCCCGACGTACTTCGTCCCCGGCGTCACCTCCGCGTTCGCCGCGAGTGCGACGCTCGGCACGCAGTTGACGCTCAACGAGGTGGCCAACCACGTGGCCTTCACCCGCCCGCAGGGCAAGACCCTCTCCGAGAAGGAGGACCACATCAGTGACTTCGTCGGTTTCGGCGACGTGACGACGTGCATCTACCTGGGAACCCACGCCGTCAGCGACACGATGGACCGCCTCCTCGACGACGGTCACGACCCCGAGACGCCCGTGGCGGTCGTCTATCACGCCTCGTGGCCCGACGAGGACGTGATTCGCGGCACCATCGACACCATCGGCGAGAAGGTCGAGGAGGCGGGCTATCGCGCGTCGGCGATGGTCGTCATCGGCGAGGCGGCGACCGGCGCGGGCTACGAGCGCTCGTACCTCTACGGCGACTGGGCGAACAGCGACGACGACCGATCAGACGAGACGGATACAGATGAGTAACAACTCCGACAACGACTGTAGCGCACCGGACAGCGACGGCGAGGTGGCCGACGAGATTGCGATAATCAGTTTCGAGCGCAAACTCGACACGGCCGAGGAGATTCGCGACGACCTCGCCGACGACTACGACCGCATCGACATTCTCGAATACCACGGCGAGGTGTTCGCCGACCACTGGGGCGAGTACGACTGCTTCGTCGGCCTCATGGCCAGCGGTATCGCTATGCGGAAGACGGCGCCCCTCCTCGACGACAAGTGGGACGATCCCGCGGTGGTCGTCGTCGACGAGGAGCTCACGTGGGCGATTCCGCTCACCGGCGGCCACCACGGCGCGAATCAGGTCGCCTACGACCTCTCGAAACTCGGCGCCGTGCCCGCGATGACGACGGCGTCGGAGGCGGCGGGCAAGCAGGGCGTCGAGAGCCGAGCCAAGGCCCTCGACACCCACGTCGTCAACGGGGATTCGACCGTCGAGACCAACCTCGCCGTCCTCAACGAGGAACTCGGCCCCGTCGCCCGCCTCGACGGGCCGAAGGCGGTCCTCGCCGACGACGACGTGACCGTCCTCAAGCGGAACGCGGACGACGGCGTCGTCATCGGCACCGGAAGCGTCTCCGGCGCCGACAAAGAGCAGTTCCTGACGGCATGGACCGAAGCCCTCGAGGAAGTGGACAGGTCGCCCGACGACGTGGAGTTCGTCGCGACGGCGACGCGGAAGGAAGACGAACCCGGCCTCACGGCCGCGGCCCAAGAGTTCGGCGTCGGCGTGGCGTATCTCGACAAGGAGACGTTGGAAGCGTTCGAGGGGCCCACCCCCTCGAAGTCGAAGGAACTCATCGGCTGGCCCGGCATCTCCGAGGCGAGTGCCATCGCCGCCGGTCGTGACCACGAACTCCTCCTCGAGAAGCGGCGACACGACGACGCCGTGACCGTGGCGGTGGGACGATGAGCGACGACTACGGCACGCTCTACGTCGTCGGCATCGGCCCCGGTCTGCCCGCAGACATGACTCAGCGCGCCCGCGAGGTCATCACGGACGCCGACTGCGTCATCGCCTCGAACCTCTATCAGGAGTTCCTCCGCGAGGACGGCACCCTGCCGCCGGAGGGCGAGGCGGGAGACGACGACCCAGAAATCGTTCGCTCGTCGATGGGTCAGCAGGTGGAACTCACCCGCGAGGCGTTCGAACGCGTCCGGAACGGCGAGGACGTGGCGAACGTCTCCGGCGGCGACCCCAACGTGTACGGCAAGTCTGACCTCGTGTTCACGATGGCCGAGGAGGACGACGTCACGGACGTGCCCATCGAAATCGTCCCCGGCGTGACGGCGGCGCTGGGCGGCGCGGCGATGATGGGCGCGCCCCTCTCGAACGACTTCTGTACGGTGTCGCTGTCCGACAAGTGGCGCGGGTGGGACGAAATCGAGGAGAAGCTCCGCGCCGCCGCGGTCAGCGACTTCGTCATCGTCCTCTACAACTGCTGGCGCAACTACGGCCGCGCCATCGACATCATCCGCGAGGAACGGGCCGACGACGTGCCGGTGGGCATCTTCAACGACGCCGGCCGCGCCGACGCCGGCCGGAACGTCGACGGCGAGACGTACACCGTCACCACCCTCGGCGACGCGGACGCCCACGAGGAGGAGGTGGGCGGCATGGGCACGTCCATCCTCGTCGGCACCCACGAGACGGAGACGTGGAGCAACGACTACCGAACGCACCTCGTCACCCCGCGCGGCGGGCGTGACGTCGACGACTTCTAACCATGAGCCAAGAGACAGACACCGATTCGACGTGTGGCGCGACGACCGAGACGAACAGTTCGAGCTGTGGCGGTTCCACGGCGAGCGAGTCGTCCGAGTCGAAATGCGGCGGGTCGACCACCAGCGATACCTCCGAGTCGAAGTGTGGCGGGTCCTCCTCGGACTCCTCCGAGTCATCCTGTGGCGGGTCGAAATCCGACGCCACCGACGAGAACGTCTCCGCGACGGCTGACGACTTCGACGCCGACCCCGGCCGCCTCGTGGCCGTCGGCCTCGGCCCCGGCAAGCCGGCCGAGATGACCACCCGCGCGAAGGAGTCGCTCCGCGGCGTCGACCACATCGTCGGGTACACGACGTACGTCGACCTCCTGCCGAACGACATCGTCGAGGGCGCCGAGGACATCTACTCGACGCCCATGTGCGGCGAGGTGTCCCGGACCGAGGAGGCAATCGACCGGACGCTCGCGGGCAACGACGTTGCCATCATCGGCAGCGGCGACCCGAACGTCTACGCGCTCGGCGGTCTCGCACTCGAAATCCTCGAATCCAAGGGCGGGTCGGCGAGCGCCGTCGACTTCGAGGTGGTGCCGGGCGTCCCCGCCGCGCAGTCGTGTGCCGCCCGCTTGGGTGCACCCCTCGTGAACGACACCGTCAGCATCAGTCTCTCCGACCACCTGACGCCGATGTCGACCATCGAGTCCCGACTTCACGCCACCGCGAAGGAGGGGTTCACCATCGCCATCTACAACCCGTGGAGTCGCAAGCGCCGCGATAACTACCAGAAGTGCTGTGAGATTCTCCTCGAACACCGCGACCCCGAGACGCCGGTCGGCATCGTCCACGCCGCGGGGCGCGAGGACGAGGAGACGGAAATCGTCGAACTGCGCGACCTCCCCGACCTCGGCGAGAGCGACATCATCGACATGACGACGACGCTCCTGGTCGGCAACGACGAGACGTACGTCTGGGACGGTCGAATGGTCACCCCCCGCGGCTACGAGCGAAAGTATGAGTACTGAAACCTACCGCGTCGAACTCGACCGCGAGGCCTGCGACGGCATCTTCGCCTGTCTCGTGCGCGACGAGCGATTCGTCGAGGACGACACCGGACTCGCGACGGTCGACCCGACGGCCGACGGCGTCGTGGACGTGGACCAGACGGAGGGCCGCGTCGTCGCGACGTTCGACGGCGACATCGAGGACGCGGAGTTGGCGGCGCGGGCCTGCCCGCCGAACGCCATCACCGTCCGGGAGGGGTCGGAATGAGCGCCGACGCGCCCACGGACCTCCTCGAGAGCCACCCGGAGACGGCCTACTTCTGGGGCCACGTCGCCGGCGACGGTGACGTGGGAGCGGACGAACTGACGGTTCGCGCGCCGGACGAGGAGTGTGCGGACCGCCTCGTCGCCATCGCCGGCGGCGGCGCGGTCGACCACCAGCAGACTGAACGGCCCTACGCCCACGACACGTCCATCACCCGCACCGAAGACGAGTATCACGTCACGGTCAGCGGCGACGTGGCCGGGCGCGCCAGCGCCGCCTTCGGCCTCCCGACCGGCGACGACCCCGGCGGCTATCGGTTCGACGCCCTCGCCGACGCGAACCGCGAACTCCTCCGCGGCCTCCTCGAGAGCTGCGGGACGGTCTGTTTCAAGTCCTCGTCGGGCACCGTCGGCATCTCCTTCGTCCACGACGACCGGGCGTTGCTCGAAACCGTCCAGCGACTGCTGGCGGACTGCCCGGTCGACGCGCCGACCGACGAGATACAGGAAACCTCGTCCGGCGGTTACTGGTTCGGCATCGACGACGACGCGGCCGACGACTTCGGGCACTGGGTGTACGACGGGAGCGAGGAGTCCGGTCTGTTCGCGCCGACGCGGCGCCGAAAACTCCTGCGGAGCCTGGAGCAGGCGGCAGAGGCATGACCGAGGAGCGACCGCTCGCCGACGACGCCGTCCTCCTCGTCGGCCACGGGTCGCGCCGCGAGAAGTCCAACGAGCAGGTGCGAACGCTCGCCGCGGACCTCGAAACCGAACTCGGCGTGCCGGTCGACGCGGCCTTCCTCGAACTCGCGGAGCCGACGATTTCGGCGGGCATCGACACGCTCGCGCCCGCCTGCCAGACGCTGACGGTCGTCCCGCTGTCCCTGTTCGGTGCGAGCCACGTCAAAAACGACGTACCGCTGGCCGTCCAGACGGCCCGCGCCGAGCACCCGGACCTGACCATCCACTACGGCTCACATCTCGGCGTCCACCCGTCGCTCGTCGAGTTGCTCGACGACCGGGTGCGCGCCGTCGAGTCCGACCTCGGCGTCGACCGCACGACCGACGACGTGAGCGTCGTCATCTGCGCTCGCGGGTCGAGCGACCCCGACTCCAACGCCGACGTGCACAAACTGGCGCGCCTCCTCTACGAGGGCCGGGATTTCCACCGCGTCGACGCCTCCTTCATCGGCGTGACCGACCCGCTCCTCGACGAGACGCTCCACACCGTCACCAAGGACCGCCCGGACGCGGTGGTCGTCGTCCCGTACATGCTGGGCGACGGCACGCTGACACAGCGTATCCGCGACCGGACGGCCGACTTCGACGACGAGTACCCCTACGTCGCCGCAGGCGCGGGCGACCCCCTCGGGGTCGACGACCGGGTCGTCGACGTGTTGGCCGACCGCTGGCAGGAGGCCCGCTCCGACAGCGTGGAGATGTCCTGTGACACCTGCAAGTACAAGGTCGAACTCACGGGTTACGAGGACGACCAAGGTGGCGCACGGGCCATGCTTCGCTCGCTCGTCCATCAGGCCGAGCACGCAGACCGGGAGTCGGTCGACGACGACCCGCACGTCCACGACGCGCCGGCGAAACACGTCGCCGTCTGCACGAACCAGACCTGCGCCGAGAGCGGGGCCGCGGCGGTCATCGAGGAGTTGCGACAGGGCGTCCGCAACACCGACGACTGCGACGCCCGCGTCACTCGAACCTCCTGTCTCGGGCAGTGTGGCGACGGCCCGATGGTCGCTGTCTACCCCGATGGCGTCTGGTACGGCGGCGTCACCGCCGACGACACCGACCGCATCGTCTCGTCCCACCTCGACCGGGACCGAATCGTTTCTGACCTCGTACACCAAACCCTGTAATCATGGCTTGCGCTGAACTCGAAGCACTCCGACTCGCACTGATGAACCTGACCGGCTCCGTCGACGAGAGCGTCCGACAGCACGCCGAGGCCGAAATCGGCGACGAACTCGAGGAGGACGGCCCGATTGCGGCGCTGGCGAACGCCTCGACGCTGGACGAAATCCAGCGTCACCTCGACGCCGCGCTCGTCGACCTCGAAGAGGAGGCGATGCAGGCCGACACCGACGACCCAGACGGTGCGTACCTCCGGGGTCGCGTCGTCGCCGTCCGTGACGCGGAGCGCACCGTCCGTCGCCTCCGCACCCAGACCGACGCCTTGCTCGACGACCTCGGCGAGGCACACCACACGCTCCACGAGACGTTCCCGACCGAGGAGTGATGGACGGACTCGCCGACTGGCGCCGGTACGCCCTCGGCGACCTCACGCCCGCCGGGAGCCGTCACAACTGGGCGCGCTCTGCGGCGGCCGTCGACGACGGCACGGTCTTCGCCGGCGGCGCGGACGGCGCTGTGACTGCCGTCCGACCGACCGCGACGCCGCCCGAGGTGTGGGACGCCGACGGCGAATCGGCGGCCGACACCGAGCGCTACGCCGTCTCGATGGCCGCGCGGGGGGACACCCTCGTCGTCGGCGAACGCGGACCGGCCGGCCGCGTCGCGTCGCTCTCGGCCGCGACGGGCGACCGACGGTGGACCTACGAGACGGTCGACGACGTGGGGGAAGCGACCGACCCGTCGCTCCTGTTCCAGCCCTACGTCGTCGACGTGGCCGCAGTCGGGGAGACGACCGTCGCCGCCGCGCGACGCTACGACCGCGACGGCGAGGAGCGAACGTGGTCGAGTGTCGTCCTCGGATTCGACCCCGACGGCGACGTTCGCTGGCGCTACTCCGCCCGCGCCTCCCCCATCGCACTCGACGCCGACACCGGCCGCGTCGCCGTCGCGTACAACCGCTGTACGGAGGCGCACGTCCACGGCTTGGTCGTCCTCGACGCCGACACCGGCGACCCCACGATGTTCTGGGACCCCGGGACGGCGGGCGACCGCCGCGTCGGTGACGTGGCACTCGCTCCCGACGGAATCGCCGTTGCCAGCCACGGCGACAAGCATGGCTATCGCCTCGACGCCGACGGCGGCGAGCAGTGGCGGGTCGATTTGGCGAGCGAACAGGTCGTCGACGGCGAGACGGTCTACGCCTACCCGAATCACGTCTGTGACGCCGACGGCGTCACCGTCTTCGTCACGGGCAACACCTACGCCGAGTCGACTCGAGACCCCAACGCGCGCCACCCGCGAGAACACACGGTCGTCGCCGTCGCGGAGGGCGAAGTGGCGTGGACCCACGAGGTCGGCGGCTTCGCCCGCGGCGTGTCGACGGCCGGGTCGCTCGTCGCCGTCCCTGCGGCCCAGCACTTCCGCGACCGGGACGCCGAGACGCACGCGGTCCACCTTTTCGACTCCCGCGAGGGGCATCGCTGCTCGCGGTCGATTCCGGGTATCGCGTCGGCGGTGGCGCTCGGCGACGATACCCTCGCCGTCGTCGAAGAACCGGTGGAGTACCACGACGAGGGCGTCACGCGCGGCGCCCACCGCCTGCACACGTGGCAGGTCGGCGGCTGACCGTCGCTTCTACACCTTACTCCTCTCGCGCCGCGCTCGCAGCGTCGGCCACGCGCTCGGCTGTCAGGTCGGCGAGTGGGATGCGCTGGCCGCCGGTTTCGTTCTGAATAATTCCCGTCAGTCCCGCGCCGTCGTCGCCGGCGTCGACGACGACCACCGAGGCGTCGCTGGCTCCCAGTCGGCGCGCCGCCGCACGCGTCGCGCCCGTCGGACTGCCGTCGGCGACGTTCGCCCGGCCGTCGGTCACCACGCAGACGAGGACGGCGTCGGCGTCGGCATTCGTCACGAGTCGATGGGCGGTGGTCAGGCCGTCCGGGAGCGGCGTCCGGTCGCCAGTCGGGAGGTCCTTCAGGTGGCGGGCGGCCAGCGTGACGCTGTTGGTCGGCGGCAGGAGCACCTCGGCTTCGTCACCGGCGACGGCGACGAACGCCACCTCGTCGCGCTGTTCGTAGGCGTCACGGAGGAGCGACATCACCGTCCCCTTAGCCTCGCGCATCGCCGGGCGCATCGACGCGCTGGCGTCGACGACGAACACGACGAGCGTTCCGCCGCTCCCGCGCCGGACCGACGCCCGCAGGTCGCGTTCCTCGACGCGCGCCCGCCCCTCCGTCGCGGCGGCCCGGACCGACGCCGCGGCGTCGATGGCGTCGTCCGGTGACGCGCGCTCGCTTCGCACACGCGACCCGCGTCCCGATTTCGTGGCGTCGACCTGCGCCCGCGACCCGTCGCCGGGCGTGGCCGAATCGGTCGATACGTCGTCGACCGGCGGGCGCTCGGTGTCGCCCACGTCGGCGCGTTGCTGGCCCGGAACGAGCGGCGTCGCTTCGTCGGCGTCAGCGTCGTCGTCTTCGCCCTCCTCCGGCGTGTCGGCGTCGGCCCCCTCCGAATCGCCGCCCGCGGGCGATGGGGTCGGGCCGGCCGACTCGTCGCCATCGGACTCCTCGGTGTCGTTGCCGCCGTCGTTCGGGCCGTCGTCGCCCTCGCCGTGTTCCGCGTTGGGGTCGGTGCCTTCGTCGTCCCCGTCGCCGCCCTCGCTCTCGTCGTCTGCGTCGTCGCTGGTTATCTCCTCACCGCCGTCGTCCGCTCCCTCGTCGGTGCCCTCTCCTTCACCGTCCTCGCTCTCCCCGTCGCCGTCCTCATCGAAGTGGTCGTCGAGTACGTCGTCGGGGTCCGGCGCGTCCTCGAAGGGTTGGCTCTGCAACCGGTGGGGGAGCGTGAACTCGGCCGCTTCCCGGAGGTCAGACTGAATCACTTTCGTCCGGCCGTCGAGGGCCGCGAGCGTCACCGCGGTGCGGGCGGTGGCGATGTCCGCTCGGTGGCCGTCGACGCCCGCGTCCCGGCAGAGTTCGGCGATGTCGGCCTTGAACTCGTCCGGGAGCGTCACGTCGTCGAGGAGTCCGCGCGCCGTCTGGAGTCGCTCCCGGAGCGCGTCGGTGTCTGATTCGTAGTCCGCCGCGAACGCCTCGGGGTCGTCGCGCCTGTCGAGTGCGCGGTCGATGACCGCCACGCGCTCGTCGATATCCTCGCGGCCCGTGACCGTCGCTTGGAGGGCGAATCGGTCCCGGAGCTGCGGGCGGAGGTCACCCTCCTCGGGGTTCATCGTCCCGACGAGGGTGAACTCGGCGGGGTGGGAGACGCTCACGCCGTCGCGCTCGACTCGGTTGACGCCGCTTGCCGCCGCATCGAGGAGCACGTCCACGAGGTGGTCGTCGAGCAGGTTCACCTCGTCGACGTAGAGGATGCCGCGGTTCGCGCGGGCGAGCAGTCCGGGGTCGAACTCGGCGTCGCCGTCGAGGGCGTCGGCCACCGACAGCGTGCCGACCACCCGCTCTCGGGTCGCGCCGAGGGGGAGGGTCACGAGCGGTACTGGCCGCGTCTCCCACTCGGCGTCATCGCGCGCGCGACACGACTCGCACTGTCGCTCCGGGTCGTCCGGCGGACAGCCGTACGGACAGTCGGCGACGACGCGTTGCTCGGGCAGCAGGTCGGTCAGCGAGCGAACGGCCGTCGACTTGGCCGTCCCCTTCTCGCCGCGGACGAGCAGACCGTCGAGCGCGTCGTTGGTCGCGACGGCCAGCAACGCCCGCTTCAGCTCCTCTTGCCCGACGATTGCCGGGAACGGTGTGGGGCGACGCTCCATGTGGATGCGAAAGTTTACTTGTAGTACCCCAATAACGCTTTATCAAACTATGCCGACTATCGGGCTCTACACGGCGACGGAAAACGAGTTGGGCGCGGTACAGCAGGCCGCGGGCCGACTCGACGGGATCGACCTCGTGGTTCGGTCGGAGAGCGACTTAGACGACGAGACCGACGTGGACGCCTTCGTCGACGAGGTTGAGTCCGCGACGGCCGTGGTGTTCTGGCTTCACGGCGCGGAGGACAGCATGCCCGGCTACGACCACGCCGTCGACCGTCTGGCCGAGGCGGGCGTCCCCCTCGTCGTCAAGTCGACGGGCGACGCCTTCGCCTTCGAGGACACGAGCGTCGCGGACGCCGACCGCGACCGGGTGTACGACTACCTCGATTCCGGCGGTGTCGTCAACATCGCCAACTGCTGTCGCTACCTCGCGAGCGAGTACGGCGCCCTCGACGTCGAGTACGACGACCCCGTCGACCTGCCGACCGAGGGCGTCTATCACCCCGACCACCCGAGCGTCGGCTACGAGGAGTTGCTGGCGACCCACGACCCCGACAAGCCCACCATCGGCGTCTGGTTCTACGAATCCCACTGGACCCACGCCAACACGCGGTACGTGGACGCACTCGTCCGCCGATTGGAGGCGGAGGGTGCGAACGTCCTCCCCGCGTTCTGTAACCCCGCGACCGACGAGGAGGGACAGGAGAACGCCGAGTGGGTGGCGCGCAACTGGTTCAGCGACGAGGACGGCCCCATCGTCGACGCCGTCGTGAGTTCGTTCATGTTCTCGCTGTCGATGAGCGAACGCGGCCGGTCGGCGAGCGACGAGGGCGACGACGCCGAGGAGGTGTTCCTCACGGAACTCGGCGTGCCCGTCCTGCAAGCTATCACGACGATGCGCTCGGAGTCGCGCTACGAGCGGAGCGACACGGGCGTGATGGGCTTCGAACTCGCCCTCTCCGTCGCGCTCCCGGAGTTCGACGGCAACGTCATCACCCACCCCATCAGCGGGAAAGAGCGCATGGACGACGAGGCGGGCATCGGGAGCGCGCCGAAACAGCACTTCCCCATCGACGACCGAATCGACCACGTCGCCCGCCTCGCGGTCAACTGGGCCCGACTCCGCCACCTGCCCAACGAGGAGAAGGATATCGCCGTCGTCCTGCACAACTACCCGCCGAGCGACGACGGCATCGGGACGGCGTTCGGCCTCGACAGCCCCGAGAGCACCGTCAACCTGCTGGACGAACTCGACGCGCGGGGCTACGCCGTCGACGACCCGCCCGCGGACGGCGAAGCGCTCATCGACACGCTCACCTCGCAGTTGACTCTCGACTCGCGGTGGGTCGCGCCCGAGGACGTGACGGATTTGAGCGTCGACGTGGTGTCGCCGGAGCAGTACAGCGAGTGGTTCGCGGACGCCGACGAGCGATTCCGAGAGCACGTCGTCGAGGAGTGGGGCGACCCGCCGGACCGGCCCTTCGCCATCCCCGGCGTCGAGTGCGGGAACGTCCTCGTCACGGTCCAACCCCCGCGCGGGTTCGGGATGGACCCCTCGAAGGTCTACCACGACTCGGACCTCCAGCCACCCCACGACTACTACGCCTTCTACGCGTGGCTTCGCGAGGACTTCGACGCCGACGCCGTCGTCCACCTCGGCACCCACGGGAGTCTGGAGTGGCTTCCGGGCAAGACGGTCGGCCTGAACGGCGAGAGCGCGCCCGACCAACTCATCGACGACCTGCCGAACGTCTACCCCTACATCATCAACAACCCCGGCGAGGGCACGCAGGCCAAGCGTCGCTCCTACGCCGCCGTCGTCGACTACCTGACGCCGGTCATGCGCTCGGCCGGCACCTACGACGACCTCTCGAACCTCGAAGAACTCGTCCGCGAGTACCGCGAGGCCGGGATGGAGGACGCCCGCACCGACAGCGGTGAGCACCTCCGCGACCGCATCCAAGCGGTCGTCGACGACCTCGACCTCGCGACCGACCTTGGCCTCGACGACGCGGACGACGTGGCCTTCGAGACGCTCGTCGAGCGGATTCACGAGTACCTCACGGACGTGAAGACCACCCAGATTCGGATGGGCCTGCACACGATGGGCGAACCGCCGGCCGACGACCGCCTCGTCGAGTATCTGGTCGCGCTCACGCGCCTCGAAAACCCCGGCGCACCGAGTCTCCGCAAGAGCGTCGCGGGCGTCCTTGGCGTCGACTACGACCGCATGCTCGACGACCCGGGCGCGTACGACGAGGACCTCGGGATGTACCTCTCGGAGGCGGCCGACCACGTCTACGAGCAGTCCCTCGAACTCGTCGAGACGCTCGCCCGCCACGACTTCGACGTGCCGGAGTCGGAGGCCGACGCCGGGCCGGACGACGAGGTGAACATGAACCTCCTCGTCGTCGACATCGACCCCCTCGGCGACGCCCGTGCCAAGCGCGGCGCACACGACGCACTCCGCGAGGCACTCGCCTTCATCTGTGAGGAGGCGGCGCCGCGAGTCGAGGGCGCCGAAGCGGAGATTCCGCAGACGGCGGACGCCCTGAACGGCGAGTACGTCCCGCCGGGCGGGAGCGGTGCGCCGACCCGCGGCGGGGTCGACCTCCTGCCGACGGGACGCAACTTCTACACGCTCGACCCGCGGAAGGTCCCCGCCAAGACGGCGTGGGACGTGGGCCGAGAGGTGGCCGAGGGCGTCGCCGCCCGCCACCACGACGAAGAGGGCGCCTACCCCGAGGAAATCGGCGTCGTCGCGTGGGGGACGCCGACGGTCCGGACCCGCGGCGAGACCATCGCACAGGTGCTCGCACTCATGGGCGTCGAACCCGTCTGGACCGACGCGGGCCGGGTCGACGACGTGGAGCCGATTCCGCTGGACGAACTGGACCGCCCGCGCATCGACGTGACGACGCGTGTCTCGGGGCTCTTCCGCGACGCCTTCCCGCAGGCCGCGAGCGTCATTCACGACGCCGTCAACGCCGTCGTCGCCCTCGACGAACCCCACGAGATGAACTACGTGAAAAAGCACGTCGAGGAGGAAGCCGACGAACTCGAAGCCGAGGGCGTCGACCCGGACGAGGCCGACTCGATGGCCCGCCACCGCGTCTTCACGACGAAACCCGGCGGCTACGGCGCGGGGACGAACAAGGCCGTCGACGAGGGCAACTGGGACGACCGGAGCGACCTTGCCGACGTGTACGTCCAGTGGGGCGGCTACGCCCTCGGCTCCCGGGGTCGGGTCTCGGAGGCCCACGACAGCTTCGAGCGCCGACTCGGCTCCGTCGACGCGACGGTGAAAATCGAGGACACGGCCGAACAGGACGAGTTCGACTCCTCGGACTGGTACGCCTTCCACGGCGGGTTCATCTCCGCCGTCGGCGAGATTGCCGGCTCGGACCCGGCCTCCTACGTCGGTGACTCCAGTGACCCCGACAACGTGGACGTCTACACCAACGAGGAGAAGGTGCGAAAGACGATGCGAGCGCGCGTTCTCAACCCCGATTGGCTGGACAGCATGGAGGAACACGGCTACAAGGGCGCGGGCGACCTCTCGACCACCGTCGACGTGGCCCTCGGCTGGGACGCCACCACGGGCGTCGTGAGCGACACGCTCTGGTCTGATCTCGCGGAAGCCTACGCCTTCGACGAGGAGCGCCAAGAGTGGCTTCGGGACGTGAACCCGTGGGCCCTCGAAAGCATCACGGCGACGTTCCTCGAAGCCATCGACCGCGGGTTGTGGGACGCCGATTCCGACGTGGCGGACCGAATACGAGACATCAACCTCTCGGTCGAGGGTGACCTCGAAGTGCAGACGGCCGAATCCAGCGAGGCAATTTCCAATGACTGACGACGACTACGCCGACCTCGGTGCAACGACACAGGACGCGATGGACATCGCGGAGACGAGCATGGACATCGTCCGCTCGTTCGTCCCGGACGAGACGCTGGAAGACCGCATCCGACAGAAGGCGGTCCACGCGACCGGCTCCCCCGACTTCCAGCACCTGATGCGATTCCACAACGACCCCGTTCGGGCGGGCGCGCGGGCCGTCCTCGACGAACAGCCAATCGTGACGGACATCACGATGGCCAAGGCCGGTATCACGAGTCGCGGGCACGACTGCCCCGTTCGGAAGGCCATCGGCAACGGCGCGGAACTCGCCGCCGAGACGGGGATGACCCGGACCGCCTCCTCCGTCCTCGAACTCGACCGCGAGGGCGTGTACGACGGTGCCATCGCCGTCGTCGGGAACGCCCCGACCGGCGCGATGGCGCTGTCCGACTGCATCGAGGACGGCACCCGCCCAGCTGTCGTCGTGGCGACGCCCGTCGGCTTCGTCAAGGCGGCGGACAGCCGAAAGCGGGTCCGCGAGGTGGCCGAGGAGTACGGCGCCCCCGCCATCACGAACGTCGGCACGCGCGGCGGGAGTGGCCTCGGGGCGGCGCTGGCGAACGAGCTCATCCACGTCGCCAGCGACGCGCGCGAGGGCGACGTCGAGCTATGAGCGACGACTACGACCTCGACAGCGGTCCGGACCCGGCGACCGTCGCGGCCGCGGACCCCGAACCGGCGCGCGAAGACGGCACCGACTCGGTCGCCGCCGTCGGCATCGGCCCCGGAAATCCGGCGTACCTCACTCGGCGCGGTGCGCGCGCCATCCGCGAGGCGGACGTGGTCGTCGGCTTCGAGACTGTCGTCGACTTCGTCGCCGACGAGACGGACGCCGACCTGCTCACCTGTGGCTACGCCGACGAGGCGGCGACACTCGATGCCTTCGCGGAGCGCGTCCGTGACGGCGACCGAGGGACGGCCGTCCTGATGGGCGACCCGAACCACTCGGGCTACCAGTTCGTCGGCAAGGTCGAACGCGCCGTCGACGCGCCCGTGACCGTCATCCCCGGCATCTCCTCGTTGCAGGTGGCGGCGAGTCGGGCGCGGACGCCGATGGAGGACAGCGAGTTCGTCACGCTCCACAAGAGCGGCGCGCTCGATTCGGATTTGGACCGACTCGTCGGCGCGGTGGGCGACCGGCATCTGCTCGTCCTCCCGCGTCCCTTCGACTGGATGCCCGGCGACATCGCCGACCTCCTCCTTGACGCCGGCGCCGACCCCGGCCTCGAATCGCTCGTCCTCGAACGACTGACGCACGTGGACGAGCGCGTGACGCGAACGACCCTCGGCGACCTACGCGAGTCGGCCGGCGGGTCGGACCGCGAATCGACCCCGTACTCAGACCTCTCCGTCCTCGTCGTGCGGGCAGACTCATGAAGGGAGTCGTCGTCGGCGGCACCCGGTCGAGCGTCGGGAAGACGGTGGCGACCCTCGCCATCCTTCGCGCGCTTCGGGAGCAGGGCCACGATGTCCAGCCAGCGAAGGCGGGCCCGGACTTCATCGACCCGAGTCACCACGAGGCGGTGACGGGGACGCCCTCCCGCACGCTCGACCTGTGGCTCGAAGGCGAGGCGGGCCTGCGCCGCAACTACCACCGCGGCGAGGGCGATATCTGCGTTGTCGAGGGTGTGATGGGCCTGTACGACGGCGACTGTTCCAGCACCGCGATGGTCGCGGAAGCGCTCGACCTCCCGGTGGTGCTGGTCGTCGACGCGAAAGCCGGGATGGAGAGCGTCGCCGCGACGGCCCACGGCTTCCGCGAGTACGCTGCGCAGGCCGGCCGCGACGTGACCGTCGCCGGCGTCGTCGCGCAACGCGCCCACGGTGGCCGCCACGAACAGGGGATTCGCGATGCCCTCCCCGACGGCCTCGACTACTTCGGGCGGGTTCCGCCGCGCTCGTCGCTGGAGATTCCGGACCGCCACCTCGGCCTCCAGATGGGCGAGGAAGCGGCGCTCGACGAGGCGGCACTCGACGAGGCGGCCGAGTCGATTCGCGCAGGCCGCATCTTCGACGCCGCGGCGACGCCACCGCGCCCCGACCCGACGACGGTCGGGGAGCGAACGGACGCGAAAATCGCCGTCGCCCGCGACGCCGCCTTCTGTTTCACCTACCCCGCAACGCTCGAACGCTTGCGGGAGCGTGCCGATGTGAGCACGTTCTCGCCGCTCGCCGGCGACGCCCTCCCCGACTGCGACGGCGTCTACCTCCCCGGCGGCTACCCCGAACTCCACGCCCAGACGCTCGCGGACAGTCCGACGCTGGACGCCATTGCGTCACGCGCCGCCGACGGAACGGCCGTCATCGGCGAGTGCGGGGGACTGATGGCGCTCACCGAGTCGCTGACGACGACGGCGGGCGACACCCACGCGATGGCCGGCGTCCTGCCCGCCGACGTGCGGATGCACGACCGGTATCAGGCGCTTGACCACGTCGAACTGCGGGCGACGGGGGAGACGCTGACCGCCGGAGCCGACGAGCGACGGCGCGGCCACGAGTTCCACTACTCCAGCGCCGACGTGGGCGACGACGCTCGGTTCGCGTTCGACGTGGTCCGCGGCGACGGCATCGACGACGGCCGCGACGGCCTGCAGGAGTACCGCACGCTCGGTACCTACTGCCACCTCCACCCCGAGAGCGGCGCCTTCGACGCCTTCGTGGAGCGGGCGAACGATAGCTGATTCCTCACGAAACCACCCATGACCGACGACACCGACGACGAACGACAGGCACGACCCCCCGGCAAGGGCGAGACGCCAGAAGCACGGCAGATTACGCCCTCGGCGCCCGACGAGTTCGGCCTCGTGCAGGTCTGGTGGGGCGACGGCAAGGGCAAGACCACCGCGGCCATGGGCATGGGCTTTCGCGCCGCGGGCCACGGCTACCGCGTCCACATGCTCCAGTTCATGAAAGGTGGGGCGTCGAGCGTCGAGGACGTCCGCGGCGAGTACAACGCCATCGCACAGACCCCGGGCTTCACCTACGAGAACACCGGCCACTACGGCTGGCACGGCCTCCTCGACGAGTCGGACGAGGACGAACACGTCGCGAAGGCCCGCGGCGGCCTGCGGCGCGCCCGCGAACTCGTCGACGCGGCCGCCGACACTGACCTCGGCTCGCCGTTCCCACTCGACGCCCCCGCCGACGACGGCGTCCACATGCTGATCCTCGACGAACTCCTCTACGCTGCGAACCGGGGCCTCGTCGACACCGCCGACGTGGTCGACCTGATAGAGACGGCCCCCGACGGCCTCGAACTCGTGCTCACGGGCGGCCACGAGCGGTCGGACGAAATCTGTGACCACGCCGACCTCGTCACGAACGTCCGCAAGGAGCGCCACCCAATCGACGCGGGGCAGCGAGCCCGGAAGGGCACCGAATTCTGATGGCGCGGACCGTGCTCGTCGCTGGGACGGCCAGCCACGTCGGCAAGAGCACGGTGGCCGCCGGCCTCTGTCGCTACCTCGCGGACCGCGGCGTCGACGTTGCCCCCTTCAAGGGACAGAATATGAGCAACAACGCGCGGGCCGTCCTCGCAGCGGGCGACACGGACGCCGACTGGGGCGAAATCGGCGTCTCGCAGTACGTCCAAGCGCAGGCCGCACGGACGACGCCGACGACGGACGCGAACCCCGTCTTGCTCAAACCCCGCGGCGACGGCGAGAGCCAGGTGGTGATTCGGGGCGAGGCGGTGGGGCACGTCCCCGCCGCGGAGTACTATGATTTCTACTGGGAGCGCGCCCGCGACGCTGCCGAGGCGTCCTACCGACGGCTCGCGGCGACCCACGACGTCGTCGTCGCGGAGGGCGCGGGGAGCATCGCGGAACCGAACCTCCGCCACCGCGACTTGGCGAACGTCGAGACGGCGCGGTTCGCGGACGCGGATGTCCTCCTCGTCGCCGATATCGAACGCGGCGGCGCGTTCGCCAGCATCGTCGGCACGCTCGAACTCGCGCCGGACGACATCGCGGAGCGAGTCGCGGGCGTCGTCATCACGAAGTTCCGCGGCGACCGGTCGATTCTCGACCCCGCCATCGAGGAAGTCGAGGAACGGACGGGCGTGCCCGTCGTCGGCGTCGTCCCCTACGACGACCCGGGACTCCCGGCGGAGGACAGCGTCTCGCTCCCGGACGACGGCGGTGTCCGCGGCGAGGACGACGTGCCCCCGGACCGGACGGTCACCGTCGGCGTGCCGCGGCTCCCCCGATTGTCGAACTTCACGGACCTCGAACCGCTGGCGTGCGTGCCCGGCGTCCGCGTGGCGTACCTGCCGCTCTCGGCGTCGCTCGCGGACGTAGATGCCGTCGTCGTCCCCGGCACGAAGAACACGGTCGACGACTTACTCGCCCTCCGCGAGGCCGGCTTCGACGCGGAACTCGCGGCCTTCGGCGGCCCCGTCGTCGGCGTCTGCGGCGGCTACCAGATGCTCGGCGAGCGCATCCGCGACGCACACGTCGAGGGGACCGGCGACCGCCAAGTGGTCGAGGGCGTCGGTCGCTTACCCGTGGAGACGACGTTCTCGGCGGACAAGCGCGTCGAGGCGGTGACGTGGGACGTGTCCGGCGCCGGACCGCTGGCCGGCGTCGACGGGTCGGTGTCCGGCTACGAGATTCACATGGGTGACACCCGTGCGCTGACACCGGTCGACCGACCGCTCGGCCCCGACAGCGCCGCCGTCGAAACTGTCGCCGGGACGTACCTCCATGGCCTCTTCGAGAACCCCGGCGTCCGCGAGGCGTTCGTCGACGCCGTCTACGACGCGGCCGGCCGGGTGCGACCCGACTGCGACCCGGACGCGCGGACGCCCTTCGACGCGGCCGCCGCTCTCGTCCGGGACTACGTCGACGTGGACGCAGTTTTGCCGAATCTGTAGGTCGACCCCACCCACCTCAGGGTGGGAATAATTAACACCCGGCGGGCGTACGTAGCACGTATGTCGTCGGACTCGACCGTCAGGCTGGACCCACTCGACTCGCGCCCACTCGACGACCGAATCTGTCTCGTCACCGGTGCCTCCCGGGGCATCGGCCGGGCTATCGCCCTCGAATTCGCGCGCTGCGGAGCGGCGGTGGTCGTGAACTACCGGAGCTCCGACGAGGAGGCCGAGGCGGTGCGGGAGGTCATCGAATCCAACGGCGAGACGGCGCTGTGCGTGCAGGCCGACGTCTCGGACCCGGACGAGGTGGCGGCGATGGCCGACCGGATTCACGACGAACTCGGCACCGTCGACGTACTGGTCAACAACGCCGGCATCACCATCGACCGCAAGTTCGAGAAGATGACTCACGACGAGTGGCAGACGGTCATCGACGTCAACCTCGGCGGGACGTTCAACTGCACCAAGGCCTTCTTCGACGACATTCGGGACGCCGACCACGGCCGCCTCATCAACATCTCCAGCGTCGTGGGCCAACAGGGCAACTACGGACAGGCCAACTACGCCACCTCGAAGGGCGGGATGTTCGCGTTCACGCGGACGCTCGCGCTCGAACTCGCTTCGCACGGGTCGACGGCCAACTGCGTCGCGCCCGGGTTCGTCCGCACCGACATGCTGGAGAAGGTACCAGAGCGCGTCCAGGACAAGATTCGCGCCAAAATCCCGCTGGACCGCTTCGCCGACCCCGAGGACATCGTCGGCATCATCCGCTTTCTCGCCAGCGACCACGCCAGCTACATGACCGGCCAAGTGCTCGGCGTCAACGGTGGGTTGGAATGGTGACGCCGACTGCCGCGTGGCCCGACGAATGACCACCGTCGTCGCCGTCGCGGGGAGTCTGCGCGAGCGGAGCCACACGCGAGTCGCCCTTCGGCACGCACTCGACGCCGCGGCCGAGGCGGGCGCCGACACCGACTTCCTCGACCTTCGAGACTTCGACCTGCCGCCGCTGAATCCCGACGTGGAGGACCAAGGCGACGGCGTGGCGTTCACCCGGCGGGTCCGCCGCGCCGACGCGATACTGCTCGGCACCCCCGTCTATCACGGCTCGTACTCCGGGGTGCTGAAGAACGCGCTCGACTACTGCGGGCGCGATGAGTTCGACGGCGCGACGGTCGGCCTCCTCGCCGTCTCGGGCGGCGGGTTCCCCGTCTCGGCGCTCGACCACCTGCGAGTCGTGTGTCGGACGCTCGACGCGTGGGTGGTCCCCCACCACGCGGGCATCCCCCAAGCGTCGTCGGCCTTCGACGACGACGGCTTCGCCGACGGGCAACTCGCCGCCCGCGTCGAGACGCTTGGGCGTCGAGTCGTCGAATTCGCCCACATCGAGTCCCGAAGCGAGTGAATCACAACGCCCATTATCGGCGGCTGAGACAGAGTCACCCGTGACGACTTGGGTCGAGGACCCCCGCGGCGGTCGAGAGCGCGGCCCGCGCGGCATCGCTCGCGCGTGGGTCGAGGTGCTCGTTCGCCCTCGCCGCTTCTTCGAGAACGCCGTCGCTCCCGGCGACCAAGCGCCGGGACTGGTCTTCGCCGTCGTGATGGCCGTCGCGTACGCGCTCTGTCTGGCGCTTCTCGCGCCGGCGCAGTTCCCGGCGTCGAGCGCCCTCCGGGCGGCGGTGGTCGTGTTGCTGGTCGCACTCCTAATCGCGCCGGCCGTCCTCCACCTCCTCGCCGCGCTCCAGACACTCTGTCTCCTCGCTGTCGTCCGCGACCGGGCGGGGGTCAGCGAGACGGTGCAGGTGCTCGCGTACGCGACGGCGCCCTGTCCGCTCGCGGCGGTGCCAGTCCCGACGGTCCGCGTCGCGGCCTGTCTGTACGGGACCGCGCTACTCGTCGTCGGTCTGGCGACGGTGCACCGGACCACGACGGGGCGGGCCACCCTCGCCGGCGGCCTCCCCGCGGCGTTGCTCTTCGGGTACGGGTTCCGCGGCTTCGACGCCCTCGCCACGCTACTCCGGGCATGGTACATCATCTGAGCGGGCGCCGAGACGCTGTGAGCGTCGCGTCGTTTCGACAATCGTTTTAGGATGGGCCTGTTCGATTCGCTCAATGGATTGGATCACCCACGAAGAAGACGTTTGGTTTGATTTCCGCGGCTCCAGCCCAGACCAACTGGTCTCGGGCCGATACTACAAGGGAACGGTCGATGGCTTCGCCGACTTCGGCGTGTTCGTCGACCTCTCTCCCGGCGTAACGGGGCTGCTCCACCGGAGCGAACTCGACCGCCGACTGGAGAGCCTCGACTGGGAGTCCGGTGACACGGTGTTCGTCCAAGTCAAGAACGTCCGCGACAACGGCAACGTCGACCTCTCGTGGTCGATTCGACAGTCCGATAGCGAGTTCCGCGGCGCCCGGATTCACGACCCCGAGGGCGACGCCGACGGCGACCCCATCGAGACAGACGAGAGCGACGACGACGAGAGCGGCCCCGTCCGAACGACGCCGGCGCCCGCCCCGAGCGAGAACGGCGAGGCCGACGACGTCTCCGAGGAATCTACGTCCGAGTCTGCATCTGAATCGGAATCTACGCCCGACGCTGCCGCCGAATCTGACTCTGTGTCGACCACCGACGAGACTGCCGAGGCCGAAGCGGAGACAGAGCCGCAATCAGGACCCGAAGCCACCGGTGACACCGACCGTGTCGACGTCGACGCTCTCGACGACCACGTCGGCGACACCGTGCGACTGGAGGGCGAAATCGTCAGCGTCCGCCAGACCAGCGGCCCGACCGTCTTCGAACTCCGCGACGCATCCGGTGTCGTCGACTGCGCCGCCTTCGTCGAGGCCGGCGTGCGAGCCTACCCCGACGTGGAAGTCGGGAGCATCGTCCGCCTCGACGGCGAAGTCGAACTCCGCTACGACGAACTGCAGGTCGAAACCGAGGCGCTCTCGATTCTCTCCGACGACGAGGCGGCGACGGTCGAGCGCCGACTCGCCGACGCCCTGACCGACGAGGCCCGCCCCGATGCCGTGACGCCGCTGGTCGACCACGACGCCATCGACGCGGTGGCCGACGACCTGATCGACGCCGCGGAGACGGTCCGACGGGCCGTCCTCGAATCCCGACCCGTGGTCGTCCGCCACGCCGCGACGGCGGACGGCTACGTCGCCGGCGCGGCCATCGAACGCGCCGTCCTGCCCCTGATTCGCGAGGAGTACGCGACGGCCGACGCCGAGTATCACTACTTCACTCGGCGCCCGCTCGAGGGCTCCGTCTACGACATGGACGACGCGACCAACGACGTGACGCGGATGCTCCAGGACCGCGACCGACACGATGAGAAACTGCCGCTGGTCCTGCTGGTCGGCACGGGCAGCACCGTCGAATCCAGTGACGGCCTCGGTCTGCTCGGCATCTACGGCGCCCGACGCGTCGTCGTCGACGCCGAGGTTGCCGACGCTGCCGCCGCCGACGACTGCGACGCCATGGTCAACCCCGGCCTCGCCGGGGCCGACGCCAGCGACCTCTCGACGGGGACGCTCGCCGCCACGCTCGCGGCGACGGTCAACGAGGACGTGGAGGGCGACCTCTCCCACCTCCCCGCCGTCTCCTACTGGGGCGACGCGCCCGAGGCGTACGTCGACCTCGCCAGCGAGGCGGGCTACGACGCCGACCGGACGCGCGAACTCCGCGAGGCCATCGCGCTGGAGGCGTACTACCAGTCCTACGAGGACAAGCGCGAACTCATCACGGACCTCCTGTTCGAGGACGCGGGCGGCCTCGCCGGCCACATCAGCGAGCAGTTCCGACAGAAACTCGACGCAGAAGTCGACACCGCGACGGCCAACGTCGACACCCGCGAGGAGGGCGGTCTGACGGTGGAAGTGCTCGACACCGACGCCTACACCCACCGCTTCGACTTCCCGCCGACGGGGCTGCTCCTCGACGAACTCCACCGCCGTCGCGCCGACGGCGCGCACCTCATCGTCGGCGTCGGCACCGACGAACTCTACCTGCGGACCGACGCCGACCTCGACGTGCGTGGCGTGGCCGCCGACGCCGCGGAACTCGTCGACGACGCGGGCATCACCGCCGCGAGCATCCGCGACGGCCGTATCGAATTCCTCTCCGGGCGTCGTGACGACGCCGTCGACGCCGTCGTCGACGCCGCGGTCGACCGCCTCGCCTGAACCGGCCCGTCCGATACCCTTAACCCCGCGACCCGCCGACACGAGGACGAGACGATGATTGGGACCGAACGATGAGCACGGACACCCCTGCCGAGGAGTCCGACGCGTTCCAGCGCACCTGCGAGGACCTCGTCCAGCGGATTCTCGACGGCGAAATTGACCGCGACGACCTGGAGTCCGCGAAGCTCGACGCCTGTTCGACACACTCCTCGCCGAAGGTCCCGAAGAACGCCGAGATTCTGCAGTACGCGCCCGACGAGCGACGCGACGAGGTCGAGGACGTCGTCCGGCGCAAACCCGTCCGGACCGCGTCGGGCGTCTCGCCCGTCGCCATCATGACCTCGCCGCACATGTGCCCGCACGGGAAGTGCCTCTACTGTCCCGGCGGGCCGGCCTCCGAGTTCGGGAGTGCCCAGAGTTACACGGGCCACGAACCCGCGGCGGCCCGCGGCGAACAGAACGACTACGACCCCTACGGACAGGTCACGCTCCGCCTCGAACAACTCCGCCACATCGGCCATCCGGTCGACAAGGTGGAACTCATCCTGATGGGCGGGACGATGACCGCACGGAGCCACGACTACCAGGAGTGGTTCGTCAAGCGAGCGTTGGAGGCGCTCAACGACTACGACACGGACTCGACGCCCAACCCTGCCGAGGGGCGAAGCTTCGCGGAGGACGACCCCGACTTCCGTTATCTGGAGGACGTCATCTCTGAGAACGAGACGACGGACGTCCGCAACATCGGCACCACGTTCGAGACCAAGCCAGACTGGTGTGACCCGGAGCAGATAGACCGAATGTTGCGCCTCGGCGGCACCAAGGTCGAGGTGGGAGTCCAGACCACCTACGAGCGAATCAACCGGGAGATGCACCGCGGGCACGGCGTCCAGGCCTCCATCGACGCCAATCGTCGCCTCCGCGACGCGGCGTTCAAGGTGGGCTTTCACATGATGCCCGGTCAGCCGGGCATGACCTACGAGATGTGTCTGGAGGACTTCGAGCAACTGTTCTCCGACCCGCGCTGGCGTCCGGACTACCTGAAAATCTACCCGACGCTCGTCGTCCGCGGCACCCGGACCTACGACATGTGGCGCCGCGACGACTTCGACCCCCTCGACAACGAGGAGGCCGCGGAACTCGTCGCGGAGGTGATGGACCGGATTCCGAAGTACACCCGACTCCAGCGCGTCCAACGCGACATCCCTGCCGACCACATCGACGCCGGCGTCTGGAAGTCGAATCTGCGCCAACTCGCGGAACAGCGCGCCGAGGAGAAGGGCATCACGCCGCGTGACATCCGCGCTCGCGAGGTGGGACACAACGACGCCGACCCGGACCCCGAGCGAATCGAACTCGACGTGATGACCTACGAAGCCGGCGGCGGGACGGAACACTTCATCAGCTTCGAGGACCCCGTGGCCGACCTGCTCATCGGCTTCTGTCGGCTTCGCTTCCCGAACGACCCCGTGCGACGCGAACTCGAAGACGCCGCCCTCGTCCGCGAACTCCACGTCTACGGGAGCGAAGCAGGCTTCCACGACACCGGTGACGCCGACTGGCAACACCGCGGCTACGGGAAACGGCTCCTCGAACACGCCGAGCAGCTGGCGGCCGAAGCCGGATACGGCAAGGTGAGCGTCATCAGCGGCATCGGCGCCCGAGAGTACTACCGGCAGAAACTCGGCTACCACCAGGACGGCCCGTACGTCTCGAAGCGACTGGACTGATGGTCTCGACCGAGCGGTTCGTCGTGGCGTCTGCGCTCGCGGCCGTCCCCACCGCCATCGCTATCCTACTGAGCCCCGCGGACGTCTACGCGTGGCTCATCGTCGGCCTCGCCGTATTCCTCGCGACGTTTCCCGCGGGGTATCTGCTCGCTGGGATTCAGTGACCTAAGCGATTAGGTTCCCAACTTTTAGGGCGGTTCCTGTCTGGAGGGGAAACTAGTGATTCCAGTCGATGTCGACGACACGAACTGATTTCATTGCCCTCCTCGTAGCAACGCTCGTCGTTCTCGGTACTCTCGGGTCGCCACTCGTTGGAACGTCAGCTGCCGTTCAAGACCAAGTCGCCATCTACGATTCAGTCGGTGGCTCGCAGGTCAGTACGGTGACCGACGGCGAGACGGTCTACATCCGCGCGGACGACTCTGGCACGACCAACGGGACGACGGTCGATGTCACCGTCGACAACGATAACGGCGGGTCGATTACCGTGACCCTGTACGACGACGGTACCGCTCCCGACCAGACCGGTGGCGACGGCGAATACTGGGGGTCGTTCACCGTCTCGGCCACCACGACCGACGACACCAACGACACGTTGCAGGTGTCGAAGGGGAACGCCGCGAACGTGACCGTCGACCTCGACGGTCAAGGCGACGGCGACTCGGCGTCCGTGACGGCCGACTACGGGCCGGTCCCGACCGGAGCAACCACCCACGACAACACCACCGACGGCACCGTCGACAACGTGTCCGTCTCCTTCGACGAACCGGTCAACGATTCGGTGTCGTACGCGACGGGTGACTTCACGGTCAGCAACGCGAACGTGGCGGCTATCGCCGACAACGACGGCGACGACACGCTCCGCCTCGAACTCGACTCGGTGACGCCCAACGACACGAGTCTCACGCCGGACGTGACCGTCGCCCAAGACGCCCTGCAGGACGCGAACGGCAACGCGGGGCCGGCGACCGGCGACGTGACGGTCACGGCGGACGACGGCGCCGCACCCGTTGCGCTGAACGCCTCCTACCGCGACGCGAACACAGACGGCACGGTCGACCGAGTCGACGTGGTCTACTCCGAGGACGTGTCCGGGTCGTCGTACTCCGACGGTGACTGGTCCATCACGTCGTCGGGGACCGTCGATATCGCGAAAGACGGCGACGGCACCGTCTCGGGGAGCGAGGTTCGGCTTAACGTGACGGGGGCAGCCAACACTACGGGCGGGTCGACTGCGCCCACCCTCGACTACTCGGGGTCGAGCGTCACCGACGGACCGAACGACGCGCCCGCCCAGACGCTGACGATGCAGGACGGCGCGGCGCCGACGTTCGCGGGCCTGACGACGGTCGACGCCGATTCTAACGGCACCGTGGACACCCTGAACGTGACGTTCACGGAGAGTGTCGCGTCGGGGTCGGTCGAGGCGGCCGACTTCTCCATCGACTCGGCGAACGGTCTGTCTGGCACCGTCTCGGGTGTCGCGGACGACGACGGCGACGCGGCGGTGAACCTGACGCTGAACGAAGGGTCCTCGGCCGACACGGGCGCGACGCCGACGCTCGCCTACACGCAGTCCGGCGGGTCGAGTGCTGCAGTTCAGGACCCCGCCGGGAACCAGATGATCGACACCACGTCTGACGCCGCGACTGACAGTGCCGCTCCCGTCGTCCTGTCGAGTGCGTCGCTCGACCGCAACGGCGACGGCACCGTCGATTCCGTCGGCGTTCAGTACTCCGAGAACGTCTCCACGAGTTCTCCCGAAATCGGGGACTACTCGCTCGGTGGTTCCGACAGCGGAGCCATCATGTTCGATTCGTCTCTCGTGTCCGACGATACGGTCTACCTCTCCACTATCGCCCCCCAGAACGACACGGGACTCGACCTGGCGCTCTCGTACGACGCGTCCGCGGGCACGCAGGGGAGCATCACCGACGGATCGAACCCGGCGGCCTCGTTCTCGGGAGAGACGGTCCTCGACAAGGCCGACCCGCGGATGGTGTCGGTGACGACGAACGACACGAATCGCAACGGCACTGTCGATGCGCTGACGGTGACGTTCACCGAACCCGTCAACGACAGTTCGGTGGACGCTGGCGACTTCTCCTCGCCAGCCGGGTCGGTCGACGGTGTGACGACCGGAACGGCGGACGACAATCGGACGACGCTCTCCGTCTCCGGGCTCTCTGCTGGCACGGCCGTCACACCAGACGTGACGCTCGCTGGTGATTCGCTTCTCGACCTGTCGGGGAACGACAACCCGTCGCAGACGCTGACGGCGACGGACACCGCATCACCGGCCGTCACGGCAGCATCGACGGCAGACACGAACGGTGACGGGAGCGTCGACCGCATAGACCTGACGCTCTCGGAGGCCATCGACGACGACGGCAGACACGAACGGTGACGGGAGC